>Ga0335081_10009949_pt1 | contig 15329 bp, 11 predicted proteins | sample Lox_Sample_35_FD_206713 | JGI IMG/M metagenome (GOLD analysis project Ga0335081, IMG submission 206713) | Soil microbial communities from Loxahatchee National Wildlife Refuge, Florida, United States - Lox_Sample_3.5 | ecosystem: Environmental > Terrestrial > Soil > Wetlands | place: USA...
TTGTTTGGAATTTGTCTGACTCTCAGAAGCGTACAGCGCCGGCACAAGCAGCGCCAGCGTGATTGCTCCAATGCAAAGATTCCTTTTCACGATCTCCTCCGTCAATCGCCCGCTGAAAATGGCGAGCGCGTTGTGAATCTGCTGGTCTCAATCCACGGGCGGGTGTTCATAGGGCCGTGGAATCCAAGCGAGCTTCAGGATTCAGCAGGAAGGCGGAGGCCGGTTGTACAACCAGGTCTCAGGGCGAAAACGAATTACCGCGCGAACTGCAGGAAGGTGGACAGGCGAAACCTGCGCGGACTGGAATTCAAAAGAGACTGTGGGCGCGATCCAGTGCAGGCCGTCGTTGAGCAGGTGTTGGCGTTTGGCATCGAGGGCACGGGCAGCGACCGTTTTTTCCGCATGCAGCGCAATGCCGGAAACATCGGAGTATCGGGTTGCAACATTGATTACGAGCGCGCAAACGGCAGTGACGATCAAGGCGCTGCGCCAGAGACCGATTTGCGGGCGCCGATTGGTCGGATATTTCATTGCGCCGGCTCCGCTGCCGGAGTCTCAGCCGCTTGGTTTTTTCTTTTGCCATAAACCAGCACATATGCCGCAGGCACGATGAAAATCGTCAAAAGCACCGACGACGTCAGCCCGCCGATAATCGCGCGCGCCATCGGCGTGTATTGTTCGGCGCCCGTGCCCAATTTCAGGGCCAACGGAATCATGCCGATGATTGTGGCCAGGGAAGTCATCAAGATCGGCCGCAGCCGCACCCGGCACGCGGTGATCGCAGCGTCGACGGTCGAAAGCCCCTGCCGCTCCAGGTTGTGCGCGAAGTCCACAATCAAAATACTGTTGGAGTCTGCGATCCCCACCAGCATCAGCACACCCATCAGCGACATCACGTTGAGCGTACTGTGGGTGAGCGGCAAGATGATCAGGACCCCCACAAAACCCATGGGGATCGCCAGCATGATCAACAGGGGGTCGACAAATGACTTGAACTGAGCCGTGAGAATGAGAAAGAGCAGGACAAACGAGAGCAGGAAACCGAGCCCGAAGCTTTTGAACGAGGCTTCCATTCCCTGCACCATGCCGCGCAAGCTGACGCGCACATTGGCGGGAACGTTGGCGTTGGCCACCATCTGCCGAATTTCGCGGGTAACGCGGCCCAGATCTTCTCCAGAAGGAGTCACATAAAGATCCACGACGCGTTGAATTTGATAATGATCAACCTCTGTGGGCGTTTGAATGTATTGCACCTTCACCACGTTGTCCAGAGCCGTAACTGGCCGGCGTGGGGACGGGGTGTGGGCTGGCTGCTCCGGTTCCGGGTTCGGCATATTTGGCCCGCAGGTCCACACCGGTTTCGGGGTCTCGCCCATCGGCATCGGGGTTCGCGAGTCAGGCGTGAGTGCCGACGGACCACACCCCAGGTTCAGTTTCGGCGCGGTTTGCGCCCGCAAGGGAATCTGCCCCAAGTCAATCATATTGTGAATGGCGGCCGGGCCATTCTCAAAGTACTGAACCGTCAGGTAGTAGTCATTCCCGCTTTTCCGGTCCACCCAATAGTTCGGCGCAATCATGTAATTGGAGTTGAGAGCGGTGATAACGTTATCGACGACATCCTTTTGCGTTAGCCCCAACTCGCTGGCGTGCACCCGATCGACATCCAACCGTAGGGCTGGGTAGTTCATATCCTGCGGCACATAAATTTCTCCCACACCAGGCAACTGCCGGATGCGGTCAGCCAGGTCCTGCGCCACACCGTAAATCTGGTGCAGATCAGGACTACTCACTTGTACATCGATCGGTGCGGGCATGCCCATGTTCAGAATTGCATCCACCATGGAGCCGCTCGAGAAGAAAGTCCGGACATCTGGAAACTGGTTTGCCATCTCCTTCTGCACCCGGTCCATGTATTCAAAGCTGCTCAAACGGTGGGGCTCCTTGAGGGCGACCTGGACCGTGGCGGTATACGACCCCGCATTGGTCGTGTAGAGCGATGAAAAATCCGGAACTACACCGATATTGGACACCACCATCTTGAGGTCCTTCGGGTCGACTTGCTGGCGAATGAGGTCTTCCACTCGGGTGACGTATTGTTCCGTATTTTCGATGCGGGTTCCGGTTGGGACCTTCAGGTTGATAGTGAACTGGCCGGCGTCGGTTTGCGGAAAAAACGCCAAACCCAGCAAGGGATAGATGGCAACGCTGGCCAGGAATATTCCCGTCAGAACCGCCACCGTCAGCCGCGGCCGCCGCAGTGCCCGCCGTACCCAGGACTCATAAACATCCAGGACCTTGTTGAACATGCGATTGAACCCGGCCGTGAAGCCCTCCCACCACGACCGGCCCGCGGCTACGGTAGGTTCGACTTCGTATTCTTCGTGTTTTTGCGCCGCTGCGTGGGGCACGGCTTTGAGAAATCGGGAACAGAACAACGGAATGACGGTCATCGCAACCACGAAGGACGCCAGCAGCGACAAACAAAAGGCTAGCGCCAATGCGGAAAAAAGAAACTTGGCAACGCCGTAGAGGAAAACCACCGGGAAAAAGTCAACCACATCCACCAGAGTCGCGGCCAACACCGCCAGATTTACCTCTGCGCCACCCACTTCTGCTGCGACCATCGGCGCGGTGCCCATCTCCAAGTGACGGTAGATGTTCTCCAGTGAGATGACAGAGTTGTCTATGACTCGCGAAAAGGCAAGCGCCAGCCCTCCCAGAATCATGGTATTGACGGTGCTGCCCAGGAAAAACAGCACCACAAAAGTGGCCAGAGCCGAGAGGGGAATGGAAAGCAGCACGGCCGAGGTGGCACGCACGCTGCCCAGGAAAATTAAGATCATCAAACTGGTGAGAACCAATCCCAACAGGCCTTCGTGCAAGACGGTGTGGATCGCTTCCTTCACGTAAACTGACTGGTCGAAGACTACGCTTGCCGTCATTTGTTTGGGGATGTCGTAGAGATGCACCACCAGTTTGCGAATGCCGTTCACGACATCGATCGTGTTGGTGTCGCCGCCCTGCTTCATGATGGGGATGTAACAGGACCTTTGACCATCCACGCGGACCACGTTGTATTGAATCTGATGGGAATCCTGGGCGCTGCCGACGTCGTCCACCGAAACCCACGACGCGCCCACCGTCCGGACAGGAACGTCGCCCAGCTGCTTCATGTTGTCGACCAGACTGTTGGAGTACACGTAGTAATCGTTGAGCCCAATCTTGACATCACCCGCGGGCAGAATCAGGTTCGAACTGTTTACCGCGCCTACCACATCCATGGGGCTCAGATCCCTGGATAGAAGCTTGTAGGGGTCGACATAGACCATGATCTGCCGGTATTTTCCGCCGAACGGAGGCGGAATCTCGGCACCCGGAACCACCGCGATTTGATTGCGAATCTGGAATTGAGCGTAGTCGTGAAGTTGAGTCTCGGTTAGCCCTTGCCCTTTCACCGTCACCAGGGCAACCGGCAGACTGGACGCGTCAAACTTCAGCACGACCGGCGGCAGAGTGCCGGGCGGCAAGCGCTTTAGGTCGGCCAGGGCAAGGTTGGAAAGCTCGGTTACATCGGCGTCGGCGTTGGTGCCGGGCTGAAAATAAACCCGGATGATACTGACCCCCAACAGCGAACGGGACTCCATGTGATCAATGCCACTGGCCAGGGTGAAAAACCGCTCCAGCGGATCCGTAATGTCAGTTTCCACGTCCTGGGGCGGCATCCCGGAATAGAAGGTCGCCACAACCACTTCCGGCAAATTAATAGATGGAAACAAATCCACCGGCATCCGGGCCAGACTGGTGACGCCAATGACCAGCAGGGCCAGGCAGACCACGATAATGAAGTATGGATTCCGGATCGCAAATCGGGGCATCAGTCAACCCCCGCTTCGGAGATTGAATGGCCCCTTGGGCTCGTCATTGGTGGTCCATTCACGGTTTTGCCGCGGCCTCCCGATCGCGGTAGGCAAGCAAGTAGGCGGCCGGGACGATGAAAACCGTCAGAACCACCGAGACGGTTAAACCTCCGATGATGGCGCGCGCCAGAGGAGCATACTGTTCGCTGCCTGTGCCCAGCTTCAGGGCCATGGGCACCATCCCGATGATGGTCGCAAGCGAAGTCATCAAAATGGGCCGCAAGCGCACACGGCACGAGGTAATCACTGCCTCTTCCACGGATTTCCCCTGCTCTTCCAGGCGGTGGGCGAATTCCACAATGAGGATGCTGTTGGAGGCCGCGATTCCGACCAGCATGAGCACACCCATCAGCGACATCACATTGAGCGTGGTCCCGGTCAAAGGCAGGACCAGCAACACCCCGATAAATCCCATCGGGATGGCCAGCATGATGAGAAAAGGATCTTTGAATGACTTGAATTGGGCCACCAGAATCAAATAGAGGAGAATCACGGAAAGCGAAAGTCCAATGGCGAAACTGCGAAACGAGGCTTGCATCCCTTGCACCATGCCGCGCAAATTGACGCGCACGTTTTCCGGCAACTTCGTTTCGCGGAGTACGCCCCGCACTGCCTCCGCTACCTTGCCCAAGTCTTCCCTCGCCGGCGTCACATAGACATCCGTCACGCGCTGGATCTGATAGTGATCGACTTCGGTGGGCGTCTGCACATTCTGCAATTTCACCACGGTGTCCAGCGTGGTGGGCTGTTTCAGATTAGGCGCCCGAATCGGGATATTGGTGAGGTCGGCAAAATTATGAATGGCAGGCTGGCCCTTTTCGTAATACTGCACCGTTAGGTAATAATCATTGCCGGTTTTGTAATCCACCCAATAGTTGGGCGCGATCATGTAATTGGAGTTGAGGGCGGTGATGACGTTATCCACGACTTGCTTTTGGGTGAGGCCAAGTTCGCCCGCGTGCACCCGGTCCACATCCAGCCGCAGCGCCGGATAGTTGAGGTCTTGGGGAATGTAAACTTCACCGACCCCCGGCAACCGCCGGATTCGGTCGGCTAGATCCAGGGCAATGGCGTAGTTCTGATGAAGACGCGGACTACTCACCTGAACGTCGATCGGCGCCGGCATACCCATATTCAGAATCGAATCCACCATCGAACCACTGGAAAGAAAAGTTCGAACATCCGGAAACTGCGCCGCAATCGCTTTCTGCACGCGGTCCATGTACTCGAAGCTGCTGAGGCGGTGCGGCTCATTCAAAGCTACCTGGATCGTGGCTGTGTAAGGCCCGGCATTGCTGGTGTACAGTGCAGAGAAATCGGGAACCACACCTATGTTGGAGACCACGATCTTGAAATCTTTGGGATCCACAACATGACGGATCAGGTCTTCCACCTTGGCGACGTATTGTTCAGTGACCTCGATGCGCGTCCCCGTCGGCACTTTGAAGTTAATGGTGAATTGGCCGGCGTCAGTCTGCGGAAAGAATGCGACCCCGAGAAACGGATAGATAGCCAGGCTCAGTAAAAAGACTCCGCTCAGAACCGCCACCGTGAGCCCGGGCCGAACCAAAACCCGCCTCACCCAGTATTCATAAAAATCCAAGAGCCGGTTAAATGTTGCGTTAAAGCCAGCATTGAATCTGTCCGCCCAGGAGTGATCGGTGGGTGTGGTGGGCTCGACTTCGTATCCCTCCCCTTTTGGCGCCGCAGCGTGGGGCACAGCCTTGAGAAAACGCGAGCAAAACAGGGGGATTACTGTCATCGCGACGAAGTAAGAAGCGAACAGCGAAATCACGACCGCGAGAGCCAGCGCGCTAAACAGGAACTTGCTCACGCCGTAGAGAAAGGTCACCGGGAAGAAGACGACCACCGTCGTCAGGGTCGCCGCCAGCACGGCAAGGCTGACTTCCGCGCCGCCAGCCTCGGCCGCAGTTTGGGGAGCGGCGCCCATCTCCAAGTGGCGGTAGATATTTTCCAGCGAGATCACAGAGTTGTCGATGATGCGGGAGAACGCCAGCGCCAATCCGCCCAGAATCATGGTATTGATCGTACTGCCGCCCATATTCAAGACCACAAAAGTGGCCAGGGCGGACAGCGGGATGGATAGAAACACCGCCGTGGTCGCGCGAAAACTTCCCAGGAAAATCAGAATCATCAAGCCGGTGAGAATCAGACCGATCAGACCTTCATGCAGCAGCGTTGTGATGGCCTCTTTCACAAAAACCGACTGGTCAAAGACCACCGTCGCCACTAATTCTTTGGGAATATCGAACAGGTGATGGATTTTGTCCCGGATGCCGTCGACCACCTCGATGGTGTTGGTGTCACCGCCCTGCTTCATGATCGGCAGGTACACCGATCGTTGACCATCCACGCGCACCAGGTTGTACTGAATTTGGTTGGCATCGCTGGCCTCGCCCACATCATTTACCCGCACCCAGGAGCTGCCCACCGTCTTGATCGGAATCTTGCCTAGTTGCTCCATGTTGCTGACCAGACTGTTCGAGTAGACGTAATAGTCGAACGGCCCCATCTTGACGTCGCCGGCGGGCAGAATGAGGTTGGAACTGTTCACCGCGTTCACCACATCCATGGGGCTCAACTGCCGGGATGTCAGCTTGTACGGATCTACGTAGACCATGATCTGGCGGTACTTGCCCCCAAACGGCGGCGGAATCTCGGCGCCTTTGACCACAGCGATCTGATTACGAATCGCAAACTGCCCGATGTCATGCAGCTGAGTCTGGTTCAGACCCTCCCCCTTAAGAGTCACCAGGCAAACGGGCAAGCTCGAAGCGTCGAACTTCAACACCACGGGAGGCAAGGTACCCGGGGGAAGCCGCTTCAGATCGGCCAGAGCAAGATTGGAAAGCTCGGTTACGTCCGCATCTGCGTCGGTCCCAGGCTGAAAATAGACGCGGATAATGCTCACGCCCAGCAGCGAGCGCGATTCCATGTGATCGATGCCGCTGGCCAGGGTAAAAAAACGCTCCAGCGGATCGGTGATATCCGTCTCGATATCTTGTGGGGGCATTCCAGAGAAGAAAGTGGCCACCACCACTTCCGGCAGGTTGATTTTGGGAAACAAATCTACCGGCATCCGCACCAGGCTGGTCACTCCAATGACCACCAGCGCTAGACAAATCACTACGATGAAATATGGATTACGTATGGAGAAACCCGGCATCTTCTTAAACTCCGCGGCAAACGGCAGCCTTCACTCTTGTGTTTCCTGATACCGCATGATCGGCACCACCTGGGGACGGACCTTCTGCCCGGGTTTCAGCCCACCTCGATCACTAACGACAACTTGTTCCCCTGCATTCAGGCCGGAAACCACCTCGGCATCGGTGGCGGTTTGAATTCCCAGTGTTACCGGCCGATCTTCAATCTCGCCTTGCGCATTCACCACAAGTACTGTGGTCTTGCCCTCTTCGTGGTTGATGGCTTGCAAGGGGACGGCTGGAATATCTTCGCGATTTTCAAGATCGACCGAGGCTTCGGCGTAGAGCCCCGGGATTAGCACGCGATCCGGATTCGGGACATCCACCTCAGTGTGCATGGTGCGCGTGTCTTCCCTGACATCGACCGAGAATCGCGCTACCTTTCCGGGGAAGGTGCGATTGAGAGAAGGTACCCGCACACTGACTATGTTGCCCACGCGGATGTAGCGTACGTAGGATTCCGGAATCGGAATGACCAGCCGGAACAGATCATCCTGAGATAGCCGGACGATCGGCAAGGCCTGCGTACTCGAGCTTGTACCCGCCTGCACCAGAGTGCCGAGATTCGCATATCTATCCGTCACCACCCCGGAAAATGGAGCGGTGATCCTGGAATAGTCGTAGAGCGTCTGGTCATGCACCAGCTTCGCCTTCGCCGCTGCTAACTGGCTTTGTGACGCTTCCAGCCCCGCTTTGCCTGCATCCACCTGGGAAGAAGCCGCCAAGTCCTTGCCTTGGGCGTCATCGACTTCCTGCTGGGCAACGATTCCGGGCTGACTCTCGAACACGCTGTTTAGGCGCGTGTACTCGAGGTGCAGGGCGTTGTATTGCGCCTCATACCGGCTCAAGTCATGCTGCGCCCGAACCACCTGGTCGGAGGCGCTTTTGATCTGGGCCTGATCCTCCTGGAGCTGGGCTTCCAGCTCCGGAATCTCCAACAGCGCCATCACCTGCCCTTGCTTCACGCGCGAGCCATAGTCGACGTACAACTTCTGCACATAGCCGGATTCCTTGGCGTAAACGTCAATCTCCTGAAAAGGCACCAGCTCGGAGGATAGCGTGATCTCCCGCCCCAGGCTCTTCTTGACCACGGGCGTGACCCCGACCCTGACTGCCTGTTGCGTGCTGGCTTCAACTCCTGCTCCCTGGCGGCCTGTACACGAGATAAGTCCAAGTGAGAGCATGGCTGCCAAGCCCAGCGTGGCGCAGGAGGCGAACAGGTAGAACGCGCGAGCACCGGGAAAAATTCTGCCGCGGACATCGCAATGCTGATTCATCAGTTCTCTTAGACCAGCCTTCTTCAGACTTTTCGGCCTGTGATCTTCACCTAATTTACTTCGTCGATTAACTGGCGCAATTTGTTCACTGAGAATTCGCTCGAACCACAAAACTCGATGACCTTTTTCTCGGCCCGCTGTAAGCGCAACGCAACCCCCGGAATTTCCCCCGCAATTTGCTTAGGCACGGTCAACAAGCCGTGGCGGTCTCCGTGAAGCAAGTCGCCGGGACGCACCTCCAAGCCGGCGATTTTCACCGCGCAACCAAAATCGAAAATGTGGGCATAGGCATGTGAGACCGCTACGCTTCCGGCAAAAAGTTGCAGGCCCAAGTCACGGACGCCCGGGAGGTTTCGAACCGCGCCGTCGCTCACGTAACCAACGCAACCCAGAGCTTTCAGGATCGCGGCGTGCATGTCGCCCAGGAAAGCTCCCAGACCGGGGGGCCTGTCCAAGTCCTCTAGAACTACAATCCGCGGCGCGGGTACTTCGAGGATGCTGTTCCACCAGTCGGTGCGGTCGTGGTAAAAGCCTCCCGTCACGGGCGGATCGCCGCTGCGCAGCCGGGCGGTGGCCGCATAGCCAACCATCGGCGGGAAATCCTTGAACATGCAGCGAATGCGCGAGTCTGTAAATCCCGTATTCCGAAGCCTCACCCTGAAGACTTCGATGGCGTTCGACATGGTGCAGGTGTCCAAACGCCGCAGAGCATCCAGCTGCGCCCCACTGATCTCAGGCCCAATAACCATGAGAGTCCCTTTCGCGAACTACTTACACAAGGCCGGGTAGGGTCACAGGGATGTGCACCACAATCCGTCCAGCTAGCGTTGTCCGAACCGCAAACCTGCCGAACAAAAACTCAAATTAAGTTCGAAAAAGTCTAAAGGAAAAATCCGGATGATGGAGGGGGCCGATTGTAAAGACTTTGATCGAAGAAGTGTTTTGAGAGAAGGGGGTCGGCCAGTGCGAGGGGTGCGACGGGGTTGGCGGGCTTCAGGCTAACGAAACTTACCGGCGGCGCCACCCATTTCGTTGCGTCCCGGCAAAGGTGTTGCCGTTTGGCATCCAACGAGCCGCGATCGATGGCCTTGACCGAGTGAACCTGGGAGGTGGGTGGAATATAGTAACGCGTTGCAAGGCTGACGGTTAAAGCGCATACCGCAACAACAATCAAGGCCAGACGTTCAGCGCGATGCTCGATCCCCAAATGTTTCAAAAAGTTCATTTCGATGGGCAGGCCACTGCAGAACGAATTATACAATGCAGATTGCCCAAGCCCAAATATCACCTCGGTAACCGATTCCCCTACGTGAAGTTGGACGCCGCCATCCGCGAGCGGGTTGCACCGCATGAATGTCAGGCGTTAGCCAGGCGTGCCGCTGCCTCGCTGGTCGTTGACGTAATATCTCTATTACACTCATTGACGCTGGAACCTCAGCGACACAGGTTGGTGATATGCTCGCCGGAACAAGGAACGATCTGGACGCAGGAGTTCTCCCTCTTTGGAATGCAGTATTCTGCCTGGATTGCGAGGCCGTCAGCAGCAGTCGAGATGATCGATGCCCCGCATGCAAGGGCCGCTCGCTCGTAAGCCTTGCTCGGATGCTTGGGGGCAGTTTGCTCGCGCACAGGGCACAAGACTTTCAGAATGGGAAAAGTGGGTTGTTCGACGTCACCATTGCGGTCGAGTTGCAGCAGATGCACGCGAAAGACCTGAGCACCATCGTTGAGAGGTTGACCAGTGTGATTGGCCCGAAGCTCGCACGAGACCGAGCGTCATTCCACATCAATGTGAAGCCTGCCGCAGTAGAAAAACTCGACCTACAGCCCTCGTTTTGCTTCCCGGAACGAGATGCCGCCTAGAGCATTGCCATCATTTTCAACAAGAATGCAGCGTCATTCTCAATCGTAAGCTGTCGAGGTTTTCAGTGCTTAGGCCAACTCAGATCCCGGTCGGACAACATCGACTAGATACCTTCAATTGCTGCAGAAATCAGAAGGAGGCGAACCGGAGTTTGCGGGTCGGAGGGCAGTGGAGAGGTTTAGCCTCCCAGGTTTTGGTTTCCGACGGCGAAAGCTACATGTCGGTTCGGGAATGGGCCGTACACCATTTTGAATACTACTGCGACCGCGAGACGTCAGCCATGCTGTCATCGCTTTTCGGTCCAGAATAAGACCTATCCGCTGATTTCACGGGTCTTAACGGATGATAGTTTGGTAGCGCTACCGGGAATCGAACCCGGGTTTGAAGATTGAGAATCTTCCGTCCTAACCCCTAGACGATAGCGCCACTTGGGTGAAGAAATTATAACAAAGCGATCGCCCGCGCGAAGCTGAGCGACCTCTCCTCGGCCCTTGCTTTGGTCACGCGCAGATTGATGATGCGCAGAAAATTTTTTTATCGAAAACCAGGCTCCATCCAAAAGCATTTCGGTTTATGATGAACTCAGATTATCGCGCCGAAGTCTACATAGAAAACTTTGCAACGGTTCCATTCATCACTTTATCTTGAATAAGCAGGAGTAGTTGATCATGGCGAATGTGAAGACCCCCAGAATTCCGCGCAAACAGGTAACCCCGAAACCCATCTCCAGCGTTGAGGCCGGAAACGGTTCTTCGATCGACTTGGAGAGCGAAATCCGCCGTCGCGCCTATGAGTTATATGAGTTACGCGGCTGTGCGCCGGGCCATGAAGATGAAGACTGGCTCGTGGCAGAGCGCGAAATCAAGGCCCGCTTTAATCAGTTAGCGTCCGGCGCCAGGGCTTGATTGCTGGTTTGCCTCCAAAAGACGCGCCCTTCCAGCTAAGAGCGGGCTTGTGTGCCTCGAGCTTAGTCCTAAGCAGCTTGTGGCGAAGGATTTACAGCTGGGCCGGCGTGCGCCCCGATGAACCAATGAGTCAGGCGCGGCTAAAGCTCTCAGTTGCCTGGGCTGGTTGTTTCTGGAACAATGGTTGGGCGGTTCCTCATGGCTGAAATTGGCAGCTTTGCCCTGCTATCGGCGCTAGCGCTGAGTGTCTATTGTTTTCTGGCCGGACTGTTGGCTCTGGTGCTGCCGCGATTTCAGACGGTCTGGCTTGGCAAGATCACCTGGCGGACCGCAGTTGCAGGTTTCGCGCTGGTTCTTCTCGCCGGTTTTCTTTTCATAATTTCCGCTTTCGTTTTTCACAACAACAATCCTTATCTCTCGCTCACCTATCAATGCACTCTTGTACTGGCGTTGGCGTTATGCGCCTGCTCCTTTGCAATATGGGTGATCGCATTGTTGCGTTCGCGACAAGCCGATGCGCGGTTAGGTGAAACTGCCCGCCGCGCCGGCATCGCGACCTTCGCTCTGGTTTTTCTTGCCGCGCTGGTTCTTGTAATCTGCGCCTTCAGCGATGACTTCTCCATCGCTTATATCTTTCACCACAGCAACCGCGATCTGCCCATCCCGTACAAATTTGCCGTTCTGTGGTCGGGACAGGAAGGCTCGTTGCTCTTCTGGTCTTTGCTACTCGGCGCTTACGGCTTGGTTCTTCGACTGCGCCACAAAACGGACGTTCGTCTATTTGCCCACGCTTCCGTCATCATCGCCGCAGTGCAGATTTTCTTTCTTCTGCTATTGAATTTTGCCGCGCATCCCTTCGCGATCATGCAAGGCGCGTTGCCAGCGGACGGCAATGGCCTGAACCCGCTGCTGCAATATCCCGAGATGGTGATTCATCCGCCCATGCTGTATTTGGGATACGTGGGATTCACGGTGCCTTTTGCTTTTGCTCTGGGCGCGCTGATCATGAAGTATCCCGGCGAAAAATGGATTCACATCACCCGCCGCTGGACTATGGTCACGTGGGGATTTCTGACTTGCGGCGTCTTTCTGGGCGCGCACTGGGCGTATTCCGTTCTCGGTTGGGGAGGTTATTGGGGCTGGGACCCGGTGGAAAATGCTTCTTTCATGCCCTGGCTTACGGGCACGGCATTTCTGCATTCGGTGATGATGCAGGAAAAACGCGGCATGCTGAAAACCTGGAACATGTGGCTGATCTTCACCACGTTCGGGCTTTCCATCTTTGGAACGTTTCTGACCCGCAGCGGCGTGGTCAGCTCGGTGCACGCGTTTGCGCAATCATCGATTGGTACGTGGTTTGTGGTATTTCTGATTGTGATCTTCGCGGTTTGTCTGGTTTTTTACATTCTGAACCGTTCGGAATTGCGCAGCGAGCACAAACTGGAATCGCTGGTTTCGCGCGAGTCGAGTTTCCTGTTCAACAATCTGTTGTTCGTGATCGCTTGCTTTACGGTGCTATGGGGAACGCTCTTCCCGATCCTTTCTGAGTGGGTCCAGAACCATAAGATCACGGTAGGACCGCCATTTTTTAACCGGGTAATGATCCCGCTGGCCTTACTGATATTGCTGCTCACCGCGGTCGGCCCTTTGCTGGCATGGCGCAAGACTTCGCTGGCCAGCCTGAAGCGCAATTTCTTGTGGCCCAGCCTGGGCGCGCTGGCGACCGGAGTTGTGCTCGTTGCTCTCGGCTTTCGTCCGTGGAAAGACATTTCGTATTTGTATTCGCTGGTCACCATCATGCTTTCCGTGCTGGTGGCGTTGACGGTGATTTCTGAGTTCGTCCGCGGCGGCCGGGTGATCGCGCAGAAAACCGGGCAGGGCCTGTTTGCCTCAATGGTCCATCTGACCCATCGCAATACGCGCCGCTATGGCGGCTACATCGTGCACTTCGGCGTGATCGTCATCATGATCGGTTTTGCCGGCGCGGCGTTCAATCAGGACAAAGAACAGGAGATGGGCTTCGGCGACAAAATGGCCATCGGCCCGTATACGCTCGTCTGCCAGTCTTACACGCAGGAAGACAAGCCGAATTATGGCAGCGAGTGGGCGATCATTAATGTGTTCAAGGGAGACAAGCAGATCACCACGCTTTATCCCGAGCGCCGATTTTATAAGGCCAGCCAGCAAACCTCGACCATGCCCAGTGTGCACTCCACGATGAAAGAGGACCTTTACCTGGTCTATGAAGGTCAGAACAATGACACCGGACGGCCGATCATCAAGGCGCATCTCAATCCCTTGGTGATGTGGATCTGGGTGGGCGTTTGGATCATGATCATGGGAACTATTGTGGCTTTGATTCCAAACGCCGTGCCGGTCAGGGTAACGGCGCCGGCGCGGGTCCAGGTTGCTCCGGTGAGCGTGGGAGACTGATGAGAAGAATGAGCAATCTTCGCCGCACGGTGTCCGCGGGGGTGCTTTGCCTGTTCGTGATTGTGCTGATGGGCGCGAGCGACGAAGATGCGCGCTTCTCGCAGCTGGGCCACAAGCTGATGTGCGTGTGCAGCTGCAACCAGGTATTGCTCGAATGCAATCACGTGGGTTGTCCGTACTCGGACCGCATGCGCGGAGAACTGGCGGCCAGCATGGAGCGCGGCGACAGCGACGATCTTGTGCTGCAATCCTTCGTGCAGAAATATGGGCCGACCGTGCTGATCGCGCCGACGACAAAAGGATTTAACCGGCTTGCGTGGATCATGCCGTATCTTGCGCTCGTGCTTGGTCTGACCACGGTGGTCTTGATCGTGCGTGCGTGGAAAATGCGGCCCCTTGCCATGCCGGCAGGCGGCATTGCGCCTATTAGCGGCGCTGAACTTGACCATTTCCGTGAGCAGGCGCGAAAGGATACCGAGGTATGAGCCTGCTCATCTGCGGCCTGGTTACGCTGATGGTGGTTTTCTACGTTTTCTATTTGCCCGGCAAATTGTATTTGGGCCCGCAGAAAACCCGGCTTTCTTATCTGCGTGAGCGCAAGGAAGCGGTGTATGAAAATCTCCGCGATTTGAACTTCGAATACAAAGCGGGAAAATTTCCTGACGAAGATTACCAGGCGATGAAAAATTCTCTTGAAGAAGAGGCTGCCGCGATTCTGGCCGAAATCGCCGAGCTCGAAGCTGCGGCGCCGTCGATGTCTCCCGGAGCCTCCGTTTGAAACGAACACGCGATGTTGGCTTAACGATTTTCGTATTCCTGCTTTCCATCTCACTCTCTTCCGCCCAGACCCTCTCCGGAAAAGTGAATAACGGCACAACCAACAAACCTGCTGTGGGCGACGAAGTTGTCCTGCTTAAGCTCGGCCAGGGCATGGATGAAGCAGGCCGCACAAAAGTTGACGCCAATGGACGCTTCAGCTTCAAGCTAGACGATCCCGGCCCGCATCTGGTGCGCGCGATTCACCAAGGCGTGACTTACCATCGCATGGCGCCGCCGGGAACGACTTCCATCGATCTTGAAGTCTACGACGTGGCCAAGAAGCTGGATTCGATCAGCTTGACGGCGGACGTGATGCGCTTTCAAAGCGACGGCAACAAGCTTCTGGGGCTCCGGCTCTTCGCGGTCGACAATAATTCCGACCCGCCGCGCACGCAGATGAATGATCAGAATTTCGAGTTCTATCTGCCGGAGGGCGCGGAGATTGACGAATCCATGGCCAAAACTGCGGGAGGCCAGCCCATCAACTCGGCGCCTGTCCCGCAAAAAGAAAGGAACCGCTACGCGTTTGTTTTTCCCCTGCGGCCGGGCGAAACGCAATTCCAAATTGGTTTTCATTTGCCCTATAGCGGCCAATTGACCATCGATCCCAAAGCCCTGTATCCCGCGCAGCACTTTGTGGTGATGTTGCCCAAAACCATGCAGTTCATCGCCGGCACGGGGACGGCATTTCAGTCGATGAATGATCCGCAACAACCCGATACAGCCGTGCAAATGGTCTCCAACACGCAGCTCGGGCAGTCCTTGAGCTTCAAAATTTCCGGCACTGGAACGCTGGGTGGCAGCGAAGGCGGCAACAGCGGTGGAGGCGAGCAGGCTGCCGGCCCCCAGGGCGGAGAACAACCCGCCGCTCGCGACTCGCGCCCGGGCGG
>Ga0335081_10009950_pt1 | contig 15329 bp, 8 predicted proteins | sample Lox_Sample_35_FD_206713 | JGI IMG/M metagenome (GOLD analysis project Ga0335081, IMG submission 206713) | Soil microbial communities from Loxahatchee National Wildlife Refuge, Florida, United States - Lox_Sample_3.5 | ecosystem: Environmental > Terrestrial > Soil > Wetlands | place: USA: Florida...
GGCGGGAAAGCCAAGCAGCAGGGAAAGGACAACCGTCGCGGCCGCATAACCCAGCGAATCGAGCGCAGCCTTGATCGGCGGGACGTAGAACAGCGTGCCGCGGCGATTGAAGAATAATTCCGTATAATAATCGATGGTCAGGCCGTAATGGACCTGCGTCTGCTGGCCGCGCTCCGCCTCGAGGCGGGAAACAGAACGCAGCGGGAGCGCAAGCATCGGGAGCACAAAGAAGGCAAAGAGCAAAATGCAGAATGCGAAGACGAAGGCTCGTTCCCCCGTGGTCCGGGCTTTGCGGTGGATCGTTGAACGCGGCGCAGTTTGAACCGTCAGGCGCGTCGCCAGACGGGTGTAGAGGATCGAAAAAGCCAAGGTGCACAGCAATTGAATGAATGCCAGCAATGCGGCCACCGGCAGGTGGAGCATTTGCAACGCCTGGATATAAATCTCCACTTCAAGCGTTGCAAATGCGGGACCGCCCAGCAAGAGGATGACCCCAAAGCTGGTGAAGTCGAAGAAAAAGACGAGCAGAGAGGCGGCGAGTATCGAAGGACGCAGCAGGGGCAGGGTCACCCTCCACCAGACGCGGCGCTCATTTGCACCGAGCGACCGGGCGGCCTGCTCCAATTTAGGATCCAGCCTGGAGAGCGCGCTGCTGACGACGCGGCTCACGATCGTGGTGTTATAAAAAACATGGGCCAACAGGATCGCACCCAGCGTACCGACGAATTGGATCGGCGGACGGCTCAAGGCGAACAGGTGGATCAAAGTGAGATTGATCCAGCCGCGTGGACCGAGCAATGCGTTGAACCCCGCCGCGACCACAACGGTCGGCAACATGAACGGGACGGTGGTCAGTGCGCGGAGCAGCGGCTTGCCGTAAAAATCAAAGCGTGCGAAGAGATAGGCCGAGGGCAGGCCGATCAGCAATGTCAGCACGGTTGATAAAAGGGCCTGGTAAAAAGTGAAAAAGAGGACGTGCAAAGCGAGTTGAAAATTGTCCGGGGTTAACGTTGAAGCGCCTAACCCAAATGCGAGGATGCGCACAAACGGATAAAAGAAAAATACGCCGAGGAATGCCAGCGGCGGGAGCCAGAGCAAGATGCGGTGAGAGGAGATTGAGTTCATTTTTCTGCAGGGGCCGCCCCTGCACAACGAGGACTAATGCAGCACCGCGCCCGTCCACGCTTGAACCCAGGCATCCCGATTCCTGGCAATATCGTCCGTGCTCAGCACGGCAGGCTGCGATGGAATCGGAGCAAACTTTGTGAACGCCTCGGGCAGGGGAATGTTCCGCGCCACCGGATAAACGGCCATCTGCCCGGGAACATCGGCCTGGAAGGATGCACTCAGCATAAAGTCAACAAATCTTTGGGCGAGCGCCGGCTGCTTGGTCCCTTGGAGGATGCCGACAAATTCGATTTGATGGAAGCAGGTATCGGGCCCGACCACGGCCGCGACCGGCGCAGCCGGGATGGGCGTGGAAGCGGACATCACATCGTAAGCCGGATCGGTCGCATACGAAACCACCATCGCCTGCGCGCCCTGACCGGAAGAACCGCTGAAGTTGGTGTAATAGGCGGTCTCCCATCCATCGACAACCGCCAGACCGTTCGCGCGCAGTTGCTTCCAATACTCCAGATAGTTCGGATCGCCAAAATGTTTGACGGTGGCCAGCAAAAAATCGAGCCCGGGAGACGAGGTGGCCGGATTCTCCATCACAAGCAGGCCTTTATATTCTGGTTTGATCAGATCTTCCAGGCTTTGCGGAGCGGGAAGATCATGTGTGCTGAAATAGGCCTTATCATAAACGATGCAGACATAACCGTGATCCACTGGCAGGGCGCGGTCCGTTGGGTCGAGTTGAAACTCGGCGGGAATATTTTTCAGCGCGGGCGCGGCATATGGTTCGTAAATATCTGCGTTGAGGGCTGCAGACAGCAGTGTGTTATCCACGCCATACAGCACGTCCGCCAGCGGCGCATCTTTGGAGAGAATGGCTTTGTTGAGCATCTCGCCCGCATCGCCGCCCTTGACAAAAGTGACCTTTAGATCATTGGCCTGTTCAAAGGCCCCGATCACGCTGTCGCTCACGGCAAACGAGTCATGGGTCATCACAGTCAGGGTCTGGGGCGCTGAAGATTTTTGCGCGCACGAGACCATCAGGGCCGTGGAGAGCAGCAAGACGATCACGATCAGCAAAAAGCGTTTCATGGTTTCCTTTCTACCGGCGGGCATGTACGATAAGCAGCAATCCACTTTCCAGATCGACCTCGGCCGCAGCCTGCAACATTTCATTGCTCATGCCGCGGGTTTTATCGGAATAAAGGGTCTCGCCGTTGAGCGGCCATCGCAGTCCAGCGGTGTGAATCCCTTTGACTGCGCCGTTCCACGGGATCAGCGAAACGATGTCTCCGCGCCTTCCCTCGATCTTGGATCGGCCGCGGCAAAAAAAGACCTCCTCCCGCCCATCATCCAGGCGGCAGTCGAGCGTCGCGAGTCGGGCATCGGCAAGCAGGGAGATATTTCCGAGAGTCTGATCCAGGCGATTCCCAAGCGCGGCGACGACCAAAATGGAGGTTGGCCGCTGCGCGAGGGCCGCGCGCAGCGCCAATTCAAGATCCGTCTCGTCTTTATCGCGCGGATATAACTCCATGGGTACCTGGGCCCGGCGCAGCTGTCCGACTTCATCTTTTGTGACCGAATCCATGTCTCCGATCAAAAGGCGCGGCATGATCCCAAGCGCCAGCGCGTGGCGGGCCCCGCCGTCGGCGCAGATGATGTAATCCCCCGCGTGGATCAGGGCGCGGGCCTTTTCCCGATCGGGCAGTTCGCCGTTGGCAAAGATGATGATGCGAGACATAGGCGTCGTTCGATGAGCCTCCCCCAACCTCCGGAAGTTCCGCCATTCCGGGAGGTTGGGGAAGGTCAGGTGGGGCAAAAACAAAAACCATCCTCAGCGAAGGATGGTTGAATTGAAGCGAGGCTCCCTCCGCTGGTATTAACCAGATCAGGTAATGCGGGTCGAGCGCCTTACGCTCCTCTCAGCCTGTGATTGCGCGCCCAAATGCCGAATGCCAGCAGGCTCCCCGTTCATGAATTGTACAAAACAAATATACTCTAAAGTTTCAGAATGTCAACCTCACCGCACCCGGCGCTTCCACTCCTCCTTCAATTCCAATTCGCGCGGGCTGAGGCCCGAGTCGAGGGCAAGAAAATCGATCAACAGACGATTGAAGCGTGCCGTTTCATCAATCATCGGAAAATGACCCGAGCCTTCCAAATTGATCTGATGCATGTGAAGCGAAAGGGAGGCCGCATTGTAGACCGGAACCGCGATGGAAGGATCATTTTGGCCGTAAACGAGCAGACAAGGCACGTCCGTGCTGCGGAATTGTGCAAATAGACCATCCGCTTGAAAATTGCCCATGCAGGCCGTGATCGCCCGCGGGTCCGATTTGGCGGCATCCGACAGCGCCGCGGCGGCTTCGGGCGTCCGACTCGCAAGCCAGTCTACCAATTCAACCGCAGTGGATGTGCGCAGCCGGGCATTGACCGAGTTGAAGTCGAGCGGAGAATTGACCGCCATGATGCGATCCACACTGCCGGGTTGTTGCGCCGCGAAATAAAATGCGACCAATGCGCCCAGGCCGTGACCAACGATTGCGATCTTGCCGATGCCCATTTCATCCAGAAAGCGGCTGACCAGGGCGGCCTGTTGATCGATCGCATACCGACCTTCATTATGAGAGGTATCGCCGTACCCAAAAAGGTCCAGGGCATACGCCCGAAAGGAGGTGGAAGCCACCTGCATCGACGCAACCCAGTAACGCCATGAGCCGATCCAGCCGTGCAGAAAGACGATGGGACGACCGCGTCCCAACGCTTCGTAATGCACTATGTCTTGATCGAGCAGAATGGCGCTCATGGTCTAGGTCCGCCGCCTGCCAGCCGGCGCCCTCTTCCAAAAGAGAAAACGGGGCGTGCCGAAGGCGGCCGGCAGAGGTAACAAATCACTTTCCAAACTTCGACAGGATCGCTCGAACGCGATCCGTCAATTGATCGGGCGCAAACGGCTTGAGCAGGTATTCCTCGGCGCCCGCCTCCAGACCGGTCTGGATCTCGGACTCCTGCCCTTTGGCAGAAAGGAAAACGACCGGGATATCCTTCAGGTCGGGATTGGCTTTCATAGCGCGGCAGGCATCATAGCCGGTCATGCGCGGCATCCGGACATCCATCAGGATTAAGTCGGGGAGTTCCTGCGAGGCCATCTGTACCGCTTCCTCCCCGTTGTTCGCGGCCACGACCTCATAACCCGCAAACCGCAAAGTAAACGCAACCAGGTCGCGGATATCAGGTTCGTCCTCAGCAATCAGAATTTTCGGCATTCGACCCTCATTTATCCTTCTGAACAGGTAAAGTGAATGAGAAGATGCTTCCCTTCCCCGGGAGCCCTTCGCTCTTCATCCAGATCTTCCCGTTGTGCATCTCCACCAGCTGGCGCACGATAGGCAATCCCAGACCGGTGCCCGGCGTTGCCAAAACCAGCGGATGCTCGCCGCGATAGAATCGTTCAAAGACGCGTTCCTGATCCGCGGGTGCGATGCCCACCCCATCATCTTCAACATCCACTTGAACTTCCGTTCCGTCCACCGCATGAATGCCGACTTTAATCGTTCCATTCTCAGGGGTGTAGTGATAGGCATTGTCCACCAAATTATCAATCACCTGACGTACGCGCTCCGGGTCACCCATCACGCGCGGCAGGGTTCTGGGAGCATCGAGCGAAAGCGCCATGGGCTTGCCTTCCTCGCGCGAGCGCCGCAGTACATCAGCAATCACATCCTCGGCAATTTCCCGCAGGTCAAGAGGCTGGGGAGTCAAGATGACCCGTCCGGCCTCGATGCGTGAGATATCCAGCAAGTCGTTCACCAGGATGTTCAATCGATCAATATTATTCTTAACGATATTCAGGAAGTGCGATTGATTCTCAGTCACCGCACCGGCCGCGCCCATCATGAGCACGTCCACATAACCTTTGATGGCGGTCATGGGAGTGCGCAGTTCGTGGCTGACCGTCGCGACAAACTCGGACTTCAAACGGTCCACCTCGACCTCGTGGGTAATATCGCGGAAGATGGATACCGTACCGAGGAAATCATTCTGCAAAATGACGGGTGCGAGATGGATCAGGGCAATGCGTCCATCGCCCAGCTCCAGCTGCTCGGCGTAGGTATCTCCAGGTTCATAGCTGCTCGGCGACTGCGACCAGCTGCGGATCGTCTCCATCCAGGAAGAAGATGCCTTGCCGAACAGACCCCCAAAGTCTTCAAGGGGTTGACCGATCACGCGGCCTGCATTGATATCGAGGATCTTTTGAATGGATGCATTCAGGAAGGAAATGCGATTATTGGAGCCGGTCACCAGCACGCCGTCTGCCACGGCTTCCAGGATGGCTTGCGAGCGGCTGGCTTCCTCCTGTTCTTTGCGCAACATCAAGCCGAGCCGTTCGGCCTGATCACGGATCAGTTCGTACAAATGCGCATTGTTGATGGCAACGGCCACCTGACTGGCGATTGCCTTAACGAGGTTCAGGGCATCCGGCGTGAAATAACGCTCTTGGCGGTGGAAGACCATCAACACACCGATGACATCCTCCGCGACCAGCAGCGGCGCCACGATGGTGCTGCGATGCTCCCGGGAAGTGGACTGCGACTGCACCCAGCGCTGGTCAAGGCGCAAATCCTCGATCATCGCCGCCTCGCGATTTTGAACCACCCAGCCCGCCAACCCCTCGCCCACCTTCAAGGTAAAGCCGCGTCCGCCCTGGTCAGCCTTCTCGGAAAGGTAACCATACCCGGCGCGATAATGCAAAAGATTATCATCGGGATGCAGCAGCATAATGGTCCCCTGTTCGGCTCCGAGCGCATCGTTAAGGAGCGACAAAGTGCGATTGAGGGCCCGATCCAGATCAAGGCTCGATGAAACTTCCGTAAGAATGCGCAGCAGGGTTTCGGTATTCTGTTGTTCGCGTTTCAACTGGGCAGTGCGCTCAATGACTCGTTGTTCAAGCTCCTGCGCCAGGCGCTGCGTTTCCGCAAAGAGACGTCCGTTTTGAATGGCAACCACCGCCTGGTTGGCGAGGGTGCCCAGGAGTTGAAGGTCCTCGCCTGTGTACACGTTGGCCTGATAGCTTTGTGCGGAAAGCATGCCGATGGTCCTGCCGCCCAACGTCAGGGGAACCGCCAGAACAGACCTGGGCGTGCCGTGGGCACTGCGGGCAGGGCCCCCAGTCATTTCATCGGCCGGCTGTGCATTTACCAGATTAAGCGGCTGGCCCGTCATGATCACCTGGCTGCTCAAGCCTTCTCCCAACGGGACATGCGTGTTCGGAGTACGAACCCCCCGATCCATCAGATAAACGCCCTCGACCACCTGGGTCTCTTCATCCAGCAGGCTGATGACGAATGCTTCGACCGCCATCAGACGGCCGGCGGCTTTATGGATGGCGGCGTAAATCTCCTCCGGATCCAGGCTGGCGCCGATATCGGCACTGGCGCGGTTGAGGATGGAGAACCGTTCCGCCGTCCGCAGAGTAGACTGATAGAGGCGGGCGTTTTCAAGCGCGATCGCGGCCTGATTTGCAATCGTGCGGGCCAGCTCGATCTCGGTCACCGTAAAGCGTCCCTCGCCCGTAATGTGGGCAAAGAGCAAGGCCCGCAGGTTCTGTCCGCTGGCCAGCGGCAGAACCAGCAGGGCGCTCGTATCCCTTCCAACCAATCCCATGATCGGCTGGAGATCGGGTTCGGCCAGGACGTTTTCGGTATTGAAGATACCGAGCGACTCCCGCAGGCGTTCAAACAGGGGCGCGTCGGGCAGAACTTGCGGCAGATCATGCTTGAACTCCCCCGCCACCGCTTTCCAGACCGCCTGTTCGTGCTCAAACGACACGGCGGAGGTTCGATCCACATTTAGGGCCTGCCGTAGCTCGCCCGCCGTAAGGCTCAGAATTTGATCAGCATCCAGCAACCCGCTCAGCGCGGAAGAGAAGCGATTGAGCAAAGCCAGGCGCTGCGAGCGCTGATCCAGGTCCGCCGCACGTCCGAGGCTTTCCTCAAACAGTTTGGCATTATCCAATGCCGCCGCGGCCTGGCTGGCAAAGGTTGAAGCCAGCTGGATCTGTTCACGCGTGTAGAAATACGCCTGCCATTTTTCCAGGGCGATCACACCGATCAACTCGCCTTTGGAAATCAACGGAACGCCCAGCCAGGACAGGTGCGGGGCCTCCACGGCCGGAAAGCGCGGATCCTCACGCACATCAGGCACGGAGGTGGCCTGGCTGCTTTTGATCATTTCCTTGAACAACGCACTGTCCGCAACAGCCACGGTTAGACCCAGGCGCCTTTCCGCATCCGGAAAGCCGCGCACCGCAGCCACCTTCAGACGCTCCTTCTCACGCAACCAGAGCGTAGCGGTATCAAACGGCAGGACCGGCACCAGCTGATCGAGGAGAGATGCAATGAGTTCATCGGAACGCAGGCTGGAGGTCATGGCCGTGGCGACATCGTTGAGGGCCTGCAGTTGCCCGGCGCGTTCGGTCATCGCGTGTACCAGGCGCACATTCTCCAGCGACAGCGCCACCTGCTGAGCAAGTGAAATCATCAGGTTTTCATCTTCGGGCTGGAATGCGGCGGGGGTGTTGAAATTGTCCAAAACGAGGATGCCCAGCATTTGATCGCCTGCCAGGATTGGAATAAACAGGCTGGAGACGGGCAAACGTCCGCCCGTTGCATCCCGGTAGAAACCCAGTTTTTCAGACGGCAGGGCGTAATCCCGCGGGAAGTCAATCTCGTCCACCCGCCGCGGTTTCTTCTCGGAAAAGATGATGCCCGGCAGGGCTTCATCCACGCGATATGAAATTTGTAACATGCTGTCGTTATCGGCATAGCCTGACACGGCCTGGGGCAAAAGCAGGCCGCTCTGTTCGTTAAACATCAGGACCACACCGGCGTGCGCGGCGGGCAATACCCGACGGCCGCTGTCCAGCAGGGCGCGGATGATATTGGCCGGATCAAGTGCGCTGAGGCGACGGCTGAATTCAAGCAGCAGGTCGACAGCTTGCAATCGGCGGCGCGTCTCGTTGAGCAGGGAAATGTTTTGGAGAATAATGGAGGTCTGTCTGGAGATCTGATAGTAGACCTGCCGGTCCTCTTCGGTGAAATCCGGCATCGGTTCGGAGCTGACCGCCAGGATCGCGGCAATGGGCCTGTTCTCCACGATGACCGGCAGGCAGATTACACCTTTGGCGCGCAACTGTGAAAGCAGCGGGACGTCACGCCATTCGTTGTTTTCATCCAAGTTCGATATCAGGACGGGTTCGCTCCCCTGCAAAACGGCACGCAAAGGATTTCGCTGGCCAAACAATGCCTCGGGATTCGTGGTTTTCGGAACATTGCCCAGGATATGCAGCAGGCGCGGACCCTCGGGGGTGTTTTCCGCCACCAGGGCGGTCGTCATCGCCAATTGAGTCAGCGTTTCCCGGCCGAGGGCCATGAGGGCGGAGGAGGCATCCAACTGACGGCTGACCGCCTCGGTAATGGCCAAGCCGGCGCGCACGCGTTGCGCGCGACGGTCCAGGTTGTGCAGCGAGATCGTCTGTTCCAGATCCTTGCGGAGCAGGACCGGCAAATCTTTTTGGGTAACGCTCAGCAATCGCTGTTGGCGCTGGAGGCCGGAGGAAAGGGAGTCAATGCGGTCCTTCAGCTCACCGTATCGCCTTGCATTGCTGATCACCAAGGCAGCCTGCGCGGCAAAGACCTCCACAGAATCGATCGTCGCCCGGTCCGGACGCAGGCCGTCGCTCGGCTCATCCAGGCTGATCAAGCCCAGCGGATGACCCTGGGCATCTTCCAATGGGATGAGCAGGAAATCGTCCGGATCCCAGGCGTTCTGCCTCGGTGGCTCCTGCGCATAGTGAGGCGCATACACATAATGGACCTCGGATGGCAGGACCGGTGTCTGATCGGCCGGGATGTAATAGGAGCGGCTGATCTTAAATTCGGGCTTCATCAACTGGAGCAGACCGGAATACGGCTGTTTGCGCGCCAACAGTTCATTCAAGGTTTCTTCAGGAATGCCCAGCCCGACCACCCGCCGCAGCATTCCGCCGTCAGGCTCGTAAACGCTGACCAGCACCACCTGAAACGGGGTCGAATCATGGATGCCTTGGGCAATGACCCTTAATGATTCCTCAAGAGAGACTTCCGGGTTGATGACATAGCTCGCATTGGACAACTGCACCAGAGTGTCGGCACGGCGATGCAAGACTTCCGCCCGTTGAAGTTCGCCCTGATACGTCCAGGCATTCATCAAGGCGGAGGAGGTCTGGAAGACGAGCCTCTCCAGAAATTCCAGGGCTTTTGCATCGAAATAGGCCGGGTTCTTCGAATGCAGTTGAAGAAGGCCAACCAGGCGCCTTTGATTGACCAGCGGGACCACCAGCGCCGAGCGGAGCCCCTCGTGTGGCGGAAAGAATCCCTGCTGACCAAAATCTGAAACAAGGAAGGACTGGGCCTTTTCAATCGCGCTTCGTTCAAAGGGGGAGAGCCCGGCATCGCTCGGCAGACAGCCGCTCGACCTGGCCACGCGCGGGTCGTCTGCAGGAGCTTCGGGATCCAGAAGCAGGACCGAACCGCAATCCGCGCCCATGGCATGGACCGTCTCATGGCAGAGAACTTCGAGCAGCTGGTTGAGATCCAGCGATGCATTCAGCTCGCGGCTCACCCGCGTAATCGTAACGAATTGATCCAGTTGCTCGCGCAACGTCTGATCCGTTTGTGAACCAGCTTTGATGCTTTCGATGGCAGAGGACAACTGTCCGGCAGCGGTTGTGGCGACCTGCAGATCGCGGTCACTGAAGAAATCGTTCCGGCCGCTGCCCAGGATCAATTCTCCGATCAACTCGCCGCGCATGAAGAGCGGGACCGCCATGAGCGATTCCAGGCGAAGGGTCTGTGACAAGGGCCGGTAGGTTGACAAGGCGCGGGGATCCAGACTCAAACGGCCGGTGAGCACGGGTTGTCGATCCAGGATGGAATGATACTCGGCATTCTCCACTTCGAACTCGGCAAAGCCGGCCAGGACCTCGCGGGCCGCGCCAACCACCGAGGGGCGGTGCAGCCGCAATTGACCGCGTGCCGCGTCCGCCAAAAAGACCGCGCCCGCATCCGCTTGAAATAGACTGGTGAGTTCCTGAACGCTATACTTGAGTATGTCATCGAGGGTATTCGACGAAATACTCTGGCTCACCATTCGGCTCAGGACATCCGAGCGCTGCGTCTGGAGGCGGCTCTGTTGGATCAGGACCGCATTCTCAATGATCGCGGCCGCCTGATTGCTGATGATATTCATCAGACGCAGTTCGGAATCCGAGAAGGGCATGGGGCCGCGGCGGTGGTGCGAGACCTGAAAATAGCCCACGATGCTTCCGCCGATCTGCAGCGGCATCAGGGCGGAATCGCGCAGGCTGGCCGCAACGGCAATGTCCGTCAATCCGAGCAGTCTCCAATTTTCGTCCTGCGAAGCATCCAGGGTAAAAATCGGCTGCCGCTCGGCCAGCAGCGACTCGGCCGGACTGCCCGGCGCGATCGCGGCGCGATAGATCTCCACAATGTGGACGGGGAGACCGCGGAAAGGCACCTGGCCTTCCAGCATATGTTTGCTTTCGTCGTAAACCAAAAAGCCAATGATGTCGGCATCGAATAACGGTGCGACGCTTTCCACAAGCTGGCTGAATAGATCCTGGGGATCGTGAATCGAACCGGCGGTCTGGGCCAGCTTGACGAGTCCAACCAATTCGCTGGAACGGCGCTGCTCCTCCTCGTACAGCAAGGAATTCCGCAGGGCGACCGCCGCCTGACCAGAAACCAAACGCAGCAGGTTCAAATCCTGCTGGGTGAAGGTGCCGCCGGACATTTGCCCGGCTTCGATCAAGCCCACCAATTCCCCGCCGGCCATCAGCGGCGCGCCCAGATAGGACTGGATTGCACTGAAACTTCCCTGCGCTTGTTGTGCCGAGAACGAGCGGGCATCTGTCAGGAGAAGCAGGTCCCTGCCCCTCATTAAATTGTCTGAAAACCTTCCAAACTGACTTTGCGAAATGCGCACCAGCTTGTGCTGCGCTTCGTCGTCGGACTGCAGATGATACGAATTGAAAGCATGGATATCTTTATCCCAGACCTTGATCTCCAACAGATCAGCGGGAATAAGCCGGCTGAGATTCTCGAGCACCGACCGAAGGACCATTTCCAATTCCAGGCTGGAGGCAATGTCGCGGCCGAAATCAGAGACGACTTTCAGAATCGAAGAAGATACGTCCCCTTCTTGAGCCGCCAGGGCCGGCGTCAATTCCAGGCCGTGCAAAGCGACCAGCATCTTGGCATACGGACCCGGTACTTGATAGGAGGTCAGCTCTGCCAGTCGGCCGTTCACATTGACGCGCCTTTGACCCGGCGCGGCACACACCTCCAGGAACTCCTCCGGGGGACGCACGCGGCGCGCCAGGCGTTCAATATCGGCCGCGTCGCCATTCTGCAGACCAAACCACTCCCGGGCGCGCGGGTTGATAAATTCCACCCGCCCGCCCGCTTCAATTACGAGGACTGCTTCGCTCGATTGATTGAAATCGGGAACAACCAGAGCAGCGTTTTCATCTTGTCCGATCGAGGCGCGATTGGGGAACAGGCGCAGCAAAGCCCAGACCAGTGAACCCAGTACCAGTCCGACAATAACCAGCCCGATGCCCAAATCTATGCCAGCAGACATTGGAGGGCAACCTCACCCGGCCGTTTGGGAATCCTGCCGCCGGGCATCTGCGGCAAGTTCAGTGATCTCGCGAATATCGGAGAAGGATTGCTGACTGGGGGATACGATTCCCACCGACATGGTCATGAACGGGACTTTCTCCAGGGCGCCGTCGGCCTTGGGAGCCTGCATGAAACCCTGTTGTCTGTCAATGAAGTTGTAGTGAGTCTGAACCTCCGCCGCAAAGCGTTCTTTGACCCGCCGTTTAATGCCGGGCGCGGCGGCCGCGGCGGTGATCACAATGAAGTTGTCGCCGCCCGCGTGGCCGATGAAATCATTCCGGGTGCCAAGCTCATCCACCACTTCGCCCACGACCATGGCCGCAAAGCGCATGACATCATCACTGGCGACAAAACCATATACATCCTTAAATGGATCCAGGTAATTGATGCGCATGTCAAGCAGGGCCCAATCCTTTTCCCGGATGATATGGCGCAACTGTTCTTCGATCAACCTGCCCGCCGGCAGGCCCGAGCGCGGATCGGTGAGACTCTCGCGTTCAGAGCGCCGGATCGCGCCCTGCACGCGCAGTTTCAGCTCCTCGATGTCAAACGGCTTGGTAATGTAATCGTCCGCGCCGAGCTCAAGCCCCTGCAATCTATCGCTGCGTTCATCCTTCTGCGTCAGGAAGATGACCGGGATATGGCTGGTCCGCGTGCTCGTCCGCAAATTGCGGCAGACCTCATAACCGTCGATATCCGGCAACATGATATCCAGCACAATCAGATGCGGAAGCACATGCTTTGTTTTCTCCAGGGCATCCGAGCCGCGGTGGGCAAGATCCACCTCGAATTCCATGCCCGAGAAGTAGATCTTGAGCATGTTGGCAATATCCACATCATCTTCTACAATCAGCAGTCGAGCCTTTCCCATAGAGCCTCCTCAAACACAGCGCATTCCCGCGGAATGCAGCCAGCGGGCGGAGCCTGCGCGATGAGCATTGCGGCGCACGGATTCAATCTGCGCCTCGGTGACCTCACGCTCAAAGGAGCGAAACCCGCTCAGGCGGAACCCGTGCTTCTGGGCAATGGTCGTGATCGCATTCACGCGTTCCAACGTAATATCCTTGCCAATCGTGTAATCCTCAAAGCGTCCTTCCAACGCGAGAGCCATCGTCTCAGCCATGCAGGCATATGCCTTGCCCTCGGGAAAACCAAAATCGAAATGAAAATCTACGGGGCCTGGTACATTCACCATTCCACCGTCAATCACTAATATATCATCTCTGGCCGCCGCGACCATTGCAGAAACGTCGCGGGGGCGGGCCACATCGCAGACAATGCTCCCGGGCTGCAGATACTCGGGACGAATAATATCATGAACGGCGCTGGTGACCGTCAGGATCAACTGCGCCCTGGCAAGCTGTTCCAGATCTGTGCTGACGATCAGCTCGGCTCGGACCCCCCCGCCGAGCCGGCCGCGCAGCGCCTCGAGCCGATCCCGGTCCCGGGCGATCAGGATCAGGCGTTCGACATCCCCCGCCAGCAGTTCCGCACAGACCCGGCCGATTGCGCCGGTTGCGCCGACCACCGCCGCGGTCGCCTGATCAAGCCGAATATCCATCCGTTTGGCGGCTTCGCGAATCGCCTGCACCGCCAGCGAAACCGTGTAGGAGTCACCGGTCGTGACGGGAATGGCCAGCCCCTCCGCGATGGTGACGCCCGCGTCGCCCACCACGGACGTAAACGCGCCCAATCCCAAAATCTGTGCCCCCAGTTTTTCGGCCATGCGCCCGGTCTGGATGATCTTTCGATAGACGGTCCGCTCCGGCAGCTCCAGCATGCGTTTCGGGGTGTAGGGGCAGGCCACAAACCAGCCCTTGATTTGCTTGCCGGTCGCGGCGGACGTGATGCCGTCGATCTCGGACAGATAAACCGGGGGGAAGAACGTGGAAAAGAAATTGATCTGGTTTTCCGTTAGGACTTTGCCAAGCAGGGGATATTTGCGGCTGACATCACGTTTCGGGTCGATGGGATGGATGATAAAGGCAAAACTATCCATGGGGTATCCAGATGTCACTGCACTTCTGCGAACAGGGAGCTGCGTTGAATTTTGAAATTGGTCTGCTGAGCGGGACCTGCCGGGCAGGCCCCACAGCCGGGCGCGATGACGTGCCTACCACGACTCCAGGTTCTTGTCCTTATGACGATGATATAACGCCTGATGCAAACCGCCGGACTTGAAATGATGATGATCGCTGTCTTCGTAGCGTACGTCGCGGTCGATCACGCGGCGTTCCTTCGATGCGGCCAACACCACGTCCGATTCAATGGTACGCGAAGGATAGACGATGATGCCCGCGCCCAGGCGGCAGTTATGTCCGACCGCGCCGCCCATCACCGGCCGGTTGGAGATGCTCAATCCCCCGTTTCCATCCAAGGCCCTCAAGGGCGCGGGGACCAGGTTGTAATCGGTGAAGGTTGAACCGGCACCGATGAACGTGTTGCGCCCCACCACGCACATTTGCAGACAGGTATTCTGCGCGATCATGCTGTTCTCCATGACCGTGGTCATGAACAGGGCGGCCCGGAAGGGCAGGAACGCGCCATCTCCGACCACCGCAAGCATCAGCTGGACATCCTGCGAGACATTAACGTTATTTCCAATGATGCAATTCTCGATCACCGCCCCGGCGTTGATCGTGACATTATCGCCAATGGAGGTCGGCCCATGGATCACGGCCCGCGGGTCAATCACACAGTTCCGGCCGATCTTCACCAATTCCGAAGATTCCAACAGTTGTCGTCCCTCATAGACCGCCTTCCCGAGGATTCCCAACTTGAATCCCAGATCCTCATTAAGGCGTTTTTCAAAGCGCGCCCCGCGTCCGAAGAGGCCGAACACCACGTCGGCAATAAAGATGTGCACCCAGGAATCAATCGCGATCAACGAACGCAGTGGAACGTGGAACAGCAAATCGCCGCTTTGATCGGCCATATAGGTCGGCACGTGGTAGTAGCCAATCTCCCGCGATTGCAAATCAATCACCAGGGGATCGACATCGGCCACCGGGCCGTTGGGGTAGTACCACAGGTCAGCCAGATAGAGGCTTCCGGCGGGCGTATAGGACTTGGAAAGCGGCAGGGCATGTTCCTTGAACGCCGGATCATCCGCGGAGAACGCGGCGCGCACCGCCCGCTTGTGCCTTTTGGCCTCCGCCAGAAACGTCCGCATGTACGGCTCGTCAAAGAACAGGTTGTCGCGATAGACCAGAGTCGGCTCGCGGACCGGCGGCATGGGCGTCCCCTTTTTTAGCTCCATTTCACGCGTGACGTAAGGCGCAAGTACATTGCGCTGCCAAAGCCAGAGCGGCGCATTCTGCAGGCGCAGTTCGCGCGCCGGTTCGCAGAATGGCATGATCACATTGGGAGCATGGAGAATGATTTTCAGCATGATTCTTGCTTATCGCGGGCAGCCGGGATCTCCCGCATCTGCATTTTTGTGGAGGCCGGGGCCGCTACGAAAGCGGC
>Ga0335081_10009951_pt1 | contig 15328 bp, 14 predicted proteins | sample Lox_Sample_35_FD_206713 | JGI IMG/M metagenome (GOLD analysis project Ga0335081, IMG submission 206713) | Soil microbial communities from Loxahatchee National Wildlife Refuge, Florida, United States - Lox_Sample_3.5 | ecosystem: Environmental > Terrestrial > Soil > Wetlands | place: USA...
CCACGCGCTCGCCATACAACTATAACTGAAGCAATAACTATACTGCCAAGAACGATCAAAATTGGTATATCCATATCAGCCTTTACCACGTTGAATGCGCTTATCATATTACAGGCAAAAAAAGATCGTGTAAAGGGACAGTATTAATTTGCGGCGATTTATCATTTGGATAAATTTCTCCCTTAACAGTCATTTTTCTTGTTCAGTCCATCCATTCAACATTTCAATAAATAAAAAATCTCAGAACTCCGACTTAAAATGTGATAGAAACATTATACGGGTCATAAGTTGCAAAACTTAATAGAAGAAATGAGAACTGATGAAGAGATTATTTTTCATAATCCTGCTAATAGTATTTTTCTTGCCTGGATGCACAAGGAACATCAGGAATGTCTCCACAAACATTAGTCCAACCGAGTCCATCGTCGTTGGTCGTATACAAACTGTTCCGGTCCTTTGGGAATTCAGTCTCTATGAGGAGAACAGTAGAATAGAAGACTCAATAGACATAGAAGGTGAAGGGTTTGGTTTAACCAAGACAAGCAAATTACAGAACCAAGGCTATATCTTTAAGATTGTCCATCCAGGCATCTATATTCTCCGCCTTCAGAGGAGGGTTGGGGACAGATATGCTCAAGATAATATATTGCGTTTTGAAGTGCCGGAAGGAAAGTTGGTTTATTTTGGTACTATTAAGATAGTGATCGACAAGATAATGGTTCCGTCTCTTCCGGGAAACAGAATGCCAAATGTAGCCTCTATGAAGTTTAATTATCATTATGCAGGCATTGATGAAGATGAAACTCTGAAGCTTTTTGCAGATCAATACCCTCAGGCTTACTCGTCCTATAAAGACAAAATTATACGTGTTCTATTTTCATCTCGTTCTAAAACACATGTGACGCTAATTCCGGGCGACTACTCCGCAGACACTGGCATGGAACCCGCAGTTGCATGGACGCGGTTATTGCCTCCCAGCCGACGCGCGACCTTGACACAGTCTTGGTGAAGGGTTTTATGAAGCCGGAACAGTTCGTGAAAATTGTGTATGAGAGCTTGTCAAACGAGAGATCGCGTTGAGGTGAAAATGTGTCGGAATCAAAACAAGCAAGGCGTATCTGGAAAGCCTGAAGAAGATTCAAATGTGAACCGTGATAATCACAAACACATGTGAAGCCGCAGACAGAAGGAGCATAGACATGGATTTTAGTCTAACAGAAGAACAGCAACTGATAAAGGACATGACGAGAAAATTCGTTGATAACGTAGTGGCGCCGAAGGCCGAAGAACTGGAGGCAAAGGGAGAGTATCCCTACGAGATCATGGCCGAGATGGCCGACCTCGGGATGATGGGGATTCCGTTTCCCTCTGAATATGGCGGCAGCGGGGGCGATTGGGTCGGCATGCATATATGCATCGAAGAGATATCGCGCGGCGAGGTTACACTCGGCGGGCTTCTGGATGTGACCACCAGTGTGGTGGCCCAGGAACTATATGTCTTTGGCACGAAAGACCAGAAAGAGAAGTGGCTGATTCCCATGGCTCAGGGAAAGGAGATCGGGGCATTCGGCCTCACGGAACCGGGAGCCGGTTCCGATGCCGGAGCCACAAAGACCACGGCACTACGCGAAGGTGATACGTGGGTCATCAATGGAACCAAGCAGTTCATCAGCAATATCGGTTTCGACAACGCCTCCATAGTAATTATTACAGCCCGGACGAAGGGACAGAAAGACGGGGAGAAAGACATAATCAACACCTTCATCGTCCCCAAGGGGACGCCGGGCTTCAGCCTCGGCAAGAAATATGACAAGATGGGATGGCAGCAATCAGCGACCCACGAGTGCATTTTCGAGGACTGCCACATTCCCGCAGCCTATTTCCTTGGGCAGGAGGGCAAGGGCTTAGCCCAGCATCTAGCCGTTCTCCAGACGGGTCGTATAAGCATTGCGGCCATGTCTGTAGGGATGGCCCAGGCCTGCCTTGAGGCATCGCTGAAGTATGCCAAGGAAAGGGTCCAGTTCGGGAAACCCATATACAGTTTCCAGGCCGTTTCATTCAAGCTTGCCGATATGGCCATGCATATCGAGCTTGCCCGGAATATGTACCTCAAGGCAGCATGGCTGAAGGACAATAAGATGCCTCATACGATGGAGGCCGCCTATGCAAAGCTCTTTGCCTCGGAGATGTGTGAGAAGTGCGCCAGCGACGCCTTCCAGATACACGGAGGATACGGCTTCATGAATGAATATGCCGTGTCGCGCTACTATAAGAATAGTAAGATTCTCCAAATCGTGGAAGGCACGTCGGAGATCCAGCGCCTGGTGATCAGCCGCAATTTATAATAGGGCGCAGTTGATGTCTCTTTGAATGAGAGTGCAGAACGTAACGGGCAAGTTCGGTTCTTGATGACGGTTTCCCATAATCGGATCGCACCGCCGCAATTCGCGCTAACTGTAACCGGTTATTTACAAAAGGCTTTATCCTTGACAATCGGCGGAAAGTGCGCTTCCCGCTGATCATCATCGTTTCCTTCCATAGGGAATCCCCAGCTTTTTCATCTTGCTCCTAAGTGTGCTCGGGTTTATTCCGAGGATGGCGGCCGCACCGCCGGGTCCGTGCACGATGCCGTTTGCCTTTTGCAAGGCCTTCTGTATGTGAAGGGCAGTGGCCTTGTTGAGATTGACTGGCTCATCTGCAAAGCCGGCAAGCATTTCAGGAGGACAGGTTTCGTATGTGTCGGCCAGAAGCCTGAATGTCAGAGGCTCGCCCTTATTCAGGATCAGCTCGCGCTCCACAACGTTTTCCAGTTCACGGACGTTTCCCGGCCAGCGGTACGCCATCAGGCGGTCCATTGCCCCCGGTGAAATTTCCGGGGCGGCGGGCAGCTTCAGCTGTTTCATTTTCTTGTTTATAAAGTGGTAGACAAGGGATGGAATATCCTCTTTTCTTTCTCTCACGGGTGGAACCCTGATGGGAAATACATTTATACGAAACCACAGGTCCTCGCGGAACTGATTTTCGCTGACCATGTCCTGGAGGTTTCTGTGGGTCGCGGCAATGATCCTTATATCCACGGGAATGGCCTTTGTCCCTCCTACCCGCTCGATCTCTTTTTCCTGAAGAACGTGAAGCATCCTGATCTGGGCGTGTGCGGGAAGCTCCCCGATTTCATCAAGAAAAATCGTGCCGTGATTCGCGCGCTCGAAGCGACCGCGCTTCTGCTCGATGGCGCCCGTGAAGGCCCCCTTCTCGTGTCCGAAGAGCTCACTGTCGATAAGGGTTTCCGGAATAGCGCCGCTGTTGACAGTGATGAAAGGCCCTTTCCTCCGGGGAGAAAGATAGTGGATGGCGCTTGCTATGACGCCCTTCCCCGCTCCTGTTTCGCCCAGGAGCAGCACAGGACTTTCCAGAGGCGCAACCTTCCTAACCATCTCCATGACGTCCTTCAGACCGAAGTCCGTGCCGACGATCTCATCGCCTGACATGCGTAGCAATTCCTGATTGAGATAACGGTTGTCATCCGTCAGCATGTCCTTCAGCTTAAGGACCTGCTGGTATGCGAGGGCGTTGGAAACGGCAATGCCAAAGGGTTCGTTGAGGAGGGCGACGAGCCGGGCATGCTCCTCCGTGTATCTGTCCTTTCCGTCCGCAGTGAGGGTGAGTGAACCCAATCTCGCGCCTTCAATCACGAGGCGCATCACCAAGGCGGAGGAATTCGGCATGTTGAATGATTCGGCGATCTTCTTGATGACGGGATCCTGTTCGGGACTGTTGACAATCCGCACATTCGGCACGCCGGGCTTTTCAAAGCTGTCCTTCCCTTCGCGGGTCAGCGGCGTTATTTTTTCCAGGGTTCTGGTCTCTTCCGCCTTGACCTCAGTGATCGTACGGATGGCTCCGAGGCTCTTCTCATAAAGGTGCAGGAAGATGCTATCCACAGGCATGTATCTCACGAGATAGTGGAGAGAGCGCTGCAGGGCGGTCTCGAGATCGAGGCTGCTGCATATGAGCACCGTCATTTGACGAAAGAATTCGTTTTCATCTATGGCCATTGTTTTCACCCCTCACCGTCTTTTCTATGTAGTGCAGGACTTCAGTCCTGCCTGTCGATGATGAATAGGCTGACAGCAGATCTAAAGGTCTGCAGTACTTCATTACTGTAGTTGTTGTATTTCGCAACTTAGCACATCGTTGTGAAATGGCGCAAGCATTATTGTGATAATTCGTAATTTATAATACAACTATTTCGCAACTCATCAATATCACGATAATTATTTTTTGGCACGCTCCATGCTCATACATAGGACAGACTCAAGCAGGAGGTTAAGTAAATGCAGTGGATGGAAGTAATAAAGCTCCGCGTAGCCGAGAAAAACCCCGAATTGGTTGAAGGAGAAATCGAGAAACTAATAAAGGACCTCGGGAATAACGGCACCATGAAGGATATAAGACTCTATCACAACGCCGTGGTGAACAACGATGTGAGTGTCCATCTTCATTGGGAAACAGGTAATGCGGAGCCGCAAGGCAGCGCCACCGGCCTCTGCCTGGTTCATGTCCTCAGAGAATACGGTCTGATTTCCCATTCCGTCTGGGTAGAGGGTAGATAGAGACATGAGTAGAAAAATTATGGAGGTTTTATTATGGACGTTTTAGCTGGTTTAAATGCGGTCACGCTGATTTTCGTAGCGTTATGCGTTTTTGCCATTGGTTACCGATTTTATGGAGTCTTCATGGCCGACAAGGTCCTGAAGTTGGATAAGGAAAGGCCCATGCCGTCCGTTACCCAGGCTGATGGTATCGATTATGTAAAAACAAATAAGTATGTACTTTTCGGCCACCATTTCGCTGCAATTGCCGCTGCCGGCCCGCTGCTGGGGCCAGTCCTGGCTGCCCAGTTCGGTTTTCTGCCAGGGGCATTATGGATCCTGATCGGCGCTGTCATTGCCGGTGCGGTCCATGACATGGTGGTGCTTTTTGCTTCGGTCAGGCATCGCGCACAGAGCCTGGCAAAGATTGCGGAAAGCGAGGTTGGCAAGACGGGAGGCGTGGTCGCCTCTTTTGCCTTCCTCTTCATTTTAATTCTGACATTGGCAGGACTCTCGATCGCAGTCGTCAATGCCCTGTTTGACAGCGTCTGGGGAACATTCGTGGTTGCCTCAACGATCCCCATCGCCATACTTATGGGCATATGGATGCATAAGGTAAGACCGGGCGACGTCCTGTGGGCAAGCATCATCGGTGTCGTACTCCTGGCGACGTCCATTATTATTGGACCTTATATCGCGGCGAACCCGTCCATCGCAGGCTGGCTCACGCTGAGTAAGAAGGAGCTTGCAGTGGCGATTCCCGTTTACGCGCTCATCGCGTCTGTTTTGCCTGTGTGGTTTCTACTCGCGCCGCGAGACTATCTCTCCACATATCTAAAGATAGCTACGATAGCAGCGCTTGCAGTCGGCATCTGTGTTGTACGGCCCACGCTCTTGATGCCACCGATCTCGGGATTCATTCATGGAGGCGGGCCAGTTATTCCGGGTAGCGTGTTCCCATTTGTTTTCATCACCATAGCCTGCGGGGCTATCTCAGGATTCCATGCCATCATCGCCTCCGGCACAACGCCGAAGATGATCGGTAATGAACGCGAGGTCCTCTTCGTCGGTTACGGCGCCATGCTGACTGAGGGCTTCGTGGCCATCATGGCCTTGATTGCCGCATGCGTGCTGGTTCCGGCGGACTATTTCGCCATCAACAGCGCACCGGCTGCCTTCGCGAAACTCGGCATTGACACAGTGAACCTGCCCTGGCTCGCCAAAGAAGTCGGTGAAAAGATTCAAGGACGTCCTGGTGGCGCCGTGTCCCTGGCAGTAGGTATGGCGTATGTATTTTCGTCCATCCCTTTTCTGGAACACCTCATGGCATACTGGTACCATTTTGCCATTATGTTTGAGGCGGTGTTTATTCTAACGGCCGTAGATGCCGGCACGAGAGTGGGAAGATTCCTGCTGCAAGAGATGTTCGGCAAGATCATTCCCAAATTCGGGGAGGCCCGCTGGGTACCGGGCATCCTGATTACAGGCGTCATCTTCACATCGTGCTGGGGATACCTCGTCTATACAGGAGATATCGGGACGATCTGGCCTCTGTTCGGGATGAGCAACCAACTGCTTGCATCGAGTGGACTGATTATCGTCACCACCATGCTGATCCGCCTGGAGAGGACGAAATATGCATGGACAACCGCCGTGCCGGGTGTATTCATGGCATTCGTCACCGTATATGCCGGTTATCTGAATATCACAGAGAACTATCTGCCCAAAGGCAACTACGTGCTGACTGTGCTTTCCATCATCATCATGGTCTTGATGATCATCGTTTTCATCGTGACATTCAAGCGCTGGTATGAACTTATCAACATCAAAAAGGATGTCATTGACAAATGGGGTGAGAAGGTACGGGCGCTTATTCCCGATGAAGATCTGACAGTGGGGGAGGCAAAAGCATCGAGGGCAGGCCTTGCCCAAGAGATGGTTCAAGACGTGATGCATTAACATTACTACCGCGGCATGAGTAGGATTTGGACGTAGTGCATACCTTCAAGGACTGCTGAATTAGCGGGATTAAAGCCCCGCACTATACATGACACGATAAAAATTATGGAGGAAAATATCATGTTAAAGAAATCAAAACAAAAAGCGAAAGATTGGGTGGCTAATGCGGTATCATTTTACAAGAATTCCGGCAGGGAAATCGCACTGGCCGAATTTACAAATCCTAACGGGCCCTTTGTCCAGGACGAGATGTATATATTTGTGCTGGATTCCCAGGGGAACATGGTTGCGCATGGAATCAATGCGAAATATGCGGACATGAACTTCATAAACCTCAAGGATTGCACGGGAAAGAACTTTATTCGGGAAATCGTCAACGCCGCGAATGCCGACGTCAGCGGCTGGGTAGATTACCAGTGGTACAACCCGGTGACCAAAGAGACAAAACCTAAGAGCCTGTATTTTGAGAAGATCGATGACTTGATTATTTGCAGCGGAATCTATATAGTGAAATTGCTGGATGTTATCTCTTATAACCTTCAACAACCCTCACTCAGAGAAGATGCGTATCTCGGCGAATATCAGCCCAGGGTATGATTTGGCAGTGGCGGCAAGGGCAGGGCATAACTTGCGTAATTAAATTCTCTTAATCAGCAAGAAAGGAGACGGATATGTACGGAGCATCAGGAAAAGAGGCGAAAGATTTTGTGAAAAAAGCCATAGCGTTTTACAGGAAAACAGGCAAGGCGATTGCTTTAGCGGAGTTCACTAATCCAAAAGGACCTTTTATCGAAGGCGAGCAGTATGTGTTTGTGTTAAATCCCAAAGGGACGATGCTTGCACACGGGGTCAATGAAAAATACATAGGACAGGATTTCATTGACGTCAAGGATTCCGATGGCAGGAGCTTTATCAGAGAGATCGTAGAAGTTGCCGACAAAAAAGGCAGCGGTTTTGTAGATTACAAATGGTACAACCCCGTCACCAAAGAGGATCTGGGGAAACACGTATACTTCGAAAAGGTCGATAATTTAATCATCTGTAGCGGCGTTTACAAAGAGATGTGGAAAGACCTGCTGTAGTCTGCTGTAACACTCCAGCGCAGCGTAGAAGCAGCGATCTGCATCCGTAGATACACTTTCCGGGCCGCCTCACTGCACAGTGGGGCGACTTTTTTACGCAATCGACAGCCGTGACAAAAAGAGAAAAGTGGAGTGATCGGAGAGAGCGGCAATCACTGGATAACCCGTGCTTCACAGAATATAGCCAGGATAAGGAGAATGCCGAAGACAGTGTCAAACTGGGCTGTCAAGGCATCGGCCATATCCGGAACCTTTTGCTTGAAGGTTTTCAAAAGGGTTATCGCTTGGGGAATAGAGAGGAATATAAGCAGTCCCCAGAAGCTCATGATTCCTATGAGGATCATGCCGAGGACGTAGGCGTAGGCTAGGGCGATGAGACCCGCAAAGAGGACATAGCTGTTGCGGCTTCCCAGCATGATACTCACGGTCTTGACGTTATGTCGCGAATCATAGGCAATGTCCCTCATGTTGTTGGCAAAGAGAACGAGGGCGACGAGGACTCCAAAAGGAACCGAAATATACAAGGCCTTCATGGAAAGGGCCTGGCGCTGCACAGCGTATGCCCCTTCTATCATAAGAGGGCCCCACATCATAAATACGGCAAACTCGCCGAGGGCGCGGTACTTGAACTTCACCGGACCGGCCGTATAGTAGATGCTCGTGAAAAGGCCGATAAGCCCGATCCACATGATATGCCAGGAACGGATCATGGCCGCTGTCATGCCGATGGTGATTGTTAAGACTAAAAAAACAGAGGCTTCAACCATGGTCTGCCGGGGCGTGAGTGCACCCGAGATGATGGGTTGCGGCCGATATTTCGCCGTAGGCGAGTCCTCCTGATCTATGTCGTAGAGGGTGTCAAAATAATCGTTGATCAAATTGGCGGCGGCGTGAAAAAGGGTGATCCCGATTGCCGTTATGGCAAACCATAACCAGGACATGGACCCCTCTTCGGCAGCCAGAAGCGTCCCAACGGAAACGGAAATGAGCGACATTGTGAATGACCAGGGACGGGTCGCAATAAAATACTTCTTGATAAGGCTCAGCATAAATTGATTTATTCTTTTTTATTTAGGAAAACGGCGTAATTTAATAAGAAACGGGTATTTGTGTCAAGCTCTTTGTGTGAGGTGTTCACGTAGTGCGTCACTTTATTCCCGCCTATCTTTTCCTCACGTAGTGCGTACCTTCAGGTGCGCCGCATTTCGCAATGACAACCAACGGCAGACATTGAAGGTCTGCACTACATGCAATTCAGCTCTGAAATATCGGTGAAATTTGGGGTTGCCTTAATGTGAATATTGGTAGTAAAGTATTATTACCTTATACAGGATACGTGAAGGTTTGCACTACGTATGAAATAAAGTAGTACAGGACTTTAGTCCTGCAAATGATTACCCGGGTATTACTGATGGCCTCCGCTGATAAAAGCAAGAGCGACTATAAAAGCAAGACGGGCTCCACAACCTTTCTGGTTCCAGTCTTGGTGAATATCTTACGGATTGTCAAACTGCTGCTGTCGCCATTTACCGTCGTTGGCAGGACAGTGATCAGCTGGGTTGACAATTGCGGGGCCTCCGCAATATTCCTGGTTCTCGCTCTGTTGAAGACCTTCTGGCACAAACAGCTGTCCAAAATAGTCCAGCAGATCTATTACATCGGAACGAGTTCCACGACGATCATCGCGCTTGTCGGCTTCTTCACAGGCATGGTCCTGGGCCTCCAGTCTTACCATGCCCTCATTAAATTGGGCGCACAGGGGGCAATCGGCACAATGGTGGCTCTGTCACTGGTAAGGGAACTGGGACCGGTCCTCACAGCCATCATGATTACAGCGAGGGCGGGCTCTGCCATAACCGCGGAGATCGGTGTCCAGCGCATCTCTGAACAGATAGACGCCCTTGACACCATGCGAATTGATTCACTGAGGTATCTCATCAGCCCGAGAATTGTCGCCGCGATCATCAGCTTTCCCCTGCTAACCGCCCTGTTTGACCTCATCGGCATCATCGGAGGCTACGTCTCGGCGGTGGTGCTTCTGGGCGCCAACGCAGGCACCTACTTACATCGCGTCCAAGCCAGCCTGGAGATGAAAGACCTCACAGACGGTTTCATAAAGGCAGTGGTTTTTGCCATCATCGTCGCCACCGTCTGCTGTTACCAGGGCTATTTCGCGCACATGCGGCAGGATAGCCACGGGGCCAAGGCCGTCGGCCTTTCCACTACCTCGGCCGTCGTGCTTTCCTGCGTCCTCATTCTTGTGTCGGATTACGTAGTGACATCATTACTGATATAGAGAGGCCATGGAAACTCCCCTGATTGAATTCAAAAACGTTACGAAGCGCTTCGGAAGACGGGCAGTCCTCGAGAATGTTAACCTCCAAATCTATGAGGGACAGGTCACGACCATTATCGGACTGAGTGGCGGAGGCAAGACAGTTCTACTCAAGCATATCATAGGGCTCCTGAAGCCTGACGAAGGGACTATTCTCTTCCGGGGTAAACCCCTTGACAAGATGAGCAAGAATGAGATGGATGCCTCCCTGGCCCAGATGAGCTACATGTTTCAGGACAACGCCCTGTTCGACTCCATGACGGTCTATGAAAATATCGCCCTGCCCCTCCGGGAAACGACGACTCTGAGCAATTCCGAAATAGACAGCAAGGTCATGGCAAGAATAGAGCAGACAGAACTCTCCGACTCCGCCAGGAAGTTTCCCTCAGAACTTTCAGGGGGCATGCAAAAGCGGGCAGCTCTGGCCCGGGCGCTGGTGATAGATCCTAGTATCGTCCTCTTTGACGAGCCCACCTCCGGCCAGGACCCGGTGAGGAAAAATGCAATACTGAGCATGATTGCCCAGTACCAGAGGAAATTAGGATTTACGGCGGTCGTGGTCAGCCATGAGATTCCGGATGTGTACTTTATCTCAAACCGCATCCTTGCCCTCTACGACCACAATATCGTTTTCCAGGGCACTCCGGAGGAACTTGAAGACTTCGAGCACCCCTTCAAAGACGAGGTCATCCGCAGCCTTGAAGGTCTGCAAAAGGAATTGACGGGACTGCACTCCAAGCGGCAATTCAAGCTTCTGTATTATGGTCAGATGAAACGGAGATCCCTCAGGGATACATACAGTCTCGTGCTTTTTAAGCTGGGGTCCCTGGATGATATCATTGCGGGCCTCGGCCATGAAGCGGCACAGGAGGCCATACGGTCTATGGGAGTATTCATCGATAAGCACTTCGGCCCCATAGGGGGATTTTCCACCCGCCGCAGCATCGATGAATTCGTTACCGTCCTTCCCTATTCGGAAAAGAACGAGGCTGTGGATATATTGGAGGATTTTGTGAAGGATTTTCAAGAGCACGGGATTAGCGAAATTTGGGCAGGGGCCCGCGAGAAGGCAGCGCCGGGGACGTGCGTTGACTTCACCATCCTCGCCGGGCTTGCCCAGGGACAGCCCATCGCGGAAATAGAAACCGTTATAGCATCTGCTGAAAACAAGCTGAAAGAAATTGGAAGGCTACGTTGCGCCGTTTAGGAGTGAGCAAATGAAAAAGTATCTCATGGAGACAACTGTCGGCATATTCGTCATTTTCGGACTGCTCTGTATAGCATATATGAGCGTCAAACTTGGCCACGTAACCTTATTTAGCGAAAACACCTACCCGATCACAGCGCGATTCACATCCGTGTCCGGACTCAGAGTGGGCAACCCTGTAAATATGATGGGTCTGGACGTCGGACGGGTGGAGCGGCTTTACATGGACCAGGCTGATCAAAAGGCAGTTGTGGAAATGAGGATAAATAACAGTGTCAAGATTTACGATGACGCCATAGCTTCCATCAAAACGGAAGGGCTTATCGGTGACAAGTATGTCAGCATCGATCCCGGCGGCGCAGGGACACTTCTCGGGCCGGGCGGGACCATTACGGAGACGCAGCCCGCAGTTGATATTGCGGATCTTATCGGCAAGTATGCTTTCGGGGACGTGACAAAAAAGGATGAGGCTCCAAAAAATTCTGAGGTAAAGCCATGAAGCGACTGTTCGTCGGATTAAGCATTCTGCTGCTCTTTCTCATATCTTTCCCCCTGTATGCCGGCGTGCCTCTTGATACGGTCAAGGCAAACGCCGACAAGGTTCTGGATATCTTGCGCGATCCAAAGCTTAAAGCCCCATCAGCCAAAGAAATAAAAAAGGGCAAGCTCCGGGCCATCTATGTCAACATGTTCGATGAAGTTGAACTTTCCAGAAGGTCCTTGGGGATGAATTGGAACAAACTCAACAACCCTCAGAGGCAGGAGTTTGTTAAGCTGTTTGAACAGGTACTGGAAAAGGCTTATGCCGACAAGATTCTTGCTTACACCAACGAGAAGATCGAGTTTACTAAAGAATCCATGATCTCGGGCAATCTGGCAGAGGTACGGACGAAAGTTATCACGGCATCCAAGGAAATCCCCATTACCTACAGAGTCATCATGAATGATGGCGTCTGGAGGGTATACGACGTTGTTATAGAGAACGTAAGCCTGGTGCAGAACTATCGCACACAGTTCAATGACATACTGGCAAAGAATACGCCAGAACAGTTGCTCGAGATCCTGCGGAAAAAAGTAAAGGAGCAGTAGAATAAAGGCACGATAACCGACTGAAGGGGCTCCCGATGAAATCTTTCTTGCTTGCGGTTGTGCTGTTCGCCTCAATCGCCGTGGCTTGGCCTCCCGCCGCGCACGCTGCCCCTTCGACCGAATCACCGGATTTATCTTCCCAAGTACAAGCAGCACCGGCTGTCCCCAGGCCAGAGGAATCACGCGCAAAAGCACCGGAGGCAGAGATCAAATCGCCTGGAGAACCGGCCGCGTCTACGGAGCCGCAGGGCAAGCCTGAAGACCTGGGTGGAGAGTACAAGGAAGAGCCCCAGGAGGAACAGGTGCCCACGATTGCAGATCCCATCGAGCCCTTCAACCGGGCCATGTTCCAATTCAACGATAAGTTATACTTCTGGCTGCTCAAGCCCGTGGCGCAGGGATACAAGGCAGTAGTCCCCGAAGAAGCGCGGGTGAGCGTAAGAAATTTCTTCTCCAATCTCGGATTCCCGATCCGTTTCGTGAGCTGTCTTCTGCAAGCGGATATAAACTGCGCGGCCACGGAGGTCGGGCGTTTTACCGTGAACACTGTATGGGGCATAGGCGGGCTAATGGATCCCGCAGCGAGCAAGAATGTAGATCTTCAGAAGCAGGATGTGGACCTGGGAGAAACACTCGGCATATGGGGTGTAGGACAGGGCTTCTACATTGTCTGGCCCTTCTTAGGATCTTCGAGTGCACGGGATTCTATAGATATAGCCGGCGAGTATTTCCTCTACCCTCTCTCCTACATGGGTGAGATTGCCCCCTGGTACGTATGGCCCATAGTCAGGTCATACGAAGAAGTTAACAGGACGTCACTTAGGATTGGTGACTATGAAGCGCTCAAAGAGGCAGCCGTCGATCCGTACCTGGCTCTCCGCGACGCCTATGCCCAGTATCGCTGGAAAAAGATAAAGTTGAAGGGAGCGTCGACAGAGGAGCTCGCTCCCAGTGAAGTAAGGATAGAGAGATAGAGGGCGTCATTGACATTCATTGACGCAATGTAGTATTCGCAGGACTAAAGGGCATGCACTACATTAATAGAAAAAAACGCCGTGAGGAATCCATACGAAAGCACTCAGAATAATCGCGATATTAGTATTCATGACTTTCGCCATCCATGGAATTGCCGAGGCAGGCGGGCCATTTGGGCCACCTCAACCCATCGCGGGAGAGGCGGGTGGATTACACACGGCCATCGGTTACTGGTATCATGAGGACATATATAAGAACGGCAGAGAATTCCTGACCAGGCAGAATCAGGTTTATTCAGAAGCAGGCTACGGCGCTCAAAATCGCTGGGATATATATGCGCGAATTGGGATATCGGATCTGAAAATCCAGGATGCTTTCAGCTCTTCAAATACTCTTACCACAACGTCCAACAACGACTTTCAAGAAAACTGGAAATTTTCTGGAACCCTGGGGGCAAAGGTATTCTTTCCATTTAACAATACCTTCGGAGTGGGGGCATTTGTGCAAGGCACGTATTTCTTTAGAAGCTTCACGGACGAGGTTTCGGGAACCAGTGCCGGCATACCTTATAGGGCTTTCCTAAGGGTGGATGATCTATGGGATGCGAATTTCGGCATCGGCTTTCAGGCAACTGTCCCCTATGGCATAAGACTCTACGCTGGACCCTACATCTATTATTCGGAAGCAACAGCATATTTGTCCACGAACGTGCCGGGTCTTCAATTTTCAACAGCGGATACTACGATTAAGAATAAGTCAAACCTGGGAGGGTTCGCGGGAATCGACGTGCCTCTCGCCAAGGGATTCCGCCTGAACGCGGAAGGGCAATACTCCGAAAGACTTTCTGCCGGCGGCGCCATCACCTATACATACTGAACGCCTTCGCACCCATTGACGTCACGTAGTGCAAACCTTCGGTCCGCTGCATTACTTGCCCTGCATCTCGAGCAGAGTCTTTAGATTCCTTTTTGCCTCTTCGTAATCGGGCTGGAGCTGCACAGCTGTTCTGAGGTGACTGATCGCCTCTTCCGTCTTTCCCTTCTGCACCAGCGCCACGGCGAGGCTGTTATGCGCCTTCGCAAATCTTGGATTGATTTTTAGGGCAGTCTCGAAGTGTTCAATGGCCTCATCCAAAGCACCCTTATATGTTAAAGCCACGCCCAGACTGTTGTGAGTTTCCGCGATATCAGGTTTGATCTTGAGGGCCTTGCGAAAATGATCGATAGCCTCATCGAAGTTACGCTTCTGGGCCATAATCAAACCCAGAGAGACATGTGCGGCCACGAGGTTCGGGTTTAGCCTGAGCGCCTCTTCGAACCGGAGAACGGCTGCATCAGGCTTGCCCTCCTGAAAAAGAGACATGCCCGTGCGCAGCTGACCTTCGGCGCTATTCGGATCTGCCGGTTGAATGGCTACTTTTTCTAGAACTGGTTTTTCCGTTCTTGTCCGCCTCATGAGTGCCGTTTCCAGATTTGATCCTGCATCCTGAAAATCAGGTTTTATTCGGACGGCTTCCTGGAAATGATCGATGGCCTCATCGGTTCTCCCCAACTGTGACAATGCTATACCCATGTTGTTGTGGGCCGCCGCAGCATCAGGCCGTACCTGCAGGATTCCGGCATAGCGCGAGACGGCCTCTTCCAATTTGCCCTGCTTCGCCAGTGCGTTGGCCAGATTGTAACCGGCCTCAAAATCGTTCGGCTTGATTCTCAGAGCTTCCTGGTAATGCGTAATGGCTTCTCTGAATTTACCCTGTTCCGCCAGAGTTGCACCCATGTTGGTTTCGATTACAACATTATTTTTTGTGACAGCAAGGGCGCGCGCAAAAAGGGTGAAGCTGTTTTGCCAGAAGCCGAGCTGAAATAGCGATACTGTTATTAGCGCCGCGATAACACACGTCGCAAGAACGGAGAGAGCAATACGATGAAACCGCCATCGGGCGAGCATATCCGGTACTATCCACGCGATTGCTATAAACAGTCCGATCATGGGTAGGTACGTGTACCTATCCGCCATGGACTGGTTTCCGACCTGCACCAACCCGATGACAGGCACCAGTGTTCCAAGATACCACAACCACCCGACTATC
>Ga0335081_10009952_pt1 | contig 15327 bp, 11 predicted proteins | sample Lox_Sample_35_FD_206713 | JGI IMG/M metagenome (GOLD analysis project Ga0335081, IMG submission 206713) | Soil microbial communities from Loxahatchee National Wildlife Refuge, Florida, United States - Lox_Sample_3.5 | ecosystem: Environmental > Terrestrial > Soil > Wetlands | place: USA...
ACTTTTGGCGACGGTTTGCACGTCGCGATCATCATGGACGGGAACGGACGCTGGGCCACGGCCCGCGGTCTTCCGCGCGTGGCGGGGCATCGCGCCGGCGCTGATGCGGTCCGGCGCACGGTGGAAGCCGCGCCATCGCTGGGAATTTCTGTTCTGACGCTGTACGCCTTTTCGTCCGACAACTGGCGCCGGCCTTCACGCGAGGTGTCGGCGCTGATGCGGCTGTTTTCGCGCTACCTGGTGCAGGAATGCGATCGCTGCGTCGCCAATGGCGTGAAGCTCGAAGCCATCGGCCGCCGCGACCGGCTGCCGGCTTCGGTGGTCGCGCTGCTCGAACAGGCTGAGCGGCGCACCGCGGCAGGCCGAAAGCTGCATCTGCGCCTGGCGATCGATTATTCGGCGCGCGCGGCCATTCTTCACGCGGCGCGCGCGGGCGGGGCGCTGACCGAAGAAAGTCTTTCCCGGCGCCTGGGTCCCGATGTTGATCTGCTGATCCGCACCAGCGGCGAGCAGCGGTTGAGCGATTTCCTGTTGTGGGAGTGCGCCTACGCCGAAATGGTCTTCACACGGCGCATGTGGCCCGAATTTTCCACGGGCGATCTGGCCGCGGCAATCGAAGAATTTCACTGCCGCGAGCGGCGCTTCGGCGGCGTGACGGCGCAACAGCAGACGGCGTAAGTAAGGCCGCGCGAGCCGCTCTTTCTGCGCACGTGTAAGAATTTCTTGCGAGAGCTTTTACTCCCCGTCGATTTTGAAGCAAGCGTTCATCGACACGTTAACAGCGAGTAATTCAACTGAAATGCGTCGGTGCTAATGTGTAGCGACCGCCCGGTTTCGACTGCAAAGACTACCCGTTTCGCCCGGCGTGGGACGAAGGTCTGTCTGCACAAGTCCCTCTTCGAGCGCACGGTTCTAAATCCAATCCGATGCTCCAAGGAGAGAAGAATATGACCCTTCATTTCTTGAGAAAATTCTGCCGCAGGTTAGCCGCGGGAACGCTCGCAATTGCGGCGATGGTTGTAGGCGCGCCAGCCGTATGGGCGCAAGACGGATTTTCCTTGTTTCCAGGCAACTTTTTCATCCCCGGCAACCTGGTTGTCACGCGCAGCGTGTACGCGAACGAGAACAATATCAGCGCCGGGGTGACCAACTTGCCCCCGGGCTGCGGCGCAGCGGCCGATCCTTGTATGACTGCGATTACCAGCAGCGCTTACCCGTACGTGTTCAATAACGATACCGTGGATGGCAGCTTCGGTATAACCTCCAAGATTTATCTCGACCAGATCACTCCATTCGGAGGATTCGTTCTCACTTCGCTCGAAGTCCCTAACAGCACCCAGAAAGGGGTGAAGGCGACCAGCGATCAAATGGTCACCAGCTTTTCCTCGAAATCGGAACTGGCGCTGAGTTTGTCGGTCAATCGCAAGACCCTGACGTTCCTGGGATATTACGCGCCTGTCGGAGCGATCGATGTATCCAACTCCAATACGCCCGGGGAAATCGATCCGACCAATCCCATTGGCCCCAGCTACTACCGCTCGGTGGCAGAAATCAGTACGCTCGGCAATTTTCACTTCACGCTAACCAACGCCTTTACGGGTGACAATGGGCGCGCCGCCATCCTGAACGACAATCCGGGAGCCGGCGTGGTCTACATGGCAGGAAATGCGGGCAACGGCTCAGGGAAGGTCCAGCCGGCCGGCACAATTCTCAGCACTGGCGCGCAAATACTCACGCCTGTAAACGAAGCGGAAGATCTGCAAACGCCGGGGAATCCCACCCCCGTCGGGAGCTTCAATATCACCCAGTTGGGCGACAAGATCGACAAGGTCGGCAAAGATACGAATTTCCGCGGCGTCACGGTGTACAACAACGTGCTGTATTACACCAAGGGAAGCGGCAGCAACGGTGTGAATACCGTATATTTCGTGGACCCGACCGGAACCGTTTGCACCAACACAAACGGCGACGGGCTTCCGGCGTCCGGCGCCAGCCTTCCGATCTCACCGCTGGCGTACAACCCTGCGACTATTCAGACCAACGGCCTCCAGCCGGACAACATGTGCATCCTGAAGGGCTTTCCCACGGTCTCGGCGAAAACGCCGAGCGCCTATCCTTTCGGTATCTGGTTCGCGAGCCCCACAGTAGTCTATGTCGCCGACGAAGGCGCCGGTGACCCCGGCAGCGCAACTCCGGCGGATTTCTACACGTTCGGTACGTCCGCGCAAAACCCCACCGCCGGACTGCAAAAGTGGATCTTCAATGGAACCCAGTGGCAGCCTGCCTATATTTTGACCAATGGACTGGAACTCGGGGTTCCCTATAATGTCCCGGGTTATCCGACCGGACTCAATGCCGGACCGGGAGGAACCGGACTACCTTGGGCGCCCGCCACAGACGGGCTGCGCAATATTACCGGCCAGGTCAATTTCGATGGGACCGCGACCATTTATGCGATCACCTCAACCATCAGTGGAAGCGGCGATTCGGGGGCCGATCCGAACAAATTAGTCGCGATCACCGATGAGTTGAACGCCACGACTCTCCCGGCCTGGGAAACTTTCGTGACACTGAAGACCGCCGGATCCGGCGAAGTCTTGCGCGGTGTTGCCTTCACGCCCGGCACGCCGAACACACCGATTTTCTAAGGGCTTCACGGCGGTGGGGCGGGTGACCTGGCCCGCCCGGGTGCCGCGATCGAACGCGCCTCGCTGCAGACCGATCCGTCTTTTCTGCAACACCCTCGAGGGCGGCGTGCGAAACTACTTCTTAGAGCTATGAAGTATCTTCTTGCGGTCGCGTCACTGACCCTTATCGCGCAGGGACAGAATTCCGGCGTCCAGGCTGAGTGGGACATCACCAAGACCATCGATTCGCTGGCCACCACTGCCAAGCGGCTGAAGCCGATGCTCGATCAGCTCACTCCGCAGGAATGGGTTTCGAAAGGCGCGCCCGACGCCTACGTCGCGCAGTGGAAAGGCGCTCAGGCCGAGCTGGGATACCTGGTCGATTCGGCGAAGGCGCTGGAACAGCAGCCGGAACGGCTGACGCTCGCGCTCGATACCTACTTCCGGATGCAGGCGCTCGAAACGCGGCTGACGTCGCTGGTCGAAGGCGTGCGCAAGTATCAGAATCCGGCGGTGGGTGACTTGCTGTTCGGGGTGCTGGCGGAGAACTCCACCAATCGCGACAAGCTGCGCCAGTACATCACGGACCTGGCTTCGACCAAGGAGCAGGAATTCAAGATCGTCGATCAGGAAGCGCAGCGCTGCCGGGGTATTTTGAGCCGGCAGCCGGCGCCGAGAAAGAATCCATGAACGAAACCACTACTTTCGTGTGCAGCATCTGCGGAGAACCCTCCACCGGGATCTGCGTGTATTGCACCAAGGACACCTGCGCGAATCATCGCTGCGAGAAATGCGGCCGGTGCAGCGATTGCTGCCAGTGTGAGCTGCGCCGCACCGAGAATTAAAGGCGGCGGGCCATGCGCGTCCACGGACATCGCGGGGCGCGCGCGGTGCTTCCGGAAAACACGATTCCGGCGTTTGAATACGCCATCGGGATCGGCGTGGACGCGGTCGAACTGGATGTGGGCGTCAGCAAGGACGGCGTGGTGGTCGTCTCGCACGATCCGTATCTTGCGCCGCCGATCTGCGCCGGTCCGCGCGGCACGGCGGCGATTCGCGAGCTGACACTCGCCGAAATTCGCCAGTGGGATTGCGGAAGCACGCGCAACGCGAGGTTTCCGCGGCAGAGGCCGGTTCCAGGCGCGCGCGTTCCCACCCTCGACGAGGTGTTCGAGCTGGCGGCTGGTAATCGGGTGCGATTCAACGTCGAGACCAAGATTTTCGCCGACCATCCCGAGCTTTCGCCGTCGCCGGACGAATTCGCCCGGCTGGTGCTGGTGGAAATTCGCAAGCATCGGCTGGAAAATCGCGTGAGCGTGCTGTCGTTCGATTTCCGGACGCTCCACGCGTTGCGAAAAATCGCGCCGGAAATGCAATTGACGGCTCTATGGGAAGGCGACGCTACGCGCGATTTCGTGTCCATCGCGCGCGAGGCCGGAGCGGCCGCGGTCTCGCCGCATTACTCCCAGGTGACACCCGAAAAGGTCGCGGCAGCACACGCGGCCGGGGTGGAAATCGTCGCGTGGACAGCGAACTCGCCTGCCGATTGGGAGAAGCTGATCGCGTCAGGAATAGACGCGATCGTCACCGACGATCCGGCAGCGCTGATCGCGTACTTGCGCGCGAACGGGCTGCGCTAGGTCCCGAGATACATTACGTGCACGTAGGTCCCCAGGCGCACGTTGTAGCACAGGTACCAGCCGACGTGGTCGGGATCATCGTAGATGACGATCTGGTCGGAATCCCATAGCCAGTCGCCGCAGAAGCCGAGATCGGCCGGGGCGACGCTGAAGTAGAATCCGTTGAACCAGAAACGGCTGGGACCGCCCCCGACCAGGCGCCATACGTGGCCTCTTCCGATTCCGCCGGTGAAACGGCCGTGCTCCCATGGATGGTCGAGATGGTAGCGAGCATCGTTCTTCCCGGAATCATGGCCGATCCACTGGCCGTTCGAATGAACATGCGGAGCTTCCGGATGGCCGGGCTTATCGGCGAAGCTTTGGTGTTCCTCGGGTGCGCGGGCGGGCGCGCGCGACGTCTTCGTCTTGGCGGGAGCAGGTCCGTGCGCCGGGATTTTTCCACCGACCTCTTTTTCACCGCCGCGTTGTTCGCCGCGCTGAGCGAAAGCGAAAGCCCCGATCGAGAGAAACGCAAGGGATAACCCAAGCCTGTTGATCATACTTTAGTGATGCTGCGAGTTTCGGAAACGTTACTTGCGCGACGCGTTACTTCTGTGCAGAGGCACGGCGCCGGACCAGGCGCTTCCACGATGTTCGCTCGATGGTCGGCGGACGGAACGCCTGCTCGATCAGCGCGGTTTGCTCTTCAGCATGGCGCCGCGATGATCCGGGCGCGGTGCTGGCGCTTTCCGGGCGCCCGGCGTAGCCGATCTGGCGATGCTGCGCCTGAATCATCGGCTGGATCCATCCACTCACGAAGGCCCAGGCGCCGCTGTTGCGCGGCTCCTCCTGGACCCACACCACTTCGCCCGCCTGCGGATAGCGCGCCAGGACTTCGGCGAACTCGGCTTCAGGAAACGGATAGAGCTGCTCGATGCGGACGATCGCGGTGTCGGCTGCCTTGCGCTCATCGCGCGCCGCGGCGAGCTCGTAATAAATTTTCCCGCTGCACACCAGAATTTTTCGAACCGCGGCCGGATCGGCGATCGTGTGATCGTCGAGCAGCGGCTCAAAAATGCCCTGGGTCAGTTCGTCGACGTTCGAAATCACCTTGGGATGGCGCAGCAGGCTCTTGGGTGTCATCACGATCAGCGGTTTTCGCAAACCGCGCCGGTCGTTTCCGCCGCGCATCTGGCGCCGCAGCACGTGGAAGTATTGCGACGGCGTGGTGCAGTTGACCACGCGCATATTATTTTCAGAGCAGAGCTGCAAAAACCGCTCCAGGCGCGCGCTTGAATGCTCCGGACCTTGGCCTTCCTGGCCGTGCGGAAGCAGCAGCACCAGGCCGCTGGGCTGCCCCCACTTGGATTCGGCCGAGGCGATGAACTGGTCGATAATCACCTGGCCGCCATTGGCGAAATCGCCGAACTGCGCTTCCCACAGCACCAGCGCCAGCGGATCGGCGACGCTGTAGCCGAACTCGAAACCCATCACCGCGAATTCAGAGAGCGGGCTGTTGTACACCTCGAAACGCGCCTGGCCGTTTTCCAGATGTTGCAGCGGAACGTAAACGCTGTCGGTTTCGTAGTCATGATATTCGACGTGGCGCTGGCTGAAGGTGCCGCGTCCGCTGTCTTCCCCGCTCAGTCGCACCGGCGTTCCTTCGATCACCAGCGATCCGAAGGCCAGCACCTCAGCGAGCGCCCAATCGACGTGCGGATTTTCCGTTTGAAACGTGTTTCGCCGTTTTTGTAAGAACGCGGTGAGCTTGGGATGAATGTGAAAATCCGCCGGGAACGTGGTGAGCCGGTCCACGATGCGCTCCAGCACGTCGCGGTTGACGGCTTCGGGCGGCTGATCTGCGGCGACCGCCGCGGCCGGAATCGTGCTCAGCTCCTGAAGCTCGAACTGCTGCTTCTCACGCTGCGCCTGATCGTAAATTTCATATAGCCGCTGGCGCTGCGTCTCGCGGAAATTTTTCGCTTCGTCGGCGGAGATCAGCCCTTCCTGGGCCAAGCGCCCCGCGTACTGATCCGTCACCGGCTTCTGTGCTTTGATTTTTCGGTAAAGAATCGGTTGCGTGTAGCTGGGGTCGTCGGTTTCGTTGTGCCCGTACTTGCGATAGCACACCATGTCGATGACCGCGTCCTTGTGGAAGCGCTGGCGATAATCGAAAGCGATGCGCGTGGCGCGAATACAGGCTTCCGGATCGTCGGCGTTGACGTGAAAGACGGGAAATCCGAAGCCCAGGGCCACGTCGGTGCAATAGGCGGTTGAGCGGCCGTCCGACGGATTCGTGGTGAAACCGATCTGGTTGTTGACCACGATGTGGACCGTCCCGCCGGTGGTGTAGCCCTTGAGTTTGGCGAGATTCATGGTTTCGGCCACCACGCCCTGGCCCGCCATGGCCGCGTCGCCGTGGATCAGCAGCGGCAGAACCTTTTCGCGAGCCGTGTCGTTGAGGCGATCCTGTTTGGGCCGCGCGAGCCCCTCGGCCACCGGGTTCACCGCTTCGAGATGGCTCGGATTGAAGGCGACCGTCACGGTGACGTCCCGGCCGATGGAGGTGCGCCGAACGCCTGTGGCGCCCAGGTGATACTTCACATCGCCCTGGCCTTCGAAGGAATCGTCCATGACGCCGTCGAATTCCGAGAAAAGCTGCACCATGCTCTTGCCGACGATATTGGCCAGCGTGCTCAGGCGTCCGCGGTGCGACATCCCGATCACGCATTCGACCACGCCCACGCCCGCGCCGCGCTCGAGCAACTCGTCCACCATGGCCGCCATGGCCTCGCCGCCTTCGAGCGAAAAGCGCTTATGCCCCTTGAAGCGATGGTCCAGGAACAGCTCGAAACCTTCGGCTTCGATGATAGCGTGCAGAATCCGTCGGCGCGTCTGTGCGTCCAGGGTTTCGGGATTCTCGATGCGATGTTCGAGCCAGCGCCGCTCCTCCGGATCGTCTACGTGCATGTACTGCACGCCCATCGTGCCCGCGTAGACGGAGCGCAGCCGTTCGATCAGCGCGCGCAGCGTGGTGACGCCGAATGATCCGGCGTGGAACGTGCGATCCAGATCCCAGATGGTCAGCCCGTGCGCCGACGGGTCGAGGTCCGGATGCGGTGGGCGAACCGAGCCCAGCGGGTCGAGATCGGCGGCGAAGTGCCCGCGCTCGCGCCACGCCTGAATCAGCCGCGCGACCGCGGACTGCTTCACCGGATCGGCGTTGACCAGCGGAGCGGCGGCGTGATCCGGCTCCCAGCGCACCGGCTGGAGAGAAATGCGCAGGTCGCGAAAAATGTTTTCGTAAAATCCGTCTTCGCCTTCGAGCAGCGCCTGCAACCGGCCCAGAAAGGCGCCCGATTCGGCGCCCTGAATCACGCGATGATCGTAGGTGCAAGTGACGGTCATCACCTTGCTCAATCCCATCGATGCGCGCACATCTTCGGGAACGCCGCGATATTCCGGAGGATAATCGATCGCACCGGTAGCGATAATCGCGCCCTGGCCGGGCATCAGCCGCGGGTTCGATCCCATGGTCCCCACCGTTCCGGGATTGGTGAGCGAAATGGTGGTGCCCTCGAAATCGGAGACCTGCAATTTGTTTTCGCGCGCGCGCGTGACGATGTCGTCGTAAGCCGCGAGGAATTCGGCGAAATTCATTCCCTCGGCCTTTTTGATCGAGGGGACTTTCAGCGATCGCGCGCCATCCTTGCCGGCGACATCCACGGCGATTCCCAGGTTCACGTGCTCGCGCGTCACGCGATACGACTGGTCGCCCGATTCCGAGTACGCCTGGTTCAGCGCGGGAAATTTTTCCAGCGCCTTCACCATTGCCCACGCAATGATGTGCGTATAGGAGATCTTCTGGTGCGCTTGAATCACCCGGCGATTCTCTTCGAGCACCTTCACCGGCATCACGCGCTGGCTGGTGGCGACCGGGATGGCCAGGCTCGCGGTCATGTTCTCGGCGATGCGCAGAGCGGGACCGCGCAGCGGGACGAGCTGCTCGCCCGGCGCGGGCGTCGCGGCCGGAGCGGCGGGCGTTACTTGCGCGGCGCTCGGCGCCGTGTGGCCGTTGGTTTCAATGATCTGCGTCCACGCCGGGTCGATAGTCTGGCGATCGTAGCGATACTGCTCGTACAGTTCCTCTTCGAGCCAACTGTTTACACTCGGGGTGCGATTTTCCGACATCGGGGGTCCGTTACCATGTTAACAAGATGGCTCGCGCGCTGATCTTTTCCGACATCCACAACGATGCCCGCGCGCTCGAAAAGCTCATGGCAATCGAGGCCGATTATTATTTTTGCGCCGGTGATCTGGTGAGCTGGCAACGCGGTCTGGACAAGATGGCGGAGATCATGAAACTCCGCGCGGAGCGCATGTACGTTCTGCCTGGAAATCACGAGTCGGAAAACGACATCGCCCAGTTCTGCGCGCGGCATGGGTTCCACAATTTCCATGGCGGAACGTTGCAGGCGGGCGTCCGGATCGCCGGACTCGGCTACTCGAGTCCGACACCGTTTAACACCCCCGGCGAATATTCCGAAGAAGAGCTGGAGGCGCGGCTCAAAAAATTCGCGGAGCTGAAGCCTCTTGTGTTGATCTGCCACGCTCCTCCGTTGAATACGAAACTCGATCGCGTGCGCGACGGCCTGCACGCCGGTAGCCGCGCCGTGCGGCAGTTCATCGAAAAATATCAACCCCGCAACTTTTTCTGCGGCCACATTCACGAAGCCGAAGGCGTGGTGGAGCAGATGGGCGAGACGCGCGCGCAAAACGTCGGCAAGCGCGGGTATGTGCTGGAGTTGGCGTAAACGAACCGTGCGCCGTGCTACGCTGGGGGCGCGCATGCTGGTCCGCATTCTTGTTGCGGCGCTGCTGGTTACCTGCGCGCCCGCGCAATCCCTGTTCGAGCAGGTCGATGACATCGTCAAGACGCTCTCCGAAATCACCGGCTGGAATGTGAAGCGTAAAGTCCCGTCGCAGATGCTTTCGAAGGACTCCTTCCGCAAGAACATGGAGTCGCGGATGAAGGACAAATCCAGCAAGGCCGAGATTCGCACCGAGGAAATCACGCTCAAGATGTTCGGCTTCGTTCCGCAGGATTTCAACCTGGCGCGCGAGACCGTCGACCTGGTGAGCGAACAGGCCGCGGCTTACTACGATTACAGGAAAAAGCGCCTGTTCATCCTCGATTCGACCACGGGCGACCTGGAGCAGCGGCTGACGCTCGCGCACGAACTGGCGCACGCGCTCGCCGACCAGCATCATCCGCTGGGAAAATATCTGAACAAAGGCTCGCCTGACGATGACGCCGAAAGCGCGCGTGAAGCGGTGATGGAGGGCCAGGCGACGTTCCTTGGCTGGGCATACCTGGCGAAGATCGAAAATCAGAACCTGGACGCGGTGATCGAGAAGCTCTCGAAGTCCAGCGCCGACAGCGCGAATTTTCCGGTGTTCAACAAGGAGCCGCTGTACATGCGCGAGTCGCTCGTGTTTCCCTATGACTCAGGGCTTGCGTTTCAGTACGAAATTTACAAGAAGCACGGGCGCGACAGCTTCGATGAGCTGTTCACGCATCCGCCGCAGAGCACGCAACAGATCATGCATCCGCAGATGTACCTGGACGGGCGGCAGCCGGTGGATCCCAAGCCGCCCGCGCTCGAAAAGCGGCTGAAGAAGAAATTCAAGGAGCTGGGGGAAGGTAGCATGGGCGAGTTCGATCACAGCATCCTGTTCCGCACGTATCTTCCCGAGGCGGAATCGATCGAAGCCGCCAGCCACTGGCGCGGCGGAAATTTCCGGCTGTACGAAAACAAGCGCGAGAAATATCCGGTCCTGGCGTATATCTCCGAGTGGGATTCGCCCGACGCGGCCGAGCACGTCTTCGAGCTGTATCAAAAGGTCATGAAAGCGCGCTGGAAGAAAATGACCGTCGATCACCGCGACCGGCACGGCATCGAAGGCTCAGGCGATTCGGGCAAGTTCCGGCTGTGGATTTCCGGAGACACGGTCGAGTCGATCGAAGGACTGCGCTAGCTTCTCGCCGGATCTCTCTTTTCGGGATGGAACCCCAGCTCGGCGACGGCAACCTCGGCGCGCTGGGCGCTGATCGCACCGGTCCGCGCCAGCGCCGCCAGCGCCGCCTGCGCGATCGCTTCGGCTGAAATTTCGAAAAAGCGGCGCAGGTGCTCGCGATTTTCACTGCGTCCGAAGCCGTCGGTGCCGAGCGAGGTGAGCCGGCCGGTCTGAAGCCATGGTGCGATCTGATCGGGCACTGCTTTCATGTAATCCGTCGCCGCAACAATGGGACCGGAGGCGCCTTCGAGCACTTTCACGATCAGAGGAGTTTTGGGTTCGCTCGACGGATGCAGCCGGTTCCAGCGCTCAACCGCCAGCGCCTCGCGCCGCAGCTCGTTATAGCTGGGCACGGACCAGACGTCGGCCGGAATCTGGTAGCGTTCCGCAAGAATCTGCTGGGCTTTCAGCGCTTCATTCAGAATCGAACCGCTTCCGAACAACTGCACCGCCGCGGCGCCCTCTGCCGCCGGGCGATATTTGTAGATTCCGCGCAAAATTCCTTCGCGCAGCCCTTCGATTTCCGGCATCGGCGGCTGCACGTAATTTTCGTTGTAAATGGTGATGTAGTAGAAACGCTCCTCCATCTCCTGGTACATGCGGCGGATGCCGTCCTGGATGATGACAGCGAGTTCGTACGCATAAGCCGGATCGTAAATCGTGCAGGTGGGGATGACGCTCATCAGCACGGGACTGTGGCCGTCCTGGTGCTGCAGGCCCTCGCCCAGCAGCGTGGAACGTCCCGCCGTCCCGCCCATCAGGAAACCTTTGCCGCGCAAGTCCGCGAAGGCCCACATCAGGTCGCCGACGCGCTGATAGCCGAACATCGAATAGTAAGTGAAAAACGGAATCATCGGCACGCCGTGATTGGCATACGCAGTGCCGGCCGCGGTGAATGATGCCATGGATCCGGCCTCGGTGATGCCTTCTTCAAGAATCTGGCCGTTCTGAGCTTCCTTATAATACAGCAGCACGTTGGAATCGACCGGCTTGTAGCGCTGGCCCTGGCTCGCGTAGATGCCGTATTCGCGGAACAGCGACTCCATACCGAAGGTGCGCGCTTCATCGGGAATGATCGGCACCACCAGCTTTCCGGTCGAGGGGTCTTTCATCAGATTTTTGAGGACGCTGACGAACGCCGAAGTGGTGGAGGCTTCGCGGCCGCGCGAGCCGCCCAGCAGGTCCTGGAAAATTTCGAGCGGGGGCGCCTGGAGGTCGATGTGCTTCACGTGGCGATGCGGGAGCGAGCCGCCCATTTCCTGAATGCGTGAATGGATGTATTGCGCCTCCGGCGAATCAGCGGGAGGGCGCACGAATTCGATGTGACTGACCACGTCGTTCGAAAGCGGCAGCTCGAAGCGCTCGCGGAATTTCACCAGGTCGGCCTCGGCGAGCTTTTTTGCCTGATGGGCGGTGTTGCGGCCCTCGGCCGCTTCGCCGAACCCATAGCCCTTGACGGTCTTGGCGAGGATCACGGTGGGCATGCCTGTAGTTTCGATCGCACGCTTATACGCGTTAAAGACCTTCACCGGGTCGTGCCCGCCGCGGCGCAGCGCCCAGATGTCGTCGTCCGACATGTGTTCCACCAGCTTCAGAAGCTCCGGATATTTTCCGAAAAATTCCTTGCGAATATAGGCGCCGTCGCGCGCGCGGAACACCTGATATTCGCCATCCGGGCATTCGTGCATGCGCTTCAACAGCAGCCCGGTGGTGTCGCGCGCCAGAAGTTCATCCCAGCCCGCGCCCCAGATGACTTTGATCACGTTCCATCCGGCGCCGCGGAAGGCCGCTTCGAGCTCCTGGATAATGCTGCCGTTGCCGCGCACCGGTCCGTCCAGGCGCTGCAGGTTGCAATTCACCACGAAGATCAGGTTGTCGAGCTTTTCGCGCGATGCGAGCGTCAGCGCTCCGAGCGATTCCGGCTCGTCGGTTTCGCCGTCGCCCAAAAACGCCCAGATCTTGCGAGGCGAAGCCGGAATCACTCCGCGATGCTCCAGATATTTTTGGAAGCGCGCCTGGTAGATCGCCGAGATCGGACCAAGGCCCATGGAAACCGTCGGAAATTGCCAGAAGTCGGGCATCAGCCAGGGATGTGGATAAGACGACAAACCCGGATGATCGCGCAGCTCATGACGGAAATTTTCAAGATGCTTTTCGTTCAACCGCCCCTCGACAAAGGCGCGCGCGTACATTCCTGGCGAGGCGTGGCCCTGGAAGTAGACGAAATCGCCCGGCTGATCGCCGAGCTTTTCATCATGATAAGACCCGTGGAAAAAGTGATTGAATCCGACCTCGACCAGCGTCGCGAGCGACGCGTAGGTCGCTAGGTGCCCGCCGATGTTGGGGTCGTACTTGTTTGCGCGCACGACCATCGCCACGGCGTTCCAGCGCACCAGGCTCTTGATGTTGCGCTCCAGCTTGCGATCGCCGGGATAGGCGACCTCCTCTTCCGGCGGGATCGTGTTGATGTACGGCGTATTCCAGCGCAGCGGCACTTGCACGCCCAGATTGGCGGCGCGTTCCATGAGCCGTTCAAGCAGATAGCTGGCCCGGTCGGGCCCGGCTTCGTCGATGATCTGATCGAGCGCCTCAACCCACTCGGAGGTTTCCTGCGGATTGAGATCGTCGGGAGCTTGGGCTTTAACTCTTAGCATGGGTGATCATTACCACGTTACCAAATGGTCCCGGATTCACGCACATGAAATTATGTTTGCGCGGCGAGCAAACCGATGAATTCGAGATCCCCTTCGAGGAAGTCGTAATCGCGGAGCTGGTTGCGCCCCGCCCAGACGATCTTCTCGAATTCGGTGTTGACGGGTTCCCCCGTGAATTCGGTCACACGATAGAACATCAGGCAGATGTTCGGACCATCGCCGTAACGGACGCGCTGGCGATAAATTTCGTCGCCGATGCGCGCGTCGATTTCGAGTTCCTCTTTGAGTTCCCGTTGAAGCGCTGCGGGCGGCGATTCGCCCGGTTCGATCTTGCCTCCGGGGAATTCCCATTTGAGTGCATGCCGCGAGCCGCGTTTTCGCTGGCAGATCAGCACGCGGCCGTCGCGCTCGATGACCGCTGCTACGACGTCCATTCAGCGATAATTGAAGCACGAATGCACAGCGCGCGTCTGCTCGAGCATTTTCAGAATCCGCGCAACGCCGGCGAGCTGGCACCGCCGGCGGTGAAAGTGGACGTGTCGAATCCGGCCTGCGGGGACATGCTCCGCCTGTGGGTGCGCTTCGAAAATGATCGCGTGGCGGAAGCGCGATTCCAGACGCGCGGCTGCACGGCGTCGATCGCGGCAAGCTCGGCGCTGACGGAGTGGATGATCGGAAAATCGCGCGGAGAGCTGCGCGGATTGACGGCGGCGGTGATAGAGGAGGCGCTCGGAGGGTTGGAGCCGGCATCGAAGCACGCGGCGGTGTTGTGCGCGGATGGAGTGAAGCGGCTCATTGGGGCGGGTTAACACAATATGAGGACGAGAGTCACGCTGGACGACGACGTTTACGAGGTCATCACAGATATGTCCCATCGGTCCGGCGAGCATCCAGGAAGGATATTGTCAAGGCTCGCGCGGCAAGCGCTGCGCAGCCCCAAAGGCAACAAACGTGGAAGGCGCTTCCCGATGTTCGATGTCCCAGACGACGCGCCGCTGATTCCAGCGTCGAGGATTCAACGATTCCTCGACGAAGACGGCCTTGCGTGAACGGAGGCATGCCGCTCCATCAGTGGTGTAAGATACCGCAATATGCCGAGAGAGCCCAGGGAACTCAGGGTTAAGGCTCTCGAGGCACGAGCCTGAGCTGAGCCATCGCTGCAGTATCCTGGACCTAATATGCCGACTCGAATTCTCCTTGCATTCCTTGCCTTCGTCGCGATTGTGCCTGCGCAGCAAACCAACGTCGTCAGCGGACGGCGATATCCGCGGATTGTGGTTCGGGGCGCCTACGTCGTCGACGGCTCCGGAACTCCCATGTCGGGGCCTAAGGACATCGTGATTGAGAACAATATGATCACCGATGTCGTCCCGCTCGACCAGGTTTCGATGGGACGCGGAGGGCGGCGGCCCCAGGGCGATGTCGTGATCGATGCGACGGGGAAATATGTTTTACCCGGCCTGATCGACGCACACGCGCACACGCAGGACGAACGCGGGGGGATTCCACAGCCGCAGCAATATGAGCTGAACATCTGGCTTTCGTGCGGGATCACCAGCGTGCGCGACGTCGGCAGCGATACGAAAAAGACCATTGCGTTGCGGGAAAACAGCGCGGCGGGCAAGGTCGCGGCGCCGCGGATGTTCGTGTACCCGATGATCGGCTCGCCGAAATCTCCCGAACTGGCGCGGGCGCGCGTTCGCGAAATCAAAGCCGCCGGCGCCGACGGGATCAAGTTTCTCGGCTTGAATCGCGACATCATGGAAGCCGCCGCGGATGAGGCGCACAAGCAGGGGCTGAGGATCGCGCATCACGCGGGCGTCGAAGAGACCAATGCCTGGGACGACATTCGCCTGGGAACCACCAGCATCGAGCACTGGTACGGAATCCCCGATGCCGCGCTGGGCGATGCCGTGCAGCATTTCCCGTCCAATTACAACTACAACGACGAAGGCGACCGTTTCCGCTGGGGCGGGCACCTGTGGCGCGAGGCGAATCCGGACAAACTCGCGAACGTTCTGCAGGCCATGGTCGACGCGCACGTCGCGTGGGACCCCACGCTCAGCATCTACGAAGCCAGCCGCGATCTTCAGCGCGCGCGCAACCAACCGTGGTTCAAGGATTATCTGCATCCTACGCTTGAAAAATATTTTGAGCCGAACCCGGCCAATCACGGCTCGTATTTCGCCCACTGGACTTCGACGGACGAAGCTTACTGGAAGGAAAATTACCGCATCTGGATGGATGCGCTGCGCGATTTCGAGGAGCGCGGCGGGCTGATCGGGGTGGGCGATGACGCCGGATTCATTTATTCGATGTACGGATTCGGTTTGATTCGCGAGCTCGAAT
>Ga0335081_10009953_pt1 | contig 15326 bp, 18 predicted proteins | sample Lox_Sample_35_FD_206713 | JGI IMG/M metagenome (GOLD analysis project Ga0335081, IMG submission 206713) | Soil microbial communities from Loxahatchee National Wildlife Refuge, Florida, United States - Lox_Sample_3.5 | ecosystem: Environmental > Terrestrial > Soil > Wetlands | place: USA...
GGCTTCGACAAGTTCTGCCCCGACGAGCCGAAGACGGGCCGGCCCTACGTGGTAGTCGGGAAGCCCTCTGGCGGCCGTGTCCGCGTCGTGCCGCAGAGCACGAGAGGAGCTCGCGGCGTCTACGTTGCCGACGGCGTCGTCGAAGGCCTCAGAGAAGGATGGTTTGTGCCCTGGAGTGCGCCGGTGCGGATCAGCCTCGCCGGGCGATGCGAGACGATCGGTTACCTCCCGCCCCCCTATCTCGACCAGGTGAAGCAGCAGTGGACGCGACGAAAGAGGAAGTCTGACCAGGATGCTTGACGACGCCTCCTTCCAGCGGCTGAAGCGTCGCCATCGCGAGCGCGGCGAGATCGATGCCGAACTGTTCGCGCTCCTGCGCCGGCTCGTCTTCACACTCGTCTTCCAGCACGCCTTCCCGCCTGCCTACTCGCCGACCGGAAAGTGGGACGAGGAAGCTGCCGAGGAGGCGCTAGCGGGCTGGACTGCCAAGCGGCTGGTCGGGACGAACGCCCTCGCCGGCGCCTTCGATCACGCGAGCGCCGCGCGGCCGTTCATCCGCTCCCTCGAGCTCAACCTCCGCCACTACCTGCAGAACGAACGCGAGCGCGGCGAGATCGACAACCTGCTCGAGCGCACCGCGCGCCTCTTGCGCGACGACGCACGCTTCCGCGCCTGGATCCCCCAGCACGGCTCGTCATGGTGGGGCCTTGAAGGCGAGACGCAGCCGCCGCCCTTTGGCGGCAGCGACGACGAATTGATCGCCAACGCCTGGACGATCGGTGACGTCATCCTCTGGCGCTACTCCGCATCCGTCGAACGTGCCAGCCCGATCCTTGCGACGGACGAACTCGCCAACTTCCTCGAACGGCTCTTCCGTCGGATCGAGGCTCTCCTCACGCTCGGGCATCTCGCCGTCGTCTTCCGGCGGCGCTTCGACCTGAACGAGCCGACCCCCGTGGCGCTCGACGACGAGCACGACACCGTGCCGGGCGGCGAGGAGCCGATCCGGGACGAGGTAGGACTCCGCGACGCAGCGATCGCCGTCCTCGCCGAGCTCACCGATCGGCAGCTCGAGGTGATCCTCTGCAAGCGCGAGAAGCCGCTTGAGGCAGTCGCCGCCGCGCTTGGCATCTCCCGCGGCACAGTCGACAACGAGCTTCGCCGCGCCGGAGAAGCTATCGACCGGCACACTGCCGATTTCAGTCGCGATGAAATCTTGGAAAAGATCCTCGACACCCTGTCCTAAGGGGATGTGACCGCGACGATGAGCAATCCCAACTGCCCCACCCTTGACGAGCTGCGCGACCAGCTTGAGCAGGCAAGCGAGGAGATCACCCGCCATCTCGCCACCTGCCGGCGCTGCCGCGCTCTCCTTCGCTTTCTCGCCGAGGAGCGAGCACCGCTGCCGCCGTCGTCCATCCCGCCAGAAGACCTCCCGTCTAGACGCGAGCCGTCTGTCGACGCGGAGCGGCCAACAACCGACATCAGGGATGGAGCTGTTGTTGTCGCATCGAGTCCCGAAGCTCCCGGCGAGCTACTCGTTGCCGTCGTCCTGGATATGGAGTCTGCAGCCGCTGGCGCCGAGGGTCTCGTCGTCGCACCGCTCTCGCTGGAGACGCGGCTCGTAACCGACGCGGACATCGTTCTCGGCGCTGATCAGACGCCACTCGGCTACGAGATCACGGCTGAGGTGTGGAACGCAGGAACGATTCTTCGCGAGCAGATCGAAGAGCAGCGCGGCCATCTAGGCGACGATGCCTGGGCGAGGATCAACGCCCTCTACTCAGCGGCTATCGGCGATTTCGATGGCGAGCCAGAAGAGGCACAGCCGACTGCCACGCCGATAGGTGACGGACCGCCGATCTTGGACGACGCTGACCCGCGGCTTGTCTTCCAAGACGAGGAGATCGAGCGTGCGCAGCGGTTCTATATGCCGGCCGCACGCCTCCTTGCTGGCGATGCAACCGAGGCGCAGACGGAGGCTGAAGATCGCGACGCGGACGCCCTGACGGTCGGACTGCTCCTTTCAGGTTGGCTCGAAGAGCAGGGATATGACGTGGGCGAATACGCGCACGAAATCGGCTTCGACCGACGCCAGGTCGAGCTGGTCTGCGCAAACAAGATCGATCCAGTCCTTCTGCACCATGATCAGGTCGCGGAGATCCTCGCGCGCCTGTACCACACCGCGGATCTCGACCTACACGACCTCGGCGCGGCGCTCAGTCGCTCGTTCGACGAAGAGGCGGACTGGGGGCTCGTCGGCGCCTCTGGAGCTGGCCGCGGCCGTATCTTCGCGCGAACGTCCGGACGGCGAGGGCACGCGCGCGCCGACGCGCTACGCCGCGGCCTGTCGACTCCGAAACCGTCTCTCAGCGACGAGGAGACTGAGCGGCGCAAAGGCAGCTACGTCAATGACGTTCTCGCCGCGCTCGAGGAGAAGACCGGCCCCTAAATGCCCTACTTCGTCTGTCAAAACGACGAGTGCGGCCATCGCTTCTTCGAACGTTCCGAGCTCGCCGTCATGAGTGGCTGCCCCGTCTGTGGCGAGGACGACGTCGAGATCGAGGCGAACGGTTGGGAGTCGACGACACCGACGCCGCGTCTGCACCCCTCAGCGCGGGCGACCAATGTTCGCGCTGAAGCCGAGCGTCTACTCGCGCGGTACAAGATCATCGAGCCGCCCGTCGACGTCGAGCGGATCGCGTTTAGGGAGGGGCTTCGTGTCGTGCGCAAGCACCTAGGCGCCGCCGACGGCTTCATCGACGACAACATCATCACAGTCAACGCCGATCATGCGCGAACCCGGCAGCGGTTCACCATCGCGCACGAGCTCGGTCACCTCGTCCTCCACGCCGACGGAACCGACGACAACTCAGAGCGCGAAGCAGATCAGTTCGCAAGCGCACTCCTCATCCCGCGCGAGATGCTCCGGCACGCCGTCGCCGAAGCCCAAGATATCGACGTTCTTCGGCGGCGCTTCAACGTCAGCCGCGAGGCGCTCTGGATCGCACTCGAGGAAGCGCGGCTCGACGGCCGAGTACGGACCGCCTGATCGCGCCGTAACACAGCTGCTGCGTCCTGACGCGCGGGCATTGGGAGGTCCCATGCTCGACCGCTCCTGCACAAGCGGGCCGTCGGCACGCCTCTGGGCACGAAGACCTAACGGGCGTCGGGCGAGCCGCCGATAGAGACGGGATCGGACCGTGGGACTGTGCGAGCTCAGGTGTTTCGGCCCGCTCCTGGCGAGAAATCGCGCTAGGAGGTGTGTCGTCCGACGCCCTCTCTACGTTAGTCTTCTTATCGCTATGGAAGGGAGGGTCATGAAAGATCGCGGGAGGCCGAGCGAGGTCATCGGCAACATGGGCACATCGGGTTACCTAGTGCAGCGGAATGCAAAGTCCGCGACCCTCTCCAGCCGAGACACGAAGCCCAGCACGACCAGCAAGATCATCGCGTCGCTCAAGAAGCGTTAAACGCCTCGCGACGCTGCGCGTCTACCTCGGCCTCTTTCAGCTCGCGAATGCGGCCGAAGATGCGGTCGAAGCTTCCTGAGCGAACGCCTTCGAATCGCTGCACTTCGACCGGTGGGTCGGCATGGTCGAGTAGTTCCGCGCTGTAGATGTCCGGGTACGGATCGGCGAACACGATTCGCACGATGCCCGCCTGAAGAATCTTCTCGGCGCAAAGAAAGCAGGGAAAGGCCGTCGTATAGATCACCGCATCGGTGAGATCGCGCCCTTGCGCGTTGATGATCGCGCGCTCTTCAGCATGGAGTGCCGTACACCACTTCATCGCGCGATCGGGAAAGAAGTACCGCTCGAGATTCGCTCCGCACTTTGTGCACTTCCAAGGAGGCCCGACGAGCCGGGGGATCTTCTCGCCACAGCTTGGGCAAACCGTCTTATTCGCTAGTTGGAGGAAGTGGTCGTTGCGAATGCGGTCTCGATAGCACTCACCGAACTCGTCAATGCACGGCTTCAGTTTGTCTGGGTTCTCGTTGTAGCCAACGCTGATCGGCTCGCCTTGTGCGGTGGCGATTACCGCACCGACCTGGCGTTTGAGACACCGCGTGGAATGCGCACTAGAGAAGGCGACGTTCATTAGCACCTCGTCGCCTGTCGGGTACCGCGGGGCATCACCCGTAAGGAGATTCACGTATTCGAGAGCGCGCGCTCGAAGCTGCGCTGCACGCTGCATGTCCGATAGGGACTCGGAGTTACTCAGGAAGACGTCGGACCGGTCAACACACAACTCGACCTGTTGGCCGTGTGCAGTCTCTTCGCCGTTATCACGCGCGTCGTCATCTAGGAAGTCCTGCTGGTCGAGTCCGGCTGCTGTATAGGTGTCGCGTACGCGATCCCACCGAACCTGTGCCGGCGCGTAGATCGCAAAAAGGAAGAAACGGTCGCCAAATCGGTTACGAAGCCAATCGATTTCGCCCGTATTCCGGATTCCGTCGAGCGCAACTCTTGAATACGTCTCCTGGTCATCCGTCTCCAGTCGCCGCGCCGCTTCCGACGCCAGGACGCCGGTGCCCTTGGTCTCTCTCAGCGTGTCACCGAGCTTCTGAAGATCCTCTCTGCTCGGTTTGCTCTCTTGTGACCACGCGGCGCGAACTTCGTCTGACAGCTTGGCAACCTTGAAGGGCGGGTCGAGGTGCGCGAGCGCATTTGCGTACGTGGAGCAGCCGCTGCCGAATGGCCCGGTGAGTCCGATAACGAGTGGATCGGCCGTTAGCGCCAACGCGCACGATCGTAGCGCTGACCTGCTGTCAACACCATCGCCCGATCAGGCATCGCCGACGGTTCAGGCGCTCAACGAGCGCTATCAGTCCGGACGGGCCGGGCGGCGAGCCGAACGCCGAGCGCTGCAACGTCCACCCGGCCCGCCGGCACCGGTAGATCGTCTCTGGTGGCGTGCCTAGACGCTCGAGGAGCCATGTCCGGGGCAGCCATGCTCCCTTTCGTCGAGCGCCTCGGCTAAGCGGTTTCTGGGCCGAACGGCGTCACCTGCTCTGACGGGATTCCAGCGAGGTGGGCGACGATCTGCTCGAGGCCCCAGCGCGGGTCGATGCATTGGCGCCGCCGGCGTCGCCGTTCCGCCTCGCCGAGGCCAGGCTTGAGAAGTGCTTCGAACTCGTCGAGTTCGTCTTCGGGACAGAGGATGAGGCAGCCGCGGAACTGGTTTGGCAGCACGACGTTGCCGCGCTTGCGCCATTCGCGCTCCCACCAGAACTCCTTCTGTCGTCCCCTCGTCGGCCATGTGCCCATGACCTCGATGAATGGGAGCAGCTTTGCGGCTGGCTGGTTGTGGAAGTCGCCCGATCTGACGGCCGCCCGCTTGAGCGCCTGAATCGCCTCGGCTAGCTCCCACTGTGCGCTCTGGCCGGGCGTCCGATCGACGTACCAGATGGGGTTGATGCCGATCTTGCGCGCGGCGAGCTTGGTGAGCGCGATCCCGTACGGCTTGAATTTGACGCGGCGGTGCGCGATGTCGACGACGTGCGAGTAGATGTGCTCTAGCGGCGTCTCGGTGAAGCTGACCACCCGCTGGCTCTGCTGTGCGGGATCAGCGGGGTCGTCTTCGTCCTCCGCCCAGCCCATCGGGCTACGCGCGTAGATCACCTGATCGTCGATGATCGACTCCAATCGTTCTTTCGCCGTCTCCTCCTCGCCGTCCTTGGTCAGGTGAACCACGAAGGTCGACAGGTCGCTTCGGCGGTTGAGAACGTCGCGGACGTTCATGGGCATAGCAGCAGACACCTCCGCAACAGCTGGGAGAACCTCGCGCGACCAGTATGCGTCGACCGCGCGGGCGGCGTGGCGGACTCGAGATTGGTCGGGCGCGGGACTGCTTCGAGGCGGATGTGGCGTCCGAGGCCGAGCGCGCGCGACCCGAGCCCGGAACTCCAGCGGCTGGTGAGCCGTCGCGCGCCGCGCCTTCCCCGAGCTAGGAGAGGCACTGCTTCCAGGGCGTGTCTAGCCGCCGCCACGGTATGTCCAGTCGGTGCACTCCTCGCCGAGGATTTCGTCGTCGGTGGCGATGGCAGCTCGCTTCGCACCGGAGAAGCGCAGGGCGCAGCCGCGGTGTTGGCCGTTCGTGTAGGCGCCGCCGCCTATGAATATCGGGTCGCTGAAGAGTGAGACCAGCCACTCGCGATCGCTGCGCCGGAGGCGGACATCGCTTGCCGCGCTCGCGTACTCGTCGGTATCGCGGCGGCCCAGTGTCTCGATGATGCGCACGCTCGCATCGGCGATTGCCCGCCAGTCTGCGTTGTGGAATGGGCAGTCGTGAAGGTCGTCGGGTGTCAGCGTCTTGAGAAACATCCTCCCGATTTCGAGGTCGTGCTCGAGCCACCGCCCCTGAGCATCAGGTGTGTCGTGCTGGTCGGCGATTTGGCGGAAGCGATCGATGTGTGTGCATCTTGAGGGGTTGTGTGGAGGCGGCAACTGGTCGACAGGTAGGGCCTCGAAGAGCGGCCGGATGATCTCGGTGGTGACGCCGCCGCCGAGCGAAAGTACCCGTTGATAGAGCTCGGCGTGGTCTGGGAGCTCGGGCAGGGCGGCGCCGATCAGCGCCTCGATGTCGTCGCGCGTCGCGTCCTGCCAGGCCGGACCTTGCCCGAATTGAACGCGATGGATTGTCGGCTGATCGCCCGTAGGCGACCCGCTGGGCCAGATTTCATACAGCACCAGCCGGCCTGCCTCGAGCTGGAATTCCGTCTCGATGTAGTAAGCGATCTGGGAGATCCCGTTCGTCACCGACAAGGATGGGTTGCCGGGCACCTCGCTCACGACGGCGATGTGACCGGTGTCGCCGTGGTACAGCCGAAGCCAGAAGATTCCGGGGCGACGATGACCAAGTGGCACCGAGATCAGGTCGTGATGGAGCAATCGGAAGGGCATGCGCATGAGTATGCGTCCGGGTGACCGAGCCTCGAAGGCGGTCGCCAGCTCTCGGTCGTCCTTTCTTGGGCTAAGCCGTGTTGCGCGCGGCTAGACCGCTTCGGTCGCAGGTGTCATCTTGCGCGAGCAGGCCTCGGTAGAGCAGCCGTGTTTCGCGATGTGGCGCGAGCCCGAGCTGCTCGTCAAGAAGCTGGCGCAGACTCTCGTACCGGCTGACGACGGCGGTGCGTAGACCGAGCTCGGCTTCGGCTTGCATCGCGACGCGCGCGAGCTTCTCGTTGTAGGGCTCCTGCGCGAGTCCGTTCTCAGCGTGCGCGAGCGCCTGCGTCGGATTGCCGGCTGCGAGCTGCGCCTTCCCTGCGCGTTCGAGCAGCTCGAGCCGGACCGCGTGCAGTCGGCGCTGCTCGCTTTCGGCCCACGCTAGGTCGGCGCCTGCGAGCGGCTCGCTGCCGAAGAGCTGAAGCGCCCGCTCGAGCAACGGAAGCGCATCCTGGTCGTCGCGATCGGCGAGATCGGCGAGCAGGACCTCGAGCTGGTCGAGGTCGATGCTGACTTGGCTGCGGTCGAGCTGGTAGTGCTCGTTCTCGCGGGTCAGGACGGTTTCGCCGAGGTGGTGGCGGGCGTCGGCGGCGGCGCGCCAGAGTCGGCTGCGTCCCTGCTCGGGTGGCTGGTCGGGCCAGAGTGCGTCGGTGATCTGGTCGCGATGCGCGCCGCCGGGATGGAAAGCGAGATAGGCCAGCAGCTCGCGCGTCGGACCGCGCATGCGCCGGCCGTGCTTCCGCACGCCTGTGATTGTGAGCGGGCCAAGTACCGCGATCTTTATGGCGGGCGATGGGCTCGTTGTTCCGCTGTCGTCTGAATCAGAAGGCTCAGGGTCGCTGCAGGCAGGCGGAGCGGCAGAGTCAACCGGGGACGATAGTCGTGGTCGTGGGACGAGCGGGAACGCCCGGTTCGGATAGACAGCCGCCGTGGCGGTCCTCACTCGACGCTTCGGGTGGAGGTGGCGGATCGGCGGTGTAGACGGTGGCGACGCCTGTGGCTTGGGTGTTGCGATGCGGTAGAGCAGTCCGGCTGCGAGCAGCAGGCAGCCGAGCCAGGCGATGAAGATGAGGATGTCGTCGATGCGGCGTGCGCTGCTGAGTGCGCCGGCCGGCGGCAGCGCGGGTCTGCTGGCGACAAGCAGCATGATCGCTGCGACGAGAACTGCCGCAGCGGCGATGTGGACGAACGAGCTGAGGGTTCTCATGCGATTGCGAGGGCGAGGGCCGCACCGGCGGCGAGGAATGGCGCAAGCGGTAGCGCTGTTGCGAGCGCGCTTCGGCCGTGCCGCAGCATGAGCGCTGCGCCTGTGGCTGCGGCCAGTCCGAGGCCGATCACGAGCGCGGGGACGGCGGCGGCGCCAAGCGCGAGCGCGATCAGAAGCGCCGCCTTGATGTCGCCCATGCCGAGCGCGGCCGGCTGAGCGAGCGCGAGCACGAGCAAGACCGCGACAAGCGCGAGCGCAGCGAAACTGTGACGCAGCGTCCCGGGGTCGGCGAGCACAGCACATACCGCGGCGGCGGGAACGACGATCCGGTTGGGGATCCGGTGCTCGCGCAGGTCGATGACCGCGGCCGCGGCGAGCGCGGCGCCGACGACAGCGAACCGCACGAGCGTGAGCGTGCTCACGCTGTGGAGGAGACCGAGGAGCACGAATGCGATCGCGCCACCGAGCGCGCACAGAGTTGCGCAGCGGGTCATGGTGTTCGCGGTGCGGCGGTTGCTTGGGCGGCGACGGTGAGGGTGGAGAGGCCGACGAGGCGGAGCAGCACGGTCGGCATCTGCTCTTGCAAGCGGACCGTGACACCGCCAGTGCTCGCGACCGCCGTCGCCTGCAAGCGCGCTGACGGAGTGATGGCTTGGAGGGCGGTGGTTTGTGCTTGCTGGGGGTCGAGGGTGAGTTGGCCTTGGTGGAGGGCGTCGAGGTTGAGGGCTTGGCTGCCGGCGAGGGCGGCGTCGTCGGCTTGGGCGGTGAGGTCGCGGCGGACGATGAAGGCGTGGCCGATGTCGACGGCGGCGCCGATCAGCATCAGCAGCGCGATCGAGAGCAGCAGACCGGCGATGAGGACGGATCCGCATTCGCCGCGAAGCCGTGTCGCGATTGTTTTCATGGCGCGGCCGCCGCGTTGGGGTCGAGGCTTCGGTACTGGTCGACCGGTGCGCGCGCTTGGCCATGCACGGTGACGGTGCCGAAGCGGCCGAAGAACGGCAACCCGACCAACGCGATTTGGCCACTGGTGGTCGCGGTGAGGGTGGCGCCGCGTTGCAGCTCGCCTTGCAGGCTGAGGGTGAGCGGCACGCCTGTCTGCTGCTGCGCGCGGGTGAGCGCTGCGTCGGCGGCTTGTTCAGCACCGGCCTGACTGGCGGCTTGGCTTGCAGCGCGGACGGCGTCGCGGGCGGCTTGCTCTGCGGCGAGGCGGCCGTGCTCGATTCGGCCGAAGAGCGCGACCAGAAAGAGCAGCGGCAGAAGGACGCCGGCGAGGAGGAGCAGCGCTTGCACGATCCCCTGCCCCTCCTCCCGTCTCAGGTTCTGCGCGAGCCGGGTCATGGTGTAGCGGCTTGTTCGTCGGCGGGGTACTGCTCGAGCGGCAGGCTGGCGGCGGCGTGGATGCTCGGTAGCAGCAGCGGCAGCGAGAACAGCTTCGGCGGCGCGCCCTGGACGGTGATCGTGATCTCGCCGCTGTCGCTGCTGGCGGTCGCGTGCAGGCGGGAGCTGGCGCCACCTGCGGCGGCGAGGATCTGCTGGGCGCGTTGGATGCCGGCTTGCGGGCCGCCGCTGGCGGCGTTGCTGGCGCCGTCTTGGGCGGCGGCTTCAGCGATATTGCGGGCGTGCACGTAGGCGATCGCCTGCGCGGCGAACCAGACGACGAGCAGGACAAGCCCGAGCGCGAGCAGCCCCTCGATCAAGGCGTCGCCGCGCTCAGCCTGGAAGCGTGCGGCCAACCGGTGGAGCATGGTGGGGTCCGGTTAGCCGCCGGAGATGAGGTTGACGATTGATTGGGCGGCATTGGTGATCGCCGGTCTGAGGATGGCGATCACGGCTGCTGCGGCGGCGGCGAGGCCGACGGCGAGGACGACCCAGGAGATGATTCCGTCGCCGCGTTCGTCGCGGAGCAGCCGCTCGAGGAGCCGGTGCCAGAGCGCGTCGAGCAACATGCGTGTTCCCCCCTTCGTTGGGTTAGGTGGTCTGGGCGAGGAAGTGCAGGAAGCCGTAGGCGAGCAGCAGCACCAGCACCGCCAACAAGGGCGCGACCGGGGCGTGCATCGCCAGGTAGGCGCGCTCGGCGGCGCGTTCGAGGTAGCGGCCTTGTTCGGCGCGCGTCTCGCGCGCCTGCTGGCGCAGGAAGTCGAGGTAGGGGCTCTCCTTGGCCGCGAGCAGCTCGGCGAAGCGGGTGAAGCTCGCTTCGCCGCTCTCGCGTGCGACCTGGACGAGTGCCTCCCGTTCGGAGAGGTTCTTCTGTCGGCGGGCGAGTGAGAGCGCCCGCTCGAGCTCGGCGGAGAGGGCTCCGTCGCATTCGCGGCCGGCGAGCTCGAGCGCGCGCCGCAGTGACTGGCCCGCCCCCAGCGCGAGCGCGAGCACGGCGATCAGTTCGGGCAGATCGAGGAACAGCTGCTCGCGTCGCTGTTTGACCTCCTGCCGCAAGAGCAGATCCGGCAGGAAGAAGCCGCCGACGGCGAGCAGGGCAAGCAGGAGCGGCGATGGGAGGCGGCCGACGGCTGCGGCGTAGGGTGCGGCGAGCACGAACGGCGCCGCGAGCGCAACCAGCAGCTTCTCCTGCAGCAGCTTGCGCAGCGTCTTGCCGCCGCCGGCGCGGCGGAGCTCGCTCGCATAGAAGGCGCTGATGCGCGCCAGCGGCGGGAGCGCGATGCTCGCAGCGTTGCCGTTGTAGGAGGTGGTGACGCGGCGGCTGCTGGTGAGCCGGTCGATGACGGGTGTGCGCTGTGGTGCGAGGAGATGCACCGCGAGTAGTAGTCCGCCGGCGAGGAAGCAGAGTGTCGAGAGCAGCAGCGTCACGTTCATCGCGTCTGCTCCTGTCGTTGTGGTTCGGGGATGCGGCCGAGGCGGCGCATCAGCAGGTAGCAGGCGAAGATCGCCAGGCCGCCAGCGATCGCGACTGCGGTCCCGGCGGCGGTGCGGTAGGCGGCGAGATAGCCGGGCGAGGCTGCCCCGACCAGGAGCAGAAGCACGACCGGGCTAAGAGCAAGGATTGCCGCCTCGAGCTGCAGGCTGGAGGCGCGTGTGCGCGCCTTCTCTCGCGCCTCGAACCGGTCGCCGAGCATCACGCTCAGATCACGCAGCAGCGGCGCCAAGCCGCCGCTGGGGAGTTCGACCAGGCCCGCGCGCAGGAGGAGCGCGACGGTTCCGGGTGTGCGCTCGCGCGTGTCGGCGAGCTGGTCGAGGGCCGCGGCGAGTCCGTCGCTGCGCAGGCGGGCGTGCATGCGTGCGAACTCGCCGCGTAGCGGGATCGGCCCGGCTTCGCCGAGCAGCGCGACCGCCGCCGGGAAGGCAAGGCCGGCTCCGAGAGCGTCTGCGAGTTGTGCGAGCGCCGCCGGCCATGCGCGCTCGCGTGCGCGCTGCCCCTGCTCGTTGCCCCTCCGCAACCAGACGAACGGGGCGTACGCGCCGGCGAATCCGCCGAGCAGCGCGAGTACCGGGATGCTCGTCAGCGCCCAGCCGAGCGCGAGGCCAACAAGCGCGGCCGCGCTCACAGCCAGGATGAACCGCGGGGTGAGGACGCGGGCATTGCGACCGCGTCTGATCGCGCTGTCGAGACGTGATCGGAGCGTCGCTCGCGCCTGGTCGGCGAGTCCGAGCACGAGCAGCGCGAGCCCTGCGAGAAGGGAGAGCGCGAGCAGCTGGCCGATCATCCGGACGTCCCTCCAACCAGGAAGGCGCGCGCCTCGCTGACCGGGTAAGCGACCGAACTGGTCGTCGTCCGCGTCGGCAGCGCACCGGCCGCGGCGATCGGCCCGGCCGCGCGGTAGCTGATCGTCCAGACGACGACCGCGGCGACGCTGTAGCCGTCGCTGCCGCAGCTTGGAAGGACGTACGGGTCGTGTCCTTGATCGCCGGGGAGACAGCGGGTCTGGTAGAGGTGCGTGACCGCACCAGCCGGCACCTGTCCCTGCTGATACGGGACGCCTGGGCCGCCGTCGAGGCTCGCACCGTCGCCGAACCGCCAACTGATCTGCGGCGTCGCCGTGACTAGGACGTCCTCGCCGGCGAGCGAGATCGACAACTGCTCCGTCGTCGGGGCTGGGTCGAGCCAGAACCACGACGCCGTGCCGGTCAAGCCCGCACTTGTCGGGCTCGTCTTGATCTCACCCGGACTCAAACTGAGCCGATCCGCGACGTGCGCAGCGATCGCCGCCGGACTCAACGGCGCCACCGGCGTCGTGGCCGTGCCGGTGATCGTGAAGCACGGCAGCACCGAACTCGGCGCGTACATGCAGATATGCCCGGCGCCGTCCGAGTACCAAAACGAGCCCGGGCCGGCGGGCTGCGTCTGCTTCAAGATCGGCGAGCTGGCGGGTAGCGACGGGAACGGCGGTCCGGGCAGGGGACGGTCGGTCGCACCGCCGACCACCTTCACGTGTACAGCGGTCGACGACACGTCCACAGCCACATGCGCAATCGGCCGCGACGCGCGAGCCGGACGCCCGTCCCTTCGGCGGTGGACATCGATGCGCGCTCCCGCTCCGGCGCTTGAGTGGCTGTACTGCTGGGAGTACGGGCGAACAGCGATCCCGTTCCGTCCGTTCCCCGCCTCGGCAGCGGGCGCGAGCACTAAGCATGCGAGCAGACCGATGACTGCCGCGCGCCTCATCGGATCGGGGAGACGTTCCAGACGATGAACCGCTCCGTATTGCCCAGTCGGTGGAGCTGTACACGGGAGTGGTCGGTTCCGACGATCGCCCGACCTAGGCGGTGGCCTTTCTTATAGGGGGCGACGCTTCGCGTGTCGCGTACTTCGGCAGTTGCGGTCGAATAGGAGGGCGCGAGCTGGATCGAGATGATCGTCGCGTGCCCGCGCAGGTTCTTGATCTGGATCCCTTGGCGCCGTCTTGCGGCAGCTGAGGTGCGCAGCGCCTTGAGCGCTGGCCCCCTGGTCGATTGCGTCGCCCACTGCGGCACTTTGTTGTGCCAGAGGACGTAGAGCGAGAGCTTGAGGTTCGCGTGGAGTGCTGTGCGCACCGCTGCTTTCAGCGTCGCCTGACTTGTCTGTGTGGAGGTCGCGGTCGCGTCGGTCGTGGTTGTGGGGGCGGCGCTGGGGTGGCTTCCGCCGCAGCCGGCGGCGAGGGTGGCGACCGCGAGTGCGAGGAGGAGTGGGCGGCTGGTGGTGGTCATGGTTGGAAGCCGGCGGCTTCGAGTTCGGGGAGGAAGGCGGGGCCGCTGTGGAGGAAGCGGAGGTCGGGGCCGGTGCCGTCGAAGAGCGGGTTGAGGGTGGGTGTGGTGCCTTCGATGCCGGTGAGTTCGACGATCTGGTCGACGCGGCGGGGGAGGTAGCTGCGTTCGCCGTTTTGGTAGGTGCGGGGGCGGTCGCAGTGGACGATGAGGTCGATGTCGCGGAGCCAGTCGACGGCTTGTTGGGAGTCGATGCGGTGGCCTGAGGTGAGGGCGAAGCGGACGAGGTTGCGGAGGGCGTGTTCGGCGGATTCGCCGTGGACGGAGGTCATGCCGGAGTGGCCGCTGGCGAAGGCCCAGAGGGTGGGTTCTGTTTCGGGGCCGCGGCATTCGCCGACGATGATCCGGTCGGGGTTCATGCGTAGCGCGTCGGAGACGAGGTCTTCGAGGGTGATCGGGGGCAGGCCGTCGGCGTTGCCGGGGCGGGCTTCGTAGCCGACGCAGTTGGCGAGGACTTGTGGGAGTTGGAGTTCGGCGCAGGATTCGCAGACGACGAAGCGTTCGGAGGCGGAGACGGCGCGGCCGAGCGCGTTCAGGAGGGTGGTCTTGCCGCTGGAGACGCGGCCGGCGATGACGATGTTCTTGCCGGCGCGGACGGCGGCGGCCAGGAACTCGGCTGCCTGTTGGGAGAGGAACTCGAGCGCGCCCAGTTCGGTGAGCGAGTTGGCCTTGAGCCGGAAGCGGCGGATCGAGCAGATCACGTGCCCGTTCGAGGAGACCGGCGGGATGGCGGCGGTCAATCTCGACCCGTCGGGGAGACGGGCTTCGATCCTGGGGGTGATGCGGTCGAGGCGTTTGCCTTCGACCTGTTCGAGCAGGCGGTCGAGGAAGGCGCGGACTTGGCGGTCGTCTTGGAAGACGAGGTCGGGGACGCGCTCGAGCCGCTCGCCGGTGTCGCGGAAGACCCGGGTCGGGCTGTTGACCATCCATTCCTGTGCTTCGGGGTCGGAGAGCATCCGTTCGGCGATCGCGCCGAGGCCGATCAGGTCGTCGCGCAGTTCCTTGCGCAGTGCCTCGAGCAGCTCCTGGGTGGCATCGCCGTCGCCGGCGAGAGCGTCTGCCTGGTAGCCGCGCAGCGTCTGCTCGATCAGCTCTTCGGCGCGGCTGCGGCCGCCTTCGCTTGTGAGATTGACCTGCTCGGCGGCGAGTGCGTGCTCGACGCGGGTGCGGACGAGCTCGCGCGGGCTCAGCTCCGCCACGGCAGTGCCACCTCCTCATCCTGCGCCACCGACACGGGCGCGGGTTCCTCCTCAGCGGTTGCGCGCGCTGGCAGGGCGAGCATTCGCTTGCGACCGCGGGTGACCGGCGCACCGGGGAGGAAGAGCGTGTCGAGCAGCTTCTGCAACGCGTGGGCGTAGCGGCCGTGTGGGCGTGCGGCTGCGAGCGGCAGGCCGGTGCGCGTGGCCTTGGCGAGCGCGCGCGCGTCCCAGGGGATGAGCGCGTCGGCTGCGAGTCCGCGTTCGCGCAAAGCGAGGGTGAGTGTCTGCTCGAGCTGGCTGTGCGGGATCGCGCCCGGTCCGCCGACGCCGTTGCAGACGACCCGCACACGGTCGGTCGGGATTTCGAGTGTCTCGAGCAGGAGGTCGAGTTGTGCGAGGCCGGCGTCGAGTTGCCCCTCGCGGGCGCCGAGCACGAGCACGACGCCGTCGGCGGCGAGTAGCGCTTCGCGGTGGCAGCGCTCGACCGGCCCGGGCGGACCCGGTTGGGCGAGCAGCGAACCGACCTCGACCAGCACGAGTGGCTGCTGGGCGGCGAGCGCGTCCAGGGCGGCGCGGATCGCGCCGGGCTGGTCGAGCTCGTCGATCACCTGCTCGAGTTGCGGCGGTGCGAGCAGCAGCGGCGGCCAGCCGCTGCGGCTGACAAGCCAGCGCTCGAGCAGCTCCCCGAGTGCCTGCTCGCCGCTGCGCGTCGCTCGCAGCAGGGCGAGCAGCGATCCCTGTTGCGCGTCGGAGCCGAGCCGGACGGCGAGGCCGGCG
>Ga0335081_10009954_pt1 | contig 15325 bp, 16 predicted proteins | sample Lox_Sample_35_FD_206713 | JGI IMG/M metagenome (GOLD analysis project Ga0335081, IMG submission 206713) | Soil microbial communities from Loxahatchee National Wildlife Refuge, Florida, United States - Lox_Sample_3.5 | ecosystem: Environmental > Terrestrial > Soil > Wetlands | place: USA...
GCGGTGTACGCCGGGTGGCGCACGTAGCGATAGGGACCCCAGTCGACCACCTTGTGGTCCGGGCGGATCGCAACATTGACCGTGAAGAAGCGCCCGAGCGTCGCGACCGACCACCAGCGCAGCAGTACGCCTGCGATCATGAGCACCAGACCCGCGTAGAAGATCTGCACGGTGCCGAAGCTCGCCCAGGTCAGCTCCCCGAGGAGGATGCCGACGACCCAGCCGAGCGGCAGGATCGTCATGAAGCGCAGCAGCGAGCCGCGATCGTCGGTGCGGTCCGCTCCCTTTGCACGCAGGCGCGCGATAAACAGCTCGGAGGTTCCGTAGATGCCGAACATCGTCCAGAACATCCCCCGCAATCCCTCGTTCACGTAGTACAGCGGCTCGCTCATGACGGCGCCTGACCCCCTGTCCGATCCGCAGATAGCGTGACGCGGCTGCCGAGTGGCTGCAAGCCGCATCCGGTTGCGGCGCCCGAGCCACGGATGCATGATGCCGCGGACGCATCAACGCATCCGATCGCAGCAGCGCCCATGCTCAACGCCAGCGTTCCTCTCATCAGTCGGCGGGAGTTCCTGCAGACCGCGGCGAGCGTCGGCGGGCTCGCGCTGAGCCTCGATCTCTACGGCCAGGAAGCGGGGTTCGGCCCGCCGCGCGCCCCGCTGCCCCCGCGCAGTCCCGCGGCGTTCATCTCGATCGGCACGGACGATGTGATCACGATCGTGACGCCGGCCGTCGAGATGGGCCAGGGTGGGCACACGGCGATGCCGATGATCATCATGGAGGAGCTCGGCGGCAGCTGGCAGAAGCTGCATGTGGTCGATGCACCGCCCGCCGCCATCTACAACAATCCGTTCTTCGGCCAGCAGTCCACGGTCGGCAGCTTCTCGGTGCGCGGCTGGTACAACGAGCTGCGCCGCATCGGCGCGGCCGCGCGCATGATGCTGATCCAGGCGGCCGCCGAGAAGTGGAAAGCACACGAGAGCGAGTGCAGCGCCGCGGCGAGCCTCATCGTGCACACGCCCAGCGGTCGCAAGTGCTCCTTCGGCAGCGTCGCGAAGCGCGCCGGCGCGCTGCCCGTCCCACAGCATCCGGTGCTCAAGCCGCGGGAGGCCTACAGTCTCATCGGCACCTCGCCACCGCGCGTGGACGTTCCCGACAAAGTCGACGGCAGCGCACGCTATGGGATCGACGTGTCGCTCCCGGGGATGCTGTACGCGGCGGTGAAGACCTGCCCTACCCTCGGCGGCTCTCTCAAATCATTTGACGACAGCGCGGCGAAGAGCGGCAGCGGCTATCACGCGACCGTCGCTCTGCCGGATGGCGTCGTCGCCGTGGCGCGCTCCTACTGGCAGGCGCGCAAGGCACTCGATCGCATCGGCGTGGAGTACAACCGCGGCGCACTTGCGGGGCTCGACAGCGCCAAGGTTTCGGCTCGGCTGCACGAGGGCTTCGGCAAGCCGGGCGACAAGGCTCGCCAGGACGGCGATGTGGAGAGCGCGCTGGCGCGCGCCGCGAAGACGCACGAGGCGCTCTACGAGGTGCCCTACCTCGCGCACGCCTGCATGGAGCCGATGAATTGCACTGCGGTCGTGAGAGGCGAGAGCTGCGAGGTGTGGTGCGGCACCCAGTCCCCGCAGGACGTGCAAAGCGCGGCAGCCCGCGTGCTGAAGATCCCGCCCTCGCAGGTCAAGGTGAACGTGCAATACCTGGGCGGCGGCTTCGGCCGCCGCGGAGCGGGCGACTTCGTGGAGCAGGCGGTCACGGCGGCGAAGGCCGTCGAGGGCCGGCCGGTGAAGCTGATCTGGAGTCGCGAGGAGGACATCCAGCACGACACCTACCGTCCCGCGGCCGCGATCCACTTCCGCGGCGGGCTCGATGGCGCGGGCAGCCTGATCGCGCTCGAGTGCAAGGTCGTCACGGCTTCGGCGCCGAGCTTCGGCAGGCCCGGCGGGCCGCCCTTCTACACCGAGGCGGTCGCGACGGCGAACTACGCCATCCCGAATTTCCACGTCACCGGCGTCAATCAGGACATCGGCGTGCGCTTCGGCTTCTGGCGCTCGGTGAACGACTCGCACAATCCCTTCATGTTCGAAGGGTTCATCGACGAGCTCGCCTACCTTGCCGGGCAGGATCCTTATCAGTTCCGGCGCGCGCTGCTCAAGGACCAGCCGCAGACCCGGGTGAACGCGCACCGGCAGCTCGCCGTCATGGACTTGGTCGCACAGAAGGCCGACTGGCAGCACGCACCGGCCGGACACGCCTTTGGCATCGCCGCGTTCGAGGGCTTTGGCAGCTTCATCGCCACGGTGGCGGAGGTGTCCGTCAGCGCGCATCGCGTGACGCTCCACCGGGTGATCAGCGCGATCGACTGCGGGGTGGCCGTGCACCCGGACAACATCAAGGCGCAGCTCGAGGGCGGCATGGTCTACGGCCTCACCGCCGCGCTGCGCGGCGAGATCACGCTCGAGAACGGCGCGGTCATGCAGAGCAATTTCAACGACTACCCGATGCTGATGATGGGTGAGATGCCGCGCACCGAGTGCTACATCGTGCCGAGTAGCGCACCGCCGGGGGGTGTCGGCGAGCCCGGGACGGGCCCGATCGCGCCGGCGCTCGCCAATGCCATTCATGCTGCCACCGGTCAGCGGCTGCGCTCGCTGCCGCTCACCCGGCACCAGCTCGACTTCGCCGTCACGAGAACCTGAGCATGTTCAAGCTGAAGATCAATGGCGAGGAGCACGACTTCGATGCGGATGCCGACACACCGCTCCTGTGGCTGCTGCGCGACGAGCTCGGCCTGACCGGCACGAAATTCGGCTGTGGCGCGGGCCTGTGCGGCGCGTGCACCGTGCTGATCGAGGGCCGCCCGGCGCGCTCGTGCGTGCTGCCGGTGGCCGCCGCTGCCGGCAAGTCGATCGTGACCATCGAGGGCCTCGCGCGCGACAAGTCGCATCCGGTGCAGCAGGCCTGGATCCAGGAGAACGTTCCCCAGTGCGGCTACTGCCAGTCGGGCATGATCTTGAGCGCCGTGGCCTTGCTCGAGCGCATACCCGAGCCCACGGACGCCGACATCGACGCCGAGATCACCAACATCTGCCGCTGCGGCACCTACAATCGCGTGCGCAAGGCCATCCAGGTCGCGGCGAAGCGTGGCGCCGAGGGGAGCGGCTCCGGCGCAGGTCCGGGCTCCGGATCCGGCGCTGGATGAGCTTCGATTTCCCGAGCCCGCACTGCATAGAGCTCAGTGTGCGGCCCGAGGACATCGACGAGTACGCGCACGTCAACAACTCGGTGTATCTCACCTGGTTCGACCGCGTCGCCTGGTCGCACTCCGCGGCGCTCGGCGTGCCGGTGAGCGAGTGCACGCGTATCCGCCGCGGCATGGCGGCGGTGCGCACGGAGATCGACTACGTGCTCGCGGCCGTGAGCGGGGATGTGGTGCAGGTCGGCACCTGGATCGTGGCGACGGATCAGCGGCTGCGCGTCGAGCGGCGCTTCCAGGTGCGGCGCGCAGCCGATGGCGCGACCCTCGCGCGCGCGAGGACCGACTACGTGTGCATCAATCTGGATTCGGGTCGCGCGGTGCGGATGCCCGAGATCTTCAGCCGCTCCTACGTCCTCACATCAGCGACGCAGGCTTGAGCGCTCGAGCGGACTGACCCACCCTCACGATGCGCTGCGCGCTGATCGTCACGGTCGGCAGGTCGTTCGCGCCCAGACGCCGGGCCGTGATCGTGACCGTCGGCAGCTCCGGCGCCGCCGACGCCGGCGCTGCTGGCGCCTGTGCACCGGCGATCGCCACGGCCTTGGTGTCGCCTTGCGCGCGGCTCACCGGGCCGCCGCAAGCGCTCAAGAATCCCGCGATCGCAAGGATCGCCACCGCGCGCAATCGCGTCACTGAAATCAGGCTCATACGAAACTCTCTTTCCTTAGCTCTGCTGTCATCAACGGCTGTCCAAGGCCTTCGTCCGTCCTGATCAAAGGACGCACGGACCGGTCACGGTCCGACATGCGACCGCGATTCAAGGCTCGACCTGGGTGTGTTCGAGCGAAGGGGGATCGCGCGCGTTCGGCTGTTGCGATTCACCTTAAGCTCAGTTTTGCATTCTAGGGAGTTCCCCGGACCTCCGGTGCAACCTGCGTCGCAGTTTCCGCCGGTCGGGGTACCCGACGCCCGCTGCGGCCACTCGTACTGGAGGCAAGGCGGGGGATCGATCCATGAGCAGGATTTGCATCGCGGGTTTTGTTTGCATTGCCCTCGGAGTGCTGCTCGGCGGCTGTGTCCACCGCGGCGCCATCGCCGGATACCCCGAGCAGTGGTCGAAGCGAGCCGAGGTCGCGAAGGCGAAGTGCCCGAATCTCGCCGGTCGTTACCGCAACCTCGGCGAGATCGCCCCCGGCACGCCGCAGGAGCTGTGCCACCGCGGGCGGCACCGCTATCGCGCCGCGTGGCAGTGCGATACGTCCTTGTCCAGCAACCTCGCAAGCGTCGCATCCGGGGAGTGGGTCGAGCTCCGCCAGCCCGATGAGGACACGCTGCTGATCCTCTCGAGCGACCCCACGCTGGAGGTCAAGGTGATGCACCGCTCGCGCGGTGACTTCAGCTGCTCGCAGGGCGGGCTCGAGCGGCGCTTGCACGCAAGCTCGATGAGCCTCGGAGGCGATGATCCGGATGAGCCGGTGGCGCTGGCCGCCTTCAATGGCGTCGGCACCCTGTATGGGGCTGCCTTCGGCAGCGGCGGCGTGCGCACGCTCAGGCGCAGCTTTCGGGCCGCCGCCGACGGCAGTCTCACGATGGATGTCTCGGTCGAGGACTCCGTGCTGGTGCTGCTGATTCCGATGCGCGTGAAGAACGAGACGTTCGTGCGCTGGAGGCCCCTGGACGCGAACTAACGCACGCCGTCGACGATCTTCGCGATCAGATCGAGCGGCAGGCTGCCGCGCGCGAGCACCGCACGGTGAAACTCGCGCAGATCGAAGCGCGCCGCGAGGCGCCGGCGCAGACCCTCGCGCAGCTCGAGCAGACGCAGCTGGCCGAGCTTGTACCCGAGTGCCTGAGCCGGCCAGGCCATGTAGCGCTCCACTTCGGCCTCGACCTCACTGGTCGCATAGCCGGATGCCTCACTGGCGAAGGCGATCGCGCGCTCGCGCGTCCAGCGCAGCTGGTGCAACCCCGTGTCGACGACCAGGCGGATCGCCCGGAACAGCTCCTCATTCAGACGACCGAGATCCCCGAAGGGATCCTGGGCATAGGCGCCGAGCTCTGCCATGAGGCGCTCGGCGTACAAAGCCCAGCCCTCGTTGTAGGCATTGAAGCTTGCGATGCTGAGGAGCAGCGGCTCATCTCCCGCGAGGCGCGCGACACCGCCCGCCATGAAGTGGCCCGGGATCGCCTCGTGGTAGGCGGTCGTGGGTACCGACATGCGCGTGACGGCACGCATGTCGCGCAGGTTCAGCCAAAAGACGCCCGGCGTGCGGCCATCGAGGCTGGGCGGGTCGCAATAGGCCGGCGGCGCGCCGGCTTCCGTTGCGATCGGCACACGCCGGATCTCGAGCTGGGCGCGCGGATACAGGTCGCGAGGCAGAATGCTCGGGTACTTCGCCTCGGCGCCGCTCAATAGCCGTCGCGCGAAGTCGAGCGCCTCGAGCCGTCCGGCATCACTGTCGGCGAAGCGCAGGCGTGGCTCCTGCGCGAGCGCGCGGTAGCGCTGGGCGACGCTCCCGGTGGCGTATCCGTTGGCCCTGAGCAGCGCATCCATCGCCGCGGTCGTGCGGCGCATTTCCTCCAGGCCGATGGCGTGGATTTCCTTCGGCGCGAGTGGCGAGTCACCGAGTGCCCGCACGTTGGCCGCATAAAGCGCCTCACCCTCGGGCTGCGCCCACACGCCTGCATGCTCCTGCCCTCGCGGCACCATCGCGGCAATGCGCTCGCGCAGACGCCCGAACGCGGGCCGCACGCGCTGCTCGAGGGCGGCCACCGCGCGCCGCTCCGCCGCGGCGCGCACTTTCGGATCAAGTCCCGCCGCCGTCGTGCGCGTGCGCAATGCCGCGATCAGCGGATGCATTGCCGCATCGCCAGCGCGAGCGGCATCGAGGATCGGCAGCACTTTCTGCAGCAGCACCCTTGGTGGCCGGCAGCCCAGGGCCTCATCCGCCGCGATCTTCTCGCGCACGGCATCGAAGCCCGATCCCAGCCCCTCGAGCTTCTCGAGCCAGGCATCGAGCGCCGCGGGCGTCGCGAGGCTCTGCTGGATCATCATCGTATTGAGCGTGTCGATGTGCGGTCCGGCAACCGGAGCGACGACGTAGGGAACGTGCCCGGAGAACCACAGCGGATTGGGTCGTCCGTAATGGATCGCCGCGGTGCGCGTGCCGTCGGCGATGATGTCGCGGGCGACGGCAAGCTGCAGAGCCTGCGGCTCGCTCGCCGCACAGTCGTCGCGGGCAAGCAGCTGCGCGGCCCGTGCCAGCACGCCGCGGTAGCGCGCGATCCCTGCGGGAGACCAGTCGTCCATGCGCCGCGCGAGCGGACCGCCATTCAAGGCCTGCGGCACTCCGTTGTAGACGGCGACTTCGGGCAGCTCGCCGAGCAGCTGATCGGCGAGCTGCTGCAGCAGCCGCGGCACCGAGCAGCTGATCCCTTCACGGGCCGCAACCACACGCCGCAGCGGCGCCAGCAAAGCGACACCGATGCTCGCGGCACCCCACTGGAAGAGCTCTCGCCTCGTGGTCACGGCGGGCGATCCTACCGCAACCGCCCTGCCCGAGTACTGACACACCGCAGCGCGCAGGCTAGGCTTCGAGCACGGGCACCAGAGCGCCGCGGGGGAATCGGTGAAGTCGGACGACCGGGATCAAGGGCTCATGCGCGTGGTCGGCCCGCTTGCGCTCGCGGCCAGCATGGTGAGCATGGTCATCGGCGCGGGCATCTTCGTGTCTCCGGCCCCGCTCAGCGCCGCGATGGGCTCACTCGCGCCGCTTGCCGTGCTCGCCTGCGCCGTCGCGATCGGCGCGGTCGTGATCTGCGTGGCCGAGGCCGGCAGCCGGGTGGCGAGCAGCGGCGGACTCTATGCCTGCATCGAGCGGGCGTTCGGGCCGGCCGCCGGCTACGTGGGCGGCCTACTCCTTCTGATCTCGAACGTGCTCGCCTGCGCGGCCGTCAGTGCGGCCTTCGGGGATACTCTGGCAGCGCTCGTACCGGAGCCCGCGCGCGCCCTTGCACGCGCGCTCGTGGTGGTCGCCGTGGTGAGCGCCGTATGCGCGATCAATATCGCAAGCCTCGCGCGCGGCATGCAGCTCGTCGCCGGCACGACCGCGCTCAAGCTCGCACCGCTCGCGCTCTTCGTCCTCGTCGGCGCGCTCGCGGTCGACAGCCGCAACTTCCACCACCCGGCGCTCAGTGCTCCGGACGTCGGGCGGGCGCTGCTGTTCGCATTCTTCTCGTTCCAGGGCTTTGAGACCGCGCTATGCGCCTGCGGCGAGGTGCGCGAGCCTGCGCGCACCATCCCGCGTGCACTGTTCCCGGCCATCGCGATCGTGACGCTCGTGTACACGACGATTCAGCTTGTCGCGCAGGGCCTGCTGGGCGATGCGCTCGGCCACTCCCGCGTGCCGCTCGCCGATGCGATGGGCGGCATACACCCGGCACTGCGGCTGCTGATGCTGGCTGGCGCCGCCGTGTCTATGTTCGGCTGGCTCACGGCGGACATCTTGTGCAGCCCGCGCATCCTGTTCGCGTTTGCGCGTGACGGTGTGCTGCCTGCGCTCCTCGGCCGGCTCACCGCGACAGGCCACACGCCACACTGGTCCATCGTGACCTACGGCGCCCTCGCAGTTGCTCTCGCGCTGTCCGGCACCTATACCGAGCTGGCACCGCTTGCGACCCTGGTCCTCGCGGCGCTGTACGTCGGCGCCTGCGCGGCTGCCTGGCAGCTCACGCGTCGCGGCATCGCCGAGGCCGGCGCGCCGCTTGGCTTTCGCAGGATCGGCGTGGCAGCGGTGGTGGGCATCGGCAGCATGCTGGCGCTGATCGCGCTCGGCACGCGCAAGGAGATCCTCGGCCTCACGCTTTGCATCGCTGCGAGCCTCATCGCGCATCTGGTGCAGACAGGACTTGCGAGCCGCCTCGGCGCAGTGCGGCCGCGTAACAGCTAGAGCCGCACGCGGATGCCGAAGCGCTCGCGGGCAGCCTGATCGAGGATCACGTGCGCGGCCGCCAGATCCTGGGCGGCGATGCCGAGGGACTTGTAGATCGTGATGTCCTCGCCGGTGCGGCGACCGGTGAGCCGCCCATCGAGCACCGCGCCGATCTCCCCGAGCAGATGCTGCTCCGTGACGAGGCCCGCCCGGATCGCGTGCAGCAGCTCACCGGCCTCGTTGACGGCCGAGAGGCGCAGGTCCACGAAGTAGCGTCCGCGCCTGACCACCTCGTCGTCGGCCTCGCGCGAGTCCGCCTGGCTCGCGCCGACCAGATTCACGTGGGTACCCGGAGCGAGCCACTCGCCGCGCAGAATCGGCTCGCGGGCCGCGGTGACCGCGCAGATGACATCCGCACCGTCGACCGCCTCGCGCACGCTCGCACTCACCTCCAGAGGCACTGCGTGCCGCGCGCCCTCGCTGCGGGCGAAGGCCTGCGCCTTCTCACTCGAGCGCGCCCAGATGCGCACCCGCCTCAGCTCGAGGACGTGTGTCATCGCCTCGAGGTGCGTGACCGCCTGCTCACCGGCGCCGAGGATCGCGAGCGAACGACTGTCGGGGCGCGCAAGCGCCCGCGTCGCGACGGCCGTTGCCGCCGCGGTGCGGATCGCCGTGATCGATGTGCCGTCCATGATCGCCCTCACCCGGCCCGTTCCCGGATCCATCACCAGCACCACGCCGTTGTGGGAAGGCAGTCCGCGGTCCGCATTGCGCGGAAAGACGCTGATCAGCTTGGCGCCGAAGGCGAGCGGCTCCTCGATGCAACCCGTCATCGCGCCGAACAGTCCCGCACCGCCCGGCACACGCACGAAGTTCCGGAGCGGCAGTTGGGCCTTCCCCTGCGAGACGCGCCGCATGACCTGGTCGATGGCCTCGATGCAGCGCGGCATCGTCAGCACGCGACACACATCGGCCGCGGGGACAATCAGCACCGTATCGGGCTCGGGGTGTTGCATGCGCTCCATTTGGCCACATTGACGGCCCGGGGCTCGGACGAATAGTATCCCTCACGAGGAAGCCGCGCTGGTCGCGGCTTTTTCATTTCCGCAAGGCCGCGCCGACTCACGTAGTCGGATCGCGGCCTTCGCATTTTTTTCAGGGAAAGGAGATCAGATCATGCTCGCATCCGCGCGACTGCAGACGCTTGTGCTCACCGGCTGCCTCGATGAGGCGCGGTGCTTCTACTCGGACGTGCTGGGGCTGCCGCTCAAGGGTCAATCGGAGGGAGCGCTGGTCTATGAGGTGGGCGGCGGCGACCTGCGCGTATCTCCCGTGTGTCCGCACCCTCCCAACCTGGGTTGCTCGTTCAAGCCCTCCGAGCACACCGTGTTCGGCTTCGCGGTCACCGATCTCGACAGCGTGGTGGCCGAGCTAGCGCGGCGCGGTGTTGAGATCGTGCGCCTCGAGCAGCTGCCTCACGATGAGAGAGGCGTGGTCACAACGCCCGACGGCAATCGCGTCGTGTGGATCCGCGATCCCGACGGCAACATCCTCTCCGTCGTGCAATTCGAGCGCTAGGCTACTTCGCGATCCGCTCCCGGATCGATGGATAGAACTGCGCGAAGGTGCCATCGAAGGCGCCGTTGGGCACGTGGCATTTGACGCACGGGCTGCCGGGCGGCAGCGCCGTCGACCGAGTATCGCTCTTGCCGTACAGAAAGAAGGCGTGGCCTTCGGGGTAGCGGCGGTGGTCGACGATGTGGATCTCAAATGAGTTCAGCGGCCCGGGTGCGTAACCGGTGCGGCCGATGGCCGATCCCAGCTGGGTGTCGTAGAAGGACAGCAGGAACATCGAGCCGTCGGCGTACTTGCCGTTGCGCTTGAAGTACTCGTACGCGCTCGGCTCCATCAGCACGACGTGAAACAGCCCCGGATGATCAACGGTGAAGGCATCGCCGTTGTAATCCATGCCGAGCGAGGCGCCGAGAAAGACCCAGCGATCCAGATCCGGCGGGCGCGGCAGATGACCGGCGGCATCGTAGCCCGGCGAGCGCACCGCATTGGCGGCGGCCGGCCCCGCACCGCGCGTTTGAGCAAGACACAGTGCGCCGAGCGCTGCTGCGCTGGCGAAGCCGAATAGCGCTGAAAGTCTGCGTGCATCCATGGGGAAAAGGTACCCGAATTTGCGCGCCGGGACTCGTACTTTCGTGACGGCGGTGCTCGATGAGCGCTGCTGTTGCGGAACAACACTCCAAACCATCGGGAGGAAGATCTCATGAATTCTCGCGTGCATGTCCTCGCTCCGCTGCTCGCGCTGGCCCTGGCCGCGTGCGGCACCACCGGCAACATCCAGCCGACGCCGAAGGCATCGACCGTGGGCGCCGCACACGGCAAGCAGACGCTCGATCTGTCCGCGTATGACAAGGTCGTCGTACTCGACTTCGTGGATGCGACCGACAAGAGCGGACTCAAACCGGAGAAGGCCCGGGCGTTCGCCGATACGATGGCGACGGCGGTGCGCACCTTTCCGGACCTGATTGCGCAGAGGATCCGCGACACCGCGGCGTTTCCCGAAGTCGTGCGCGGTCCGAGCACGGGCAAGGCCCTGGTGGTCTCGGGCCGCATCACGCGCTACGAGGAGGGCAATGGCGCCCTGCGCTTCCTCATCGGCATGGGTGCCGGAAGCTCCTACTTCGATGCGACGACCGAGCTGGCCGATGCCGAGTCGGGGAGCGCGCTGGGATCGGTGGCCACGGACAAGAACAGCTGGGTCCTGGGCGGCGGCCTCGCGGCAACACAGACGGTCGAGAGCTTCATGCAGGGCGCCGCGCAGAAGATCGCGGCCGAGCTGCGCGATGGCAAGCAGGGCGCCGCTCTGGCTGCGAGCCACTGAAGCGGTCAGGGCGGGCACGACACTCGCCCGCAGGACCCGCAAAGGCTAAAGTGTCGTGCCAGGCCCCGCGCCGCGGGGCCCTCCCTTCAGGAGCTGCCCGAGCGATGACTCCCCGCCTGCTGCCGAGCGCCGCGCTCTTACTGATCATGGCCGCCGCTGCCGCCGCGCCTGTGGATCCGCGGCTCGCCGATGCGATCCGCAGCGGCGATCGACCCGCCGCACTCGCACTGCTCGCAAGCGGCGTGGATGTGAATGCATCGCAGGCGGACGGCACCACGCCGCTGCATTGGGCGGTGTATCGCGATGACCTGGAGCTCACGAAGCTGCTGCTCGCGCACGGCGCGAACCCCAAGGCAACGAATGCGCTCGGCTCGACGCCGCTCGCTGAGGGGGTGAAGGTTGCGAACCTCGAGCTGGTCAGCGCGCTGCTCAAGGCGGGCGCGGACGTGGAGTCCCCCAACGCGGACGGCGAGACGGTGCTGATGCTCGCCGCGCACGCTGGCAGCCTCCCCATCGCGAAGCTCCTGGTGAGCCACGGGGCGAACGTGAACGCGACCGAGCGCTGGCGCGGCCAGACGGCACTCATGTGGGCGGCGGCGGAGCGCTATCCCGACATCGTCGAGCTGCTGCTCGCCCACGGCGCGAAGGTGAGCGTCCACGCGCTCGCCACCGACTGGGGCAACCAGATCACCTCCGAGCCGCGGGCCCAATACCGACCGACGGGCGGGCTGACGCCGCTCCTCTACGCCGCACGCTCAGGATGCCTGCGCTGCGCGCAGGCGATTCTCAAGGCGGGCGCCGACATCAATCAGCCCAATCCAGATGGCATCACGCCGCTGATGACCGCGCTCGACAACCTGCATTACGACCTCGCGAAGTATCTGCTCGAGCACGGCGCCAATCCGCACACCTGGGACTGGTGGGGGCGCACGCCGCTGTACGTCGCCGTCGACATGCACTCCTATCCCAACTCCCGTGGCTCCTTCAACGGGCCGCGCGTGCACGTCGACATCACGGACAAGACGACCGCCATCGACATCATCAACATGCTGTTTGCTGCGGGCGTCAATCCCAACCCGCAGCTGCATATGCACCGGCCAGGGCGGGGCGGCAACAGCGCCCGCTTCGTCGAGAACCTGCTGACCACGGGGGCGACCCCGCTGCTGCGCGCGGCGGTTGCGCAGGATGCCGAGGCCTGTCAGGTGCTGCTCGCGCACGGCGCGCTGGTCGATCTGCCGAACGTCATGGGCGTCACGCCAGTCATGGCCGCGGCCGGCATTGGCATCTCGGTGAACGATCCGCGTCCGCTCTTCGAGGGCGACATGCAGGCACGCGCGATCGCAACGCTCGAGGTGCTCATCAAAGCCGGTGCCGATGTGAATGCCCGGATCACGGATACGAGCAGCCATACCGCCCGCATTGCGCGGCCGAGCTCGGTCACCGACCGCCAGGGGCAGACGGCGATCTATGGGCCCATCAGCTGGAGCTGGACGCGCGTGGCGCGCTACCTGCTCGACCACGGTGCGAAGGTCGACGTGGCGGATGCCTCGGGGAAGACACCGCTCGCCACGCAGACGGGCGACATCGTCCGGCGGGATGAGAAGGCAGCTCAGGAGATGACGGCGATGATCAAGAGCGCCAGCACCGGCCAGCCGCCGCAAGCCGCACCGCGCACCTGGCCGCCGGGCTGAGCGCTGCGCACGAAGCGGGCCCGTCATGGGCATGCTGATCGAGGGTGAGTGGCACGAGCACGCGACGGATACGCGCGGCAAGAGCGGCTCTTTCGATCGCACCGCGGCGACCTTCCGCGACAGGATCACGGCCGATGGCGCTTCGGGCTTTGCCGCCGCAGCGGGCCGCTACCACCTCTACCTCGCATTCGGCTGCCCCTGGTGCCACCGCGTGATGATCTTCCTCAAGCTGAAGCGGCTCGAGGGCGTGATTTCGACCACCTACGTGCACCACGCGCTCAGCGCAGCCGGCTGGGTCTTCGATGCGCCGGATCCCCTGCTCGGCGCGCGCTATGTGTACGAGATCTATCGCCAGGCCGTGCCGCGGTTCACCGGGCGCTGCACGGTGCCGATCCTCTGGGACCGCGAGCGCCGGACCATCGTCAGCAACGAGTCCTCGGAAATCATCCGGATGCTGAATCGGGAATTCGGGGCCTTCACCGAGGATCGGACCGATTACTACCCGGCCGAGCTCGCCCCGCGCATCGATGCGCTCAACGAGCGGATCTATCACGACGTGAACAACGGTGCCTACCGGTGCGGCTTCGCGGTCGCGCAGGAGCCCTACGAGCAGGCGGTGCGTGCGATGTTCGCGACCCTGGATTGGATCGAGGCGACGCTCGCGGGGCAGTCCTACCTCATCGGGGAGCGCCAGACCGAGGCGGACTGGCGGCTGTTCCCGACGCTGGTGCGGTTCGACTGCGCCTACTACCCGCTCTTCAAGTGCAACCTGCGCCACATCTACGAGTACCCGGCGCTGTGGCGCTATACGAAGAAGCTGCATGCAGTCCCGGGCATCGCCGCAACCGTCGACGTGCGCAAGTACAAAGAGAACTACTATTCCATCCGCGCGGTCAACCCGAGCGGTGTCGTACCGCTTGGCCCGATGATCGACTTCACCTGAGGCAAACGCATCGGCTATGGAACTCACCTACGACGAAGCATCCTTCGGCCTGATCCAGTGCCCGAGCTGCCGTGGAACCTTTCTGCATCACAAGTCCGTCACGGTGTACTGGCGCGCGGGCGAGGATGCCGACCACGGTCTGCGCCTGCAGAGCGATCAGCAGTGCGTGCAGACGACGACCGACATGACCGGCAATCCTTCGGCGCGACGCGACGGCATCGAGGTGGAGTTCTGGTGCGAGACCTGCCACGCGCGACCGCGACTGACGTTCGCGCAGCACAAAGGCAGTACACAGGTCCAATGGGTAAACCCGCCCGCCGCAACACCGGGCTGATGCCGGCGGCCCTCGCCAGGGGCTACGAGCGCTATTTGAAGCTCGCCCTGGCGCTGCCCGGAACGGTTGCCTCGCCCAAGCCGGGCTCAGCGTGGGCGCGCGGCACCCATCCGCTGCGCACGCCTTGGGTGAAAGTCGGTGGCAAGCTGCTGTCGCGCTGGCGCACGGAGGCCGAGGGGGGGCTCGCCATCCGCTGCGATCTTCTCGACCGGCAGATCATGCTGCAGGCACGGCCGGATGTGTTCTTCCTCACCGATCACTACCGCAACTACCCGATGATCCTCGTGCGGCTGGATAATGCCTCGAAGGAACTGCTCGCGGACGTGACCGAGCGGGCGTGGCGGTTCGTCGCGCCGGCGAAGCTGCTGAAATTGCGTGAGCCGGCGGCAGGCGGCCCGGCCGTATAGGTCGGACCGCCCGCCGGTGTGTGCGGGATCCCGCTAGCGATCGTCACCGTCGCCGTGGTGAATCTGGCCGCGAATCTCCCCCGCCGGGAAGTTGGTCGTATGCACGTTGGCATAGGCCGAGTTGCTGTCGAGGGCGTCCTGCAGTGCATCGAAGTCACCGGCCGTGACATGCTGTGCGGCGATGCCTTGCACGTCCGCCGCGGTGAGGGTGCCGGTCACCGTGCCCCCGCCCGCCGGGCAGGGCTGAACGCCTGCCGGCGGAGTCACCGGGGCGCCGCCGCAGAACCACACCATGATGCTGCCGCCCACGTGCACCGGCGCGAAGTGGATGTGCGCCATGAACGCGCTGGCACTGAGGTTCGAATAGGTCAGCCAGAAAGTCAGGGTCTTCGCCTGACGATCGAGTTTCAGCTTAAGGGTGCCCGTACCCTCTGACAGAATGGGCCCCGGTCCGGTGACCTCTTGGAAGCCCGAAAGGCTCGCTTGGAAGCTATCCCGGTCGTCCCGGTCACCGGCGAGCGTGGCCGTCGCTGCGGCCGTTAGCGCTACCAACGCGGTAGCGAGAATGAGCTTGCGCATGAATCTCTCCCTGGATTTGCGATGTTGACGTTGCGGTGTCGTTAGCCGTGATGCAATGCGTCTGGTCCCTGCTTCTGTGTCGTTCTCGCTATGGCGAAGCAGGCAAATCCTAGCACTACGCGGTGACGTAACAATGACTCGCCAACGCTGCAAACATCGATCGCCGACCGATTGAACCGAGGACGAAGCGCGCGGAACTTACCTACGTGGTGCGGGTGAACGTCGGTAAGAGCTCGGGACGCACGCGCCTCGCCGCTCCGATCGGCTCAGCGGCTCCGAGCGTGCGGTAGTTGAGCTCCGCGATCCGCCAGCGATCGGCGATCCTCACGTAGCTGTTGT
>Ga0335081_10009955_pt1 | contig 15324 bp, 12 predicted proteins | sample Lox_Sample_35_FD_206713 | JGI IMG/M metagenome (GOLD analysis project Ga0335081, IMG submission 206713) | Soil microbial communities from Loxahatchee National Wildlife Refuge, Florida, United States - Lox_Sample_3.5 | ecosystem: Environmental > Terrestrial > Soil > Wetlands | place: USA...
GCGATGGAGTAGTCAATGCAGCCGATGTCCAACTGGCTATAAATCAAGCACTTGGGTTGAGCCCGTGCACTACCGCCGATCTCCAGCAAAGTGGCCAGTGCACGGTGGTCGATGTCCAGCGGGTGATCAATGCCAGTCTAGGCGGCGCCTGCCGGACCGGAAATTAGCCGGTAGACTCGAGAGAGCTGCTGTTTTTCGAATGGCAGCTCTCTCTCCGCAACTATCTGCGGGGTTATAAGAAACGTGAGGGTGTGCCAAAAAGCCGTCTGGTACACTCTTTTTTATGCGCCTACCCGGTTGCGCGGTTCCCTCGCTGGCTTGTCCCTATGATAGGGCACGACTGGAAACATCCGGTAATGTGCTCGTATGTTCCAACCCACAATGCCGGCAGCAGTTCCCGCTAGTCGATGGTGTGCCCATTCTAATCAACTCTGATCAGTCTCTTTTCTCTGTCGAGGACTTCACTTGCGGGCGCACCACAACCGTGCAAACGCATCCATCCTGGAAGCAAAAGCTCTGGCGGGATGTCTACCGATTTGTGCCCTCGTTAAGTCACAATCCAAAGGCCTCCAAAAATTACCACCAGTTCCGTGATGTCATTCTCCAACATGCCAGCCGGCCCGTAATTCTGGTTGTAGGTGCGGGTGAATTGGGAGACGGGATGGAGGAGATCGTTAAGGACACCCGTTTTATCTTTGTGGAATGCGATGTCTATCTGAACGAGCGGGTACACGCCATCGCAGATGGCCACAATCTACCGTTTCTTGACGGTTCATTTGACGGCGTAATCTGCCAGGCTGTTCTCGAACATGTCGTCGACCCGCAGCGGTGCGTGGACGAGATCCACCGGGTTCTGAAGCCCCACGGAGTGGTTTATGCGGAAATTCCGTTCATGCAGCAAGTGCACATGCAAGGCTACGATTTTACCCGTTTCACCCTCTCGGGCTGCCGCCGTCTTTTCCGTAACTTCAGCGAGATCGGCGCGGGTTCGCTGGGAGGACCCGGCATGGCCCTAGCTTGGTCGATCAGTTACTTCGTGGGGTCATTTTCGAAATCGGAGGTCTGGAGCATCTTTCGGGTTGCCGTGCTGCCATTTTTCATATTCTGGATCAAGTACTTTGATAGATTCTTGGATAATCCCGAAGCAAGCGACGCGGCATCAGCAACATACTTTCTAGGTTCCCGCTCGGAGACTCATACACTCGACCGCGAGATTCTGCACAAACACTGGAGTTATCATCGTTAGCCGGCCTGCGGATAAACCCGCCCCAGGGCTGACTGCCTGGTTTAATTATATTCGGTTGTGAAGTTGGTACCGGCGGCAATGGGCGAGATCGCAACACCGTACCGCTCTGCTGATCTGTCTTTAGCGTCCGCGCTGATTTCGCGAAGGTTTGAGTTTTGCAAGAGCGCCGGAGCATGCAAGGGCTGATGCAAGGCAGCGCGAATGAAGTCTGCCAAAATCGGACCCATGGCGCGATGCCCCTCACGGTTCAGATGTCCTACATACGGCGGTGTTCTATCGCTTCCGCGCAGCGCCAGGTGGCGCTGCACAGCATAATCCAGGAGTGCCGGTGCGACCGGCAGAAAACCGATCCCCAAGCGCGTGGCGATGGCCCCCATGCGGCGGTCAGCATATTCTATGTCCGTGGTGCCATAACGCCGTTCAGTTGAACGACGCACCTCCGGATTGGGAATAATTTGCGAACCATCACCCAGACTGACAATCCATAATCTGGCATTGTGGGCCTGAACCGTTTCATTCAACCGTTCTATGAGGGCCGCACTGATCTGCCATGCCTCTTCCATTTTTTCGCTTGAAGGCGGACCGCACGGACAGTTGGTCTGCGAGGCAGCGGCAGCAGCACTGCCCCCAAATAGAGCTCGTATTTGCGGAAGTTTCTGCCGCAGGCCTGTCTGGGTCGCTTCGCGGATAAGCGCCAGAACTCGGATATCATTTTGCAGTTGCGCTAGATGGTTCCGCACGGCAAGCCAACGCGGATCGGGGGCCCGGAGGGCCGGGCTCAGAGGGTCCGGAACCAGATGGCCGCCGCGGAGAATAAATGAAGGGGACGGGCTCTCGAATGTATTCAGTTCCCGCTTGGAAGCGCGAATAATCACCGGAGAAAGCATTAAGATGACGATGTCTGGTTGGTATTTAGCTGCGTGATCGCGGAAAGTATAAATTTGCTCCGCGAGTGTGTAGCCACCGACCGCAAAATTCAGCAGCTCCACGTGCCCCGGGTCACGCTGTAATTCCTTTTGTGCGAGTTGGACCATATTTTCATCGAACGGCAGATGCTCAGCATTGGTTTCCGAGTCACCCATAAATGCAACCCGCACGGTGCCGGATGGCTTACCCAGAGTGTGCTCCCGGTCGTGCATGCCATCACTATTTATCGCCATATAGCTTTCGCCCTCGCCTTCCACCCACCCCGTGGCTCCCGGGCGGAGGGCGTAAAGACGAATCGGATCATACACATAGAAAGATCCTGTATATTTTAAGCCGCCTGCGCGCATCGCCGCCTCGAGGCCGAGAAGACAGATGAAAACAACCCCGCCAGTTAGGACGAGGTCCTTAAAAAATCGCATATACAAACGGGTTTACAGTTGTCTGCCGAGCCAGCAGAACTGCCAAAAAAAATAACGTAAGCACCGCCGCACAACTTGTCGCAGACCAGCGAATCCAGCGGGGAGCCGTGGTAATATACGATTCCGGAGTCCGCCTCCGGATAAAGTCCAGGACTTCGACCACCACATAACCACCGACCCCCAGCCATGCGACCGGGTGGATCGCACTTACGGTGCCAGCGATGCTCACCATCAAACCGGAATACAGCCGAATTACGATTCTCAGGCCATCCACGAAGGAAGGCGTGCGGAAGAAAACGTCGGCAATACAGACGAGGTGGAACACCACTACCGGACCCAACCACGTAGTGATGGCGTCCAATCTCGGGTGCTGACGGTACTGTCGCTTTCGAAACTGGCTCGTCAGCGCATCAATGATCAGGTACACCGAATGGACCAATCCAAACACGACGAAAGCCAATGTAAAACCATGCCAAAGGCCAATGAGAACCATATTCACCGTGAGACTGGCCGCCAGCCCGACATTACCCAGGTTCCGCCACCGCATCCGCAACGGAGTGAAAACGTAATCCCGTAGCCACTGCGTCAAAGTCATATGCCAGCGCCGCCAGAAGGCGCTGATACTGACTGCGGAGTAGGGCGCATCAAAGTTCTCGGGAGATTCAATACCGAATAGCCTCGCAGCGCCAATAGCTATGTCTGTAAGCGCCGAGAAGTCCGCCAGCAACTGAATTGGAAAAACGTAGAATGCCATCAGGCGCGGTAGGCCGGCGGGCCCTGCCGAGTGTGCGAATCCATAATTCACTAGCTCTGACAGAGTATCCGCAACCGCCAGTTTCTTGAAACAGCCCAACAGAATCCGGCTGATGCCGCTCAGGAGCATCTCCCTGCCGGGCAAGCGCGCCTGGGACACCTGCGAGAGGAAGTCGGAAGCACGCTGAATGGGGCCAGCGACAATCTGAGGAAAAAATGCCACGTACGCAGCAAAATTGGCGAAGTTCGTCTCGGCGGCTATTGTGCCCCAATAGACGTCGATCACGTAGCTAATAAGCTTGAAAGTATAGTACGAAAGCCCCAAAGGAATGAGTACGCCTTCGTTTCGATGGAGAGCTTCGGCCCCTTTGAATATTCCGAGATACACCACGAGCGCACTAACTGTAATCGCTACAAGCCGGGCGGCGGCGGAAGAACCGCCCAGGCGCTGAAGCCGTCGCCCCGCGAGATATACAACCAGGGTTACCACGAACAGGACAACCGCCATCCGCACGTTCCAGGTGAGATAAAACGCGTAAGAAGCCAGTGCGATAAAGGTTGGGCGGGTCCGCCGCGGAACAGCGCGATAAACCAGGGCGGCTATGCCGAGGAGCACCAGGAACTCGAAACTCACAAGCCCCATCTCAGTCGCTCACGCCTGCTTTGCGGCTAACGAGATCCATCAGCTCACCTACATTCTGTAACCCGGCGATCTCGCGCGTCGTAAAATGAATCTTAAACTCACGTTCAATGGCAACAATCAAATTGATGTGCGTCAGGGAGTCCCATCCTTCCACATCGTCCGCTGTGATGCCTCGAGACACGTTCAGAGTCTCATTGTCGAATACACGCCGAAAAATTACGGTTAACCTGCTCGTCAGATCGCTATTAGCCATTAAAGTGCTTCCGCGGCAAATGCCTGGTCGGTGACTTGCGGATGTACGTAAGTCTTCAGCTCACGGTAATCAGCAACACGTAGTCGCCAATGCGTTGAGCCCTCAGTTGTCTCTTCCACCCTCTCAAAACCGAATTTCGCAAAGAAATCCTTGACCATCGCGTTCTTTGCGCTGGGAATATACGTTCCGGAGATGAACTCGAGATCGCGGGCTGCACACTGCCGAACGATATGATTCATGAGGCATTCCTCGACACCACGCGCCAGTACGCGGCAACTCATGAGCCAATCCGTTATTTCGAGGACATTCTGGGCTGTCCGAGGTCGCGCCACTATGATAGAGATAAGCCCGTGATCGCCGAATCGGTCCCGCAGAGAGGCATATAGAGGTATGCATTGACCGTCGCGCATCATGGCTTCGCACTCCCCCTCGTTGTACCGGTGCGTAGTCAGGTTGAACTGGTTGCTCCGTTGGAGCAACTGGGCAATGCGGCTTAGCCTGGACGACTCGAATCTTGCGACGTCTAGTCTCATGTCGAGAGAGGCGAGGTATTCGTCGAAATTTGAGAAGCTGCTTGCTACTGACCGGCGCTCGAACTCTGCCCGGTACAGATCAGCCCTTGCGCTGTCTTCTTTGGAGACAGACGTGGTCTCAAAGAGATTCAATTCCGCGAGCGCCTTGACGTAATCGGCCGGGTCTTCCGGCAACTCCGGAACAATCACGTCCGGCAGGATGCCCCGTACGGAATCCCGTTCAAATGGATTGTCGTCCAGGAAAGCCATGGAGTCGTACCCGATTTCAAGGCTCTCGCGGATTCGTTTGATATTCTCTGCCTTGTTTTCCCAATTGGCCACGAAAATCGTGATGTCGTCCTTGCGCAGAACCATCTCTGGATGTTCTTCGAAAGGTCTGATAGCTGCCGCATGCTCATTTTTGCTGCAGACGCAGAGCAAAATTCCCCTCTTTTTAAGGGCAAGCAGGAAAGATTGGAATCGGTGGAACGCTTCACCGTCACCATGTGCCGAAATCTGAATTCCCTCCACTCCGTCATCGCCAACAACACCGCCCCAGAGTGTGTTGTCCAGATCCAGGACGATGCATTTGACATTTCGGCCACGTGCCGCCAGCGAAATACGGGTAATGTTTTGGGCCACTGCGGGAAGAAACTCGGTCGCACAAAAAGATTTGGCCAAATCCCAAAATCGCTCGTCAAACCATACCCGACGCCCGAGCCAGGAAGCGACTGCGTCAATGTCATTCACGAGAACGTGGGCCCGTTCACGGGCCTTTAAGGCGATTCGGCGATTGATTTCGCCGACGGTGTCATACCAGGAGCCGGCGTGTTTTAAGTCGTAATTCCCAAACACACGCTCATAAGGCATCACATAATTCGCTTGGATCACTAAGGCAGCCGTATTTCCATGAATCGCGTCCCAAACACTTACCATTCGCGCCTCAACCTCGCTGGCAAAATCCGAACCGGTTTGGCGGGCCTGGAAATAAGCGACACGCAAGGCCTGGGTAGAATTCAGGAGGACCACAATGTCCGGCTGAAACTGATAAAGGCCGGAACCGGGATTAAGGACCTCAAGCTCGATCGAGGCGAAAGGAGCCTCGTACAGTTCCAGGGCGAAACCGCCGCGGCGGAATAACTCGCGCAAAAGCGGTACCAGGAGTTGCGTAGCGGCATCCGAGAGCAGTGCCAGACGAAGCTTGGGCAAACATTGTAAATTAGCACCCCTACCAGCAAGAGCAAGTTCTGAATAGTCGAGACTTGTGACCATGCTTTTGGTCAAAGATAGCAATTGCGTTGCCTTCCGTGGGGGAACAAAATATCCTGGATTTTGTGTAATTTACAGACAGAAGAATTCTCTGATGATCACGGAGGAGGATTTTGAAACGGCGTACGGAAAACCCCAAAAGTTGTATATCTTTCAATTTTTTCGGAGGTAAGAAGGCTGGACCCGCGGATCCGCCTCAACTCCCAGCGGTGTGCCGTTTACGGTAGGTGCCCAACAGACACACTTCGGGGTAGTGGAGCCTGGCGGTCTGCAACACCTTCCAGACCGACAGCTCAAACAAACTCCCCAGCTTCCACCGGGCTAAAGAGCGGCAGTCGTCCAGGTAGCTGAATGTCTCTTCCGCGAAGCCGGCTGCCTGCATGATGCGGCGAAGATCGCGCCGCGTGTTCATCCGGTATTCCGTTGGGAAGGTGTCCTTCTCCTCGGTGTTCCAAATCGCCTTCTTCACCACGTGATGCAGCCAAAAAGGCGCGGTGGAAGAAACCATCGTCACAGGAGACCATTTATAAACGGTGTAAATGACGACCAAACCGCCAGGCTTCGCAAGCCGGGAGAGCGCCGCCGCCGTGGCTGACGGGTCGCTGATATGCTCCGCCACCATGCGGAGTGTCACCAGGTCGAATCGCCGTTCGGTTTGAAAACTTTCGATCGTTCCCTGGAAGCGCTCGTGGATGAATTGGTTCTCCTCGATATTCTCGCTTGGGTCCAAGCCCACTAAAATCCGGCAGCGACCCGCCAGAATTCTCGCCATTGCGGCATTGGAAGGGAAGATGTCGCGGCCGCAACCGACATCCAGCCATGCCGTTTCCGCTGTCACCAGCGAATCCACCGTGGCTTCGTAAATATCGTCCGGATTGAAATAACCGAATTTCAGGCGGAGGCCCGGTCCCCATCCGACCGGTTGCCTTGCCTCGTATTTACGTTTGAATACTTCGAGTAAGTGCTCGCGCGTCACCATGCTCAGCGTCCGGGTTGCAGTTCCCTCACCGCGGCCAGTTCCGAGACAACGTGCCGGAACTTTCCGGATGCTTCCAAAGGCAATTCGGGCAAATATTCGAATGTCACCCGCACGGGAGCGCGTAGCAGTTGCGTCCAGTTCCGCCGGATGCGCGCTTCCGCGTCGCTGGGAAAATTCTCGTTGCGGACCACCTGGACGTGAAAACAGTCCGTGGCTTTCTGGCATACCCGGAAGCGTTCAATGCCCTCGATCTCCCGCACCGGATAAATCAGCGCCAGGGAATTGATGATCCTACCATCGGGTGCAACGATGGAATCGTTCGCGCGCCCTTCCACCGCCTGCAGCACCGGCAGTGCCCGCCCGCAGGAGCACCGGCGCGGTGACATAACCGCGATATCTCCCGTGGCGTATCGAATGAAAGGGGCTTCGTGAGAGTACAGGTCGGTAATGACGATCTCCCCGGGTTCGCCCGGAGAAACCGGCCGGCCGTTGGCGTCCAGCAATTCCACAATCACGGCGTCCGCAAGCACGTGCATGCCCCCCTGCGGACATTCCTGCGCGATCAAAGCGCTGTCGCGCGCGCCATACCCGTTGGCCACCGGACAATTGAGCGTTTCGACAATCAATTCCCGCTGGTATGGGAAAAGAACCTCGCCCGTCACGAACACCACTTTGAGACCCAGCCGCCGCAGGTTTCTTCCCTCTTTGCGGGCGTGCAGGCACAGCAGGTAAATCGCGCTCGGGTATCCAAACAACTGGCGGCAATTGCCGCGTTCCAGCACGTCCAGGTAGCGCGACATGGTGGAAGCATTCATCTCGAACGCCGAGAGGAGTCGCGTGGCGAGAAACCAGTCGCGCACTTTGCGGATGGTATCCTGCCGTTTCAATTCCACCGGCGATCCCCAGATCGCAATTTCCGGATCGCCCACCTGGACTCCCCACCAGCGCGACGTGCGCATACGGCAGGCAACCCGCGAGGCCACACGCCGCTTGGAAAGATCGAAGATCAGCGGTTCCCCCGTCGATCCACCGGTCGTAAAGGAACTGAGTGTCCCGGCAATGTCGCTTCGCAGCAACTCGCGGTTTTGCCGGACGTCAGCCTTTCTCATCAGGGGCAGCAGCGCCAGATCTTTTGGTTCGCGAATCCAGGCCGGCTCCACACCGATCTCGCGCATGCGCATGCGGAAGTAAGGGACGTGGATGTAAGCGTACCCAATCAAATCCTGGAGTTTGCGTGCCCTCAGTTCTTCCAATTGCGATTCCGTGAACGAGTCCGCCGCCTCCATCTCGTGCAAAAAGCGAAATGTGGCGTGACCCTTCGCCCGTTCATGCAGACGGAAGAAGATGTTCCATCGAACCCAGCGATTCATTCGGCCCTTTCCCTTTAACGTCCCGATAGCGCCCGCGCCGCGGCGGTGTCCGGGCGGTGTTCCCGCGCGACGATTTCCCGCATCTGCTCGAAGACCTCGGCGGCAACGTGATTCCAGGAGCGCTTCTGCCCCCATTCGGCGATGGCGGCCCGGTCCCAGTCTCGCTCAAGCGCCGCTCTCAGAGCCTGTTCGAGCTTTGCCTGCGAATTGACAGGCACGATTATACCGAACCGGCCTCCGCCCAACATTTCGGGGATAGCGCCCACATCGGTGGCCACCACCGGCGTGCCGCACGCCAGCGCTTCATGGACGACATTCGGCCAGCCCTCGTTGCTGCTGGCGAGGCATAGCAAATCGGCCGCGGACATCACTTCGGCCAGAGCGTCCGCCGGAATCGCCCCCAAAAAGTGTACTCGATCCTCCAGCCCCAGACTGGAGACCAACTGGCGCAATTCCTTTTCGTATTGTCCTTCCGGTCCGGGACTGCCGGCGACCGCCAGTTCCACCGGCGCTCCGCCGGCGGAAATCGCCGCCAAAGCGCGAATCGCGCGATGGTGCCCTTTGCGTTCCACCAGCGCGCCGGCCGACAGGATGAGGCGGCCATCGGGCGGAAAACCATATTTGCGGCGGCAGCTTTCGCGATCGTGTTGCCAGAATACGCCGGCATCTACCCCGTTGGGTATCGTCTTCACGTTCTCCGGAACGGCGCCCAGCCCGATCGCAAACTGGCGCAGCCTTTCCGAAACCGCAAAGACGCGGCTGGCCCGGCGAAGGGCCCATCCCATCCATTGGCGCTCCAAAGCGCCGCGGCTGTGCTTGGGCTCGTTGCCGCGCAGCGTCATGGTGAAGGGCAAACCAAATGCCCGGGCCAGCAAACATCCGGCGATCCCTTCCGGGTAGCCAAAATGCGCATCCAGAATTTCGAATGGAAAGTCTCTGCGCAGCCGCCGCAGCGGTTGGAGCAATTGCAGGAATAGCCAAAATCCCAGGAAGCTTCCGCTGAACGGCGGATAAAACCACCGCGGATGAAGCACCGGGATTTCACCGTCCCACCGTTCCGCCCCGCAAATCCGCCTGCTGGGACACAATCTTTTCCCCGGAGGCCGCCCATATTGCACAATTCCCAACGGCGCCACCACGCGAACGGGGGTCAAGCGCGCCAGGTGCTGCAAGCGGCGCTGCACAAACACGCCCTGCGCCGGATAGGCAGGGTTCGGATAGAGACAGCACAAGCTTAAGATCCGCGGCGAACCGGCCAGTAACTCCTGTGGCGACGCTTCCGCGTCACCGGTATCGTCCGTCTCGGGCACGCCCCGCGCCTGGTTCATACTCTGTATCGGCTTACTCCGATCCCCAACGCCCTTTCACCAATTCCCTGCCCTTTTCCACCCATTGCGCCGGCGACGAACGCCATAAACCGTTGATCATCCGCTGCCAGGGATGCTTTTCCCAACGGCCCCTGGTATAGGGATTCTCCGGCATCACGTCCTTCCAGTCGACTCTGCCCGCCGCCACCGCTTCCAGGGATTCTTCGATCACGCGGATGGAGAAGTCGATCTCCTCGCGTGTAATCACCAGCGGAGGAATGATCCGGAAGTTGATGCCGCCATAGCCATAGGTGAGATGCACGCCGCGGCGCCGGCACTCGAACATGAAGGTGTTCGCGGCGGCGAAAGCCTGGTTGTTATCTCCCACCGAGAGATCGAACCCGATCATCAATCCCTGGCCGCGCACATGCGCCAGCATCGTCCGGCGCGTCGACACGTCGCGCAAGCGGTTCATGAAATACTCGCCGTTTTCCCGCGCGCGTTCCGGCAGGTTTTCCTCTTGTACAATGTCGATCACCGCGCCCACTGCCGCCGCCGCTACCGGATCGGACTGATGGCTCGACAGGTTCCACAGGCCCTTGGCTACCACTGTGTCGGCGATCTCCGCCGTCGTGATCACAGCCGCGGCGGGAAATCCGTTGCCTATCGATTTGGAGAGCGTCAGAATATCCGGTTGGGCATCGTGATGTTCGATGGCGAACCACTTGCCGGTTCTCCCAAAACCCGTTTGCGCCTCGTCCACGATGAACAACGCCCCGTTATCATGGGCCATCTTCCGCAGCGTCTGCAAGTACCCCGGAGGCGGAAACAGCATGCCGCCCGCCGATAGAACCGGCTCCACGATCACCGCCGCGATATTGCCCCAATCGCCGATCCAGCCGTCCGCCGATTCGAGGCAGGGAAATCGGCACGCCTCTCGCGCCGTGCCGGAAAAGCACGACACGCATTGGGGCGTGATCGGCAGGCGGACCGTTTCCGGAACCATGGGCAGCGAATCTTTCAACCCGTGCGAGGCCAGGCTGGAACAGCTTTTCGTCGCCACCGAAGTGCCGTAATAGCCGCGCGAAAGACCCATGATGCCGGTCCTGCCGGTATACGCTTTCGCCAGACGGAAGGCAAACTCGTTGGCTTCCGTCCCCGTCGAAAGAAAAATCGATTTCTGCAGGTTCCCCGGGGCCACCTTAGACAGACTGGCGCTGGCTTTGAGCACGGCGGGTGAGAGGAACTGCGTCCCGGTGTGCAAAAGCTGCTCCACCTGCCCGATCACCCGCTGGATAAATGCGGGATGGTTGTGTCCCAGCACGCAGCAGAACATACCCGCGGCCAGGTCCAGTATCTCTTTGCCGTCGGCATCCCGCAAGGTCGAGCCACGGCCTTCCACCAGCACCTCATCCGCGTATGGCATTGCCATCAGCACATACTCGCCGTACTGACGCCAATAATCCAGGTTCTTCGATCCGGACACCATTGATTATTTCCCGCTCTTCGACAGGGACATTTGGCTGGTTGGAGTCGGAACAGCGGGCACGGACGGTTCAAGCGTACGATGGGCGACCTTCATCACGCCTTCGCCATCATCCGCATACGAAAGCCACAAAGTATCGCGATCGATTCCCAACGAGCTGGTAAACCCGGCATAGTCCCGGTCTACAGTTTCAATCATCCACTTACCGTTCTGGCGATATGCCACCTTCAGTACTCCCATCCGCTCGCCGTAATAGCTGATATAGGGATTGCCCTCGCTGTCTAATGCGATTCCATTGCGGTCGGGGTAAGCCGGCCCCAGAACGGTATCTAGAGCTTGTATCTTCCATGGCCCGTTGCCGCTTCGGGTGGCGTATTTCAAAAGGCGGCGTTGAACGTCCGTATAGGCAATGTGTGGATTGTCGTTTTTATCCAAAACCATGGATACCGAGTACACCGGGAGTGGTCCGCTGATTCCATCGAGTATCTCCGTCTTCCAGGCTTTCCCGTCCCAAGACGCATATCGCAAACTCGAAGTCTCGTACTTGACGTTCGCGTACGCAATCTGTGGATGCCCTTTCGAATCCACCGCTATGGAGTTGAACTTACCACTGCCACCCTGTGGATCGGCGGTAAGCGCCTCCCAAAACGATCCCATCCAGAACACGGCGCGCAGGCGAAGCCGGAACGTGTTGGTTGGGTCCGCATAGTCGTAGAACGAAAAGAACGGGTTATCCTTCGCGTCTAACGCGATGGAGGTGTAGTACGCCACCACCGCACCCGCCTGCACATCAATCGGGACGATCTTCCACGAAGTACCATCCCAGTATGCATGCCGAAGCTTGCAGCCTAAACCCGAACCATGGTCTGCATAGGAAATGTGAGGGTACTGTTTGGAATCGAGTGCCAGGGTGCAGAAGCTGGCAATCGACGTAACCTGCATCGTGAACCATTTTTTTATCGATTGGTCCCAGAACGCGTATCGCAGCGGGTGTCCGCCGATCTCGGGCACATAGGCTACGTGCACATTGCCCTTTTGGTCAATTTTCAACGACGTGTACCGCCCCGATCCGTGTACGTCTACAGTCTCGATCGTCCACTGGTGCGCCACTGGCTTATCAGCGGCCATAGCGGCCATTTGCACTGCCAATAGAATGCTAATTAATATTCTTCCGGTTCTGAATATTCCCCTCATATGCGAGACCTCCTTCCTTCTGGCGGACCGGCGGCCACACCGCGCGCCAACACGCCGCGCCGAGGCGGCGGATGCCGGCGCCCAGCAAACCGGGGATCAGTTCGCCCGCGACGTGCGCCATCAAAGGCAGCGGGTCGCGCCAGTCCCAGATCGCGTATGTCCGCTTCCCGCGGGCCTGGCGGAACAAAGACGACAGCCTGCGGTCTCTCCGCCACAGCATCCGCAGAGCGGTGGTCACGAACGTATCCTCGGCAATCCATTTGCACGCCGGCGCCGCTTGCCCGAAATGGGGCGCCGGCAGGCCGGCATGATCGCAATAGGCGGCGTAGATCAGATCCACGCCGCACACTTTCCCCAGCCGATGCTGATCCCAGGGCCGTGGATTCACTTCGATCAGCTTATATCGATTATCCCTGGCATCCCACTTGAACTCGACCTCCGCCACGCCGGTGAAACTCATGGCGCGCAACAATCTTTCCGCGGGTTCAAACAATTCCGGCAGGTTCACCGACTCCACAATGCACCCGGTCCCAAAGCCCTCCGGCACCTGTACCAGCTTTCTGACGTTGAAACCCGCCACCAACCGGGACTGCCGGTCCAAATAGCAGGCCGCGATCAGCAGGTTCTCGTCCCCACCCGGTATCATTTCCTGCACCAGCGCTCTTTCGTCAGCCCGTGCGATGGCGTTGTACTGCTCCCGCAATTCCTTTTCCGAGCCGGCCGCAATCGCCTTGCGCGCTCCCACCAGCCGCCAGTTTTCCCCCCGTCGCCAGTGGTGAGCCGACAAAGGCTTGAGCACGCACGGATACGATGCCTCTTGCGCGACCCGTTCGATATCCTGCCGCTGCTTGAGCAACCAGCACTGGGGCGCGGGCACTCCCGCGCGCCGCGCCCACGACGCGGTTTCCCACTTATCCAGACACGCCCGCAGCGGCACGGAATCGGCCGCCGCGAGACTGAAGTACGGTTGTAATTCCGTCCGGAACCGGTCCAGAAAAACCAGATCGTCGTCCCTTGTCGGGAAGATCACCGCCCTTTTTTCGAGCTTCCGCCCCAGTTCGAGCAGAAACGCCAGCAGTGCCTCGGGCTCCTCTCTCGAATCCGGGCAAACAATCGTTCTGGCGTAGCGAGTGAAATTCCCGAATATACCCCGGCGGCTGCTCAAACCCAGCACCGGAACACCGCGCTCGCCCAAGCTCCGCGCCACCCCCAGGCCGGTGTAAAACATGTTCATCACCACGGCCTGCGGCGGGCTTACATGCGTTGATTGATCCGATTTCCGCACCTTACCCTGCAATATCCAGGCGTTCGGAATAATTTTTCAAGTAGATCAGCATGGCTTTAACTTGCCTGAACAAAGAAACTTTTGGATTCTTATATAACGGTTTGTGATAGACTGCTTTGAGATCTTCCACGTTAAGAGATGTGCTGAGGTGCGTGTTCAGCCGCTCTATGGTTTCGGCCGGACGCATAATCAGCGCCTCGTACGTAATATGCAAATACGGCAGTTTGGCGCCGTCTAAAAACGCAATAGCCGATTCCTGGATTCTCGTCTCATATGCTTTCGAATACCGATAGGTGGTGATCTGCCTCCGCAAAATGGAGGATAGCCACGACTGCCTTAATCCACGCGTCAAAACAATGAAGCTGCAGGAACCCGTATCCAGTACGTTTTTCCAGAACCGGATGGTTAGCCAGAGCCGGGGGTCCTTCCACACCCACGGCCGATGCCGGTCGCAGTTGGCAACGAACACCTGGAAATCCGTGGCGTCGATCTTACCGGAGAGAGCAGCTACATTCTCTACCGCCTCAGGAGAGAATTCCAGAAGATAGTTCCCTTTGTAGCCGGCTTCCCGAAACAGCCGGAGATTGAGATCGATTAATTCGCGGTTCTCGAACGTGTCATACTCCTGCTTTTTAAAAGTCGCATCTCCAGTCCAATAACCGGCTCGTGCCATCAGGCCCGTCAGCACCGAACTGCCGCTTAGCCCAGAAGTCAAAATGATCAGATTCTTCCTCATGCAGACTGCCTATTGTCCGGCCACACAAGCTTTGGCCAATTGCCGCGACCGGCTCCACAGCTTGCCCGCGCCGGCCATCAGGACGCCGGCAAGCGACGCTGGAATAACACCTGTCTTCCAGGCCAGCAGCGGAAAGGCCGCGAGCGCGGCAACCTTCATTCCCAACGTGATTCCGATGCCGGCGGATACGCTACTGCAGGCCAGATACAAAACGATTGCCAGAACTAAACCCGTTCCCACCCGGCCAACTCCCAATGTCAAGGGGAACACGCGCTGCGAACTCCAGTAACAGGCGATGGCAATCGCCATAAAGCTCAGGAGAGTAGCCCAGGCGGCGCCCATCATCCCATAGCGCGAAATCAAAACATAATTCAAGAGCAGGTTCACTACGGCCGCGCCCGCGCCGATCACTCCAATGTTCTTCGTGCGGTCCGTTAAGAGCATTCCCAATTGTGCGAAATAACCAAGCCCGTAAAAAATGTACGACAAGACGACAATGGGAACCACGCCTTGGCTGGCGGCAAACTTTGGCTCTACCATCACGCCGATCACCTCGGGCGAGAAGAGCGACATCGCCAGCCCTGCAAAAATGAGCCCAAACGAATATAGCGTAAAAATCTGCCGGAAGATCGTCCGGTGCTCCACGTTCGCGTGAATGGCATACATCCTGGATTGCCACATGACGAAGAACGGCTGCACGAACAGGTAATTCATCATAAACCCGAACTTGTATCCCACTGCATACACACCAACGACATCCAGCGAGCGCAGGTGCTGCAAAAAAAAACGGTCCGAAAAGTTCAGCACGAACAACCCCAGGTTTGACAGGATTAAAGGCATACCAAAGTCCAGCATGCGCCTTAAGTGCGGCATCCAAAAATGAAAACCGGCCTTTCGTAGAGCCCATACCGATAAACCGGCGAATTGCACTCCAGCCACAATGAG
>Ga0335081_10009956_pt1 | contig 15323 bp, 13 predicted proteins | sample Lox_Sample_35_FD_206713 | JGI IMG/M metagenome (GOLD analysis project Ga0335081, IMG submission 206713) | Soil microbial communities from Loxahatchee National Wildlife Refuge, Florida, United States - Lox_Sample_3.5 | ecosystem: Environmental > Terrestrial > Soil > Wetlands | place: USA...
TCCAGTCGCGAATTGAACAACATGCCTTCATGGCGCGCTAGTCTGCATCTCCGGTGTTGCCTCGAGCAGGGTGCGGGTGTAGGGATGCGTGGGCGCGGTGGTGATCTGCCCGGTCGCACCAATCTCTACCAGTTCGCCGCCCTGCATCACGGCGATGCGGTCGGCAAGATAGCGCACGATGGGCATGGAATGCGAGATGAACAGGTATGTCAGTTGAAACTCCCGCTGGAGCTGCTTCAGCAGATTGACGATCTGCGCTCCCACGCTGACATCGAGGGCAGAGACGGGCTCGTCAGCGACGATAAACCGCGGGCGCAGAATCAGCGCCCGGGCGATGCCGATGCGCTGCCGCTGCCCGCCGCTGAATTCATGGGGATATCGCCCGAGGGCCGATGCGTCAAGCCCGACCGCGCGCATCACCTCGGTGGCGCGCTGCCGCCGTGTCACGCGATTTTCGCTGCCGTGGACCAGCATCGGCTCGCAGACGATCTGCTCGACCTTCATCCGGGGATCGAGGGAGCCGAAGGGGTCCTGGAAGATAATCTGCATGTCCCGCCGCAGCCGCCGCAGCCCGGCTCCGCTCGCCCGCAGCACATCCTTGCCGTCGAAGATCACCTCACCCGCATCCGGCTCGATCAGGCGCAGCAGCATCCGTCCCAGGGTGCTCTTGCCGGAGCCCGACTCGCCTACCAGGCCCAGAGTTTCACCGGCCTCGATGCTCAGCGAAACATCTTTGACGGCGCGCACCTGGCCGGAGGTGCGCACTCCTAATGCCGATTGCCCTGTGTGGAAGGTTTTGGCGAGATGCTTCGCTTCGAGCAGGGGCATGATGTGGATGGTAGCAAAGTGGCGAGCGGAAGCCCCGCCGTCAGGCAGGCTGGTCGGCTTTGTGTGGGGCGACCTTCTGTGCTGCCGGACTCGCCCGACGCCGGCGCGTCTGCCCGCCCACCGCTTCGCGTCACAAGAAGCCAGCCGTCACTCAGTGACGTGAGCGGTGAACTTGCGGAGGCCGGTTTTAGGCAGGATATTAGCTTCGCAGAGTATCCGCGGGGCAGAAGATCGCACACTGGCGGAATGCAGCGCACCGGACGTCCGTCTCCACCGGCCGCAGGGTGGCCGACCAGGCCTTTCTGCGGCAACCATCCCCACTCTGGCCAGGGACCCTCGATGGATCCGTCGCAGCGATGCGCAAGCTGCCATATGCCGCCTCCGCTCTCCGGAGCTGCCTGACGCCCGGATTCCAGGTTAGCTAACTTCGTCGCCACAACCAGCGCGGTAGCAAAAAGCAGGACTCGTCACGACGAGTGGGACGGTGACTTATGGCACACGAATTTCAGAGAGTCGCCATCGTCAACCGCGGTGAAGCCGCAATGCGCTTCATCCATGCGCTTCGGGAGTTCAATGAAGAGCGTGGCGCCTCGCTGCGCAGCATCGCGCTTTACACCGATCCCGACCGACATGCGATGTTCGTGCGCGAGGCCGATGAGGCTGTGTGTCTGGGGCCCGCGCAGGTCGTCGATCCGGCCACCAGTCACCTGAAGAGCAGCTACGTCGATTACGCGCACCTGGAGCGGGCATTGGCGACCGCACGCGCCGAGGCGGCCTGGGTCGGTTGGGGATTCGTGGCCGAGCATGCGGCGTTCGCCGATCTCTGCCGCACTATGGGGATCGTATTTATCGGCCCGGATGGTGACGTGATGCGGCGGCTGGGCGACAAGATTTCCTCCAAGCGCTTGGCCGAGCAGACCGAAATACCCATAGCCGCCTGGAGCGACGGGCCGGTGGAGACGGTGGACGAAGCCCGTCATCACGCCGAGCGCCTGGGATATCCGCTGTTCATCAAGGCGACGGCGGGCGGCGGCGGCCACGGCATTCGCAGGGTCCATTCCCCGGCCGAACTGGAAAAAGCATTCGAAGGCGCGCGTAGCGAAGCCTTCAAGGCTTTCGGCGACCCCACCGTCTTCATGGAACAGCTGATCACCGGCGCGCGACATGTCGAGGTGCAGGTCATCGCCGACCAGTTCGGAACCACGTGGGCGGTCGGGGTACGCGACTGCACCATCCAGCGGCGTCATCAGAAAGTCCTCGAGGAAGCGCCTTCCCCCGCGCTCTCCCGCGAACAGGATGAGTGGCTGCGTCAGGCAGCCGTCCGCCTCAGCCAGGCGGCGGGATATCACAACGCCGGCACGGTCGAGTTCCTGTACGAACAGCAGAGCCGGCGCTTCCTCTTCATGGAGATGAACACGCGCCTGCAGGTGGAGCATCCGGTAACGGAATGCACCACCGGAGTCGACCTGGTGAAGCTGCAGATTCAGGTGGCGCAGGGCGGCCGGCTGGAGGGAGAGCCGCCGCGCGCCCGCGGCCACGCCATCGAAGTGCGGCTGAATGCCGAGGACGCGGACAACGGATTTGCACCCGCGCCGGGCAAGATCGAGCGCTTCCGGGTGCTGACCGGCCCCGGAATACGCATCGACACCGGGGTGGAGGAAGGCGACAACATTCCTTCGCAATTCGATTCGATGATCGCGAAGATCATCGCCTTCGGGCGCGACCGGAAGGAGGCCCTGGCGCGACTTCATCGCGTGTTGCGCGAGAGCATCGTTGTCATCAAGGACGGAACCAGCAACCGCTCCTTCCTGATGGAACTGATCAGCCGCGACGAAGTGCAGCGCGCGGAAGTGGACATTGGCTGGCTGGACCGCCTCTCGGCAAAGGGCCAGCACCTCTCCGGCAATCATGCAGAAGTTGCGCTGGTGCAGGCGGCGATTGAAAGCTACGATGCCGAACTTGCCGTGGAGCAGGCGCAGTTCTACGAGTCGGCGCTTCGCGGCCGGCCGCAGGTGGGTAGCGAAGCCGGACGTTGTGTCGAGCTGCGATATCGCGACCACACGTATCCCATCAGGGTGTCGCGCCTCGGCCTGCAGCGCTACGGACTGGAAGTGGACGGATCGCCCATCCAGGCCGTAGTGGAGCGTCTGGGCAGGTTCGAGCGTCGCCTCTCCGCCTTCGGGGGCCATTACCACGTGGTTGCGCTGGAACAGGGCTCGAGCTACAGAATCGAGGTGAACGGGGTTTCGCATCGCATCGACCGCGATGCCGGCGGGGTGGTGCGAGCGCCATCGCCGGCGGTAGTGGTTTCCGTCGCGGTGAAGCCGGGGGACACCGTGGCGGCGGGCGACCGGATTGCCGTTCTGGAAGCCATGAAGATGGAGATGCAGGTGACCGCGCCTTTTCCCGGGAAGGTGCGCCAGGTGCTGGCGATCCCCAATGTTCAGGTGTCCACCGGAGCGCCGCTCGTCCAGCTCGAACCCGCCACCGACGCAGAGAATACGCACCACACGGATCGGCTGCTGTTCACCACTCCTTCCCCATCTGCCGGCGACGATAAGGCAGAGACGGAGTGGCTGCAGAACTTCGAAGAACTGCGCCAGTTGATGTTGGGCTTCGATGTGAGTCGGGAGCGCGCAGCGCGCCTGGTCACCGACGGCAGCCGCTGGGCTGAGGCCAACGGCACTAACGAGCAGATCCGGCGGCTGGAAGATGAGATCCTGAACATCTTCGTGGACATCTGTTCGCTGTTTCGCAAGGATCCGAAACTCAGCAAGAAGCCGGGCGGCGAAGCACCCAGCACGGAAGCGTACCTGTTTGCCTATCTGCGCATGCTGGACACGCACGGCGAGGGGCTTCCGGCGGAGTTCACGGCGGCGCTCCGGCGGGCGGTCGGGCATTATGGGATCACCTCTCTGGACCGCTCGCCTGAACTGGAGGAGACCCTACTGTGGATCTACAAGTCACATCAGCGGGTGGCGCAGCAGATTGCGCCTATCCTCGGCGTTCTGCAGGGACGGCTGGCCCGGGTGAAACCGGGCGTGCCCTGTGGAGACGAGGCCTTCCGCATGCTGCTGGACCGCATGATTTCCATCACCCGCCAGCTGTTTCCGGCGCTCAGCGACCTGGCCCGCGAGCTGCGCTATCGCTGCTTCGATCAGCCGCAGTTCGAGGAGGCGCGGCAGAAGATTTACGCGGCTGCCGAATCGCAGCTGAACTATCTGGCGGCCAATCCCGATGCGCCCGACCGGCACGAGCGCGTGCGTTCACTCATCGAGTGCCCGCAACTTCTCGCCAGCCTGTTCTCCAGGCGCTTTGCTTCCGCAACCCCATCCCTGCAGCAGTTGATGCTGGAGGTGCTGATGCAGCGGTATTACTGGGTGAGGAAGCTGATGCACCTGCGCACGCTCTCCATGAACGGATATTGCTGCCTTTCGGCCGAGTACGAGGAGAATGGCAGGACAGTGAACGTCTTCTCGGTGCACGCGCAATACGCTGATCTGGCTGGCGCACTGCGGACAGCGTTTTCCTACATCGCGGCAGTTCCCGAGGCGCACGACGTCGTCCTCGACTGCCTGAGCTGGAAGAGCGGAGCACTCTCCGCTGCCGCCGACACCGAACGGGAAATCCGCTCCGTGATCGGGCAGGTCAGTTTTTCGCGCATCCTCCGGCGGATTGTCGTCGCCGTGTTCGGTCCCGGAACCGGCTTGGGCCAGTTCTTCACGTACGAGCCTGGCGAGAGCGGCTACCAGGAGGTAGAGCTTCTGCGCGGTGTGCATCCCATGCTGGCCGAGCGCCTGCATCTGTGGCGTCTGCAAAACTTCAAAATCACACGCCTGCCCTCGATCGAAGACGTCTACCTGCTGCATGCCGTGGCCAATGACAATCCGAAGGATGAACGCCTGTTTGCCGTGGCGGAAGTCCGCGATCTGACGCCGGTACGCGACAGGAACGGTAAGGTGGTGCAGTTGCCGCACCTGGAACGCATGTTTGCGGAAGCGGTGGCTGCCGTCCGTATGTTCCAGTCGAAGCGGCCGCCGAACAAGCGTCTGTACTGGAACCGCATCTTCCTTTATTTGTGGCCGACGCTCAGCCTGAAGCCCGACGAAGTCAACGACATCGTGCGCCGGCTGGCGCCGTCCACCGACGGCCTGGGGCTGGAGCAGGTGGTGGTGCGCGCACGCATTCCCAATCCGCGAACGGGCGAACTGCGCGACACCGTGATGCGCATTTCCGCTCCGGGCGATGCCGGCCTGCTGATAACCTTCCGGCCGGCCTCGCGGCTGCAACCGATGAAGCCGCTGACGGCATACGACCAGAAAGTGGTGAAGATGCGCCAGCGCGGACTGCTGTACCCGTACCAGATCGTGAAGATGCTGACGCCGGCCCCGGAAGACACGCGCGCCGACTTTCCTCCCGGCGAATTTGTCGAATTCGATCTCGATGCTGCCGGGCAGATGGTGGTGGTGGACCGTCCCTATGGGGAGAACAAGGCGAACATCATCGTGGGCCTGATTCGCAACTTCACGGTGAAGTACCCGGAGGGAATGACCCGGGTGATGATTCTTGGCGATCCCAGCAAGGACCTCGGCGCGCTGGCGGAGCCGGAGTGCCGGCGCATCATCGCCGCCCTGGATCTCGCGGACCGAAAGGGAGTGCCGGTGGAGTGGTTCACGCTCTCGGCCGGCGCAAAGATCTCCATGGACAGCGGCGTGGAGAACATGGACTGGATCGCCCGCGTCCTGCGCCGGATCGTCGAGTTCACCCAGGCGGGCGGAGAGATCAACCTTGTGGTCAACGGCATCAACGTTGGCGCGCAGCCCTACTGGAACGGCGAAGCCACCATGCTGATGCATACCCGCGGCGTGCTCATCATGACGCCGAAGGGAGCGATGGTGCTGACCGGCAAGAAGGCGCTGGATTACTCGGGAAGCATCTCCGCGGAAGACAATCAGGGCATCGGCGGCTACAACCGCATCATGGGTTACAACGGCCAGGCGCAGTATTTCGCGCGCGATATCGACCAGGCCTGCCGCATCCTGATGCGGCATTACGAGCACACCTATGTGGCGCCGGGGGAGCGCTTCCCGCGGCGGGCCGAAACCGACGATCCTGTGGAGCGCGACGTGAGGGCATACCCGCATCGCGACGGCGAAGAAAGCGGATTCGTTACCGTGGGCGACATCTTTTCCGATGAGACCAACGCCGGGCGCAAGAAGTCGTTCGACATCCGCAGCGTGATGATGTCGGTGATCGATCAGGACCATGCTCCGCTGGAGCGCTTTTCGGGCATGAACTCGGCGGAAACGGCGGTAGTGTGGGATGCGCACCTGGGAGGATATCCCGTGTGCCTCATTGGAATAGAGTCGAAGCCGGTGCCGCGATTCGGGTTCGTGCCGGCCGATGGCCCGGATGTGTGGACAGCCGGCACGCTGTTTCCGCTCTCATCGAAGAAAGTGGCCCGGGCGATCAATGGAGCCAGTAACAATCGGCCGGTCGTGATTCTCGCCAACCTTTCCGGCTTTGACGGCTGCCCGGAGTCAATGCGCCGTCTGCAACTGGAATATGGCGCCGAGATCGGAAGGGCAGTGGTCAACTTCAAGGGACCCATGGTATTTTGCGTGATCTCGCGCTATCACGGAGGCGCCTACGTCGTCTTCTCGCGAACCCTGAATGAGGGGCTGGAAGTCGCCGCTCTGGACGGGAGCTACGCGTCGGTGATCGGCGGCGCGCCAGCGGCAGCGGTGGTTTTCGCGAGTGAAGTCGAGACCCGGGCGCGCAAGGACGCGCGGCTGCAGGCTATCGGCGAAGCGCTGACCAGGGCGGAAGGGGTTGAGAAGAACCGGCTGCGCGCCGAATGGGATGAGCTGTTCAAGATTGTGCATTCCGAAAAACTGGGTGAGGTGGCGACCGAGTTCGACAAAATCCATAGCGTGCAACGGGCACTGGATGTAGGGGCATTGCACACTATCGTAGCCCCCGCGAATCTGCGTCCCTATCTGGTGGATGCTGTCGAGCGCGGCATGGCCAGGGAACAGGCGGGGGTGGCGCGACCGAAAGGGGTGGAGAGTTGCGCGGAAGCGGAGGCGTTCACTGCCGTTCTGCAGGCCTAGGTTCCCCGGAGTATCGCCCCAGGGGCGACTGCAGCCAACCCACGCAGAACCGCCATCAGAAGCCTGAGCTGCCACGGCTGTTCATAATCGCCATGGCAGCTCAAGTGCGGGTACGGCGGCATTGACATCCGGCCTGGTCTGCGGGAGCGCCCCTCTCTCCCGCCAGACCGGCTCACCTCCGTGCCAACTGCCTCGTCATCCGCGATGCAATCGGCCTTGTACACCAGCCCTATCTTGAAAGCCGCAGCAGGACCTTGGCAGCGATGGTCTGAAACGCAGTGTTCAGCTCGTTGGTGCAGGCCGAAGAGGGGCAATCGGGCACAATCAGGAACAATCCCTGGGGCAGGCTGGAGTCGTACCCGGGATAATTGGGGTCGTTGGCCAAGGCTCCGAGGAAGTTCTTTGTACTGGTATCGTCGCTGATCGCATGACCCAGGCCTATGACATAGATGAAGGTAGAAACGGGACTCTCGTTGCGCATGACATGGGCGGTGTATAGCGCCCGCCACTGCGCCTCGGCCGTGATATTGGCGCGATTGAAGTCCTCATATGCACTGTTCTTCTGCGAGTAGAACTGGGTGACGCCCTGGCAGACCGCAGCCAGGTTATAAGGCGGATTACCGTTGCAAAAGCCATAGCCACCGGTGCACGCGCCGCTTGAAGGTCCGGCGTAGAAGTAACTCAGGTCGGCGGCGGGGTGCGTATTGATGGTTGGGTTAAAGAAGTCGAAGGTGGTAACGGTACCGCTACCGTCGTCGTCGTATCCTCCGAAGTTGTACAGGGTGGCGCCGGGAGGCGAATTGGTGCAATTGAGCGTGTCCTGCACCTCGTTCATCAGGCCGTCGGTAAAATAGACCGCGACCTTGGTTTCAGGCTCCCCCGCTGGCAAGGTAACGGTGTTGTTCTGATAATCCGCCATAGACAGAGGCGGACCATGGGTTGTGCTGAAGGAGGCATTTGTCCCCGCCCCGGTGCCAAAGGTGCCGCCATTGAAATTCAGGGCGGCAACGGCATTCGGAATTGCCGGACGGAAATTTGTTGTTATAGGTACGTCTACACTTGCATTGTCGGCAAAACTGACCATCCCGATATAGTCGCTTCCCTGAACGAAGTCGGCAACGAAGGCCGGAACCGCCGACTGCAGCGCCGTTCCGCCGCCATTCGTGCTCATTGACCCGGAGCGGTCCAGAACCAGCGACATCACAAGGGTACTGCGGGTTGCGGTAGCCGTATCGCTGATATGCCATTGTGCAAAGCTCGGCAGATAGCTCATGAAGGTGGTATTCACGGTGGTCGTGGCCTTCACGGTGAGGCTTACGGCACTGCCAACGCAACCAGCGCTGGCGGGGCACCAGGTAAAGGTGAGGGTCGCCGGAGACGGAAAATTGGCCTGGAACATGTCGGTGGCAAGCTCCTGTGCTGTCGCGGTCCCCAGCGAGAAGTTTTTGGCGCCCGTCAGCGCGGCGGCATCTACCGCATTGCACAGCCTGGCGTCGGTGTAATAGATGATTCCAAGATCGAGCGCCAGGGCCGCAAACAATATGAGCAGCGGCAGCCCAACCGCAAGCCAGATGAAGATCTGGCCTCCTTCGCGACGAAAAAATGCAGACCGCATAAATGACGTCCGCTTCAGTAAAACGCCACGCTGTACAGCTGCGATGGCAACAGGGTGCTATTGGTGAGAAAGCTTCCGACCGGAGTAGCGGCGCTGAAGTTGTAGAACACTTCCGTGACGTACACCGTCGTATTGGCGTTGGCCTGCAGGACCGTCTGCACGCCCACCGGCAGATTGGCGTTTCCGCAGGTTGCCGGGGGAGGGAAGCAGCCTATCCTGCTGCTCCCACCGTTACAGACCGCTGACGTGGCCTGTCCGGTAACCTTATAGGTGCCAGGCGTAGCGCCGCTTGCAACCGAGGTGACCACGACACATCCGTTGCTGTTCATGTCCACATCGGCGTCAGCCATAACGGCAATAGCCGTGTTGCCCAGGCTGGTACCGCGCGAAGCCATACTGGATCCCTCGCCCGACAGATTGGTAACTACCTCCATGTCATATATCGCCCGGCCGTAGTCGACGATGCCCAGCACGAAAATGAGCAGCAGCGGCAAAACCAGCGTCAACTCCACCAACGCCTGACCGGACCTGTCACGATATAGAGTCGTCATGGATACCTCATCTAGCCGGCCGGGGGCGCAAAAGACTCATTCCTGAAGGTGGAACTGACAGTGAAGGTATAGGACCCGCCGGCAAAAATCCTTGCGAGAACGAGCGGGTACCATGTGTACTGGGCCGAGATCTGCACGGTATCGCCGGGGCCACCGGCATTGTTGGCCCCGGTGCCGCCGGCGTAGCCGGGACAGGTGCCCGAAATACAGCTGACGGTGACGGTTGGATTCAGGCCGAAGGAGTAGTCGGACACCGTCTGCATGATGATGTTCAGACGGTCGCCTGGGCCGTTGACGAAACAGTTCGAGCCGGGAAGCCCATTGGCTCCGCAATTGCCGGTGATGGCATATCTCCCGGCCTGGCGCACGGCGTTCTGCAGGGTGACCTTGGCGTAGAACAGGAAAGCAAAGTCAATGGTGGCGAATATGACGAACAGGAATGCCGTGGCGGTTATGGCAAACTCCACCAGGCTCTGGGCGGACTGTCCCGCCTCGCGCAGGTTGCGAATTTTCGATTTCGGCCAGAGCATGAAAACCCGTTAACGCAGCGTTAGCCGGGCGTAATCACCCGGTGCCGGCCGAGCGCGGCCGGATCGCAAGCTGTCAGGACCGGGCAGCGCACCGGTCCGTCAGCCGACCTGGAAAGCAGCGCATAACTGTAAAGGGCCCCGCAGACTTCCATAAACATGAGGACCACCAGAAGGGCGGTCACCAGTGCAAAGACAAGCGGGACCGGCGGTCCACCAGGGGAGCGTGATCTCACAATCTTCATCGGTGTCTCACCTCCTGATGCCCAGCCGTTGTCCGGATCCCATTACTGCAGCAGCGCGACCTTGCTTGTAGGCAGTGATAGCGAACTCAGCAGCAAAGGGATAGTTGAACCGCCGCTTACGGCGATTTTGTCGGTGACAATGCTGCCCCAAAAAGCCTGAGTGGCTGAAGTCCCGCTCATGGTCAGCGTGTCGCCGTACGAACTGGAGTGAAAATACATACTTCCCGCGAAGTACAGTGCGGCGGATCCGCTCAGCGCTGGAGCGCTGGTGTTTGCATGGTCACCGTAAAACACCAGTCCGCGCACCGATCCAAGGCTATCGGTCGTGTCATGGCCGTTGTCGTAATACGTACCATTCGTCACACATTGCGCTACCAGCACATTCCCGGTGAGGGAGGCGGGAATACCGAGATTGGCGGGTGGAGTGCTGCCGTCGCAGGTCAGCGCCGTGGAAGGCACGTTATCCACCACGTGCGAGCTGACGCCCGCTGACATGTTGATTGTGCCGGAGTGGAAGTAGAACATCAGTCCATCGGTCTGCAGATGTCCGGCCGGCGTTGCCATGCGAAAGGTGACGCCGCCGCTACTGGTTATAGACCCGCCCATGTAGTAAATGCCAGGGCGGAAGATAGCTGTCGTGTATCCCGAGAACGTGAGGCCGGCAGGGTAGTATCCCGGCCAGAATTCGACGCATTGGGCAGTATGGTCCGGACAACCATCGGTGCCATAGGGGACCTGCAGGCCGGAGGTGCCATTCGTCGGATTCTGCGATGCGACGCTCGACGGGACAGGAGTCCCGGCGAAAGGATCAGGGACGGGAGGGTTGCCGGCAAGCCAGTGGCCGGTGGTACCTCCGTTGAATCCGGTGATCGGAGAAGAAGGTCCCCCGGTTACCCCCCAGGACGAGCCAGTGAATTTGGGTCCGCCAAGGGAAAGATTCTCGGTTGGCGAGCCGCTGATGAGTACGGCCTGGCTGTTGTTGGAGTTAACCTGGACACCCACCGCTCCGCCGCCCACAATTTTCACCGTTGTGGAACCCGACGAGAGGTATGTTCCTGATCCGGTAGGAGCCAGCACAAGGAGGCCGCCGCCTGTCATATAGGTCACCATGCCGCACACTGCCTTGGCGTGGACCGCGACCGTGCTCTTGCCGGAGAGCAGGCGGGAGAAATAGGCGGGCGCGTTGGTAGTTACGTCCACCTGTACGAATGGCACGGTTACGCCATAAGGCGCGGTAGCGCCGGCGACACTTGTGGGGAAAGACATCTGCACCTTATTCGACGCCAGGGTGCCGTCAAAGCCGTTGTACTTAGCGATGATGCATGGCGCCGCCGTCGGGGAGCTGGCGCAATCGATCACCACGCCCGAGCCGGGGGTGAAATTCATGTTGGCGGTCTGCGCCCCCTGGGAATAAAGCATAAGATCCATGGACGCAGCCTGGCAGCTGGCATCGGCCGCGCCCTGCACCGCCTGGCGCTGGGACCAGAAGCTGCTATAGTCGGTGGCAAGGCCAACAAACGCCACCAGGAAGATGGAGGTGGCCAGTGCAACAACAACCAGGGTCTGGCCGGCTTCACTGCGCGATGTTTCCTTCGCGATTGTCGACATGGGTTATCCTCAGTACACAAGTCTTCCTTCCGCATAGGCATGCATCGTCGGAGGACTCTTCATCAAGCCGACATAAGGAACATAAGCGTAACTTACAGTTACCTGAACCCTGCCTGCCCATCGGGATACTGCACCTGGACATTAACTAATCTCACATCGTGGAGGGAATAGGAAGCATAGGTTGTGATTACGGCGGTGGTATCCGTTGTCAGGTTGTCATCGGAGCTGTGCACGATGGCGTAGCGCACACCCTCGTTGGCCGCCTCGGAAAGCACCACGTAGGTGTAAACCGCGCTGCACAACTCGAAGGCCATGAAGACCAGACTTAGGACCATTACGGCCGAAATGGCAAACTCAATCTGGGCCGATCCGCGCTCCCCATCCCGCTGCAAGCTGACACCGCGTGCAAGGTAACGTAATCGTCTGGTCATCGTTTCTACTCCCCCCTCATGTAAATGTAGCGATGAAACGTAAGCGATGATGGAAAGATGAGGTTGAAAAACGTTCCACCAATGATCGGGGTTGCCGTGTACTGGATGTCCACGCGGTTCAGTACGAACGTAGGCGCTTCCGGATCGGGACAAATCGTCGTGCTGGGGCAATTCGGATCCGCTGGATAGCTGGCGGGTGGGGTGCCATAGGTGGTGCATGTCGGTGTCTGGGTGCTGGTTCCCTGGTTGCTTAGTCCGTTGGAAGCGACGCACACACGGCTGGGAGTGCTTCCGGAACCGGGAACTGCGCCGGAAAATGAGTCATAGACCAGAGAGCTGACGTCCGCCGCAGTCGGGGCAGACTCCTGAATCGTGTGCGCACCCTGGATGGAGTACTCCGCCCCCTGGCGTGGAGCGGCGGCCAGATTGACATAAACGAAAAAGAAGTAACCCAGGTTGACTGCGTTGAAAACCAGGATCATGACAAGCGGAAGCAGGAAGGCCGTCTCAACGAGACTCTGGCCTTCCTGCCTTCGCGGCAGATTTGATGTCATGCTGTGCACACTCCCTCCTCAACCTTGAACCTGGGGAGAAGCGCTGTGCCAGCGCAAACATGGCCCTGCAATGCCGTTCTGGGTGCACCAGCCCGCCGGCGGCGATCGTTCATGTAACCGACAACTGGTCTCCAAGCCCAGTTGAGGTCTGAGCGATGACACCCGCAGGAAGCTCCAACACGATTCGCGCTCTCCAGTGAACTCCAGTCAGCCGGTTGGGAACCATGTCCGGCCGCAGGTGGATGACCCTCCACTTGCGGTCCACGAAGACCACGTCGATGGGAAATCGCATGGCGATCGTGTGTATGGCCTGCGACGGAATGATGAGCAGACCGGTACCCGGTTCAAGGCATTGTTGGCCCAGCAGGCCGACCATCCGGCTGAGACTGGTCTCCGCCACCCGGATCCGCTCACCGAGAACGGTGTTCCTGGTCGTGTTGAAAACGGCGACCGTCCCGTTTGCCATACCTATTTCTTGGCGGCGACGCGTCTTGCCGAGGACATCCGCTTCCGCCTGGCGATGATTACTCCAAGCAGAAGGACAGCCAGTGCGCCCGAAACCACACGAATCGTTGTTACCGTATCCATTACGTTAAGCCTCCTTGGTTAAATAATTAGTGTTCAGTTACCTGCATTCTCCAACGTCTTAAGAACCGTAAGTACGCCAGGTCCCAGCAGCACGATGAATAAGGCCGGAAAAATGAAAATGGCCAGCGGAAAGATGAGCTTGACCGTGGTCTTTGCCGCCTGTTCCTCAGCCAGCAGCAGGCGCTTGGTGCGCAGGGAGTCGGCGAACTGGCTTAGGGCACGGGCGATGGGAGTTCCCAAACGCTCGGTCTGCACCAGCATGGCCACAAATTGCCGGACCGTGTCAAGATCAACCCGATCCGACATGCTCCGCCAGGCTTCGAGACGGGGTTTGCCGGCCCGCTGCTCATATCCGATGGTGAGCAGTTCTTCGCTCAACTCCGGATAGACCTCTTCAATCTCCTTGCCGATGCGCAGGGTGGCCTGGTCGAGGCCTAGGCCGGCTTCCATGCAGATCACCAGCAGATCCAGCACATCGGGCAAGGCCATGCCGATTTTCAACTTCCGTCTGCCGATGGCGCGGAAAAGCAGGATGTCAGGAACAAAAAATCCACCGACCCCCATGGCAGCGGCGGCGAACAGGAAGTTCTGCGGACCCGCAAAGGTAGCCAGCAGAATCCCGATGACGGGCGAGAGCAGCTTGATGCTCAGAAAGGTATCGGGATCTTCCGGTTTACGGTAGCCGGCGAGGCCGAGCCGGTAGGAGAGCTCGTCATCTCTGGACCGCAACCACTCGCGGAAGGGAGCCAGCGGCCGGGTGATCACGGCGAGCACATCATGTACGTCGAAATTTACCTCGGGCTCGGCTTCCTCCACCGGATCGATACCGGCGCGCAGCGCCGCCAGCTTGGCTTCGGCGGGCGAGCGCTCCGATACCACCATCACCAGGAAAAAGGCGAGACCGCAGAACACCGCGATGGCGACAAAAACGGCAATGAGTATGAGCGGCATATCAGTACTTCACCTGTATGATCTTGCGGATCACGAGGGCGCCCAGGGTCATGCTCACGAGGGTCGCATAAATCAGCTTGTGGCCGACTTCGCTCTCAAACAGCGGAGCCGTATAGCCCGGCCGGACCAGATTCAGCAGAACAAAGGCGACGAAGGGCAGCGCCAGCAGGATGGCGCCGGTCATACGGCCCTGGGCGGTATGTACCCTCACCTTCTGCTGCAGCTGGATTCTGGAGCGCAGCACCGCCGCGGTCTTGTCGAGCAGTTCCGGAAGATTGCCTCCGGTCTCGCGTTGTATGAGGATGGCCGTCACCAGAAACTGCAGGTCCTGGATGGGGAACCTGCGGAACAGATTGTGCATGGACTCGCGGAACGGAAGCCCGTAGTTCATCTCGTCGGCACAACGCTGGAACTCCGGCCCCAGGGGGTCGGCAATCTCTTCAGCCACCGTCACCAGCGCGCTGGGCAGTGAATGCCCGGCACGCAGGGCGCGGGCAATCAGGTCGATGGCGTCAGGCAGCAGCAGATTGAACCGGCGGAAGCGTGCGGCCCGCTGATACATTGCCCAGCCCAGCGGGGCCAGTCCCAGGGCCAGCCCGGGAATCCAGCCCACGAAGCCCACCGGGATCCACCAGTTGCCCACCAGCGCTCCCACCAGCATCATGCAGGCTGAGTAGAAGAAAAAGCGTCCCACCGTCCACGGCAGCTTCGCCTGTTCCAGCATCAGTTGCAGCTGCAGCGCGGGCTTACTCTGGCGAAGATAGCGGTCCAGCCAGCCAATACGACTGAAGGTGACGCGCTTGACGATTTCCGAGGCGGCATCATCTTCCCCCTGCATGGCGGGCCGGTCCAGCGCGCCCAGCCGCTCCTGAATCCGCTTCTCCGTGTCCGACGGCTCGGTGAAAAAAGCAATCGTGGCGAAGGCAGCGACCAGAAGAATCAGGAACATGCTGAGGATTGACATGGGTCCGCTCCGTCCTATACCTCGACTGAGTGTTCGAAAATGTTCGGGGGCAGAACGATGCCGGCCTTCTTCAGCTTGTCGGCGAACTTGGGAGAAACGCCGGTGGCCTTGAAGCGCCCGAACACCCGGCCGTTGACATCGATGCCGAGCTTCTCGAAAACGAAAATGTCCTGCATGGCAACCACGTCGCCGGTCATGCCGGTGATTTCGGTCACGTAGGTTATGCGCCGGGTGCCGTCGCTGAGGCGCGCGATCTGCACGATGAGAGCGATGGCGGACGCGATCTGCTGCCGGAGGGCTTTCTCCGGCAGATTGAGGTTTGACATCAGAGCCATGGTTTCCAGCCGG
>Ga0335081_10009958_pt1 | contig 15322 bp, 9 predicted proteins | sample Lox_Sample_35_FD_206713 | JGI IMG/M metagenome (GOLD analysis project Ga0335081, IMG submission 206713) | Soil microbial communities from Loxahatchee National Wildlife Refuge, Florida, United States - Lox_Sample_3.5 | ecosystem: Environmental > Terrestrial > Soil > Wetlands | place: USA: Florida...
CGGTAAGCCGCAGATTGAAAGCTACGCTCGCCAAAGCGGGTCTGCGGGCGATCCGGTTCCATGACCTGCGGCACACTTTCGGAAGCCAACTCCTCCAAAACGGTGCATCCCTGGTGTACGTGCGCGACCAGATGGGCCACTCCAGCATCCGGGTCACGGCGGACACCTACGGTCACCTCATACCTAGTGGCAATATAAGCGCGATTGACAGTCTGGACGGAAAAACAAGTGAGCGCAATTCCGCAACCCCGACGCAACCTGCGTCACGCAGTGGAAAGAGGGAATCGCGGCAAGTTGTTGAAACGATTGGTGGACCTGGAGGGGTTCGAACCCTCGACCTCATGACTGCCAGTCATGCGCGCTCCCAACTGCGCCACAGGCCCCCGTTGAAAAGAAGCACCGCTTCTCTTTTGTACCACGGCACTGCGACCCTGTCAATGGGCTTCCGGGCGCTTTCGGTCCTGGCGGTCCCGGTCGACTGGTTCCTGCGCCCTTTCGATGCTGGACCTAAAGCCATGGAGGGCGCGGGCAGGACGTCCCGCTCTTGCGAAGGTACGTATTTCGCAGGTCTCTCGGGAAACATGAGCGGCCGGACGCGCGCGCTCCAGGGCTCTCCGGACGGATCTCTAGCGGGACACAGGCACTGCTACCGCAGCGGCCTGGCGACCGACAACGTTGGCGAAGTACTGCAGAAGCGTGGTCAGCTTGAGCACCGAGGCTTTCTCTTGCAGGTTGAAAGAGTGCCGCAGCCGTAGCGAGACCAGCAGCACTTGGAAGTAGGCCATCAGCACCCACTCGAGGGAGGTGTGTTGACGCTTGGGCGTGTCCGACTGCTTCAGAAGGTAGCTGAGTACAAGAAAATCGCCTTGAAGTGAGGAGAACAAACTGTCGCGATCGGCGGGAACTCCGGTCTCGGTGACAGATGTCCGCAACGAGGCGAACTCCAACTGGTTGGCCCTAACCACGGATTCGAAGTACCTCTGCTTGAATTCGTGAGCCAGCACGGCCTCACATGTCACCTGCAGGTAGAAGAGCGCTAAGCCTGCGGAAGCTATCAGTATAATCGTCGCGTCAATCATGAGCCGAACCTCAATATGCCTGACTCTTTTACAAGAGCTATCATCACGCTACTAACTCTCTGCTCGCCGTTCAATAGCACTTCCGTACTGCCTGAATTCGGGGGCGAGGCTCCCGGGCGCGCGCCATGCGGCGTTTCATGATACTTTCGTCCACTTGGGTTATCGGCGGCCCTCTTCGGCAAGGTGAGGGGATTTGATTCCTCGCGCCACGGTGCAACGTTGGATCATGAGGCTAGGCGAATTCGGGAGCGCTTTCAATCCTCGACCTTGGACGGCCTACAGGCGTTTCCCATAAGGAGAATCATGCATAAGCTCGCCGCCCGCATCGCACTCTACACCTGTTTGGGGATTGGCCTCGTGCCGCTCGTGGCTCGCGCAGCCAAGCCGCCACTTACCCTCGACGAGTTCTTCAACGCCGTGGACCTGCGCTCGGTGGAGATGGCGCCGGACGGCCGATCGGTGGTGATCGAAACGAGGCGCCCCGATTGGACCGCCAACCGCTTTCGCAGCGACTTGTGGCTCTACCGAGATGCCGGATTTGGGCAGCCGGGCCGCCCCGCGCAGCTTTTCCAGCTCACACAGTCCGGCCACGACAGCGACCCGCACTGGTCGCCGGACGGCTTGTGGATCGCCTTTCTTTCCGACCGCTCGGCGGAACGCCCCCCAACCCGCGCGGAAGGCAAGGGAAGCGACGAAGACGACGAAAAGTCCCCCAAGGCCATCACCCAAGTCTACGTGATTTCTGCCGATGCCGGCGAAGCGTTCCCGGTGACCTTCGGGGAGGAAGAGGTCCACGCCTTCACTTGGTCGGCCGACTCGCACCGGATACTCTTCGCCACCCGCGAGCCCTGGACCAAGGAGCAGAAGGAGGCCAACCGGAAGGAGTGGAACGACGCCAACCGGTTTCGCGAGGCGGAGCGCGGCGACACCCTCTATAGCCTCGACCTAGCCTCGGTAATAGGCTGGAGCGCAGCCGGCGCGGGCTCCCCTGCGGGGCCCCTACAGCCTGCCAAGCTCGCCTCCACTCCTTATCGCATCGGCCGGATGGCGGCCTCGCCGGACGGACGCCAACTCGCGCTCGCCACCCAATCGCCCTCGCAGCGCGAGGAGTTTCGCGAGCCCTACGGCATCTATATCCTAGGCCTGCCTGCCACCAGCAACGCCACGCTGAGCCGCGCCTTGCAAGCTCAGGACACGGCTGAGGAAATCCAGTGGTCGCCGGACAGCCGGCACCTTCTCTTCAGCTATAGTCATGGCACGCCCGAAGGACCCTACCAGGATCCGCAAACTCGCGTCTACGCCGTGGATGTTGTCCCGGGCGGGACCGGCGGCGCAACGGCGGTCGAACGCTGGGCGACGCTTTTCACCGGTTCGGCTGAGAACTTCACCGTCACCGCGGACGGCGGCGTGTTGCTGGCCGGGCGGCTCGGTATCGAAGTCGGGCCCTACCTCCAGCCGAGCGCCGGCGCCGATCTGGCCAAACAGCCGGGCTGGGCAGGCACCTACGAGCATCTCTCCGCCGCCCGGCACTCCAGCCAGATAGCATTTGTTTATTCGTCGCTCCAGCGTCCGCCCGAGGTCTACCTCGCCGACCGACCCGACCGGCTGGCGCAGGCGCGCCCCATCACGGCGTTCAACCGACTCTTCACCGAGCGCGAGTTGCCGCAAGGCAAGCCCTACCGCTGGACGGCCGACGACGGCTCCGGCGTCGAGGGCATGCTCATCTACCCGCCGGGAAAGTTCGAGGCCTCGCATCTCCCCATGTTCCTCCTGATTCATGGCGGGCCCGAGGACGCCGATGGCGACCACTTCGAGGCCGATTGGTACCAGTGGGCGGCGCTCGCCGCCACCCAAGGCTGGCTGGTTTTCGAGCCCAACTATCGCGGCTCCACAGGCTACGGCGACGCCTTCGCGCTGGGCATCATTCCCCATATCGTTTCGCGCCCGGGCAAGGACATCCTGGAAGGAGTCGACGCGCTAGTGAAGGACGGCATCGCTGATCCCGATCGGCTCGTTATCGGTGGCTACAGTTATGGAGGCTACATGACCAACTGGCTGCTGACCCAGACCACGCGCTTTAGGGCCGCCGTAACCGGAGCAGGGGCGCTGGAGCACGCCGCCAACTGGGGCAACGATGACACCACTTTCGACGACGCTTACTTCCTGGGCGGCCTCCCTTGGGAAGCAGAGCCCAACTACAATGCCGAGGCGGCACTCTGGCAGATCGGCAAGGTTACCACGCCCACCCATATCGTCGCTGGCGCCGACGACATCCGCGTCTATGTCGGCGAGGACTATCTGCTCGAACGTGCCCTTTACACCCGCCACATTCCCACTCGCCTGCTCGTTTTTCCCGGCGAAGGACACTCGCTCGACAAGAATCCGTGGCACGGCAAGATCAAGGTGCGTGAGGAACTGAAGTGGCTGGAGAAGTACGCCGGAAACAGGCGCGCGGGCCAATAGCATCCTGCTGAAACCGGAAAACAGGGCTGGACTTTGCGGCGTCACGTGATATCCTTCGTTTCGGCCGCGCACCCAATTGTATGAAGCCATCAGCAAACAACGTGTTTCGTGCTTTGCTCGTGGCGGCGTTCGCTATCGCCGCCATTATTCCGGCCCGCGCTCACGATCCTCACGCATATCGTAGTCCGCAACAGGCGGCCCCCGCCGCCTCGACGCCAAGCGCTGTGCCTGGAATCAGCGGCCAGGGAAAGATGCGGTTCAAGGTGCTGTACCGCTCCGACCGGCTCCCGGAAGACGCCCGCAAGGTCCTGGTGAAGGCGCACGGCGGCTTCGCCGTCGACCGCCGGCCGGGAAAAGGCGAGACGTACTTCGCCTTGGCCGGGGCAGGCATTGTCCAGATTAGCGCCGACCTGAGGACCATCCGCATTCTCCCCACCGCGCCTGCCATGAAGGAAGTGAACCTGCACGACACCACGTTGTGGTACGGCGCCAAGGGCGACCCCTATCTTGTCTTCCCCGCCAACGACGCCGGCAAAGTGTTCACGACCACGCTCGATGGAAGGCTGCTTAACACGCTGGACGCGCCCGCCGGCATCGATCAGTTCGAGGTGCCGGAAGTACAGCAGTACTTCCTGGGCGGCGGCAATTTTGCTCCTACCGATGTGGAGGAACTCGACGGGCTTTACTACATCACCACGGGCTATTCCAACCTCGATTATGTGCTCACGGCCAGGATTCTCAGCCTCGATCCTTTCGAGACGGCGTGGTACGATATGGCCTGGGGCGGCAAAGGCGAAGCGCACGGCCAGTTTGGAACGGCCCACGGCATCACCGTGGTCCCCGGCACAACCCAGTTCGACATTTCCGACCGGCCCCATTCGCGCATCGAGCGCTATTCCCGCTACGGCCGCTACCTCTCCACTACCAAGATGCCCGCCGGTTCCCTGCCCTGCGACATTTCTTATCTTGATCAGTACGCCATCGTAGCCGCGCTCGACGGTCCCGACACCAGCAAGGGCGCGCCCATCTATATCCTCGAAGACGGAAAAGTGATTTCCACCATCATGCCGAAGGAGGACCTGGGCCTGGAGAATTTCAAGCACAACCACAATGCCGTTCTGCGAAAGATCGGAGAGAAGTTCTACATCATCGTTCAGGCCTGGAACCCCGGTGACTTTGCCATCCTGGAGCAAGCAGAATAAGGTCGAAAAGCGAGTAGCCTCGGCCGCAGGAATGCCGGCACCCCACCGCAAAAGGTGTTGCGCCGCCATAACCTCAGTGCTTCCAACAAGGGAGTGGCGGCATGAAACCGCCGCTACACTTTTCCTCAGCACCCTTCTCAACCAAAGGTCCTTGGCCCGCGATCGCCCACCCCCCTTTTCGTCGATTGGAGATTTACAAACAAGTGACACTTTCCTGACAACTGTACATGACCTTAGAACTACCATCAGGCTGTAAGAAACACACACAAGGTATCTAAGGAGGTCAACAGCGTGAGAACTACCAAATCGATCGCCGCTTTTCGCCCCGCGCTCTTGTTGAGCGCGACTCTTCTGCTGGGAGCCATGCCGCGGAACGCCGCCGCCGGCGGCGTTGACTCCTATGCACAGCAGAACCTCGTCTCCAACATCCCCGGGCTCGCCGCCCATTTCGATCCGAACCTCGTGAATCCCTGGGGAATTTCCTTTAACGGCGGCAGTCCGTTCTGGATCTCGGACAATAACTCGGGACTGTCGACGCTCTACAATAAACAGGGCGTACCATTGTCGCTCGTCGTCAACATTCCTTCGCCCACTGGCCCTACCGGTGGTACCCCCACGGGCCAAGTCGCCAACACCGCAGGGGGCTTCGGGGGCGCGAGGTTTATTTTCGCCACCGAGGATGGCCTCATCGCTTCGTGGAGCGGCGGAACCCAGGCCGCCACTCAGGTGAACAACTCGGCTTCGGCCGTCTATAAAGGCTTGGCGATGGCCGCGGACGGCTCCAACACCTATCTTTACGCTGCTAACTTTCGCGCCGGAACCATCGACGTCTTCAATAGCAGCTACAACCAAGTCAGCCTCGGAAGTTCCTTCACAGATCCGAACCTCCCCGCCGGGTACGCACCTTTCAACATCCAGTCCATCGGAGGTCTCCTTTATGTGACCTATGCTCTCCAGGACGCTGCCAAGCATGACGACGTGCCAGGGGCAGGTCATGGGTTTGTCGATGTGTTCACGACCGACGGTGTGATGGTGCAGCGCCTGGTTTCCATGGGCGCACTGAACTCACCCTGGGGCCTAGCCCTTGCGCCTGCCGGCTTCGGGGCGTTTTCAGGTGACCTCCTGGTGGGCAACTTTGGTAACGGTTGGATCAATGCCTACAACCCGACCACCGGCGCATATGCCGGTTGGCTCGATGATCCCAACGGCAACCCGATCGTCGAGATGGGCCTGTGGGGGCTCACCTTCGATCCCAACGGAGGGAGCGCCGATGCCCTCTACTTCACCGCCGGCCTTCCCGACGCGAGCGGCATGCTTGAGCAGAACGGGCTGTTCGGCGTGCTCAATCCAACCCCGGAGCCAGCGACCTGGTTGCTCTTCGGTACCGCGATGGCTACCGTTCTCGGCTATGGCCTGAAGCTTCGAAGCCATCTCCTTTAACCCCCCCCTGAAGAAGGAGGAGGCTGCGTCGAAGAGTGGCTAGTGGCGAGTGACGACACCCCGGAATGAAAGATTCAAGTTCCGCGAGGCTCGGCACCAACCACTAGCCACTAGCGGCCACTAGCCACTCGGTCACTGCTTCAATGCGTCCACTCCAGGATCACCTTGCCGCACTGGCCGGTGGCCATCAACTCGAAAGCCTGGCGATAGTCTTCACACCGAAACCGGTGAGTAATCACCGGCTTGATATCGAGTCCCGACTGCAGAAAGACGCTCATCCGGTACCAGGTCTCGAACATCTCGCGCCCGTAGATGCCTTTTACCGTCAGCATATTGAAGATCACCGTGTGCCAGTCGATCGACATCTCGCCCGCGGGGATGCCCAGCATGGCGACCTTGGCGCCGTGACTCATGTTCACCAGCATGTCGCGGAACGCCGCCGGGTTACCCGACATTTCCAGTCCCACATCGAAGCCCTCGGTCATGCCAAGTTTCTTCTGGACGTCTTTAAGCGATCCCTCCTTCGCGTTCAGCGCTACCGTGACTCCCAGCTTTTCGGCAAGCGACAAGCGATACTGATTGGTATCGGTGATCACTACAAACCGCGCACCGGCATGACGGGCGGTTTCCGCCGCCATCAGGCCAATCGGTCCGGCCCCCGTCACCAGCACATCCTCGCCCAGCACGGGAAATGATAGTGCGGTGTGCACGGCATTGCCAAAAGGATCAAAAATGGCGGCGATCTCGTGGTCCACCGACGGGTGATGTCGCCAGACATTGGCCATAGGTATGGCGATGTAGTCGGCGAAGGCGCCCGGCCGGTTCACGCCCACACCCTGGGCGTGCGCGCAGAGGTGCCGCCGGCCAGCGAGGCAGTTGCGACATCGTCCGCAAACCACGTGGCCTTCGCCGCTGACGAACTCGCCGGGATGAAAGTCGTTCACGTTGGAACCGACCTCCACGATCTCGCCCGCAAACTCGTGCCCGATCACCAAAGGGACGGGGATAGTCTTCTGCGCCCACTCGTCCCACGAGTAGATGTGGAGATCGGTACCACAAATTCCGGCCCGCTCCACCTTGATCAGCACGTCGTTGATCCCGACCTTGGGGACCTCGACATCCTCCAACCAAAGGCCGGGCTCGGGCCGGCTTTTCACCAGGGCTTTCATATCGCTCCTCTGCCGTCTTCGCCGTGTACGGCCACGGCGCTCATTGGCCCAACAATCTTATCCCAGAACGGCGGACAGGCGACAGGGTCTGGGAAACAGGAACACAGGGAATAGGGCACAGGGTGCGCCGCCCGGCCGTACGCCTTACGCAGCAATAATGATCGACCGCACGCGAATTCCTATATACTGACCGGTGCGCATTGCAGTGGGCTCGATAAACGCTGAGCCGGGATGCAGGACGCTGATCCTCGCGAAACTGATTCGACATACCGTAAATGCGGGCTCGTCATTTAACGCTCGCGGTTAAACCGCCTGGAGATCTCATGGCCAACAACCTTCATCGTCGAGACTTTTTGAAAGCCGGTGCCGCGGCTATCACTTGCCTGTCGGCGAGTGCAGTCACCGCACAACCTCAACCCCCGGAGCTCATCAAGAACGCTCCCGGCAACCCCAGGCTCTTCTCGGGTTGCTGCGCCTACTCGTACCGCAAATATCTCGAACCCGGCCGCATGAGCATGGAAGATTTCATCCTCAAGGCGGTTGAGCTGGGAATCGACGGGGTGGATGTGACCACGTACTATTTGAAATCCACTGAGCCCGGTTACATCCTCGGATTGCGGCGGCTGGCCTTCCGCAACGGCGTCCCGTTTTCAGGCGCGGCCATCGGGACCAACATGTGCCAACCCGAACCCACGAAGCGGGCCGAGGAGATGGAGAAGATCAAGAAATGGATCGACGTCACCCAAATGCTCGGTGCCTCCCACCTGCGCGTCTTCGGCGGCGAACTTCCCCAGGGCACGAGCGATGAGCAAGGCATCCAGTGGGTGGTGGAAACGATGAAGCCCGCGTGTGATTACGCCGCCGCCCGGGGAATCACCCTGGGGATCGAAAGTCACGGCGGGATCACATCCAAAGCCGTCAACATCATCGAAATCCTTCGCCGGGTCGATTCACCTTACGCAGGGTGCAATCTGGACATCAGTAATTGGGAAAGCGACCCTTACAACCAAATCGAGGCTTGCATTCCCTATGCCACCCACACGCACATCCGCGATTTCTATGGCGAGGCCAGGACGCCTCTTGATCTTGACCGTGTGTGGAAGCTCTTCGCGGACGGCGGGTACAAGGGTTTCATGTCCGCCGAATATGAAGGCACGGAAGATGCCGCAACCGGGGTACCCCGGCTGGTTTCCAAGATCAAAGTCCTCAATAAGAAGTACTCGACGGTCTAGCCTAGCGCGTCCTGGCTATTCTCTACAACAACCCTCACCCGGCGATGCGCGCCACCCTCTCCCAAAGAGGGTGAGAAAAAGAAGAGGACTTTCTCGCCAAGTCGCAAAGGTACGCAAAGTCGCGAAGAAGAACTTCTTTGTCTTCTTGCGGCCTTTGCGACTCGGCGAGCAACTTTCTTTTTCCCAGGTTTCTTCTCATGTACGCCAACCGAGGCCAATTCCCTACTCCCTCACCCTGAGCATCCCCTTAAGTTCGATCTCATCCGCCGACTTGCCTACCATGATCTCGAAGTCGCCCGGGACCACCGTCCAATGCTGGTCGCGATCGAGCAACTGCAACTCTTCGGGAGTAAGCGTAAACGTCACGGTCTGGGTCTCGCCCGGATCGAGGGCCACGCGCGCGAAGCCGCGCAACTGCTTCACCGGGGTTGATACTGGTGCGAAGGCTTGGTGAAGGTAAAGTTGGGGCGTCTCTATGCCAACGCGATTCCCGATATTCTTCACCTCCACGCTGACCGCGACGTTGCCCGACGGGTGGATCTCGGCCGGCTCAATGCGGAGGTTGCGGTATTCGAAGGTGGTGTAGCTGAGGCCGTGGCCGAAGGCGTAGAGCGGCGTCGCCGGCATGTCAACGTAGGCTCGATTGCGGGCCCATCCGCGCCCGATCCAATAAGCTTTGGACGGCTTGTAATTGTAGTAGGCGGGCAGTTGCCCCACGTGGCGCGGAATGGTGACGGCGAGGCGCCCGCTGGGATTGTAGTCGCCGAACAGCACGTCGGCCACCGCTTCGCCGCCGCGCTCGCCGGGCCGCCACGCCTCAACGATGGCAGGAACGTTTTCGGCGGTCCAACGGGTGGAGAGCGGCCGGCCGTTGACCAGCACCACCACCGTCGGCGTTCCGGTGGCGTAGACGGCCTGAATCAGATCCTCCTGCACGCCGGTAAGGTCCAGGCTGGCGACATCGTGTCCTTCACCGTCCGTAGGCGGATCCTTGGCCTCGTCAACACCGTTCTGGCCCTGGTTCTCACCGACCACGACGATCGCGACCTCGGCGTCCTTCGCCGCCCGAATCGCCTTGGCAAACCCGCTCTTGTCGTTACCCAGCACGCCGCAGCCCCTGACCGCCACCACCTCTGTTCCCGGCCCGACTTTGGCTTTGATGCCTTCCACCATGGTAACAACATGCTGTGGGACGACGCTCGGCGAATAGTCACCAAGCTGGTTCATGGCGTTTTCGGCGTCGGGGCCGATTACAGCGATGGACTTCGAATTCTTCCCGAGCGGCAGGGTATTGTTCTGGTTCTTCAGCAGAACAATGCCTTCGCGTCCCGCGCGCAAGGCTAATTCCTGATGTTCGGAGGAATGAACCGTGCGCATGGCGCGCCCGACGTCAACATAGGGATGCTCGAACAGCCCCAGCCGGAACTTCTGCTCGAGCACCCTTCGAACCGCCCGGTCCACAAGTGTGATGGGAACGCGCCCTTCTTCGACGTTCTCGACCAGCGGTCCCATGTACGCAGGTTCATAGGTGATGTTCACATCCACGCCGGCGCGGAGGGCCAGCGCGCCCGCTTCCTTCTGGGTGGGCACCATGTCCTCGTAGATCAACGTACCAAACCCGCCGCCCTCGCTCACCACGATGCCCCTGAATCCGAGTTCCTGCCGGAGGACTTCGGTGAGCCACTTCTCGGACCCATGCGCCGGGACGTCCTCGATCTCCGGATAGCCGGCCATTACACCCAAGCCACCGGCTTTGGTGATGGCACCAATCCAGGGCAGCAGATCGTTTTCACGCAACGAGCGCTCCGAAAACTCGATGGCGCCGCGCTCCAAGCCGCTGGCGGGCTCGCTTTGGGTGGGGAAATCCGTCAGCACCGCAATGGCTTTGTCCGGGGCCGCGATGTCGGACCCTTGCGTGCCCTGCACGATCATCTCGCCGATACGCAAGCCAAGGTAAGGATCTTCGGTGTAGGCTTCCTCGTTGCGCCCCATGCGCGGGTCGCGATCCAACTCCATCACCAAGGTCGAAAGCATGTGGATGCCGACGGATCGCGCCTCGGCCGCCGCGGCCGCATAGACGGACTTCACCAGATCCAGGTCAAAGCTGCTGCCGATAGCCAGGCCCTCGGGGAATACCGTGGCGCCGGGGAACATTGCCCCGTGCGTATCTTCCTCGTCCTCCAGCAGCGGTACTTTCAGGCGCGTTTGGGTGAGCGTGATCTTCTGAAGCTCGTTGAAGTATTCCGCTTGCTGGCGGGCGCCCTGGCGCAGAATCTCATTGGCGAGGGTGAAGAAGCCGCACCCCGGCCCGATCTCCCGCGTGTAGGTTCCGGCGGCGAACTTCCGGCACGCTTCCATTTTGGACGGAATGTCCTTCCCCAATTCGTCCACGTAGACGCACGGCAAATTGAGCTGCCCAACCTTCTCTTTCAAGGTCATCCGGCTAAGCAAGTCGTCCACGCGGCGCTCGATGGGTTGATTTGGATCCAGATAAAGCGGAGCTTTTCCGGTTTGTGCCTTGAGCACCCCGACGGCCAGGATTGTAGCGGCTCCAGTAAAGAACACCGGCAGTAACCGCTTGAGTGGCATTCGCAATCTCATCCTTCCTGACGTTCGCATTATATTGAACAGGTCGTCGGTTGCGGTGGTGACTTCCGACAGTTTGCTTTGACCCTCATCCACCGCTCGGCGGTTCCCCCTCTCCCGCAAGCGGGCGAGGGCTGTCATCCATTGTTATCTCGCGGTCAGATCGAATGTCCGAACTCGAGCCCCTCTCCCTAAGAGAGGGCTGTTTTCCCCTGATTCTTAGCCCTCTCCCCGGGGGAGAGGGTGGCCCGCGGCCGGCGCTTTCATCAGCCGGAGCGGGCCGGGTGAGCGGTTGGTTGATCTCAATGCGAATTTTCCGATTGCACTACATTCCGCGAACTCAATAGTACGCTCAGCGCTCAATTGTACACTCCATCAGCGGGTGATAGCCCAGGGACAACAAGCACTTTCGGAGCGCCGAGAATTGAGTCACACTGAGTAATGAAGACGGAAAACCGACAACCGACGACTGACAACCGGGAACCCCCATGGAAGAGCGCATCTCAGTTCGTGTTCCGGCCACCAGCGCCAACCTGGGCTGTGCCTTTGATTGCGCTGCGCTGGCCCTGAAGCTTTACGTCGATATTCACGTGACGCCGCGCGCCGACCGCGCGGTGACCATCCGCTACACCGGGGTCACGCCGGAGCGCATCTCTACCGGCAGCGATAACCTGATCGCCCGCACCATCTGGGGCACCCTGGAGTCCTGGAATAAGACTCGCGGCTTCGACCTCGAAATCGAGAACCAGATTCCGGTCGGTGTCGGGCTGGGGTCGAGTGCGGCGGCCATTGTCGGCTCGGTGGCGGCCTGCCATCTGATCACCAACCGGCCCCTCTGGGACGCGGAGTTGCTGACCTTGGCCACGCGGCTCGAAGGGCATCCCGATAATGCCGCCGCCGCGTGGCTGGGCGGATTCTCGGTCGCGCTCGACGAGGGCGGCCGGATCCTTTCCTTTTCGTGTCCCGTTCCCGACTCGGTGCACATAATCCTGGTGATTCCCGACTACCCGTTGCGCACGGAAGAGGCGCGCGCCGTGTTGCCCGAGGAGTACTCGCGCGCTGACGCTGTGCATAATCTCCAGCGCGCCGTGGCGCTGGCAGCCCACTTCTTTTCCGCCCGGCCGGCGTTCCGCCGCTCCTTCTTCGACGACCGTTTCCATCAGCCCCATCGCGCCACCCTGGTGCCCGGTCTCACCGCGGTGCTGGAGCATAGGCATCCGGACTTGCAAGGGGTGTGCCTGAGCGGCGGCGGACCTTCCGTGATCGCCTTCGCGCGCGCCAACCCCGAAGCCATCGGCGAGGAGATTCGACAAGTGCTGGCACAGAACGGGGTCGAGTCGGAAGTGCGCTGCCTCTCGGCCGACAATCTCGGTGCTAAGGGCTGGAACCGGATCGAGGGGACAGGGTAGAGGGGACAGGGTAGAGGGTACACGGTAGAGGGCACAAGGTACACTCCTTAGGCTTGAAGTTTCGCGGCTGCCAGGATTCGTTGTCGAAGGACCGTGAGCATCTTGCTGATCTCGGTTATCAATTCTGCAACGGATGCTGCTTCGTCGTGGTTCACGAAAGTCAACCGCACGGCCAAAGCCAGGAACGTCTCGGTCTCCATCAGTGATCCCTTCGCGATCGCCAGAAAATGGGCATAGTCTTTCTTGGTTGCCCGCGCATATAGCCCTCTGCGATGTTGGCCGGAACTGATGCCGCTGCACGGGTGATTTGATCCCCCAGACGGTATGTCTCGGCATGAGGCAGCTTGCCCGCGAGGCGATAGATTTCAACGGTGAGGTCCATTTGCCTTTTGCCACACCACCAAGTCGCGGTGTGAGCTGATTTTCGGCGTGTTCATCCCTGGGTCCTATTACTTTAGCTGCCCCCTGCGCACTATTCGTTCTACCATGTCGCCTGTCCCCTGTCCCCTCTACCCTACACTGGCCCAGCAGATCAAGCCGGGCAGAAATGGGACCGCGAGGTCCGGGTGGGCAGGCCTGACCCTGACGGTGAACCCATGCAATCCGCTGTGGCCGCACGGAGTAGTAGCTTCGAACTGGCAGGTACCTCGGCCGTCGGGTCCGACGGGCTCCATCGGGACGGCAACCGCGCCCGAAAGATCACCGCCGGCATCGAGGCGACCGAGATAGAGTTCCGTCGCCACGTCATGAGGCGAGAGCGAGCCAAGCCGGACGCAAGCGCGCACGCGAATGTCGGTTCCCACGGGCAACGTCACGGCGGGCCCCTGCTCGACGCCTTCAACCCGGACCTGCGGCCACCCCTGCCGCACGTGGGCGATCCAGGCAGCCAACCGCTTGGCCCCGTCGGCGTCATCGGATTCCAGAGTCCGGTAGCACTCGTCCGCCCGCAGGTAGAACTGGCAAGTGTAGTCCCTCACCATGCGATGCGTGTTGACGAAGGGGCAGATGCCGCCGATCGAGGCTTTCATGCGCTCCACCCACTTGCGCGGGACGCGATCCTGGCCTCGGTCGTAGAACGCGGGCACCACGTCGCGCTCCAGTAGTTCGTAAAGAGCCTCGGCTTCTACCTGGTCCTGGTAGTTGGGGTCCTCGTAGGTTTCGCCCTTGCCGATAGCCCAGCCGCCTATATGGATGCGGTCGGACGCCCGCCGAACGTAGCTGCCCACCGAGACCGGGGCGCGCCAGACCTCGTCCCACCAGCCGTCCAGCGTGCTGAGGTTCAACACGCCATTGGCGGCGGCTTTCATGCCGCTGGTGCCGCTAGCCTCCATAGGACGCAGCGGCGTGTTCAACCACACGTCGACGCCCTGAACGAGATAGCGGGCTACGGCCATATCGTAATCGGTAAGGAAGACGACGCGCCGGCCTAGATCGGGCGAGCGCGAAAGATAGGTGATCTGCCGGATCAGCTCCTTGCCCGCATCGTCACGCGGGTGAGCTTTGCCGGCGAAGATCAGTTGCACCGGCCGTTGGGGGTTGGTGAGAATGCGCTCGAGGCGCGCGGGATCGCGCAGAATGAGCGTGGCGCGCTTGTAGGTGGCGAAACGGCGGGCAAAGCCGATGGTGAGCGCGTCGGGATCGAGCGCTTCTTCCGCCGCTTCGATTTCCTTTTGCGGAGCGTGGCGGCGGATCCGCTGGTCGCGCACCCGCAGCCGCGCCCAAGCCACCAGCCGATCGCGCCGGCGCTCGCGCGTGCGCCACAACTCCTCGGCCGGAATCGAGTAGACGCGATTCCACACCTCGTTGAGGGCCGGTTCGTCGCGCCAGTTGGGGCCCAGGTAGCGATCGTAGAGCTGGTTCATCTCCAGCGAGATCCAACTGCGAAAGTGAACGCCATTGGTGATGTGCTGGATGGGAATCTCATCCACCGGCACTCCCGGCCACAATCCCTGCCACATGCGGCGGCTGACGTCGCCGTGCAATTTGCTCACGCCGTTCGACTGCGACGAAAGGTGGAGGGCGAGGACGGTCATGCAGAACTCGCCTTGATCTTGGGGGGCCTTGCGGCCCAGGGCCAGGAAGTCGTCGCGCGAGAGCCCCAGGCGGCGCGAGTAGTCGCCGAAGTAACGGTCCATCTGCTCGGGCGAAAAGTAGTCGTGACCGGCTTCCACCGGCGTGTGGGTGGTGAAGACCAGGCTCACCGATGCCAGCTCGCGCGCTTCGGCGAAGGAGAGCCGCCGGGTTTCCATCAGCCGCCGCACCCGTTCCAAAGCCAGAAAGGCCGAATGGCCTTCATTCATGTGGTACACGGTGGGCTGGAGGCCGAGCGCCTCCAGCGCCCGATAGCCGCCGATCCCCAGCAGCACTTCCTGCTTGATGCGCATCTCCCGATCGCCGCCGTACAACTGATAGGTGATGGCCCGGTCTTCGTCGCTCTGGTTAGCCGCCAGGTTGGTATCGAGCAGGTAGAGCACTACGCGGCCCACTTGCGCGCGCCACACCTGGGCCACCACGCTCCGACCCGGATATTCGACGCGCACGGTAAGCGGCTTGCCGTCGCCGCCAATCACCTCGCTGAGCGGCAGGTTATGGAAGTCGTTATTCTCGTAGGACTCCTGCTGCCAACCGGCTTGGTTCAGATACTGGCGAAAGTAACCCTGCTGGTAAAGCAGGCCCACACCCACCAGCGGTATGCCAAGGTCACTAGCTGACTTCAGGTGGTCGCCCGCCAAGATGCCGAGT
>Ga0335081_10009959_pt1 | contig 15321 bp, 11 predicted proteins | sample Lox_Sample_35_FD_206713 | JGI IMG/M metagenome (GOLD analysis project Ga0335081, IMG submission 206713) | Soil microbial communities from Loxahatchee National Wildlife Refuge, Florida, United States - Lox_Sample_3.5 | ecosystem: Environmental > Terrestrial > Soil > Wetlands | place: USA...
AAAATCTCCTCTCGTCGGCCTTCAGATCCTTTATGACTTCATGTTTGCCGGTGACAACGTATGGACGGGCGGAAAGATTTACAACCCGGATAACGGAAAGACATACAGCGGCAAGATGACACTCGTTTCTCCTCGCCAACTAAATTTGAGGGGTTTCTTCGGCATATCGCTCCTCGGTGGGACGACAACATGGACGAGATAGCTCGGAAATTGCCTTATTCCCCATACGGCCGAAGTTGACAAGAACGTCGAGAGATGCACAAAGAATGGACCAATGCAGATAGGATCAAAAGACACTGTGGTGACGCGGACACTAATAAATCAATATGAATGATTCAGATTTTCTGATAATATATGGTGCATGTAACTCTGCTAGTTACAAAGCATTTGTGATATGATTAGCCGTGATTCCCAGATGATTGCTACGGAGCGTGTTATTTTCTGGTGAAAGGATTAAGGCGTGGATAAGCTAAAAGTTCTGGTAGTCGATGATATGCGTACTGCCAGAAATTTCATTAAATCTGGTCTCGAAGGAAACCATAACAATATACAGGTAATTGAGGTGAATAACGGCAGGGAGGCCAAGGCGAAGCTTGAATTAGATCGGTATGACCTTATTCTGTGCGATTGGGAAATGCCTGTTATGACGGGAGCGGAACTGCTGACATGGGTCCGGGACCATAACACCTTGAAGGACATCAAGTTCATCATGATAACCGCCAGAACCGATCGGGGAAGCGTAATTCAGGCATTGCAGATGGGCGTCAACGGTTATCTGGTGAAACCATTCACCATCGATAAACTTCTCATAAAAATGACGGAGGTGGACAACCGCTTCAGTCGAAGAAAACACGAACGGGTAACCGTGGATGATGGTATCGTACTGCATTACGGAGAACAGTCGATCAACGGCAAGTTGTTGGACATCAGTGTCGGTGGTCTACTGGCCATATTCTCGATAAAATCTGGCCTTCCTCAGATTCTCGATAAAACGAGCATAGACGTGGGAAGCACCGGGGTAAAACAGGTCAGCGGAATCCCTGGTTTTGTGATCAGAATACAAGCGGCAGAGGCCTTTCCCAATTCGGAATACATTAAAATAGCGATTAAATTTCTGGGAGTGGACTCTCAGAAGACCAACGATCTGCAGACTTTTATCAATGACGCAATGCAGAGCCGCACCCCGTTCGATCAACCAGACCGGGAAGAATAGGGTGATATTCCCCCCTTGTCACAATATCGATATCCCATACTTGTACATCAGAGCCCTTATCTTTTTAAATGACGTAAAGGATTCTGGTGAATCACATCGTGAAAAATCCGCTCTGAGAGTGCTACCCAGGTCGCAGGAACAAAAGGTATACGCTCCACTGTTGATAGCGCCAAATAGCATGCTTCACAACGTTGGTACGTTGTCGCACAATCGTTTATTACACGCTACAATCGCTTTGTAATTGCTATGGTTAAAAAGGCCGCATCACGCTGCCCTGTCCACCAGATGTCGCTCTCCTTTTACATAGCGCTCCAGGTACTTCAAGTGCCATCGAGAGAAGTATGCGAACCTGATCAGCATTCCGCTCGGCAGCAGCATCCCGGAAGAAACAATCGGTACGACCTTGCCCCACACCTCGGCAAGCAGCTTGATCTCGGGGGGGATATAGAAATGCAATATGAGCGATGTGCCTTCGGGAAGCGGAGAACCGGACCTGATAAAGATCCAGGACTCGTCCATGTTCAGGATAAAATTGGGGCAGGTCTCGATGAGATTGTTTTCGTGCTTGATAGCAAGACAGACTGGGAAAGGAACAAGAACGAGGGTGTTCCCTTTTCTCCCGATTTGCAACTGCCCGCCCGTGTCGAACAGGATATTTTCCTCCATGGCCACCCCTCCGAACCTTCGTGAATCCAGATGAAAGACCGGTCCATCTTCTGTTGGAGAAGGCGGACCGGAATTGTCTGCCCATCAAATTTAACTGCCGTCTTACTTTTCAAAGAGTTTCGAGTACATTCCGTACCCGTCCTTAACCAGGTCCTCCGCGGGGATGAACCTGAGCGCCGCTGAATTCATGCAGTAGCGCAGGTGCGTCGGAGCAGGGCCGTCGTCGAAAACATGACCAAGGTGCGAGTCAGCATGCTTGCTTCTTACCTCTGTCCTTACTGAGAACAAACTGCGGTCCTCTTTCGTCACAATATTGCCGGGTTCGAGTGGCTTGGTAAAGCTCGGCCATCCGGTGCCGGAATCGTACTTGTCGAGGGAGCTGAACAAGGGCTCGCCGGATACGATATCGACATAGATCCCTGGTTTGTGATTGTCCCAGTATTCATTGCCGAAGGGCGCCTCTGTGCCTTCCTGTTGAGTTACATCGTATTGAATCGCAGTCAGCCTTTTTTTCAACTCTTCGTTGGACGGCTTCATGTAAACACCCGTATTATTGGCTTCAGCTTTCTCTGTATGCATCATGCCATCCTTTCCCCAAACCTTTGTCAGATACTGGTCGCGGCCCGCATTGTACCGGTAGAACTTATACCGTATCGGATTCTTTTTCCAGTAGTCCTGATGGTACTCCTCAGCGCGGTAAAAGGGGCCGGCAGGCCGGATCTCCGTGACTATCGGCTTATCGAACCGCCCTGATCGTTCGAGGTCCTTTTTCGATTCTTCTGCCAGCCGTTTTTGTTCCTCGTTGTGATAAAAGATGGCGGACTTGTACGACGGCCCGCGGTCAACAAACTGGCCGCCGTCATCAGTCGGGTCAATCTGTCTCCAGAACACATCAAGGAGCTTCTTATAGCTCACCTTCGCAGGATCATACGTGATTTCCACGGATTCCAGGTGGCCCGTGGTTTCGGAAGTCACATCCTCATAGGTAGGATTGACTGTATGCCCGCCGGTGTAGCCGGATATAACCTCTTTTACTCCGTCAAGTTTCTCGAAAGGCGGGGTCATACACCAGAAGCACCCTCCCGCGAAGGTCGCTTTTTCAAGAGGCGGCATAGTGCCCGCGTTGGCTTGGGTAACCATGAGCGGCAGAACCAGCAATATTCCCATCCATAATTTCTCAAACATGGTCAGTTCCTCTCTTTCATCTTCATTGTTTCTACATACGTCCCTGCCTTCTTTAAAGCCGATTCCATCTCTTCAATCGTGATCATCTTCGGATCGTAATAAACAGTATCTGTCTCATGAACGTAATGAAAGCCAGTCTCGATCTTTTGAATTCCATTCAGTCCTTGGAGGGCCGCCTTGCCTTCATCATAACACTTGACCTTGAAGATCACCTTCGACATTCCCGCTTCCTGTGCCAAGGCTACGCGGTCACCAGAGAACAAGGACAGGTATGCCGTCCTGATAGCTCCGCTAGTATTGGTGAGCAGCGCAATGAGAGCAAAGCCGAACACGGCAATGCCTATGGCGATAAATTTTGTCTTCATAAAACCCTCCCCAAGAGAACTGTCTCATAAACTTGTTTCGTCATCGGTTTTCCTCTGTACCCTGTGTTTCATGCTTTATATCTCTGTGTGATTGAAAGATACCTCTTTAAAGTCACGAAATCATCACAAGGGGATAAAATAATGGTCACGGGGATGTAGAGAACTAAAGACTGATTGACCAGGTAAATGGTTATGACCGATCCCGGTTAACGGACAAGTGAGGTTGAAGGAGTTGTGAAAACCGGCGCGAAGAACGCGCCGGAAATTTCAAAACTTCTGGCTTTTACTGAACAGCCCCGAGGCGCCGCTGGGAGCTGGCGGCATCGCCTCGACGATCTGGGGGGTGCCGCTCCCGTCATAACAGCGCACCGTGAAGGTGTGTTTGCCCGGTTGGAAAGGCCAGTCGTAGCGCCAGATCACCCATGTCGTTTGCGACAAGGGAGTCCTAATCTCAGCCGTCTGCCACGGGTCGCCATCAACCTGCACTTCGACCTTCGAGATTCCGCGTGCGCCCGCGTGGGCGATGCCTCCGATGGGCACTAGTTTCCGCTGGTCAGCGCTTATAATGGTCATATCGACAGCGATGGTATCGATGACGGATGTTGCCTTCATCTTTGCGACCTTGTCCCAGCCGCGGACCACCCAGTAGCCCGGTTCCCAATGGTCCATTGCCTCGATAGACTCAATCCATTTGGGCTGCTTCATCCCGTGTACGTCTGGAATGTAGATCCGCAGTGGAAAACCGTGGTCATCAAGCAGCGGCAGCCCGTCCCAGGCATAGGCCAGCATTACCCGCTCGTCTGCCATGATTGTCTCCAGGGGCAGAGTTTCCCAGAATCCGTCTGCCGAACTGATTTTCAGGTGAGTGGCATTGGGTTTTATGCCGAGGTCAGGCAGAAAGCTTTTCATGCTGACGCCGGTCCAGCGAGTCGTTCCTATAAGATCTCCCCCCACCGGGTTGGAGATGCAGGAAAGAGTGACGAACTGGTGCATGGGTTCATAGCGCTGGATATCGTCCAGGGTAAAAGACAGAGGCCTTTCGACAAGACCACCGATCTTAAGTCGCCACATCATGCCGTCGATTTTCGGCGGGGTCGTGTTGATATCAATGCGGTAGTGTCGCTCCAGGGGGGTGTATTCGGGCCGTGTGCCGGGCGCAGGCTTGACAGCGGCGCCTGCGTTCGGCAGGACGTGCGTTGCGGACCAGGGCATCAGGCTCGACAGTTTCATCCGGCTGTGGCGCTCTGACAGAAGCCCCACCATTGCCCCGCTCACCGTGATAGTCGCCGTGTACCCAGCTAGCCGGATCAGGAATTTACGCCGGTTGACCCGTTGAACGGATGATTCAAGGTCCGAATCCTTCTCGAGGGACACGCTAAGGTCGGACAGCCGCAGGTAAGCCCAGCCGAACGCCATTCCCCAAAAGACAAAAACAAACAGGCTCCAGAGCGCGCTGATCATCGGCGGGGCAACGGATGTCTTACCAAGGAATGAACTGATGAGCACGGCGGGAATGGCCGCGAGCACTCCGAGGAGAAAACCAGACACGTAAGCATATCGGCCGCGCAATGCGCGCAGCACGCCGAAGAGAACGGCGCCGGCAACGACGCCCGTGATAAACAGGCCGACAATCCCCATAGCCTGCTCAATAATCTTTGCAACCACCGATGTGGGACCCAAGTGCAGCCCGCGTATAGCAGCTACCATAGCGCCGATGACAAATTCGATGAGCGCTCCAGGCAATACGCGGGTCGTCCAGTCGAACACATCAAAGGGAACGAAGGGCAGGTCCGCCAGCCGCCATCCCGCGTAAAAGACGGCGACCAGTGCCGCGGTCAGCAATGCCCCAACCACTGATCCGATGAGAAGTCCCGGTGTGCCCCGCATCTTCATGGTCTTATCCTCTCTTTCTCGATGAAATGATCCACGTTCGATGGTCCCCTGTTACTATTTCGGCTGAATAAATGTCAACCGGAGAATTGGATCAGCACACCTCCATTTGACAAAAAACGTCCCTGTCCGCACGTACCGACTGCTTCGATCCCCGCGTTGACTACCGAAGGCAGTAGCCAGACTGGGACTCATCCGGCCCCTCGGCAGGAGCATTAGGACGGACGTCACAGAGGTAGGAGCGGCTGTCCGCAGGTAGGGCACCGCTCCACTTCCCGGTGTTTACTCAGATACAACTGCACCACGATGATGAACGCGGCGTGGCTCCACATAAGGGGGGAAACCGAAACCACCTGTCCAGTAAAGGGATTAACCTGCTCTGCGAGGACCCCTGACCGCAGCGCCCTTTCACAAACCCAGTTCAAAACAGCGATCGACTCCCGCAACTCGGCCTTGTTCTTCGCCTTTTCGATCAGGTATTGCGCATACCATAATGTACTAATGATCCAAGGGTTCCCGGAGATGCCCGGACTGGGCACAGCCACGCTTTGATAATGGTCGAATTCGTACCTAGCCAGCCCACCGATATCTGTCTGGCACCAGAGCTTCTCTTTCAGCGCTTCAATTGTATTGACAACCTTCTCATCCGATGCTGAGAAAACACCGAAGGCAAAGAGTCCGCAGAGGCTCGAATCGAACCTATAATCCTTCTGCGGTGAGCCGGCAAGGTCGGAAACTCCGTTCAGGAACCTCCCGGATTTATGGTCAAAAAGATGCTCCTCGAGGGCACTCTTGATTCTGTCAGCCGCAGTGCGATATTTTTCCCAGAGTTCGGTCTCGCCGAAGGAAGATGTAAAATTACTTGCTGCTTTCAGCCCGGCGATGACAGCGCAGATGGTAAAAGTGTGGACTCCGAGGCGCTCTTCCCAGAGGTCATATGAGGGCAGGGGGAGCCCTGTTCTCCGGTCAACAAAATCGCACAGAAAGTCGGCGGCAGCCTTGATGACCCTCCGGTACAGGGGTTTAATGAACTCAACATCCTTGAACAGACTGAAATGCTCCCAAAGTGCCCAGAGCACGAGCCCCGTCTCATCCTCCTGGATAGGGAGATGAGGCTTTCCTTCCAGGACCCATGGATGCCATGAACTCGCGAGAGAACCATCGGGGTTGTATTTGTGCAGGAAAAAACCGTTTTTCCCGATGATTTCTCGGCAGAATTCAAAGAACTTCTGTGCGGGTATTGGAAAACCAGCGACGTCGAGGGCGTGCGCCGCAATCGCTCCATCCCTCGGCCACATATATGCGTAAGTGTCCCTGGCGAACTGAAGGATGTCGGAATCATTCGCGGCCACGACCGCGCCGTTGCTGCCTATGTGCGTCCTCAGGATGAGGAGACTCCGGGTATAAAGCCGGACAATGGCATCGGGCAGATCGCCAAATTTCATGCGCTCCCGGTTAAGCCATAGCTTCCAGTACTCGGCAGTCCTCGCGATAAAGTATCCCGGCGTTCTCCGGACGACGAGATCGTTCAGCCGTTTCACCCCTTTCCAGTCAACGCAAGCTGCCATCCAGTAGTAAACTCGCGATGTTTGATCGGGTGGAATCGCCACGTGCACGGCGCAGACTGAATCCACCGAACCCTGAGAAATGGGATTGCCGGAAAGAACACCGTCTTCGGCATCCACCCAAGTACCGCTCAGCCCCTTGGACTCCTTTACCCCGGTGGCGAACTGGGCGATACCGACGCCGCCCTCCGTCAGGGCGTTAACGAAAAAATATCTCCTCCCCTTGTAATGTAGAAGCCCCTTCTCTTCCGGCTTGAAACAGACCGTATCGCCAATATCCGAGCCGTAAATGTGGAAATCATGATGGAAGAAGAGGCGGAGCTCTACGGACCGCAACGAGACATTCTTTACCGAAATCTCCCGCACGTAGACATTTTCATGGAAGTCCACGACGTCCCTCATCACGATATCCAGGCCGAGAGCCTTGTTCACAAGCTTAATCCTTGCCACGAGTGTGTCATCTTCGTAGTCCAGCGCCTGATCCCATTTGTCTTCGTCGATCCAGGAGAATGCGCCGTTCGCCCAGACGCCGACCTTGAAAGCATGACCTTGGGCGTGGTTCTCGCTACCCACGCCTGGAAAGCAGATTTCCCGCACGAGCCCTGACTTATCATACAGCATCAACAGGGAGCCATTCCCAATTGGTATGTCCCTCGGCATGTCACCCTACCCTTTCGAGGATTCAGAAACAAAGGATGTGAACAACGTAATAAGCCAGCCAACAGGATATCTCCAAGAATTATATCATATGCAATGTGGATAAAAAATGGCAGGTCAAAGAATCATGTTGACACATAGAAAAAAATTCTCGCTTTTGTGTCGAAGGATCTTGGTCTTGCTTTCTGCCGCGAAGCGGCTTACTTGAATGGACGTTATAATTGAAGCTCCCCAGGTTCCGCTTGTGGAGGTCTTTGACAGAAAAGGTGCAGAGTATTCACCCTGCACCCCCGCAGTTTTTGACCATTGATGCCCCTTTGTTTTTCCAGATACATATCTTAGCGCGCCGCTATGCCTTGCGCAAAAATAGAGAATCCCCCGGGGACAGTGCCCAAGTTGGTCAAGCTGCCGTCGCATCCAATTTGGAACATGTCTACAGATCCATTATTAGGGTCCAACGAATAAAGAAAACGTCCATTCCCTGTTATGGAAAGGTCGAGAGGCGTGTTTCCCGTGCCAGCAACGCCATCAAGTAGAGCAAGGGTCCCTACAACAGGCATGTCTATATAGGCGGAAATGGAGTGGGTGCCGGGGTTGTCAGTAAAGACTTCTCCGCGCCCATTGCCGGCTATCCAACAGGCCGCTATCTGCCCGTTGGGCACGGATCCGCTTATAACCTGCAGGGTGTCATCTGGCAGAATCTTGTAAGACGAAACCGCATTCGTGCCTGCTTCGACAACCAACAGATGCCCCCATTGGTCAAAGATAAACCCGAAGGGGGTAACACCATTGGATGGTGAAGTTACAGGAGTCTTGCCTGGCAATCCGTCATGGCCTACAGAGTAGACGAGAATCATGCTATCAGTTTTGTCTGTTACTACCAGTTTCTCACCCTCAAGATCAAATCCCACTTGGGCAAATGCCCCCGCTCCCAACGATCGAGTGGACCGAGTAAGGGGAATCAACTTACCTGTAAGACTCAGGCGGAAACCAGTAATGTTCGGAGAGCCTCCGGAATTCAGGACATAGACAAAGTTATGGAAGACAGTCACGCTCACAGGAAACATTCCTCCCGAATTAACCTTGTCAACTAAATTGAGTCCCTCCCGCAGGACTTTGAATACGGAAACTTCGTTACTTCCGGCATTAACTGCCAGGAGCCAACTGTTGTCCTCGCTGAGTACGAGGGACCCCTGTGAACCCAAAGTATCTATACCGATACTGGAACCGGTTCCACCTGTTGCTATTGAGCCTGCACTTGTCAGCATCCCGTCGTCGCTCCGATCAAAAATAACCACTTCATTACCACTAGCGGCATTTGTCATGGCATACACAGCCCCGACTATTTCGTCTCTCGCGCCGCCTGCGAAGACTGTGGCTGCTGAGATCAGCAGCATCGCTGCAGTTATAACTGCTACTAACACTTTTTTTTTCATTGATTCCTCCTTTTCTTCATTGTTGAAAATTGCCTTGCGGCACTATTGCCCGATCAGTAAACTGTATTACACAGAGCCGACCTCACGTTTTCACTTTGGCATTCCTCCTTTCGCGCATACTCATTTTGACACTTGTGCAATAGCACATATGAGAGTGTATGATTTGTAAACCGCATCGTCATATTTATCGTGGATTTCAACGCAAAATCAGTCGACTAATACGCAATCAGCGCAACGACGGATCAAGAAACGTTGATTGAAAACCGCAATAAAAACCAGGCTGCTGGTAATTTTATTTATTTAAATCGGGATGTGCAGAATATTGCTTGTTGCAAGCGCTTTACTTTCGAACGTGTCAAAAGTATAGCGAACGAAGGTCACGGAATCATCACAGAAGGATAAAATCTTAATCACGAAAAAGGGTAATTCTAAAGACCGACTCTCGAGTTCTATCTTGTGGGATTATGATTGAGTTCTATAAACTGGCAGGGTGAACGTAAAGGTTGTGCCGACATTGACAGCGCTATTCACCTGAATATTGCTCCCGTGGAGTTCCAGGATTCTCTTGACGATGGCCAGACCAAGCCCTGCACTATCTGCAGCATTCGGACGTTCTCTCTTCAGCCGAGAAGAGCGGTCAAAAAGTTGCGCAATAACCTCCGACTGGATGCCGGAGCCGGTATCCGAAACTTGCACTTCCATTCGTTCGTCTTTGGGAACGGCACTGACACTGATAGATCCGCCTTCACCAGTATATCGGACAGCGTTCTCTATAAGATTTTCAAGCACGCGTTCGCATAACCCTATATCGGCGAGCGCCAGAGGAAGGGAATCCGCGGCATTTGCAAGAAGTTTTATTTTTTTCTTCTCGGCAACGAGCTGAAACTTCTGCAGAACATCCTGAATGAGTTCGCCCATAGAGAACGGCTCGAGGCTGACCTGGACATCGGGAGAATCCAATTTTGCCAGTTCGAAGAGTTCAGAAACGAGTTTTCCTAATTGCTCTGAACGCTTGATGGCAATCGTGAGATAGTTCTGGTGTTCCTCGGGTGTTAACCCTCCTTTTTTAATGAGCAGGGTCTCGAGATAGCCCTGAAGTGAGGTCAGGGGCGTTCGAAGATCATGAGCAATATTCGTAACTAACTCTCTTCGGAGCGCATCGGCCTCTCTAAGTTCCTTTATCTGCTGAACGATACGATCGGCCATGTGCGTGAAGATCGTTCCGAGCCGGTCAATTTCATTTCTTGAACCGGTTCTAAACTGGCTCAATAAATCGGGTGGCTCTGAGAAATCACTCTGCCGGAAGGTTTCCATGGTCGCAGTAAGACTCTGGAGCCTTTGCGTCATCCGGTTGAAGAGAAGAAGCGATGTCAGTAAGGCAAACAGCAAGACTCCTGCTACAGCCCACATACTGAGCCGGAGGATGTAGCTGCCTTGGAGCATCTGGGCGACCGTGTCAAATTCCTCGCTACCCAGGATAATGTAAACGTATCCTAGCATGCTGCCTTTCAGAAAGATTGGTGAAACAGAGAATATTTTCCCGTGTGTGGGGTCGCGCGGATCGTCACCCATAATGGGTAAGGAAGATGTTCCGTTCAGCAGCTGTTTTATGGGCTTTAAGGAGACCGTCTGCCGTTTCATCTTTCCAGGAGGCGCGGAAAATGCCAGGATGGTGCCCTTAGGATCGAGGAGATATACCTCTATGCCAGGGTTTACGACCATCATCATGCGAAAGATATCCTGAAGGGCTTCTCGATTGACCCGACCGTTTTTTATAAATATTTTTCCCGTCGCTAAATTCTGCGCCAGCGTACGGTTGAGCTTCTGGTTCACCTCCTGAAAATACATCTGGGTGGTGTAGAGCGTCAACAGGATGTAAAGTACTCCTATCAGACAGAATATCCCCACGAGTACAGCGGCCAGTTTGAAGTAAAGGGTTTTAAACATAAGCTTATATCTTCAGTAATTCTTCGGGATCGGAGAATTTATAGCCGACTCCAAAGACGCACAAAATGTAAAACGGCTGAGCAGGGTTGTCTTGTATTTTGGCCCTCGAATAGTTGATATGAGTATTGACCTCGTGTTCGTAATCCTCATCATCGTAACCCCGAACTAAATTCAACAACTCCTTGCTTGTATATATCCTTCCTCGCAATTCATACAATGGATTAGTAGGTCGAATTTTACAGTCAATTTCAAGGGGTTTCTTCGGAGCCTGACTTTCCTCTATCTCCTATCTCCCCATCCATGAACATCGTCTCTTCCATTTATCTACTAATTGAAGGATACCTTGCAATCGTCACAAAACCGTCACGGCAACATAATATGTTGATCACAGGATAAGGGTAGAGCTAAAGTCACAATTGGTCAGTACCGGTCATGTATTTATATTATAAACTAATGAGTGTTGTAAACGGACAAGCAGAACATAAAGGCCGTTCCGACATTATCCAAAATACTAAACCCAATTGGGGTTCTCATGGATTTCGATGATGCTTTTGGTGAATACAGCCGAGTGATGTAGAGCGTAAGCAGGCTGCACAGGACGCCAATCAGCAAGACTGGCTTGATCGGAATGGCAGCCAGTCTGGCGTAAAGGTGTTTAAACACAACACTACCCCTTGTCTAAATCTACCGAATCGGAAAGCTTATAACCGATCCCCCTTACACTCAAGATGTACCGAGGTTGGGCGGGATTTTCCTCGATTTTGGCTCTGAGGCGGTTGATATGAGAATTGACTGTGTGCTCGTAGCCCTCATACCCATAACCCCAGACTAAATTCAGCAGCTCCTTGCGTGTATTTACCCTTCCGGGGCAATTCATGAAATGGAGTAGCAGGTCAAATTCTTTGGGTGTCAACATTACGAGATTTCCTCGAAGCGTAACCTTCCGCTTTTCAACGTTGACCACTAGCTCACCTGTCTTGATCGTATCGTATGATTGACGCGCTGCCTCCGACTTAAGCGCGTCCATGCGGCGGAATAGTGCCTTAACCCTTGCCAAAAGCTCCCGAATGCTGAAGGGTTTTGTCAGGTAATCGTCTGCTCCGATCTCCAAGCCGAGAATCCGGTCAATCTCAGAAGACCTCGAGGTCAGCATTAGGATGGGAAGGTAGGTCGCGTCGGATCTCAAACGCCGACAGATCTCCAGCCCGTCCAGACCTGGCAGCATCAGATCCAGAATAATCAGGTCGTGTTTTTTTGAGCGGGCTTGCTCGATACCAGCATTGCCGTCAAAGGCCAAGTTTACTTCGTATCCGCTATCCTGCAGATGAAGCTTCACAAGATGAGCGATGTCTTTATCGTCTTCAATTATAAGGACTCTACGAGGCATGCGTTTCTGCTCCCCTTGCATTAATGTGATGCTCACAGTAATAAGCATACCATAATAATTGATAAGAAGTTTTCCCCGCGACCGATGACATCATGTATTATTTATGCATACATTAGCGAATAAAAGAGGGCCGTTGATTTTAAAGTCTACAGGTAAGTTACAACCAATATTTACCGGCTGTGTTCCTCTCTTGAAAATTGTTGACTAATACATGGATCTGAGGGACCAAGGAAATTGCCGGCATTGAAAACTCTCCGTCAGTACATTAAGTACCTACTTCATCTCCGAAATCTGTATGCCCTTATACCTCTTTTTCTACTTTATCTTACTGAGAAAGAGTGTTACTGTTCCACCCACAATAGAACGTTAGGTGAAGTGAATAATGCTACCGTTTTGTAATTTAATTATTCATTCAATTTTATAATGTAAATTAATTGTTGTGTATTCTGGTGAATTCAGGCAGGCATTCGGTTTCATTTCGGGCACGCATTCCGATTCAATTCGGGCACCCTCCAACGGGATAACCGATTGCTGGGTTAAAGCTACTATCTCATAGGGTTTTTGACTTGTCAACGATTGATCTTTGATTTGCTCTTTCTCATTGATTCTCCTTTCAGTTCTATTTTGTAGGCATTGTGCACCAGGCGATCCATGATAGCGTCAGCCAAGGTCGGATCGGCCAGGATATCATGCCAGTGCTTTACCGGCAGCTGGGTGGTTACGAGAGTTGCCCGGCGATCATAACGGTCTTCGATGATTTCCAGAAGATCTCTTTGCTGTTCCGTCGTGAGCGGAGCAAGTCCGAAGTCGTCGAGGACAAGAAGGTCTGCCTTGAGAAGGGATTTCATCAGTTTCCGATACCGCCCGTCATGATGAGAAAGGGCCAGGTCTTCCAGGAGCCGTGGCAGCCTCTGATACACGACGACATGACCGTCGCGGCAGGCCTTGTGGGACAGGGCGCAGGCGAGATAGCTCTTGCCCACGCCCGTCGGGCCGATGATGAGCAGGTTGTGATGCTCCTTGATCCACTCGTTTGACGCAAGCGACAGAACGAGCGATTTGTCCAGCCCGCGGGGCTGGCGGAAGTCGATATCTTCTACGGATGCCGGGACCCTCAGTTTCGCGATTCGTAAGCGCGTAACAAGACGTCTGTTCTCTCGTTCAGTCATCTCGCGGTCAATGAGGAGTCCGAGTCGCTCCTCGAAGTTTAAATCGGTCGCTTTTTTATTTTGTAGTTGTTCACGCAGGGCTTTTGCCATGCCAAAAAGCCGGAGTTGCTCGATCTTGTCGAGTGTGGGATGCACTAACATAATGGTCTCCTTTCGGGTTTAGCGATAGTATTCGCGGCCCCGGATGTTGCTGTGAGTGATCACCTGTGATGCAGCTCTTGGTTCTGGTAACGGTTTTTTGTCCAAGTCTGTTTCAAGGATGGACTTGACGCTTCCGAAGCTGGTGCCGCCGATGGCGAGCGCTCGTTTGCAGGCAGCCTCGACGCGTTCTTTGCCATACTTTTTGGAAAGAGTGATGATCCCCATGCAGGAACGAAAGCCCTGTTGCGGGTGAAGCTTTTTTGAGAGAATGGCTGTAACCAGGCCCTCTGTTGCCTTGCCAGTCTCTGACGCCCACCGTATTAACCGTTCCGGGGTCCATTCCGCATAGTCACGATGGGCCTTTGGCATGTGTTCGGCGACCGTCGTATGTCTTCCCTTAACGTAGGACCGGATATGCGAGGCCACCCGCTTGTTGTGAAAGAAGACTTCCACTATTGATTCCGTAAGCCGTACGTCCAGGTATTCATTGCGGAGTTGGTAGGGTGCGCTGTAGTAGTGGTCATTGACATCGACGTGGTAATCGATGCCGAGCTTTCTTTTAATTTTCCATTCGGCGTATTCGAAGACAATCGCAGGCAACGGCTGTAGCGCCGGTTTATCAATCTCCAGAAACCGGCTCATACGGCTGCCGGAGAGCTTCTTGAAGGGCCGGTTATTGAGTCTATCCAGCAGTTCCCGGATAGCGGCATTGAGCTCTGCAAGACTGAAAAAGGTGCGGTTCCTGAGGGCCGCCAGGATCCACCGCTGCACCAGGAGGACCCCGGCTTCTACTTTCGCTTTGTCTTTCGGTTTCCTGACACGGGCGGGAATGACCGCGGCCCCATAATGAACTGCAAGCTCTTGATAGGTGCGATTGACGCCTGGCTCATAGCGACAGGGCTTTGTAACACCGGAGAGGAGATTGTCGGGGACCAGGATCTCGGGGACACCACCGATAAACTGCAGTGCCCGGACATGGGAGCCGATCCAGTCCGGCAGACCCTGCGTATACGTTGCTTCGGCATACGTAAAGTTGCTGGCGCCCAGGACGGCGACGAAGATCTGGCAGTCGTGTATCTCTCCGGTAGATTTGTCGATTACCGGGACTGTTTGGCCACAGTAGTCTACAAACAGCTTCTCTCCCGCAAGATGAACCTGGCGCATGGAGATGTCGAGCTTTTTTGCATAGGCGCGGTAAAGGTCACAAAAATGTGCATACTGATATCCTTCCGGATATTGCGCTTTGTACTCGTCCCACAGGAGCATGAGGGTAACACTTTTACGCGCAAGCTCGCGGTGAACATCCTCCCATACCGGTAGCGGACGTGGAGATTCGGAGACAACCACCGGAGGGTAGAGAAGATGCTCGAGGGCGGTATCGTCCAGGTCTGCCGGCAGGGGCCATGATAGCCCGGCCTGTCTGGCTCGTTTTGTATACTCGTCAACGGTGCTTCTGGCTATTCCACAGCTTTTGGATATAGCGCGGCGGCCCAGGCCACAGGACCATTTGAGGCGTAAAACTTCTTTGATTGTCCGCACGGGTATTCTTTCTCTCGTCATCCAGTTCTCCTTAGAATCGAATTTTAAGGAGACAGGATATACGAATTTGTAGAATTTACCCAGCGTCGTTTAATGCGTTAGAGGGTGCCTGAATTGGAGCGGAACACCTGCCCGAATTGCAGTGGAATGGGTGCCTGAAT
>Ga0335081_10009960_pt1 | contig 15321 bp, 15 predicted proteins | sample Lox_Sample_35_FD_206713 | JGI IMG/M metagenome (GOLD analysis project Ga0335081, IMG submission 206713) | Soil microbial communities from Loxahatchee National Wildlife Refuge, Florida, United States - Lox_Sample_3.5 | ecosystem: Environmental > Terrestrial > Soil > Wetlands | place: USA...
TCGCATCTGTACGATACGCGAACTGTACTCTTCCGTACAAATCGCGAGGTCGCGCGCCGCCGAAAATGAGCCGACTGTGAGAGAGGCCGGCTCGACCCTTCGCGTATGGAACGGGTGAAATTCGGTATGCGCAGAGTTCTAATTTGCTTAATCGCCGCTGCATTCCCGCTGGCTTCTGTTCAGGCCGCGACGATCGGCGTGACGGTCAACGCCGGTTACCAGTTCATGACAGAGGGCAATCTGTTTGACTGCCTCTCTACCGATCCGGGATGGCCGTGCCTGACCGTCAACCGCACATCCACCGGCATCACCACGGCAAGCCTGGTACTCACCGATGCTGCCTCCGCTGCCGACGACCCCGCTCACGGTCCCCCAACCAGGGTCACGGTCTACTCGTCGATCGCCGCTACCGAAGGTCACGTTGGCTTGTCTGTCACAGCCTCCGCCTCCGGAATCGGAAATGCGCAGGCGTTCGCCGACGTTGACTGGAACGACACCCTGACCGTCGGCGGGGCCGTGATCGGAACCCCGGTCACGCTGTTGGCCGAGATCGGCATCGAAGCGGAGTTTCTGGGTGAAGGCGGCGGCAGCGAAGCCATTAATGGATGTTTCAACGGTTCGATATTTGGCCAGCTCTGCTTTAGTGGCAGCGACGATAGCGACAGCGGCCGGTTGATTCTGCCCCGCGCCGCGACCCGGCAATTCACCGCCCACGTCGGCGACATCCTTTCACTTTCGGGGGAATTCGCTGGTGGCGTCACCGTCGACAACCGGGACACCGCCCCTGGCAACCCGCTCAGCGACTGGTCCGTGACGGCCAGCAACTCCGCCCATTTTATGATCACGTCGTTGACCCCTGGCGTCGAGTTGACCCTGGCTTCCGGTTGCAGCATCACCAACGGCTACGGCTGTGATCCCCCGCCTTCCTCGGCTCCCGAGCCCCACTCCTTGCTGCTGATTGGAGCCGGTCTGCTCTTCGTGGGGCGATTGGCAGGCGCCATCCGGAAGCTGTGATTCCCTCTAGGCTGCCGCTCCAGATCGGCGAGCCGCCCGACTTTTCCCTGCCCTTTAAACCCCTTGCCGCCCTCTGATTCTTGGTGTACCGTTGCCTATAGGAGAAAAAGATTCTAAAAGGTAATATAGTGATCGAATCCGAAGGGGAAAGCTACTTGGTTCCCTTGGCAGATCTGGCCGGGTATAAGATTCCGGTCGCGGAGATCGTGCCCGCCATATTGCGCTCGATGGGAGTCGGAGCCGACGAGCTCAACAGCGCAGATCTAGATGAAACCCTGGCGTCGTGGAAGAACCCCGTCGTGGCTTTCCTCCCCGATCAGCCAAGTTGAGTGAGGATCCTATGGTCAATGTCCCCTTGCCGACTATCGGTGCAACCGAACTCGCCATCTCCGTGGGCGGTGAGTTTTTCGTCGTCCCCAAGCAGGCGCTCGCGGCCTACCGCGTCGTCGACCCGAACAAGCTCAATTCCCTGAGGACTCTGAGCACTCAGATCCAGGCTGGCGCCGTGGCTTCGGCTGCCAAGTTCCGCGGCGACTGGGTCGCCGGCGTTCGCGGGTAATTCGTTCCCATATTCTGCGGCAATCGCCCGGCCGTGGAGGGCCGATCTGTGAAGGTTTTGTCCAGTCCTGTCTCCGCGCCTGCTTACATCGTGTTTCAAACCGGCCCGCTCCAGGCATCGCGGTACAACTTCCATGTCCCGCCGGACGACAGCTCTGCCAGAGGGTTGCTGCTCTACAACTCGCTGAGCGGCGCGGCTGCCGAGCTCGACCAAGCCGAAACAGAAATCTTCAACCGGTTTGAAGCCGGCAAACCGCCCGGCGCGATGGATTTGCTCCGGCACCTTCCGCAAATCGACACCCTGTATGGCAACGGATTCCTTGTCGAGGCCGGCGCTGACGAACCCGGGCGCGTCATGGCCGAGCGGCTGTATTGGCGCAAGAACCGCCATCACGTGGACATCACCCTGGTGCCAACCTTGGCCTGCAACTTCGCCTGCATCTATTGCTTCGAAAACCGCAACACCCGGTCCTTCAGCCGGGAAGACCGGGAGACCGCGATTGAGTTCTGCCGCAAAGCGATCGAGCCGGGCGCTCGAACGGTGCTGCTCCACTGGTATGGAGGCGAGCCGACACTCCGCGTCAAGGACATTCAAGCCATCGCGCCTGCGGTCTACGCTCACACCGAAGAAGTGGGAGCGCTTTTTCACTCCGAGATCTTCACCAACGCCTGGCTGCTCGACGACCAAATGTGCCGCACCCTGGCCCAGGATTGCCGCATTCGCACCATGCAGATCTCGCTCGACGGCCCCCCCGATATTCATAACGGCATGCGCCGCGGACCTGACGGCATCGGCGATTACGCCTCCACCATGGACCGTCTATGGATTGCACTGCGCTATTTCGACATCAAGCTCCGCATCCACTGCCACACCGACAATGAGCATCGGCTGCCAGAGCTGGTGGACGACCTGCAGACTCGGGGCTTCCACCAGGCCGAGCAACGCTGCGGCAATTACCTGCATCTTCACTTCTCCAAACTCTACGACTTTACCGACGCCTGCAAGCACATCAGGGAGATCCGGCTGGATCAGCATCACTTCGGGGAGTTTCAGTGCGACATGATGGAGTACGCGCAGCAGCGCGGGTTTCGCGTTAACTGGCTGCCCAAGCGCGTGCTGGGCAAGTATTGCAACAACCAGCGCGAGGCCGCCTGGATCTTTGTACCCGGCGGCAACCTTTACAAATGCTACCGGCATGACTTTTCCCAGGCCGAAGGCCTCGCCGGCTCGGCCGCCGATCGTCTGATCCCGCTGCAGGTCACCCCCAAGGTGGACGCTACGGATCTCTCCGAGTGCCACGAGTGCATCTACCTGCCGCTCTGCAGTGGGACGTGCCCCGAAACGGCGTGGTCGGAGACGCGTTGCACCCACCTGAAAGGCAACGTGGAGCGGAGATTGCTGAGTTTGCATGCGCGCGGTCCGGAGCGGGAAAGCCTGTTCCCGGACTCGGAATGAGCCGCGTCGCTCTCATCTTTCAGCGCTTCGACCGCGCCGGTGCGTTGCTCGCGGCCCTAACCACACGCGTGGAGAAGCTTGGAATCGAAACCCTCGGTGCGGTGCTGGCACGGTCCGGTCACGAGGTCACATTGATTGACAACGAGTTGGAAGGGAGGCCCACCGCCGAACTGGCCGCGCAGCTCAACTCCGGATCCCTCGACGTCGTTGGCTTCTCGTTCAACTCCGGCAACCTGGATAGCACGCTGGAACTGGCAAATCGGATCGCTCCGGGTCCGCTCGTGGTGTTCGGGGGAGTGGCCGCAAGTCTTCACCCGTTGGAGACTCTGGAGCAGTGCGCACGAGCCGACGTGGTGGTGACGGGAGAGGGGGAGGCTCCACTCGCGCAGCTCGCCGCCGGCGAACGGGATGTGCCGGGGACTGTGACCCGCCGCCGCTTGAGTCCAATCCCCGTTCCCGCGGTGGATCTCGACAGCTTGCCGCTTCTCGAGCACCGCCTACTGCCTCGGTACGACCAGCCCACGATCAACACCTCGCGGGGCTGTCGCTTTGCGTGCGAGTACTGCGCCGAATCGCGATTCCTCCGGGAGGCGCGGCTGCGGTGGCATGCTCGCTCGCCCCGGCATGTCCTGGACGAGCTCCGGCGCTTGCTGCTGCGCGGCGCCAATCACGTGTGGATTGTCGACGGCGATTTCCTCGGCCCCGCGCCGGCACGAGCAGCGGCCATCGCCGAGGGCGTCCTACGCGAGGGATGGCCCCTGCGGTTCGAAATCGACGCGCGCGCCACCGACGTCGAGGAGGGCCTCTTCGAGTTATTGCGCGATGCGGGACTGGGCCGCGTGTTTCTCGGAGTGGAATCGATGGCCCCGTCGTTCCTCCGCCGCATGAGAAAGGGTGTGCGGCCGGAGCAGGTGTACAAGGCTCTGGGAATTCTGGAGAAGCTCGGAGTTGGATACACGTTGGGTATGATCCCCTTCTCGGAAGAAGCGACCCTGGAGGAGCTGGCCGAGGATGTCCGCTTCATGGGCGAGCACGGCTTCGAGAACATCGGCAGCGATCTGTTCCAGGGCCTGAAAAACTACAGCACGCTTCGCCCGGCCATTCCGTCGCGGTTTCAGGACGAACGGGTCGCAAGAATCTTCCAGGAGTTCCGGGCTTTTGAACCGAGGCTGGGCTGGTGCTACAACGCCCGCATGCGCGGCTGCACCAGTTTCGCCGAGCGCCAGCAGTTGATCCGTGAGATCAACGCCGCGGTCGGCGAGGAACTTGAGCGGCTCGTATCGGCCGCCGCGGCGTGAAATGATGGACCGAGTCGTCCTGCTCGCCAGTCCCGCTGATGACCGCTACGATCCGGCAATCCGGCGCGGCATTGCAGAGCCGCCGCTCGGACTGCTGTATCTGGCCGCTGCTCTGCTGCGCACCCCACAGTGCGAAGCGGTGAAACTCGTGGACGCCTACCGCGATCCCGCCGCAGCGGACAACCTGGAGGAGACGCTGGTTCAGTTTGGCGCCACCCAGCTCTGGGTCTCTCTAATGTCGACGGAAGGCCCGCGGTGCTTCGGTTCGCGGGCGGAAGAAATTCGACGACGGTTGCCGGGCGTGAAGCTGGTGGCCGGCGGCAAGTACTTTCAGAACGCTCCTCCGGCAGCGCTGCGCCCTGGATGGAACGGTTTCGATCTGATCGTTCGCGGCGATGCGGACCTGGAAGCGGACCGTATTCTCCAGGCGCTGGGGCTTTACGAATGTGCGGCGCTGCCGCCCATTGAACTGCCCTACCCCCGGCGGGAGCTCGCGGACGTATTCGACTACTCGGGTTCGCGCCCGCCGCATCATTGTGTCATCGGCGCCCGGGGCTGCGTGGGCGGCTGCACCTTTTGCGCGATCGCCAAGCGAAACCCTTACCGCCGCGATCCGGCCAACGTGGTTCTCGAGATGGAACAGCTCCTTGCCGAAACCGGCGTGACCTGCTATTCGATCATCGACGACCTGATGCCTTTCGACTCCGGTCGTTTTGACCGGTACGGCACGGCTCTCAACCGGCTCCCGGCCGCCGTCCAGGTCGACGTCAGTTGGCGAGCCGACCGGTTCACTTCGCAAATCGCCGCGAGACTTGCCGCCTCGCGCGTGCGCATCGTGCGATTCGGAATCGAGTCCATCGACCCCCAGGTGCAGACGTTGCTCGGCAAACCGTGCCCGCGGTCGCAGATCCTTGCCGCGGTTCGGACCGCCCGCGACCACGGCCTTTCAGCGGCCACTTACTTCATGTTCGGCTTCCCGAGCGACACCGAAGACAGTGCGGCGGAACTGCTCGACTTCATGCTCGAGTTGTCGGCGGAAACCAAGGCGCCGCCCTACCTGGGAATCCTGCGTGTCCTGGACGGAACCCCGCTGCACCGTATCTATGGCGGACAGCAGCCTCCCGGCTTGCCCGTGGAACGGATGCTCGAACTGTTGGAAGGGTGGCGCGCCCGCTTCCCCGAATTCTTCGGAGTCCAGGCATGAGCGTTCCGCCCGTGGTGAGCTGGATCTTGACCGCCCGCTGCAACATGCAGTGCCCCCATTGTTATGTCTCCGCCGGGCCCGCGGCCCCCGGCGAGTTGTGCGCCCGGGAGCGCCGCGAAGCTGCCCGGAAGCTCGCGGCTGCCGGCGTCACGACGGCATTCATTTCCGGCGGTGAGGTTCTGCTGCTGGACGACCTTGACAGCCTGGCGGCGCTGCTGCGCGAGAACGGCGTCGCGGTGAGCGTCTGCACCAACGGGACCGGCCTGGACGAGGAGCGAGCGGCGCGCTTGCGCGCCAGCGGAGTCTCCGGCCTTTCGATCAGTCTGGACAGTGCTCTGCCTGCGGAGCACGACCGCTTTCGTGGCGTCCCCGGCGCGCACCGGGCCGCCCTGCGCGCCGTTTCCGCGGCTCGCAACGCCGGCATCAGGGTGAATGTGGATGTCACACCCACGCAAGCCGCGGGACGCTCGATCTCCGCCCTGGTGTGGCTGTGCGAGCAAGCCGGAGCGGACCACCTCACCGTCAAGAGGTTCCGCCCCACCGGTCGCGGCGCAGATCACAGCGCGGACCTCCAGTTGCCCCAGCCGGAGTATCGAAAGATTCTCGATACCGTACTGGCTCGCGTGGGCCGAACGTCGATTCTCCTGGACGTACAGGACCCCGCGTTTCACCTCTACGCCCGCATCCGCGGCGCCGACCTCTCGGCGCTGAACCGGTGCGCGGCCGATGGGTGCATGGCTGCGCGCGACTGGTTTGGACTTCAGCCCGACGGGACCGTTACGCCCTGCCCTCTGCTGACGATTACGCTCGGTCACATTCTGAGACACAACCTGCCCGATCTGTTTTTGCATTCCGAAGCCGTGGCGCAGATCCGCGATCGCCGCCGGCGCCGCGGGCGATGTGGGCGGTGCGTCCATGCCGACGTCTGCGGAGGATGCCGCTCGCATGCGTGGGCGAGCTCCGGGGACCTGCTCGGCGAGGATCCCGGCTGTCCGGTCCCGCAGGAGCTTTGCCAATGAAGCCGGCTGCGCCTGAACATATTGGCCTGATGCTCACCGACCGCTGTCCCCTCCGGTGCGGCCATTGTTTGTACGCCTGCTCGCCGGGACGAACGGCAGCCGCCTCCCCCGAACGGATCGAATCGACTCTCGCCGGGCTGGAGCAACTGGGTTGGCGCGAGATTCCGCTTCACCTGGGCGGCGGCGAGCCCTTCCTGGTTTTCGACACGCTCCTCCGCGCGACCGGCGAGGCGATCCGTCGAGGCTTTCCTTTGGAATTTGTCGAGACTTCCGGGTATTGGTACCACGATCGGAAGCAGGCCGTGTCATGCCTCCATTTGCTGCGGCTGGCGGGCTTGCGCAGGCTGCTCATTTCCGCTACGGAGTTCCACCTGAGCCAGGTGCCGGCCGAGCGCCTGCGCGAATTAGTAGAACTGGCACAGGGCGTTTTCGGAGAAGCAGGCGTGGCGGTGGAGCGGCAGTCGCGGCTTACTTTGGGAGGCCGCGCTCCCTATTCCATGCGGGCTCGTTTGCCGCAGGTGCCCGCCGTTGCCCTGGAGTGCGATTGTGCGGCCCGGCTTCTGTGGAGCCGCAAGTGGCACGTGGGGCCCGACGGGCGCATGCACACCGGCTATTGCGCAGGTATTTCCTTCCCCGCCGATGGATCAATCCGCGCCTGGTACAGAGATTTCGATCTTGACGATTGGCCCGTGGCGAGAACATTGGTCCAGCGAGGTTTGAAAGGCTTGTTGGCTATGGCGGAGGAACAAGCGGGCTTTCAAGTGGATCCGCATGGCTACGTGTCGGAGTGCCATCTCTGTCAGGAGGCGCGGCTGGCTTTGTGGCGTGTCCGGCGCTATGCCGAACTCGGCCCGGACGGGTTCTACCGCGAGTTGGAGGTCTGCCGGTGAGCGCTGTTCCCAAGCTCGATACCGTGCAGTGGGAGGTGACTCGCCGCTGCGACCAGCGCTGCGAAATGTGTTGCCTGGGCGGGCCGCAGTCCGGCATCGGTGAGCTTACCACCGCCGAGTGCCTTCTGCTGATCGATCAGTTCGCGGCGCTGGAAGTGCGCGAAGTGCAGGTGTTTGGCGGCGAGGCCTACCTGCGTCCCGATTTTCCCCTGATCCTCCGCCGTTTGACGCGAGCCGGCATTCGAATCGCATTGACCAGCGGAGGACGCAGGTTCCCAACAGAGCTGCTCGAGGATGAGGAGATCCGGCCCGCGATCTCGCACGTGCTCCTCTCCCTGGATGGCCTCGAAGCAACTCACGACAGCTTGCGCGGAACTGCGGGCAGCTTCAACGCGGCGCTCCGAACGATGCATGGGCTGCTGCGAAACCGGATACCTGTGGGAGTCACCACCCAGATCAACCGCCGCAATCTACGGGAGTTGCCGACTCTGGCGGACTTTCTGGGCCGGCTCGGAATAGTCTTCTGGCACGCTCAGCTCACCGAACCGTTCGGCAATGCCCGTTCGCGGCTCGATGATCTGCTCCAACCCTCCGAGCTGCTGAACGCGCTCGATGTGCTCGTCCGTGTCAAGCGGAGCGCGCGACGTCAAAGGATGCTGGTGAAACCAGGCAACAACATCGGCTACAACGGACCACGTTCCAATGCCTTGCGGGCGGATCTGACGGGCCATGAGGCTTATACGGCCTGCCGCCAGGGGCTGTCATACCTCGCCATACAGCCCGACGGCACGGTAAAGGGTTGTGCGAGTTGCGCGGCCGGCACGGACGCTGTCCGGCACAGCATCCGCGAGCGGCCGTTGGCGGCGATTTGGAACGACGGAAAGTCCTTCGTCTGGACCCGTCAATGGTCCCCGGATCAGCTTTGGGGGTTCTGCGCGGAGTGCACGTACGCGCCGGTCTGCCGAGGGGGCTGCGTGCAAACGAGTCAAGCTCTCTTCGGACGGCCCGGCAACAATCCCTACTGCGAGCATCGCGTCCTGCAACTCGCGGCACGGGGCATCAGTGAATCCTTGGAGTTGGCGCCGGAGCCGTCCGCCGCCTGCCCGCTTGCACTCACGAAGTAGCCGCGTTCCAGATCGTTAGGCGCGGAGCAGGTGCTGCCGGAAGGCGTTGACAAGATACGCGGCGCCGTGGGCGGCGTCCTTCGTGCTGGCACGGACGATGGTATGTGATGTTACCCAAGGCCTCCGTATTGGTTGGGAAATCACTCGCGGCGTTTCGCCGCAGGAGAAGAAAGAAGCAGCAATGAACCAAGAAAAGTTCCCGCCCGGATGGGACGAGGATTGGCATGTGCCTTATGGCGCGCTGTCGCGCGTTGTCGCTACCGTCAGCGCATCCGGCAGCAGCGTGTTTCCCGTGTTGTACGCCGCCGAAAAATCAGGCAGGCCGTGAGTGCCGCCGTTCACCTGCTTGCGGGCCTCGGCGAGATTTCGCGCCGAAAGAGCGTTGCGAATCGCGGTCTCGTGGTCTTTCAGAAAGCACGCCAGGAGATCCGCGGCGACCTTCGAGTCGTTTGCCAGATCGGGATTGTCGATCAGGCCGCTGCCCAGCCCGATCAACTGCCCGTATCTTTGATAATTAGCGCGCCCGGTGAGTTGCACGAACCCACGGCCCTTGAACCGCGCGCCGTCGCCCGGCTGGTTGTTTCCCAGCGACGCGCGGCTGTCATACAGCGCGAAATTCGGACCGCCCGGAGGCGTGTTGAACTGGCTCACGCCCTCGCTGATAGGCGCGAAACTGCCGGTTTCGGCGCGGATGGTGCCGATCGCCATAAGCACCATCTGCTTGTCGGCCAATTGCGGCGCCACCAGCGCGTTCAGCACGAACGGGAGGTGAGCGGTGATGTTGGCCAGCGGAGCGCCGGGGCACATTTTCGAAACGATCTCGACCGTGACCGCCGGAATCATGGAGGTTATTGAAGGGACCGAGACTAGGCCCAGCGCCAAAAGAGTCTGAAATCCCGCGACCCCGTCGGCCGCGAGCCCGGCGCTGGCCTGGAGAGCCTTTACGGCCTTTTCCGTGCCCGGGCCAAAAGAGCCGTCGGTACCGCCTGGGTCGAAACCCTTGGCCGCCAGGGCATTTTGCAGCGCCAGCACGTCCGGGCCCGAACTGCCGACTCTCAATGTCTCCATCTGAAGTCCCTCCTTGACGATCGGAAGGTCACAGGCTATCCAACTCAACGAGAAGCTGTCAATCGATGGTTGACAACCCAGTCAATGCCTCGCCAGCCCGGCGCGTCAGCGAGCGGAGGGTGCCCCTAACGCGCTTCCGCTTCCTTCTCTATGTGCTCCAGCACGCGCAGGTGAATGCGGTGAATGATGTAGTTCGACCACAGCCGCCAGTACGACGCCGGCCAGAGGTCGTGCGAGTACCAGGTGACGCCCTCCAGCCTGGTCCGCCCACCGGGAAGCGGAGTCAACTCGAAACGACCTTTGTGCGAAACCAGAAACCCGTCGAGGTGCGGCGGGTGCAGGCCGCCGTAAGGCGATAACTCGCGCATCGGTGCGGGGACGCGGCTCACGGAGAACTCGAGCAGCCGCGGCTCATCCCAGGTGGTGATCGGTTCCACAAACGGGCCCGTCGAGAAGATGCAATAGCGAATCGCGCCGGCGCCGCGGCCGTGAATCTCGGCGCGGATGGGGTACGCGATTCCCGCGCGGAACAGCCACTCCGCCGGCTCGGGTAACTGCGAAAACTCGACAACCTGTTTCCAGACACGCTCCGGTGGGGCATTGACTTCGATCGCGGAGCGGACGGCGAATTCCGGCGCTGCCGTGCGCATCAATCCCTCCGAGCCGATAATCGCGGGCGGGAACGCGGCCAGCAATACGAGCATCGCCGCGGACTCCCACCGGCGGTACGTCTGGCTCTGAATGACGTAGCCCAGACTGGCGCCCAGGGCGGCCAGCCCGATCGCGATCGGCGCGGCCATCATCAGGCAGATGATGCCTTCCAGCGCGAACACCAGCAGGCCCAAACTCACGATGCCGCATGCCGCCATCCCGACGCCCAGGCACTGACCATAGCTGTACGGCCTGCGCCACGTGTAGATCAGAACGGAGAGCAGTCCCAGGCAGAATGGCAACGCCACGAAAAGGCCCAGCCCGTAGCTGGGGATCCGCGTCGCGAGCCACGCGGCCGCGAGACAGATCGGAATCGAAATGACGAGCGCCAGAGTGGAATCGCTGACTCGCGAGATGCGGACTGCACCCGCGCGTTGCGCCACCGAGCCGGCGCCCGCCTGGACCTGTTGCGTCGGCAGTATGCAGAGGCAGAAGAACAGCCCCAGGCTCACGGCGGGTACAAAGAACAGCAGGACCAGCGCGGCGGGCATGCGCAAGGCGCGAAGCCGCTTCACCGTCAGCGCAACGCCCAGCCAGACAAACGGCAGCGCGATCGCCGCCATCACCAACAGGAACCGCCGGTCATCGGGGCTAAGCGACAAGAGAGAAACCGTGGTTCTAAGCGGGTTCAAATACTGCCATGGCATCCATGGACTGTGATGCAGCAACGAGGCGGCGAAACGGTCGATCGTATATTTGATGGCGAACGCCAGCACGCCCGCTAAGAAATAGGCCAGCCGCCCGATGGTCCCCTGCAGGCTGAAGAGCCAGATGATGGTGCGCTTCATGAAATGTGTCCCCTCCCGTCCACGGCAGGTTCTTCCGCCGGGCCCCTCTCCAGCATGGATCGCGCTCCGGCCCAAAGCACCGCCGCCAGCGCGATCGCCAAAGCCGGAACCACGTACATGGCCTGGTGCAACCCGATTGCGCGCGCGGCTTCGGTGACGCCAAATCCTCCGGCCGCCTGCCGCGCCAGGCGGTCACTCAGCATCCCGGTGAGCAGCGGTCCGAAGGCCGCTCCGCCCAGGTAGGTCACCAACAGGTACGCCGCCATGGCGGTGCCGCGCAGTTCTGGCGCGACAATGTCATTGATCGCGGCATACACCAGCCCGTAATACATCTGCAAGAGGCCGTACGCCGGCATCAGAAGCGCCAAGGCGCGGCCGGCGTTGCCCGCCGCCACGCGGATAGCAGTGAGCGCCAGTGGCGCGGCAGTGAGCGACGCCCCAGCCGCCAACAACAAGCGGCCGTTCTTCCACCGTCGAATAATCCGGTCGCCGCAAACACCGGCAGCCACCGCTCCCAGGATTCCCGCTGCGCCCGAGCCCACGCCAGTCCAGACGCCAGCCTGCGCGATCGACAGCCCGTGGTATCGCTGCAGGAACGCCGGCAGAAACGCGCTGAAGCTATACAGCGCGAAGTTCAGGATGGCGCCGGACGCGGCAATCCACCACAGCGACCGCGTCTTCGCTAACTCCCGCAGCCCGGCGTGATGTGGCCCGCTCCGGGCCCCGGACGCGCGGTCTGGTTCCGGCAAGGCCGCCACCACCGGCGCCAACAACAGTGCCGGCGCTCCCGCCAGCGCCAGGGCGATGCGCCACCCATGCGCCTGCGCCGCCGGGCCGGTCACGGACGAGCTGAGCATCACTCCGATCGGCACGGCCATCATGAACCCGGCCATGGCGCGTGCCCGCTCCTCAACCGCAACAAGATCGCCGATCCAACTGACCGCCACGGGCGCGCAGACCGCCTCGCCGATTCCAACACCGATCCGCGTAACCGCCAGAAACGCGTAGCTGGCTGCCGCGCCGCCAACGCTGGTTAGTCCGGCCCAACACGCCACTCCGATCGCCAGCATTCTCTTGCGGATCGAGCGGTCCGCGAGGCGGCCCAGCGGCAGCCCCGCCACCGCATACACGACGATGAAAACCGTGCTAAGCGCGCCCAGTTGGGTGTCGGACAAGGCGAACTCGTGCCGCAGCGGTTCGGCGAGCGCGCCGAGCGCCTGTCGATCGTAATAGTTGAGAACGTTAACCAGGAATAGAACGGCCAGTGATGGTCCGAGGATCTTGGATCTCACTGGCCGATCATGCTATCACAGCTTGATTTCGGTCTCTTTCAGATTCTTGAGCTGCTTTTGCAGTTTGTCGAGCTTCTCCGCCGGCACTTGCGGCAGGTCGCTAGTCGGCGTCCCTTCTTTTCGCACCGAAATCGAGCCGCGGTTGGCGGTGAGGCGGAGCATCGGCCCGTCCCCCACGTTTGCCTTCAACGTGACTGTGCGGCCTTCCGTTTCCTTCTGGATCTCCGGCCCGAAATCGTTCACTGCCTCGCCGTGCTCGGCGGTGGCGTCCAGTTGAAACGTCGCTTTGGGTGGCAGAATCAGATCGATCCGGCCAACGCCCGAACGCGCCTCGATAGAAGGCAGCGGCAGGCGGCCCGGATGCAATTCCACGTCACCGCGGTCGGTCTCCAGATCGAGCGACTCGGTGAACTGCTCCATGCGAATGTCGCGGGAACGGCCCACCAGGCGCACCGGCCCCACCAGGTTGGTGCCGTTGAACTCGCCCAGGTTCATGCTGATTCGGCCCGGCACTGCCTGCACGCTCAACTCGGTGTTGCGCGCGCCTTCGAGCAGGAGAGGTTTAGCCAGGTTTTTGAAGTCCAGAGAACCGGTGTACGCGCCATTGATGGTCACTTGGCCGGCGATGTTTTCCAGTTCGATATCAGTGCCGCGACCCTGAACCTGGAGCCCGCCCTTCATATCCACGGCGCGGATGAGATCGCTGCGGCCAAGATCTAAGCGGACATTTCCGCCCACCCGCGCCAACCGCGCGTCGCCGCGGTCCGACGCCAGTTCCACGTCGCCCGCCACGTCGCTGATCTCGAAATCGTTGCTGTGCCCGCGGGCTTCCACGGCAAAGTTGCGCGGCACGGTCACTTCCAATTCGTCCGAGACTTGCTGGTTGTCGGGAGCGCGGTCCTGGTTGGTTCGCACCAGCAGCCGATCGCCCTGAGGCACGATCTCGACCGGTGTATTGCCGTTCGTCCGGTCCGCGTCATTTCGGCTATAGGACCGGACCGTCTTATGGCCGGTGATGGCGACCTCTTTTGTGTCGGCCCCCATCACCTTGATGTTGCCGCGCGGGTTTTCGAAAACGATTCGGTTCGCGCCGCCCACCGGAGCGTTGGCCGAAACCGGGTAGTCGTACTGCACGCCCCACCAGTCCAGCCCGCGGCCGTTGAGACGGATGCCGTTCTCGTGGGCTGCCCAGACCAGTGAACCGGCCATGCAGACCAGAATCACCAGCACGACCTCGCCGCCGGTAAAGCCGCCCTGGCGCGACTCGCGCCACAGCGCCACTTCGATCACGCGAATCAGGCCCCAGCCGATCAGAAGGAACGGCCAGTATTGCGCGATCAGGTCGAAGACCGGCACTTCGGGATGCAGGTTCCTCCACAGAAACAGCCCGCCGATCAGCAGGAGAATCAGAGGTCCCGTCACCGATCGCCTCATACCGAGCCTCCTTCCGCATTCGAGGACGTGGACTGCCCCGCGTCCGGCCCTGAGGTCCCGCGCGGCGGCGCGCTAGTGCCAAACCCGCCCTTGGAAGGGCCGCCGGATGGCGCCGCGCTGCCCGACGGCGGCTGCGAATAAGGACTCTGCGCGTAGCCGGTCGCCTGGTAGCCGCGTGGCTGCGGTGGCGGAGCGGCCGGCTGCGCGCTCCGCTTCATGAGGCTCAGCAGGCCGAACACGATCAGCAGCACCGGCCAGGTTTGCTCGAAATGATACGGGGTGAAATTATTCAGTGCGAACAACACGCCGAGCGTGATCAGCGTGATGGGGCCGCGAATGGCGCGGATTACGGAATAGGCGTCACCGTTCATGGCGCTCACCTCTTGCCGCGGAGTCCTGGCCGAAGAAGCGGCCGGCCAGCAGGTACGCTCCCGCTGCGATCAGCAGGACCGGCCAGAACCGCGCTACGTATTCGAAATCCAGCAGGTCCAGAGTGTGAAGCAGCAGCAACGCCCCCAATAGGATCAGCACGATTCCGGCGACCGGAACGTGGCTGCGCCCGCCGCGCAGGTCAAGAATGCTGGAGTATTCGTCGACCGGTTCGCCCGCCCGCCGTTTGCGAGCGGTGTGGTAAGCCTCGAAGGCCATGTAAGCCCACCAGGCGATCACCAGCATGACGAAGACGGCCTCCAGCCCGTGGGCGGCGCGCGAATCGGCGATGCTCATCAGGATGCCCCAGATGACCGCGTGAACGATGCCCTTGGCGTATTGCCCGTTGTAAATCGCGCCGACCCCGGGAATGGTGCCCAGGAACAGCGCAAGGCCGGGCGATACGTCCGGGTAGGGATAGGCGGGAGCAGCGCTGAATGACTGGGAGCCGCCGGGAGGCGGCACCGCAAAAGCCGGAGATGGACCGAGGGGTCCCGTGCCGGCAGCCGGCGGGGCTGTGGCCGGCGCCGGGGCAGGCACGTGTTCCGCGCAATAGACCGTGCCCAAGGCATCGTGGCGGCATTCGTTGCAGAGCGGTTTGCCGCACGAGCGGCAATACGCTCCGGCCGGCGTTTCAGGATGATTCTGGCAGTTCATAAGTGTCCCCTAATGTTTTCCGCCGCTCGCGCTCGATGGCACACCTCCGGGAGCCGGGCTGCTTGCGCCCGCCCCCGGAGAGTTGACTGGCAGCTTGTGGTCATCCGTCTTGCGGCCGGGCGTTCCCCGGCCCTGAGCGGGCCGCTGCTCTTCGTCTTGTTGCTGCCATTCGCGCAGCGTGGTCTGTACTTGATACACGAATTTCAAATTCTCGTAAAACTTCACCGTGCGGTTCCATGCCCGCGTAGCCCGGTCCTCAATCCCGTTCCACACGTTCTTTGGTTCCAGGTCGATCAGCCGCAACTGCCGCACGGGCGCGAGTTGCGAAAGGATGGAAAACGACAGAATGGTCATTGCCGCGCCCATCACGTACTTCGGC
>Ga0335081_10009961_pt1 | contig 15320 bp, 10 predicted proteins | sample Lox_Sample_35_FD_206713 | JGI IMG/M metagenome (GOLD analysis project Ga0335081, IMG submission 206713) | Soil microbial communities from Loxahatchee National Wildlife Refuge, Florida, United States - Lox_Sample_3.5 | ecosystem: Environmental > Terrestrial > Soil > Wetlands | place: USA...
GGGGCCCATGGGTACAGGCACGAGTGCCTGCGCCACGTCGCGACCTGAAACAAATGTAGATAGGAAGGGAGCGTGGCGAATTCGTGACACGTCCTAAGCCAGTCCTAAGCGGCGTTTTTCTGAACGCCACCGGGAAGGGTTGCCTCGGCGGCGCCCGCATCCATCTGTCTGCGCAGTAGAGCGTGAGCGAGTCGCAGTTCGCGGCGGATCAGGTGCACGGGGAGGGAGAGCGCCGCCGCGGACTCCTCGGCGGTCAGGCCGCCGAAGAACCGCATCTGGATGAGCTCGCCCTTGAGTGGATCGGTTCGTTCGAGCCATTGGAGGGCGTCCTCCAGCACCAGAATCGAGCGATCCGGCAGTGCGCCGGAATCGGGAACGTCGGCGAGCGAAACCTCCTGTGCCGCGCTGCGCTTGGCCGCCCGCTGGGCGCGAGCGGTGTCCACCAGGACCTGTCGCATGAGGCGCGAGGTGATCCCATAGAAGTGGGCCCGGTTTTCATACGCCGGGTGCCGGCTCCCATACAATCTCAGGAAGGTCTCATGCACCAGAGCGGTGGTTTCGAACGGGACGGCCTTGATCTCGCGGCGCAGATGCGCGCGCGCCAGTTTCTTGAGCTCGTCGTAGACCAACGGCATGAGGACGTTCATGGTTTCCCGTTCGCCGGTGGCGAGGTTCTGCAGGAGTTTCGTCAAGTCCATGTCATCAAATCTCCCAAGAGAGCGGGGCAACGCCGTTCACGATTGTGTGCGGCGGCTGGCCGCCTCGATCTGGCGGCGGATAAAGCTGTTACCGGGGAGCCGGGAGTCCCAATGCCGCCACAACTCGAGCCGGAGGGCATCCAGGGAAGACGCGCGATCGTGATGGCCGGCCCGCCTGCTGACAGCGCTCAGAGCCTGGTAGACGCTGGAGATGCGGGCCGCGTCCTGAAGGTTCGTTTCGGGTTGTGGCTTCGAGGCGAGGATCTTCTCCAGAAAGTCCTCATAGAGTTCGAAGGCGCGCTGCCTGTCTCCCGTTTCGGCCTCCTCGTCGGCGAGTGCGCGGACAACCGAGTAGACCGGGTTGCCCAACTCGATTTGCCGCGGGGGGTAGTCTTTGGTGCGTCTGAGAATCGCGACAGCAGCATCCAGACGGCCTTTGGCCTCGGCCGGGCGGTGCAAACGGCGCAGCGGATAGGCAGCCCTGGCCAACAGTTCGGCAGTTTCGCGGCGTGTGTGGAGGGCGTCCGGGGTCTCCGCCGTCCGCTGGATGCCGAGTTCGAATACGGCGAGTGCCCGGCGGGGGTCGCGGTCGCGCAGGATGTCTCCCAATTCGCGTGCAATTGTCCCCACACGCGATCGGCTGGCCGCGTCTTTGGGGTCTTTGCGGGCCGCTTCCTCGCTCAGATCAAGGGCTTGCTGCAGCACCCCGATGGCTTCGGAAGGACGGCCCAGATTCACCGCGTCGCGCTCAGCGAGAATGCGCCCTTCGCGCAGCAAAGGGCCATACGCATGGAGCAGACGTGCGGCCTCATCCGGATAGCTCACTTGATCTGTGAGGGCACGCGCTTCGTGAATGGCGTTGAGGGCGCCGTCGAGGTCTCCCTGGTAGCGCAGGTCGTTTGCCAGCACACTCAGACCGGCGGCGGCGATATCCTGCGCGGAAGGAATGGGGCGCGCGAGCTCAACCGCTCGCCGGGCATAGCGCCCGCCCTCCTCGAACCGGTGGGCGTTGGTGTAGGCAAGGGCGAGGTTGGAATAAATCGTGGCGATGCCGCGGCGCTCCGACTCGCCGGGATCGCCCGGGAGCAGGAAGCCATGGAGCCGAATCGTGTCTCCAGCGCCGCTCTGCAACAAGGTTTCGAGGCGCCCGGCCGATTGGCGCGCGTGAGCCAGAGCATCATCACGGCGGGCGTCCGATGAGATGATCATGCGATCGTGAGCGATCAGTGCGGAACGGAAGAGGGCGTTGCGGTCGAGCGGACGGGACGCCAGCACCAATTCAATCAAGGCATCCGCCTTCTTCAGGCTTTCTTCGGCCTGGGCCACCTCGCCCAGGTTGAACTCCGCGTTGACGCCCTGAATGCGGGCCAGGCGCCAATATCCGTCGCTGACTTCCCGGGCCAGTTCCAGATTCTGCCGACCCTCCCGGGCGAGGCCTTCGAGGTACTCCAGTGAATCTGCGACCAACCGCTTCCTCGCTTCGACCGAACCGGGCAGTGTGCGGATTGCCGCATCGAGATCGATGACCCGGTTGGATAACAGGCGCAGTTGCTCGAACCGGCGTTCCGCAATAGCACGCTGGCGGTTGGCAATGAACAGGCCCGTGGAAAGGGCGGAGGCTACGAAGATGGCCGCGGCCGCAGGCATCCAATAGCAGCGCGCCCACCGGCGTGCCCGATACCAGGCATCCCCTGCGCGGGCGCGGACCGGGCGCCGTTCCAGGCACGCGCGCAAGTCGTCCGCCAACGCATCCACCGAGTCGTAACGTTCCTCCGGCTCCCGCCGCAACGCCTTCATCAGGACGATGTCAAGATCGCCCCGCGCCGCGGGCGCCAGCCTGGAAGGGGGCACGATTCGCACGTTGAGAATCGCCTGTGCCACGCCGCCGGACGACTCGCTGTCGAAGCGGTGGGGAGATTCTCCCGTCACGATTTTGTAGAGGACCGCGCCGAGTGAGTAGATGTCGGCAGCCGTGGTAATGGGACCGCCGGATACCTGTTCGGGGCTGGCATAGTCGGGGGTGAGCATGCGCTGAATGGTGGCGGTCGAGTCCGTTGTCAGGTCGAGCAGCTTGGCGATTCCGAAGTCCAGAATTTTCGGCTCGCCTTCGTCGGTAATCAGAATGTTGGCGGGCTTCAGATCGCGGTGCACCACCAGGTTCCGGTGCAGGTAGCTCACAGCCGCACACACCCTCAGAAACAGCGCGATCTTCTGACGGACCGTGAAGCTTGCGGTGTAAAGATCGATCGCCTGCCCCTGGATGTGTTCCAAGACCAGATATGGCTGGCCGTCTTCGCGATGGCCGGCGTCCAGCAGGGTGGCGATATTGGGGTGAGACAGATTTGCCAGGATCTGGCGTTCTGCCAGAAAACGCCGCCGAATGTGGGCGGCATTGGCGCCTGGGCGCAGGAGCTTGACCGCGACCTGCCTCGAGATTTCACCGTCGGCACGTTCCGCGGCATACACGGTTCCCATACCACCACTTCCCAAGAGTCTTCCCAGACGGTAAGGTCCACAGAAGAACGAAACCGGCGATGCGCCGCCGTCGAGCACATGCTGAGCCAACTGCCGGATGTGGCAGTCCAGAGTGTCCTCCGAAAGCCGGTCGAATGCCAACAACTCTTCGACTTCTTCGCGCATCTTATCCTCGATGTGGTGTTCCTGAAAATAACGGCGCCGCTCGTGGGCGGACAATTCCACGACCTCATGGAAGAGGTCTTCAGGACGCATTCTCATCGGAGGTGGCTTTTCCTTTTGGTGGTATTGTGGGACCGGCCTGCCCTCGAGGCTGTGAGGCAGCCGGCACCGCTCTCCCCGTTCGTGACCGCTGCGTTTGTGATGCGGCGAATCGCCGCGGGATGCACAAAATCGTCCCCGCGATGTGGCGCGCCGCGCCGGTAGTTGGGTACGAGCGTTTTCGCGGGTTAAGTGGGGCGGTGGGAATCAGTTATGGGCTGTTATCGGCGACTCGAAAGCGAGCGCCCGGCGGCCTTAACGACTGTAATTTTCAAGGTTAGCCGACGCGGCAGCCTCGAAAACCACTTCGCTGCTACTGGCACTGTACCCCGACAAGCGTCCCGATAAGTCGGACGCAGGCACGAGTGCCAAGGCACGAGTGCCCGCGCCCCGTCGTGTTAGTTGTAATGCGCGGCGTTCAGCTCGGCGAAGCGTCCGAGTTCGGCCGGCAAATCATCGAGCGCATAGATCGAGTTCGTCGGGCACACCGGAATGCAGGCGCCGCAATCGATGCAGTCGTTCGGATCGACGTAGAGCTGGGGCGCATCGGCAAAGCCCGCTTCATCCTGCTTGGGGTGGATGCAGTCCACGGGGCAAGCCTGGACGCACAGCTCATCTTTGGTACACGTATCGGTAATGATATAGGCCATAAGCAGTCACTTCAGCACTTCCGGTACCACTGTCGTGGCCGCCTTCAAATAGCAGATACATCGAGGTGAAAATCTATAATCGAGGCGCGGCAATGCTGCGCGAATTGACGCAGTGCGCAGCCAGGCTCGGGCATCTTCACCCGAAACGGTACACTGATCAGTGAATGAGAATTGAAACCCTGGCCGTCCATGCGGGGCGCCATATCGATCCTGCGACCGGTGCCGTGACCACGCCGATCTACCTCTCCACGACCTTTGAGCGGAGCCCCGATGGCGAGTACCCTCTGGGCTTCAGCTACTCGCGGGAAGGCAATCCCAATCGCCGTGCGCTCGAAGAATGCCTGGCGCGCCTCGAAGGAGGAAAGGAAGCGCTGGTCTTCTCCTCCGGCCTGGCCGTGGCCAACGCGCTGGTGCAAGGCCTGGAACCCGGCGACCACATTATCGCCCCCGACGACGTCTACTGGGGCCTGCGCAAGGTCATCGGCAGCGTCTTCGGAAAATGGGGGCTGCTCACCAGCTATGTCGATATGACCGACCTTGACGCGGTTCGCGCGGCCATTCAGAAACCCACCCGCCTCATCTGGACGGAGACACCTTCCAACCCCCTCATGAAGATCACGGACCTCACCGCGATCGCCGCGCTGTCGCGGGAAGCGGGCCCTCGAATCATGACGGTGTGCGACGGCACGTTCGCGACTCCGGTTCTGCAGCGTCCCCTGGATTGCGGCATCGACCTGGTGTGCCACTCCACCACGAAGTACATCAGCGGACACAGTGACGTGGTAGGGGGCGCGCTGATTACCCGCCACGACAATTACCTGTTCGAGCGTGCCCGGCGGTCGCAGCATTACGGCGGTGCGGTGCCGTCCCCCTTCGATTGCTGGCTGTCGCTCCGCGGCATCGATACGCTGCCCTACCGCGTGCGGGCGCATTCGGAGAACGCGCTGCGGGTAGCGCGTCATCTGAAGATGCATCCGGCGGTGGAGACGGTGCATTATCCCGGGCTGCCCGATCACCCCGGCTACGAGATCGCGGCGCAGCAGATGTCGTCATTCGGCGGCATGCTGTCTTTCCAGATCGCGGGGGGACGGGAAGCCGCCATGAGCGTGGCCGCCCGTTGCCGGCTCTTCATTCGTGCTACCAGTCTGGGAGGCGCGCACAGCCTCATCGAGCACCGTGCCTCGGTGGAAGGGCCGCAGACCCGCACTCCGCAAAATCTGCTGCGGCTCTCGGTCGGCCTGGAACATCCCGACGACCTGATCGCCGACCTCGACCAGGCTCTGGGATAACGCCAGGGCGGTTCCGCGCGGTTACAATGTGACGCATGGCCACTACCCCAGCGCCACTCCCCGGAATCGAATCCCACACGATCGAGATTCCCGCCGCGCAAGATGCCGGCACACAGATACCGGTCACCACAATTCATGGCGCCGGCCCGGGACCGGTGCTGGCCCTGGTCGCCGGCAATCACGGCTACGAATACCCGCCGATTCTGGCGCTCCAGCAACTGAAAAGCCTGCTCGATCCCGCGGAACTTGCCGGCACCATCATTCTGGTGCACGTCGCCAACGTGCCTTCGTTTCTGGGCCGCACCGTGTACTTCAGCCCGGTGGACGGAAAAAACCTCAATCGAGTGTACCCCGGCCGGCAGGACGGAACGGTATCCGAGCGGATCGCGTATGCCATCACCCACGAGGTGATCGAACAGGCAGACTACGTGCTCGACCTGCATTGCGGCGACGGCAACGAGTGGCTCCGGCCCTACGTTTACCAGACGATCACGGGCAACGAAGGAATGGACCGGGCCAATGCTCGGCTGGCGCTCGCATTTGGCATCGATCACATCCTGGTGGATCGCGGCCGTCCGACCGATCCGGCGCGCTCGCTGTACTGCTCCACCACGGCCATCACCCGCGGCAAGCCCGCCATCACGGTGGAAAGCGGCTATCTGGGAACATGCGATCCGCAATCCGTCAACCAGATCCTGGCCGGGATCCAGGGGGTGCTGTATCACCTGGGCATGGTCGCGGCCGGTCCCGAGCCTTTGGCCGACCCGGTTTACCTGGATCCGTCCGAGGTGGTGGTGAGCCCGGAGACCGGCATTCTCTACGCGCAGGTGGAACGTGATCAAACCGTGGCGAAGGGGACTGTGCTCGCGATCATTACGGACTTTTTCGGAAATCGCATCGCCGAGGTGGTCTCCCCGTTGGACGGTCTGGTGCTGTACGTTGTCGCCACGCCGCCCATCACCAAAGGCCAGCCGGTGGCCTGCGTGGGTGTGCCGCGCCGGTAATGCCGGCTAAGATTGGCCGGCGCGTAACGAGGCCAGCGAGCGCTTCTGCATGCCCTGCGCGTCGAAATTCGCCGGTGAAAGCCACTCTTCGAATTCACGTTTACGGGCAGGCCATTCCGAATCGAGCATTGAATACCAGGCCGTATCGCGACTGTGCGCTTTGATGATCATGTGCTGGCGGAAGACGCCTTCGAAACAGAAGCCCAGGCGCAGCGCGGCCCGCCGCGAAGGCTCATTCAGCGAGTTGCATTTCCACTCGTACCGCCGGTATCCGAGTTCTTCGAAGACGTGGCGCGCCATCAGGTACATAGCCTCGGTGGCCGCGGGCGTGCGCTGCAGCGCCGGAGTGAACAGGATGCTGCCGACCTCGATTACGCGGTGCGCCGGCTCGATCCGCATGTAGGCGGCCCAGCCCAAGGGCACAGAAGCGCTGTCGAGAATCGTAAAGAAGAGCGGGTCGTTCGAAGCGGCTCTCTTCCGGAGATACGCGTCGAACTCCGCGCGGTCGGCGAATGGCCCCTCGAAGAGATAGCGCCAGAGATATTCATTGGCGGGTCCACGGGTCGCCTCCCAGAGTGCCTCGGCGTGCGCCTCGGGATTGAGCGGCGCGAGCGTGACGCGGACTCCTTCGATGACGGTCCGGACCGGGCGCCGCGCGGGTGAAGGATCGACGGGAGTACCGATCGCGGTTCGAGGCTCGGAAGACATGTTTCACAGTGTCCCACGGTCGCCGCACGAGCGCACGCGATGACTCGGCAGCCTCGAAAACCTCTTCGCGGGCAGCGACACTGTGCACGCCCGACAAGCGCCGCGATGTGGCGCAGGCGCTCCCGCCTGTACCCACGGGCCCCCGCCGGCCCACAGAACTACATGAAAAACCCTTGCGCCGTCGACGTGGCGCAGGCACTCCGGCCTGCCGCGTCCCGACTCTTCGGGGCGCTTGTCCGGGCGTGTACAGTCCCAGGGGCGGCGAAGGGATTTCCGAGGCTGGTTGTGCCGTTTACGACCAGGTTACCCACGTAGCGTGGGAGGACGGGGCCGCGAGGCCCCTCCTACCCAATCCGTGTCCCGACTGATCGGGACGCTAGTCGGGCTTCTACACGATCGCCAGCCGCGAAGGGTTTTTGAGGCTGCCGCATGGGCCCCGCCTGCCCAATCGGGTGCGGGAGGCGACCAGCCATTCGTCGGAATGAACAAAAGTGCCTCCTATCCGCCCGGATTAAACTGTTACTGATTCGCCCGAGCGTACACAACAGGAGAACCTGAATGAACCGGACCATCCGGAAGCTCACCTTCATCGCCATTCTCGCTGCCCCTTCTTACGCGCAACTCTTCAATGAGACCCTGCTCAATGGCCTCACCTATCGCAGCCTCGGGCCCTACCGCGCGGGCGCGTGGACCGTCGCCGTGGCCGTTCCCGAAACGCCGGCAAAGGCCCACCGCAACACCATCTACGCCGCGCTGCGCTCGGGCGGCGTCTGGAAATCCTCGAATGGCGGCGTGACCTTCGAGCCCGTCCTCGACAGCCAGAGTATCTATTCCATGGGCGCGATCGCGGTTGCCCCGTCCGACGAGAACCTAGTCTGGGCGGGCACCGGCGACAACTCCGCGACCCGCAGCGCCTACTGGGGCGACGGCGTCTACAAGTCCACCGATGCCGGGAAGACCTGGCAGAACATGGGCCTGAAGGACACCCAACACATCGCGCGCATCGTCATCCACCCCACGCGGCCCGATACCGTCTACGTCGCTGCTCTCGGCCATCTCGCCACGTCCAACACCGAGCGCGGTGTCTTCAAGACCACTGACGGCGGCAAGACCTGGAAGAAGGTGCTGTACGTTGGCGACCGCGTTGGAGCAGTGGACCTGGTGCGCGACCCCCGCAATCCCGAAGTGCTCTACGCCGCGACATACGAGCACATGCGTCTGGCGTGGGTCATCAACGACGGCGGCCCGGGCACCGGCATCTACAAGACCACCGATGGTGGCGCGACCTGGAAAGAGCTGACCAACGGTCTGCCAAAGGGGCCGATGGGGCGCATCGGCATGGATATCTGCCGCGGCAAGCCCGACACGCTGTACGCCGTGTATGACAATCACAACCTGCGTCCTGGCGCCGGCAATCCCATGGACTCGATCAATGGCCAGGTTTACCGCACCGATGATGCCGGGGCCGCCTGGCACAGAGTGAATCCCGACCAGGTGGACGTCAGCGGCAAGGCCGGATACTCGTTCAACCAACTCACCGTTGACCCCAACAACCCGGAGCGCATCTGGATCACGGGCTCCAACTTCAACCACTCCGACGACGGCGGTAAGACCTGGGGCGGCCGCGGTGCACCGCGGCCCTTTGCACGCGCCTTTGGAGACTTCCGCTCGCTCTGGATCGATCCGCAGGACTCCGACCGCATGATTGCGACCTCGGACGGCGGCGTCTACCAGTCGTTTGACGGCGGCCGCACCAGCCAGCATTACCTGACCATCCGCGGCGGCGAGGTCTATGCTTTGGGGCTCGACATGGAGACGCCCTACAACATTTACGAGGGCCTGCAGGATCACGAAAGCTGGAAAGGGCCGAGCAACGGCTGGACGGGCAGCGTCGGGGTGGAGGACTGGGTCACCGTGGGAATCGGCGACGGCATGTACAACCAGGTGGATCCGACCGACAGCCGCTGGGTATACAACACGCAGGAGTTCGGCGCGCACGGCCGCTACGACCAGAAAACCCACGAGCGCGTGCGCATCGCGCCTACCCGCCCGCAGGGACAGCCGCCTTTGCGCTTCAACTGGATCGCTCCCTTCGTGCTCTCCCCGCACAACCCGCAGACCCTGTACGCGGGCGCGCAGGTGTTGCTGCGCTCGGTGGACCGCGGCGATCACTGGCAGGAAATCAGCCCCGACCTCACCACCAACGATCCGCAAAAGACCAATCGCAGCGCGGCCGGCAGCGCCATTCAGTACTGCACGATTGTGACGATCTCGGAATCCCCGCTGACGCCCGGAGTCATCTGGGTCGGCACCGACGACGGCAAGGTGCAGGTGACGCGCAATGGCGGCGCCAACTGGACGGACGTGACGAAGAACATCGTGTCCGTGGGTGGCCCCGAGGACGTCTGGACCAGCCGCGTCTATGCTTCGCGTTTCGCGCCGGGAACCGCCTATGCGTCGAAGACCGGCCGCAGGCAGGACAACTTCCAGCCGTACCTCTTCAAGACCACCGATTTCGGAGCCACCTGGGCCAACATTTCCGCCAACCTTCCACAATGGCCGATGAACGTCATCGTCGAGGACACCCAGAAGGCCTCGGTGCTGTTCACCGGCACGGACATCGGCGTTTATGTTTCCATCGACGGTGGCGCTCGATGGGTGGCGCTCAAGAGCAATATGCCTCCCGCCGCGGTGACCGACATGGTGATTCATCCGCGCGAACAGGACCTGGTGGCCGGGACCTACGGTCGCGGAATCTGGGTCATGGACATCGCGCCAATCCGGGAGATGACCGACGAGAACCTGAGTGGGACGTACCTCTTTACCGTAAAACCAAAACCGATCCGGCGCGATGGCGCGCAGGGTAACAATCGATTCAACGGCGACAGCTTCCCCACCACGCCCAACGAGCCCAACGGGCTGCTCATCTACTACTACCTGAAGCAGGACGCGGCCCAACCTGTCGCCGTGACGGTGTCCGATCTGACCGGCAAGGTGGTGCGCACGCTGAACGGCTCCCAGAAGGCCGGCATCAACCGCGTGGCGTCGGAGGGCTTCGGCGGGTTCGGCGGCGGAGGAGGCGGCAGACGCGGCGGTCAGGCCAGTGCGCCGATGCCGCCTGGAGACTACGTCGTCACTCTCGAAACGGGCGGCGTGAAACTGACGCAGAGAGCGCGCGTCCTCGAAACGCCCACGTTCCGATAAACTGTGGCGCGGACACTCCTGTCTGCCGCGCCGAGACTATGACTCGTCTCGGCGCTTTTTCGCCGCTATGTCTCCCCGCTGCCGTCATGCACACTCTTTTCTTGACCAGACTCCCTCCGACCCCTACCGCTCCCACAACCGCTTGTGGTACCTGTTGGGTTTAACATACCGAGCGCCAGGTTCCGGATCTGCGTTCCGAAAGTCACGATGATCAGAATCAAAGGACTCCGATGGTGGATGATCAGCCTGATCATGCTCGGGTCAGTCATCAACTACCTGACCCGCAGCACGCTGGCTGTGGCTGCTCCCACAGTACTCCAGGATCTGCACATCAGCGAGCGGGAGTATTCGTGGATTGTCGGCGCCTTCCAGGGCGCGATCATGGCACAGCCCGTCTGCGGCTATGTGCTGGACGTGATGGGCCTCAAATTCGGCTTCGCCATTTTCGCCATCGCGTGGTCCCTCGTGAACATGGCGCATTCCCTCGCCAATAGCTGGCAGGTATTCGCGTGGCTTCGCGGTCTCCTCGGGTTCAGCGAGGGATCGGCTAACCCGGCCGGGATGAAGGCGACGGCCGAATGGTTCCCCGCCGGCGAGCGGGGGCTGGCCGGCGGCATCTACAACGTCGGGGCATCCGTCGGCTCGATGGTTGCTCCCCCGCTGGTCGCCTGGGCCATTCTGGCATACAACTGGCGCGCGGCCTTCCTCATTACCGGCAGCCTTGGCCTGCTATGGGTCCTGCTCTGGCTCCTGTTGTATCAATCGCCCGACCGGCACCCCGCCCTCTCGATCGAGGAAAGGCTGTATATTTCCTCCGGGCAGGAGAAGCACCTGCAAAGCGATGGGTCCCGGCCTTCGCTCGCGAAGATCCTCGCCGAGCGTAACTTCTGGGGCATAGGAGTGCCCCGTTTCCTGGCCGACCCGACTTGGGGAACGCTGAGTTTCTGGCTGCCGCTCTACCTGAGCAGTGTGCGGCACATGGATCTGAAACAGATCGCCTTGTTTGCCTGGATGCCGTTCCTGGCCGCCGACTTCGGATGCGTGTTCGGCGGCCTGGTGGCCATGCGGCTTCAGAAACGATTCGGCCTCAGTGTCATCAATTCCCGCCGCTGCGCCTTCACGCTGGGCGCCTTTCTGATGCTGGGCGTTGGCCTGGTGGGATTCATGAAGAGCCCTTATGCGGCCATCGCGCTCCTTAGCCTCGGCGGCTTTGCGCACCAGACGCTCTCGGTAACCGTGATCACCATGTCGTCCGATCTGTTCCGCAAAAATGAGGTTGCCACGGTCGCCGGGATGGCCGGCACATTGGGTAATGCGGGCCTGCTGATCTTCTCGCTCCTGATCGGCGGACTCGTGGCCAGGGTCGGCTACACGCCGTTCTTTATCTGCCTCGGCCTCCTCGATCTGGTCGGAGCAGCGGTATTGTGGACGGTCGTTCGCCAACCTCACCAGGAAGTACTGTAAATGCCGGACCACCCCTTGCGCATTCAAAATCCCATCCTGCCCGGCTTCAACCCCGATCCTTCGATTGTCCGCGTGGGCGAGGACTACTACATTGCTGCGTCCACGTTCGAATGGTATCCGGGCGTTCAGATCCACCACTCCCGCGATCTGGTCCACTGGCGTTTGCTCACGCGCCCTCTGAATCGCGCCAGCCAGTTGAACATGCTCGGCGACCCGGATTCGTGCGGCGTCTGGGCGCCGTGCCTGACCTACGCCGACGGCCTCTTCTGGCTGATCTACACGGATGTGAAGCGATACGGCCGCACCAGTCAGCCCGGAGCGTCGGGAGCCTCCCTGCGCGATACCCACAACTACCTCGTCACCAGCCCTCGCATCGACGGCGATTGGTCGGACCCGGTCTACCTGAATAGCAGCGGCTTCGATCCCTCGCTGTTTCACGACCAGGACGGCCGGAAATACCTGGTCAACATGCAGTGGGACCATCGCCCCGGCTGCAATCGCTTTTCCGGGATCGTGTTGCAGGAGTACTCGCACCGCGAGCGTAAACTTGTGGGGACCGTCCACCTGATCTTCCGGGGTTCGTCCATCGGGTTTACCGAGGGGCCGCACCTTTATCAACGCAACGGCTATTACTACCTCCTGACTGCCGAAGGAGGCACCGGGTGGGGCCACGCGGTGACGATGGCGCGCTCGCGCGAGCTGACCGGGCCTTACGAATTACACCCCGATGTGTATGTTCTGACCTCGCGCGATCGCCCCGATATCGAACTGCAACGGGCCGGGCACGCCGACCTGGTAGAGACTCCGCACGGAGAGACCTACATGGTCCACCTCTGCGGCCGGCCCATTCGCAACCGGGGGCGATGCACACTCGGCCGCGAGACCGCCATTCAGCAGATGGCGTGGTCGGAGGACGGGTGGTTGCGCACGGCGGACGGCTCCGGCGTTCCCCGATGCGAAGTAAAAGCACCGGCCCTCCCGCCGCACGTCTTTCCCCAATCGCCGGCGCGCGAGGATTTCGATAGCCCCGCCCTGCCAATCGACTTTCAATGGCTCCGTTCTCCGTGGCCGGAAGAACTGTTCAGCCTCACCGAGCGCCCCGGCCACCTGCGCCTTTATGGCCGGGAAACCATCGGCAGCCTCTTCCGCCAGTCGCTCGTGGCGCGGCGGCAGCAGTCGCACTGTTACAGCGCCGCCACCGTCGTGGAGTTCCAGCCGGAGACCTTCCAACAGATGGCAGGCTTGATCTGTTACTACAACAGCAGCAAGTTCCACTATCTGTACGTTTCGCACGATGCCGGGTTGGGCAGGCACATCCGCGTAATGTCGTGCCTCCCCGACCAGGTCCAGTCGGATGCCTTCGGCGCGCCGGTGCCTGTCCGCTCCGGAGCGCCGGTGCATCTGCGGGTGGAGGTGGATTTCGAACGGCTCTACTTCGCGTACCGCGTCGAGGACACCGGGTGGCGCAGGTTGCCGGGACCGCTGGATGCGAGCATCCTTTCCGACGAAGCCGCGGCTCCGGGGACTCCCAATTTCACGGGTGCCTTTGTCGGCGTTGCCTGCCAGGATCTGGGCGGAACCCGCCGCCCGGCGGACTTCGATTATTTTGTCTACCAGGAGCGGAGTTATTGCTCCGACCCGTTCCGTGAGGATGGGATATAACCCGCGATCGCCATTGCCGCGTTCTCCAGATCGCCTGCTGAGGCCGTTCCCGGCCGAAATGCTAGAATTGTCACACGCACTGCACTCGTAGGATGGGATCTCCTTTGCTGCCTGACAGGACACATCTGACGGATCCGCCCGTCGCTCGTTGGCAAATGTACCGCCGGCTGTGGGTGTATATCCGTCCTTACGCGAAGCCTCTGTCCTTCGTTCTGGTCGTGAGCGTCGGGGCCACGGCTCTTACGCTGCTTCAGCCCTACTTCTCGAAGCTGCTGATTGACCGGGCCCTGCTGCTCCGCGATATGCGCACCCTCGTTTGGATCGCCGCATTGATGTCCGCGGCATCCGTCCTGGGCTTCCTCCTGAACATCGTGGCTAGCTACCAGTACGTCAGGACCTCCGCCGCCATGCTCTTCGACCTGCGACTGGCGCTCTTCCGGCACCTGCAGGCGCTCTCGCCGCGGTTCTATGCGGGTTACCGCCTGGGCGACCTCATGTCCCGGCTGAATAACGACGCCGGCGAGGTTCAGCGCGTCTCCGCCGATGCCCTTTTATCGGTGCTCAGCAACGTCTGCTTTCTGATCGGCGCCGTTGCGATGATGCTATGGCTCGACTGGCAGCTCTTTCTGGTGGGTGTCGTCCTGATCCCCGTGTGCGTCTACGTGTTTATCCGTTATCAACGAATCCTGACCGCGCTGACCAAGCGCCTGCGCGAGCGCAGCGCGGACCTCGGCAGTTTCTTCGTGGACTCCATCATGGGCATGCGGGTGGTGGTCTCTCTCAATGCCAAAGATCACGAGGCGGCCCGCTTCAAAGAACGGAATGACGCGTTCGTCCAGACCATGCTCGAAGTCCAGATCGCTTCGTTCAAGACCGGCGCCCTGCCAGGCACGATTCTCACCATCGCCACCGCCAGCGTCTTTCTCTACGGGGGCTGGCAGATCATCCAGGGCACGATGACCATCGGGACTCTGGTGGCCTTCATGGCCTACCACACCCGCCTGCTTTCGCCGGTGCAGAACCTGCTCAGCCTCACGTCGAGCCTCGCCTCGGCCCGAGTCTCACTCGGCCGGATCTTCGAGCTCTTCGATACCGCGCCGGAAGTCGTGGAGATGCCGGACGCCGTGCCTATGCCGCCCGTCCGGAGTTCGATTCAGCTCGAAAGCGTCAGCCTCCGGCATGATCGCGCCGCGGTGCTGGAAGAGGTTTCGCTCGACATTCCCGCCGGCAAGATCTGCGCGGTCCTGGGCCCCAGCGGCGCCGGAAAATCGACCCTGGCCGACCTCCTGGTTCGCTACCTGGATCCCGACCGGGGCCGCATCCTGATCGATGGCACCGACATCCGCCGCTTCCAACTGGCATCCGTTCGCGAGCAGATCATGCTGGTCGATCAGTCGCCGTTTCTGTTCCACGCGACCATTGCCGAGAACATCGCCTATGCGCGGCCGAACGCGTCGCGGGCCGAGATCGAGGATGCCGGCCGCGCCGCGGGACTGGCGGAACTCATCGAACGCCTGCCCCAAGGCTACGACACCGTTGCCGGAGAGCGCGGCCTGGCGTTTTCCGCGGGAGAACGCCAGCGGATCTCGCTGGCTCGCGCGATGCTGCGCCGCCCCCGGGTGCTGATTCTCGATGAACCCACATCGGCGGTGGATGGTGAGATGGAACAGCAGATGGCCGCCAGTGTCGGCCAGGCCATGCGCGGCGGCACACTCATCGTGATCACCCACCGTCCGGCGCTCGCCGAAATCGCCGACGTCGTGGTCACCCTGCAAGACGGCCGGGCGTGCGTGACGCGAGCGCGCCCCGACCTCGACGCGGCCATTGCCTGAAAACGGCACTCCTGCCTCTACCCATGGGCCCCGCGCTGCGAGCGCGATGTGGCGCGGGCACTCGTGCCCGCGT
>Ga0335081_10009962_pt1 | contig 15320 bp, 14 predicted proteins | sample Lox_Sample_35_FD_206713 | JGI IMG/M metagenome (GOLD analysis project Ga0335081, IMG submission 206713) | Soil microbial communities from Loxahatchee National Wildlife Refuge, Florida, United States - Lox_Sample_3.5 | ecosystem: Environmental > Terrestrial > Soil > Wetlands | place: USA...
TTCTCCACCGCGCCAACCAAGTCATCACCAATCCCGAGATCACCGAGGTGTTCAAAGCTTTCTTTATCGATGAAGCCTGGACGTTTTTCCGGAACGAGCGGATCAAGGCGTACATCGTCGAAGCCCTCAAGACCTGGCGGAAGGTGAATGCGGCGATGATTTTGTCCACGCAATCCCTCGACGAACTCCGTAAATCCAGCATTCTCGACGTAATCGTGGAAACGTGCGCGACCAAGATCTTTCTTGCCAATCCAGATATGGACCGGACGCTTTACCGCGAGCAGTTTCATTTGAACGAGCGGGAAATCGATTTGATTGCCTCGCTCGTTCCCAAGCGCCAGTTCCTCATCAAGAATCACGAAGTGGCGAATGTCGTGAATCTCGAAGTGGACCCGAAAAGCTACTGGCTGTACACGAACGATCCTTTTGACAACCGCAAACGGGCGGAGGCCTTTGCCGAGCATGGGTTCGAGAGAGGTTTAGAAGTGCTGGCGGACGGCACGGATTGAGAATCCGCCAGCTGCCCGAGCGAGTTTTGATTTCACTTTTCATCCTGAGGAGGAACCCATGAGAAGTCTCGGTCGAGTAGTGGTTGTTCTGTTCTGCCTTAGCAGTTTCATCTTAGTGCCGTGGAGGACCAGCCGTGCCGATGCCGGTGCGCGGACCGTCCGGTACGCGGAAACGGAGATCATTCCAGTTCGCGCCAAGGTGCGCTTCTCGACCTTGATCGTGCTGCCGGCCAACGAGGAAATCCTCGACGCGACTACCGGCGATCGGGAGTTCTGGATCATCAACGGCTCGCACAATCTCTGCTACCTGCATCCGGCGCAGCCCGGAATTCGCAGCAATTTGAACCTGATCACCTCTGCTGGACACGTCTATTCGTTCCTGTTGAGTGAAATCAGCAACGACCCGAAGGCCGAACCAGACCTGAAGATCTTTGTGGAACGCAAAGAGGAATCCACTGTGAGCAGCATTACCGCCTTACCGGCCCTGGCTCGCGCGTCCGATATCCAAGCCTATAAAGCCGCCGCGGATGCGGCCAAGGCCGAATCTTCCGATGCGGTCGCAGCGGCAAAGGCCCAGACACAAAAAGCAATCGAGGAATACCGCCAGGAGTACGTCGGGAAGCTCGAATTCGACTATCGCTACAGCGAAAGAGAGGCACGCACATCTTTCGGAGTAGCCGCCATCTATCACGACGACAGATTCACCTACATCAAGTGCTCCGCTCAGGAAAAACCGACGTTTTACGAAATCAAGGACGGCAAGCCCAACCTGGTGAATTTCGAACTGTCGAGCGGCGTCTATGTCATTCCAATTGTCGTGGAGCATGGCTATCTGGTTCTTGGACAAAAGAAGCTGAGTTTCAACCGCGCGATGCACGGTGCGGCATCCTGAGGACCACGTCCATGCCCAGCGAAAACAACACTTCGACTCAAAACGAAAGCCAGGTTCGGGCCACCGTACAGGATCGAGCGCCGAAGCCGGCGGGCTTGCTCCCGAAAAATACCCAGCAGCTGGTGATTCTCGGCGTGGCGGTGGTCATGGTGCTGATCATGTGGCTGACGAGCGGCGGCAAACGGACGAAATCGTCCGGTCCGGTTCAGAACTCAGCCAGCGGCAGTTCGGCGCAAGCACCGAACCCAGCGACAGTTGAAGACTTCAAACACACCATTCAGCAAGATCAGGCGGCGACCCGGCAGCCGATTTCTCCCGCGAATCTCGCCCGTCTGGAAGCCTTGGGCCTGGCTGGCGAAGTGCCTCCTACGAATGTGGTGCCGCCTACTGAAGCGTCGATACCGCAACCGGGGGAACCGGTCGGCAACGCCGCCGCAAACGGGGCACCCAGCGGTCCACTCAAAGAAGATAAGAAAAAGCGTCAGTATCTGTCGCTGTTCGCGCCGAACGTCGCCTTTACGTCCCGGACGGGGACCGACGCGGAGCAGGTTCTCGGATCGAAATCGGCTGTGTTGGCACAGCCGTCCACCCCTCCCCAATTTCCTGTGGCGGTGGATTTGGAGTCAGGGCCGCATGCGCCGGAAGCGCAAACTCCTCCCACTCCAGAGGACGGAGTAACCCTACCGTCGGCCGTTGGCGCAAAGCCAACCGAGAGCGTGCATCCGAAGCCCGCGCCCTCCGAGCCGTTGGATTCCGCCTCGGGCAAGAAATATGTGTTGTTTGAAGGCACGACCCTCGAAACGGTCCTTCTGAACCGCCTGAACGGAAGCTTCGCCGGCCCCGTGGCTTGCCTGGTGAGCACGGACTTGTACTCGCATGACCGGCAGCACGTCCTGATACCTGCCGGTACCAAGGTCCTCGGCGAAGCGAGAAAGGTCGAGTCCATTGGCCAGCAACGCCTCGCCGTTTTTTTCCATCGGCTGGTAATGCCCGACGGCTATTCCGTGACCCTCGACCAGTTCAAGGGCCTGAACCAGGCTGGTGAAACCGCTTTGCGCGATCAGGTCAACCACCACTATCTGGAAATCTTCGGAGCGTCGCTAGCGGTTGGAATTCTCGGGGGCGTGGCCCAAGCCGGGACCGGCAACGTGCTGACCAATTCCTCTCTGGACCGTATCCGCGAAGGCTTTGGCGGAAACCTGGCCAACTCCGGATCCGACGTTTTGGACCATTTCTTGAACATCCTGCCCACGGTCACGATCCGCGAAGGCAGCCGCGTCAAGATTTACCTAGCCAGCGATCTGTTGTTGCCGGACTACGCGCAACACACCATGCCACCCGATCTCTAGAACGTGCGGCAAGCCTAAGTCCGTATTCGCAAAGCGTCAGAAAGGATGATCGGGTCGAGCATCGCGACCCGAAGCTACGAGTGTCCCCAGAAGCAGGCAGTTAAACAGAAAGAGGAGATCGCTATGAAGAATGTGTTGAAGCAGTGTGCCGTAGTTCTCTTGTTGGTTGCATTGGTCTTAGTTCCCGTAGCTTCCGAAGCGCAACTCGGCAGCGGCGTTGTCTATGACCCGACGAACTACCAAAACGCGCTGTTGCGCTACCAGCAGCTGCAGAAGCACTTGATTGAACTGCAGAAAACGGTGTCCAAAGTCACCGCGCAACTCAGTCTCGCACTCCAGATGGCGCAATACATTCGCAATATGCCCACCCGCTACAAAGCAGTTTTCTCCCAGTGGCGGGCGTTCACGTCTGGAGATCTCTACGGCAATACGACCCGTTGGGTCAACGCCGTCAATGGAGGCGGTCCGACAACGATCAGCCCCGCGTATCAGCAGGCCATTGTTCCGTTTCTCGCGTACAACCAGGCCATCCTCGGCACAATAAATCCGGCGGACGCATTGCACCTCCGCTCGGTTGCCGCATCGCTGCAGCTCACGGACGGCGCCAATATCTCCGCACTGACGACGGTCGGAAACATCCGCGCCAATGCCCAATCGGCGCAGCAACAGATCGCCAATCTCGAGCAAGACTCGTTCTCCGCGGATGCCGCGCTGAACAGCGAAGTCAGCGTACTCAACAAGATCAACGCCACCGGCATCCTCACCTTGCGGACGCTGCAGGATGCTAACAATCTCCGCGTGGCTGAGCTCGAACAGCAAGTATTGCAGGCCAAGCAGCAGCGCGATGGCGACGCTGCCAACCTCAACTTCGCCATGCAAGTGCAGCAGCAGGCCACGCAAAACCTGGCCTCCTTCAATAGCAACCTCAGCCAAAGTCTCAGTAACTATCGGCTTCCCTAGGCAGCGAGGCCCGGAACAAGGAACGCGGAGAAACCATGAACTTCTTTGACTCGGTTTTGCAGGCGGTCAACACCCTCGTGCAGCAGAATCTTGGAATCTTCGACGCCATGGGGCAGAACCTGTTCCGGGCCTTCGCCACAATTCTGGTTGCCTGGTACGGCATTAAGGCGGCATTGGGCGCCAGCGAGCACCGCTCCAGCTTCCACTTCGCCAACTTCGTCACCCTCATTCTGATGATCAGCTTCGGGTTTGCCATGGTGAATTACTACGACACTCCCATTCCGGGCTTCGGCCGTGATTTTCACCACCTCATCACCGATGAGGCGGCAACTCTTTCGAGCCAGATTGGACAGTCGAATGCGCAGCGGATCGCCGACGACACCAGCTACGTGCTGAGCAATCTGGCAGCGCCGGGAATCACCCAGCCCATCGCTACCTTTTTGTACGCTTTGCTATGGCTGGCGGCAGTCGTCACTGAAGCGCTGGCCCTCGTGGTGGTTGCCTTCGGCGTCGTCGCCACCGCCGTATGCATTCTTCTCGGACCAGTCTTTATTCCGTTCTTCATCGTTCCGCAGCTCGACTGGCTGTTCTGGGGCTGGCTGAAGGCGTTCATGCAATATGCGTTCTACCAGGTCGTCGCGGCAGGGGTTCTGTATGTCGTCAGCCAGTTCACCTACGGCATCATCCATGCGCAAGTCACCGGTCTGATGTCCTCGACGGACTTGATCCGGATCTCTCCCGTTCTGATGGTCATGTACCTCGCCGCGATCTACGCGATTGTCAAAGTTCCTACGCTTACCAGCCACATCTTTAGCGGCACCTCGGGTGGCTCCGCAGTGGCCATCTTCGAGCGGGTTGCCGCTGCCTTGGGAGCTGGCGCATGAAGGACCAAACGTTCAACGAAGCCAAGCAGTTCTACCTGGAGCAGTATGCCTCCGCGATCGTCACCAGTGGCTTCCTCAAAGTAGCCGTGACCATCCTCTCCGTGGTCATCCTCGGACTTGTGCTCTTGAATTTGAAAATGGCTCGGACTGTGGCAACTGTGAGGCCGCTGGTCATTCGCATCGACGAAATCGGGCGAGCCCAGGCGGTCGCCTACGATAGCTTGGCCTACCAACCGCAGTACAAAGAAACCAAGTACTTCTTAACGCGGTTCTGTCAGCTCTTCTACCGGCGCAACCGCTCGACCATCAACGACGACTTCACCCAAGCCATGTACTTCCTCGACGGCAAACTCGCCGACGACCTCATGCAGCAGTTCAAGCGCGGCAACGTCATCAAGAGCTTCTTGGCGGACAACCTGGCCCCCGAGACCGACATTGACGTGCAGCAGGTGATCGTCGAACCCATGGAGAAGCTGCCCTACAAAGCGACCGTGGACTTCTTCAAAACGGAATATTCGCCCACCGACCATTCCGTCAGCAAGCGCCGGCTGTACACCGCCAGCCTGGTGTTTTCGTTCCGCGATCAGGTTCCCAACTCCGAGATTCTGACCAACCCGCTGGGCTTGACCATCAGTTACTTTCGCGAAGACGAGGCCTTCCTGAAATGATTCGGAATTCGCTCTTCATTTCGGCGACGATGCTCGCCCTCATTGTCTTCGCGCTCATGAGCCGCCTCGCTTTCCTCGCCGGCTGGAGGAAGATTCTCTTCCTGCACTGTGGCGCGAGCATGGCGCTTTTTCTGGGTGTCCTGGGCCTGAACCTTTTCGGCGCCACGCTCGCCATCAACCGCAAGATCCTCCTCAAAGATACCGGCAGAAAGCTCTCGCACCTCGACAACCACTTGCGGATCGAAGGGCCGGAGGGCCTTCTCCCGTTTATCGAGGAGCGGAATTGATCATGGGCCGTTGGGATATCTCCGACCCCGCACGACAGCCAGCTTCGCCTGCTGCGCCGTCTGCACAAGAAGACCGGCAAGAAGCCGTCGAGCCATCTCTAGGCCGCGGAGGAAGTGCTACCGACACATCCGCAAAAGCGCTGGAGCGCGAGGCCCCGAACATCGCGGAACGAGATCAGGCGGGCATCCCGCGTCGCTCAAAATACGAAGTCCGAGACCAGACGTATTCCCTGCGCCCCTCGGAATTGAAAGCCATGGCGGATATCGGCCGCCTCCGCGCCATTGATGTTCGGGACCTCGCTCGATTCGTCTACGCGGGCAGCGAAACCCGCATGAGAAGCGACCTAGAGCACCTGCGCAAGCAAGGACTCATCGAGGAAAGGGACATCTATCGCGCCCACCAGCCGGCTCGCAAACTGGTCACACTAACGGCCACTGGTGTTCAGGTAGCCCGCCAAACGGGTGGTCTTCCTCGCGAACAACGCCTGTACCACGGAATCGTCAAACCTCGCGAACTCCACCATGACGCCGACCTTTATAAGGTCTATCAGAAGGCAGCGGCAGAGATTCGCCGGAAAGGCGGAGAGCCACTCCGCGTGCATCTCGACTTCGAGTTCAAGGAGTCGATCAACCGGGCCAAGGAAAGCGCCCGCGCTCTGCCCAAGGATATGCGGGAACGATGGCTCGCGGCGCTGGCCAGCGAGCACGGACTGTCGGTCGAAGGTGGGCGCATCCATCTGCCTGACGTGCAAATTGAGTATCAAACCCGGGAGGGAAAGATCGAGCGAGAAAACCTCGAACTCCTCTCCCGGAACTACCGGGAGCAGGGGATTCGCGGCAAGGCGGCAGCCGGTTTCAAAATCTATGCCCGAGTCGGCGATTCCGGCCGCGTTCGCCGCGCCCTTCGCGATACGGGTTTTGTCCGCGAGGTGCTGGCGATATGAATATGACCAGTTTTCAGCGGGAAGGGTTGCGGCTACTGGGTTACTCGGAACGGGAGAGCCAGTTCCTATTTCTTGTGGCTACGCATTCCGGATATTTCACACTCCAACAGTTCAAAACGTTTCTGCCGACCACGTCAGGGTCGGTGTCGCATGCCTTCGTCGAAAAGCTTCTCAACCATCGGCACGCCTCCTTCGGCCGGTATCGTTCCGGAGAACGTGTGTACCACATATTTGCCCGGAAGTTATATCAGGCTATCGCGCGAGAGAATCTTCGCACGCGCAGGAGACATGAACTCGAATACGTGAAAACCCGCTTGGTAACGCTCGACTTTGTGCTCGCGAATCCAGCTCGCCGGTACCTCGGGACGGAAGGGGAAAAACTCGACTTCTTCGAAAAAGAATGCGGGCTTAGCCGCGCCGTCTTGCCCGTGAAGCTCTACCGGGCAAGGAAATCCGCTGAGGTCACGCCGCGCTACTTTGTGGACCGGTTTCCTCTGTTCCTAGACGGGACGACGCTGACATTCACGTATGTGGATGCCGAGGCTGTGGCGCTCGACGCCTTCCACACGCATCTCCGCTCTTATCTTGGCCTCTTCGATGTCCTTCCCGCATTCGAGTTTATTTACCTCGCCCCAACGGCTCGCCTTTTCCAGGCTGCCCAAAGGGCCTTTGCGGAGCGCGTCTATCGCCGCAGTCTTCAGCTCAATTCGATCAGTCTGCTGGACTACTTTCGGTTGCGAAAGGCCTGGGACAACCAGGAACGCGTGGCCAGCGCCGATGTCATTCGCCTCAAGGAAGGACAGGATCGTTATCCAGGGAAAACGGTCGATGCTCTCTACGAGCGGTGGATTCAGGGGGCAGCTAAAGAGAACGAAGTGAATGCTGCGGGTGCGTCGCCATTAGGACAACAGAAGGTTGTCTTTCGAACGCTAATCTGTGGTGCTTCTCTCAAAGTGTTTGGCCCTCTGTCGCGGAAAGCCAAGCAGATTCCTCTGGAACCGCGGACGACGGAGTTAGCAGGCAGGCTTTCCAGGAGGTCGTCCGCCGAGGGATCCACGCCATGAACCTACAAGGCCATTCCTCTCAAAACCTTACATCGCGATGCCGCGTCTTTCAGGGCGAGCCAGGGTGCCCCGGGGATACCGCCGAAAACCCTTCGGATGCAGTTCCTCGTGAATTCGGCCCCAGAATTCCAGAGTTCGTAAGAGAAAACACAAGAAAAAACAGCAGGATAGCCAGCGACGAAGCGAAAAACGGGACGGAGCGAAAACACGTTTTTAGGGCGGTAGCGACCCCGCTGTGTGCGGCTTGGCAGCCGCCCTACGCCTGCGGCGCCGGGGGTCGCTACCGCCCAATCTGTCCAGCGGAGTTTCTCGCTCCGTCGCCAGCAGAGTTGCAGGAGATGTGGCCAACAGAATTCAAACAGTATGAGCAAAGGAGATAGCAGATGGCACTCATTCCAAAAGTCGAACCAAAGTCGGAAAAGAAAGTGGTCTCCGCGCGCCTCGACGAAGAAGCGCATACCCTGCTTCAGCACTACGCAGCTTTTCTCGGAGGAGCTACTCACGAATACATCATTGACCAATCTTTGAAACGTCTCTTCCGGCGAGACAAAGAGTTCAACGAGTGGCTCGCCAAGAATGATCCCAGGACGTCCGCAAAACAAAATGCCAATGCCGCAGCACCGCAGACAGCGAAGCCACCGATCGGACCCTCCAGGAGCGCCGCATGATGCAGCGCGTCCTCAACTCGAAGAACTTTCTGGCCGTATTGCTGACGATGCTCACGGGCACCCTGCTGTATTTCAAGATGCCCTGGCCGATGACGGCCTCGCTCGCTCCGCAAACTTGGAACGAGTATTTCCTTCGCTTGATTGCCCTTCGAGATCCCTGGACCTATGCGGGGCTGAAAGCTGCCTATCACGTCATGCTGTTCACGACGCCCTACATCGGCTACTCGTTGGTATTGTCCGCGCTCTACATCTTTGCTCTGCGGACGGCGCGAAGAATCAAACCGCAGCCGCTGCCACCCTATCCAGCCATCCCGTCACGAAATGAGCTTTACGTGGTCATCGGCGAAATTCATCATCCTCGTAAGTTTGTCCCCGCCGAAGCCCCTTATTGGCTGACCATCCCAGCGCGCGGCTTATTCACCGGCACGATCATCATCGGCGCTACCGGGGCAGGAAAAACGGCATGTTCGATGTACCCCTTTACCGAACAGCTTCTTGGGTTCAAAGCGGAACTTCCCGACGAACGGCTGAGCGGCATCATCCTGGAGGTCAAAGGCGACTTCTGCCGCAAGGTGCAAACCATTCTGAAAGACCACGGGCGCGAACCGGACTACGTTTCGATTAGCTTGCATTCCCAATGGGCCTACAACCCGCTGCACAACGAACTGGATGGCTATTCCATGGCTGTCGGCATCGCCAACCTGCTGAACAGCTTGTTCGGTAAAGGGAAAGACCCTTTCTGGCAGCAGGCGTACACCAACCTCGTCAAGTTTACGATCATTCTCCACAAATATTGCTTTGGCTATGTGACGCTCTTCGATGTCTATGAGTGCGCCATTTCCGCACGAGTGCTCGAGAAAAAGATACGCCAGGCGGAAGAGAAGATCTTGGGCAAACCGTTTCTTGCCGTCCCGCGCGAAGCCTTTCAGCCCTTTGCCAAAGAACTGACCGAAGCGGGCTTTGAAGCGGACGCAACTGGACAGATCTACAGAGCGAGAGATTCGGCTGCGGCGAGAGCCGCCTTACAAAAAGCTGGGCTGGAAATAACGGTGCAGCACGAATCCGGACCAAACGGGGGAGACGAGGATTTGCAGGGCCGCTTGGAATCCGTCAAGCGCTGGTATTACGACGATTGGTCCAACATTGATAAGAAGCTGCAAAGCTCCGTTGTTGAAGGCATCTCGGTCTTTCTCTCGCTATTCGACGACAATCCACCCATCAAGCGGCTATTCTGTCCGCCCAGAGAACTCTACGAGCTGGATGCCACGCCAATCCGGGGCAAGCGTGCTCTGCCGGCAATTCGGGAGTTGCTGGAATCCGGCAAGGTCGTCGCCCTCGACTTTCCCACCGGCGAGAATCCCGGTTTGGCGCGCGCCGTCGCCGTCATGCTGAAGATGGATTTCCAACGCGCGATGCTCAATCGGATCGCACGAATGGCCGCCGAACCTGACAAGCAGTGGCGGCCGGTCGTCTTCGTTTGTGACGAATATCAGCAAGTGGCGACCGTGACCGAACACGAGCCCAACGGCGATGACCAATTCTTTAGTCTCTCCCGGCAGGCCAAATGCATCCCCATTGTCGCCACGCAGAGCATCAGTTCGTTGCGCTCCGCGTTGCCGGGCGAGTCCTGGCGAACTTTGCTGCAAACCTTTCGGACAAAAATCTTCCTTACACAAACCGACGACTTCTCCGCGAAGATCGCCAGCGACCTGTGTGGACAGGAAAACATTTGGAAAGTGAACTACAACATTTCGGAAAGCGGCCACGATTCAAGAGTGAGCTACCTTACGGGCAAACCCCTCTCCGACAAGGCGCACATCAGCACCTCCAAGACCTACAGCCAACAGCGGGACTTCATCTTCGACACGAAAACGTTCACGGAACTCAAGAACGCGCAGTCCATCACACTAGCCTACGACGGTGTGAGCCCGTTGCCGCCGATGTATTGCTACCTGAAACCGAACCATCGTGACGTAAACAAAAACTATTTCTTGCAGCTTGCCGACAAGGAACTCTGATGAAGGGATTCGAACTCATCCTCCCGTTCCTCCGCCCGATCGAGCATCTGATCCTGGACCCCGACATCAGCGAAATCATGGTGAACGGTCCTGAGCGGATCTTCATTGAAAGGGCTGGACACCTTCAGGAAGTCCCCGAGATCAGGCTGACTTCGGAATCGCTCATCGTCGCCGTAAAGAACATTGCCAGACGACTCGGTGACGATATATCGGAATCAAAACCCATCTTGGACTCCAGGCTTCCCGATGGCAGCCGCGTTGCCGCCGTGATTCCCCCCTGCAGCATCCATGGCGTGGTTCTTACTATCCGCAAATTCAATTCACACCGATTCAGAATGGGAGATCTGGTTCAAGCGGGAATGCTGACCCCAGACCTTGCCGCATGTTTGCTGGAATTTGTGATTCAGCGAAAGAACATTCTGGTGTGTGGAGGTACCTCTACCGGTAAAACGACGCTTGCTGCAGCGCTAACGGACTACATCCCCAATCGCGAGCGCATCATTCTGATTGAAGACACCGCCGAGATTCGGATTCAGAAAGACAACGTCGTTCGATTCGAGGCACGCCGCGAGCAAGACGGCGTCCCGGCTGTAACGATCCGCGATCTTTTGAAGGCGACGCTGCGGCATCGGCCGGACCGGATCATCCTTGGCGAAATTCGCGGTGGCGAGGCTTTCGACCTTCTGCAACTCCTAAATACGGGACACAGCGGAACGATCTCCACGGTACATGCCAACTCTGCTGCGCTCGGAATCTCACGCTTTACGACTTGCGCGCTACAGAGCGGTGTCGAAATACCGTACCGCGCCATCAAGACGAACATCGCCGACTCGCTCAACGTCGTCATCCAAATCGAACGCCGGCCCGGACGCCGCTACATTTCGGAAGTCCTGCTCATCAATAGCTACGATCCCGATCTGGACGCTTTCGATTATGGCATCGTCTTCCAAGCCAAAGAGGAGTGCGCATGAGCAGAGATGCCACCTTCGCGCCCAAGCCGCTGACTACATCCGAATACATTCGAGCATTGTTTGAGCCTGACGATAACGTGGCGATTCTGGTCCGAAATGGCGGCACCGGCAGGGTGGTGCAGCGAATTGCGACCGCCCAGACCATTGCAAGCCCTGAAGTCCAGGAATGGTTAGCTGCGGAGAACCGTCGCAGGGCGGACATATATGTTGGCATGAATCCGATTCGCGACGGCGCTTCCAGCCGAACCAAGGAAAATATCCGCGAGATTTTGTATATCTACGTCGACCTTGACGAACGAGCCGATGAGGCCCTCGCTGCCATTCGCCATTCCATCGCGGTCCCACCGCCCAATTTCATTCTCGACACCTCTCCCGGCAAACATCAGGTGGTCTGGCGGGTGGATGGCTTGGTTCAGCAACAGGCGGAATCGCTACTGCGAACTCTGGCGAAGCAGTTCGGTGGCGACCCAGCCGCCACGGATTCCACCAGGGTGCTTCGCCTGCCCGGCTTCGTCAATCGCAAATACCGAACGCAGGAGTTTGTCGTTCAGGCACATCATGAATCCAACCAGATTTACCATGCCCGCGACTTCTTGCCGCAAGACCGCTCTCCCGCCACGCCTCGCTCAGACCGCTCCAATCCGGGCAGAAGGACCACTCCATCGGGACACAAAAGCCAGTCCGAACAAGACTGGGCCTACGCCAAGCGAGCCCTCGCCCGCGGGGACCAACCCGAACACGTCATCCGACGCATCGTCGACCATCGCGCAGGCGACAAAGCCAACCCCGAATACTATGCCCGGCTGACCGTAAGCAAAGCGCAAAACGATCTTAACCAGCGCGAGACAGCAACCTCCTCGACGCTGCCCGGTTCCACTCAAGAGAGCGCCCATGAGCACGCCGACCCTGTCTGAATACCGAAAGGCAATTTTTCCCGTCTCCGATGAACGTCCCTTGACCGTGAAGGAGGCGGCGAGCTTTCTTGGCGTGAGTCCGCAGACCGTGTATCTTTGGGTGGAGCGAAAACAGATTCCCCATCTCCGCGTAATGGGTCGCAATATCCGGTTCCTCAAATCGGATCTCGAAACGTTCCGCGCGTCGTTCAAACAGGAGATGGAGAATGCCTAGAGCACGAAAGTACGACGGTGTGGTTTACCGGCGGGCTGGCACCCAAATCTGGTGGATTCGCTACCGGGACCGCAAGGGCATCGCCCGAAGAGAGTCCAGCCAGACCGCCAATTGGGATGAAGCAAATAAGAAACTCAGGGAAAGACTTCTGGCGAGAGACGCGAATCTCCTGGAAGTCGTACGAAAGGGCGAAACTTTGACTTACGGGCAATGGGCGGATTCTTTCTTGGACAACTATTCCAAGCCGCCTATGCGCGCTCCGGGCACGCACAGTGCGAACGAGCGGTGCATCAAACACCTCAGGGCTGCATTTGGCGAAACCCGACTGGTGGACCTCACCGCCGATTCCATTGACGTTTACCTTCGCGAGCGTCTTCGCGCGCCTGTCGTCGTCAAAGCCAAGCTCGGGTACAAAGAGCTGCGAACGGTGAAGTCCACGACGGTACACCAAGAGTTCAGAGTTCTCCGGCGTATGCTCAACGTCGCCGTTCGTAAGAAGCTGCTTGCGGCAAATCCCTGTTCAGGCGTTGAGTTTCCGGTCGCCGTCAAAGGGCTGTTCAGACCGCACTATGTTTCATGGTCCGAACAGCAAAAGATCGAGGCGCATGCTCCGCAGTATTTGCGGAACATCGTTCGGATCATTACCGAGACTGGGCTGCGGATCTACAAGGAACTGGTTCCTATGAAGAAGGACCAAGTGGATCTGCAGAACGCGGTCGTGTGCATACCGGATTCGAAAACTCCGCACGGTGTCGCCGACGTGCCCCTCACTCCCCTCGCTATCGAAGCTTTCAAGAATCAGATGGCGATTTCAGGCACGGGGCCATTTTTGTTTCCGAGTACGCTCAATGCAACCGGGCACCTCAAGAAACTCAAAACCGTTTGGAGGAAAACTCTGGGACGGGCAAAGGTTCCCTATTTTCGGATTTACGATCTCCGTTCAGCCTACGCCACAAGGTTGAGCGCGGGAGGCGTAGCCGATGAATGGGTAACACAGCTACTCCGCCAGACCGACGCGCAAGTCTTCAAGAAGTATTCGCAGATGAAGCTCAGGATGAAGCGCGAAGCCCTAGAGAAGCTGAACCGTCGAGCCAACGAAATGGCGGTGGGAGAGGCCGCCGCTTTTTCAACGGCGCCATTGTGCGCAGAGATGGTCCAATGACGCTTTTGTGCACAGTTCGTGCACACTGTGCACGAAAAATGGACTCTTCCGGTCGCGGCGAATTCCTTAAGCCTTTTGCAATCAGGAAGATGTTGGTGGACGTGGCCGGGCTCGAACCGGCGACCCCCTGCTTGCAAAGCAGGTGCTCTCCCAGCTGAGCTACACGCCCACAGTGGGAATCTCTATTCTAAAGCATTTCCAGTGCTTTCGGCATGCGGCGAATGGTGGGAGGGACAAAAAATATACTCCCGCATGCCGAACCCCGGGCGCAAGCGCCCGCCAACGCTGAAGTAGCGCAGGGGCTAAGGCTTTATCGCACAGCCAAGCGTCGCATGAGACCCTGCTTCTTCTCCAGGAGTCCGCGCAGTTCGGGTCCGGGCGGATTCGCTTCGATGCTTCGCTGCACGTCTGCTAACTCGCGTTCCGCTTGTCTCTGCCGCAGCGCCTCAATGCAGCTTTGCGCCTCTTCCCAATTGGGCTCGGCTGCCTCTTCAAAAAGGACTTCGAACAGTACCCGGCGATCCTGTTCCTCCAGGTGAGCTGCTATCTCGGTCGCCTGAATCGGTGAGTCTCCCAGATTCGCCGCAATCAATGCCGAAAAGATGTGCTCCGTCTCTAGGCCCCGATGCGCATTTTCATTTTGCAATAGCTGCGCGATTTCGCGGCGAAATTGGTCGGCTTCCGCAAGCATGCGGATCAAACGCCGTTCAACCGGTTTGGCAGGGCGGCTGACCAGTTCTGGCTGCACTTTTACTTCGCTGCGCCGCTCCTTGGCAGCTTTTGTCAGAGCAGCGCGCAGCACCGGCTCATCGAGTCGTAGTTGCTGCGCAATGCGCGTGGCCCATTCGGAGCGCAGAATGGCGTTGGGAATTTTCTGAACGTAAGGCAAAAGAAAGTTCACCGCGCGCCGTTTGCCATCGCCCGTAGTCAGGTCCATTTTTCGCGCGCGGCCGATCAGATAGTCCACATAAGGAGGAGCGTCTTTCAGCAGGCGCGTGTATTCCTCGGCGCCGCGTTCGCGGATAAACAGATCCGGATCCGCTTTCTTGTCGCCAACCGGCGGCAGCGCCAAGACCCGCACTTCGAAGTCCTGCTCCAGCAGTAAGGCTACGGAGCGCTCGGTGGCTGCCTGTCCTGCGGTGTCGGGGTCGTAGTTGATAATCACGCGCTTGGTAAAGCGGCTTAGGAGCTTAATCTGCGGTTCGGCGAGGCTCGTGCCGCAGCTGGCCACGACATTGCTGATTCCGGCTCGCGCGACTGCGATGGCGTCCATGTAGCCTTCGACGAGAATCGCGAAATCCGAACGGCGTAGCGCTTCCTTCGCGCGATCCAAGTGATACAGCACGTTGCTCTTCGAATAGATCGGCGTTTCGGGCGAATTCAAGTATTTCGGCTGCTCGTCGCCCAGCGCGCGGCAGCCGAACGCGACAATCTTTCCGGAGTCATTCGCGATGGGGAAGGTAATGCGCCGCCGAAAACGATCGAAGAGCCGTCCGCTCTCCTCGCCGCGCGAGATCAGGCCCGATTCGGGTAGCACTTTTTCTGGATACTTTTGCTTCAAGACGCGTAGCAACGCGTCGCCATCGCTCGGCGCGTAGCCGATCCCAAATCGCTCGATAGTTTTATTGTCGATTCCGCGATCTTCCAGATATGCGCGGGCAACTTTGCCTTCGGCGGTGCCGAAGATTTGTTTCGCGAAGAAGGCTTGCGCTTCGCGGTGCATTTCGAGCAACAGCGCGCGCTGTTGATTCTCTTTGCGTTCTTCGGGCGAGCGCTCCTTGGGGCGAGGAATCGCGATGCCGCACTTTTCCGCAAC
>Ga0335081_10009965_pt1 | contig 15318 bp, 12 predicted proteins | sample Lox_Sample_35_FD_206713 | JGI IMG/M metagenome (GOLD analysis project Ga0335081, IMG submission 206713) | Soil microbial communities from Loxahatchee National Wildlife Refuge, Florida, United States - Lox_Sample_3.5 | ecosystem: Environmental > Terrestrial > Soil > Wetlands | place: USA...
GCCGCCCGCGGCGGCTTGGGCGCGGGCTGCGGCGCCGCTGCGATGCGCTCGGGCCGGTCCAGTTCCCGCGCCCAGGATAGATAACGATGGCCGCGCGTAACCACCTCGTCCCAACGGGCGTCCGCCAGCGCCGCAAGGCGCTGGATGAAACGCGACGGCATCGCCGGCGCGCCGCCGATCTTCGCAGCACGGCTGAGCACCACTTCGCGAGCGTTGACAAGCTGGGCGAAGTCGTGAGCGCTAAGCCCGATGCGCCGCTCCGGCAGATCGAGTCCAAGCGCAAGCCGCATCCGCCGGCTGAGCCAGGCATCGGAATTGGTCTCCGGCGGCCACTTGCTCTCGACCAGGCCGCCGAGCACCACGCGGTCGCTCTCGGTGAGCCGTGCTTCGAGCAGACCGAAAATGCGCACCTGAGCACCGGTCCCCGTTGCCTGCCGCACAACTTTTCCCATAAGCAGGGCCTTGAACGTTTCCACATACTCGGATTTTACAAGCGGCAGCTGCGCTGCGGCGCTGCTGGCCGCAAGTTCGTCGAACGCGTCTGCGAGTTTCGCTCCCTCCGAACCGAGAAACGCCGCCGCCGCATCGTGCTGTTTCGACAGGGCGGCGAGCACGGCGCAATGCCGCCGCGCAAATTCCGCGAGGGGGTAGCGTGCGTCATCCATCGCTTCGAGTGGCTCAAGCGCAATTGCGAGCCGCGCGACCAGCTGGATTGCCTCGGCGAGCTCATCGTCAGTTAGCGCCGTACGGTGGTCGGACGGATGCAGTTCGCTCGCTTCGTGGCGGTGAAACTTGCCGAGCTCGAAGCGAAAACTCTCCAGCGCTCCCGCCAAGCCGCGCGTTCCGGGACGCGGGCGCGGTCCGCGCAGGATCGCGCGTTCAAGTGTGGCGATCGCGCGCTCGCGCCGCTCGAAGTCAAGGCGCAGCAGTGGATGTTTGAGCAGAGCCAGCAAATCGACGGGGGCGGCGCCGTGCAGCGTGGCGAGCGCTGCCAGCCGGGCGAAAACACCCGCCGAGGTATCGGCGAGCGCTTCGCCCCCTGAGTCTTCCGCAGTGATATTCCAGCGACCGAGTGCGGCGGCGACGCGACGCGCCAATCCGCGATCCGAAGTGACAAGAGCGGCGGTCTTGTGCTCTTGCACCGCCTCGCGCAGGGCCACCGCGATGGCGAGTGCTTCTTCCTCGGGATTCGCCGCTTCGATCATGCTTACGTTCTGCAGCGCCGCCGTCATGTGCGCGGCGAAGCCGGCATCGGCAGCATTCGCGCGCCATTTTTCGGTTGCATCCGCGGGGCGCAGGGCCTCCGACATCAGCCGTTCGCGCCCGCGCGCGGGAGCTAGGGCGACGACCACGTCGCGCTTTACCCCTATGCGGGTCAACAGCGCTTGCATCGCGAATTGGGGATGTCCCGGCGCCGGAGCCACGCCCTTGCTTTCGTCGCCTGCAATCAGCCGCCAGCTGTCTTCGTCGAGATCGGTATCCAGCCCCGGCAGCACCACGGCGCCGTGCGGCAGCCGCGCGATGGCGGCGATCAAGTCGGCGGTTGCCGGAATCGATCCGGTCGAGCCGGCGACAATCGCTGGCCCACCGGGTTTGCGCGCGAGCCGTGCCGTCTCGGCTTTGATCAACGCGTCGCGGCGCCTCATCGGTTCCATCGCGTGCGCTTCGCGCAGAACCTCCGGCCAGCGTTCGCGCGCGATCTGCAAAAATCGCAGCGTCAACTGCCAAAACGTGTCGAATTCGTCCGGCACCAGCTCGTCCAGCCGCTCCCATGGCACGTTACGTGTTGTGATGTCGTCCATGAGCCGGGCGAGATCGTCCGCCAGAGCGGAAGCCGCTGCCGGCGTTTGCGCTACGAGCGGCGCTCCGGTCGCGCCGTGGACTTCCGGCGATTGCGACCATGCCATCACCAGACGCGTCAGCAAGAGCTTGCGTTCAAGCCCGCCCAGCGCCGGCGGCAATGCCAGCGCATCCGCGGCGACGCCGGCGGCTGCGCTCTCGGCGAAGGCGATCTCGTCTTCATCGATATCGCCGATGGCGACGATGCGTGGCAGGATTGCTCCGTCGCCGCAAAGCCGGTCAAGAAACGCCTCGCGCATCATTCGGCAGGCGCGGCGCGTCGGCAAATAGAGCGTCGCCGCGGCAAGCGCCAACGGATCGTCGGCAAAATCGAAGCCGAGTTTGCCGTCGTGCAGTGTTTCGATCAGCGTCGGCAAAAACGGCGCCGATGCCGGAATGTTGAAAACGCGCAGAGTCATTTGGGGATCGCGGAATTGCCGCGACAGTCTAGCAGAGCTTATGCCGTTGCCGCGAGCGCCACCTCTGCCGCGGCGACCGCTTCCGGCGTGCCGACATGCATCCAGACGCCATCGAGGCGTAAACCGAAGAGTCGCCCTGCGGCGGCGGCGCGATCGAACAAGCGGGTCAGCGCGAACGCGCCTTGCGGGGCCTCCGCGAACAGCGCCGGCGAAAGAATAGCCGCGCCGGCATAGATGAACGGCGCCACTTCGTGTTCGCCGCGCCGCCGCAGCCGCCCGTCGGCGAGCATGCTGTAATCGCCTCTCCCTTGATAGCCGAGGCTGCCGACGCTCGGAGCCAATAACAGAAGCGCATCCATTTCGTTCGCGTCGAAATTTTCCGACAGGCGAGCCAAGTTGGGCTTAACGCCGTCCAGCCATAGCGTATCGGAATTGACCAGAAAGAACGGCGCATCGCCGAGTTGCGGCAGCGCCTTGGCGATGCCGCCGCCGGTGCCAAGGAGGCTTTCGCGTTCGTCGGAGATGATAATGCGCGGACGCTTTCTCTCCGCCAGATGCTGTTCCACGGCGTCGGCAAGATGATGCACGTTGACAACCGCGTGTTCGACGCCGGCTTCCGCCAGCCGGTCGAGGCCGTAATCGATCAGTGATCTGCCGCCGACGGTCACCAGCGGCTTTGGCACATGGCCGTTATACGGCCGCATACGCGTGCCAAGGCCGGCCGCCAATACGATAGCGCTTCTCGGCATCATCGCGCTGCCCCATCCAGCGTAAAGCGCAACCTCGCCGCGCCCCGACTTTTTGTTTGCGCATAATCTTGTCCGAAAACCGGTTCCCACTTTTCGGGATCATGCGCCAGCCCGAACCGAATCGCCGCATCATAGCCCATCTGGAGATGGCACATTTGCGGCATACCAGCCTTTGAGCGCCACGAGCGCCGGATGCGCCAAGGATCGCTGTAAGTAGTTCCACAACCGCGGCATATGCCGCAAATATTGCGGCTTGCCGTCCCGCCGCTGCAGCCTGGCGAAAATGCCAAGGATCTTCGTCGCGCGCTGCGCCGCCAATGTGGCGTAAAGAAGCGTGAAACCGCCGGTGTCGAAAGTGCGATCGTGACTTAGGCGGGTGCGCACGTAACGCCCGAGCAGGTTCATTTCCATGTTCTCGGGAACGTCGACGCGCGCGTCCTGCAGGAGCGAAGCAACATCGTAGGCCGCGGGTCCGAGCAACGCATCCTGAAAATCGACCAAGCCGATGCGGGCGATGCCCTCGCGCTGCGGGAGCCACAGCAGATTGGGCGAATGATAATCGCGCAGCACCCAAGTCGCCGGCGCTTCCATGGCCGGCTCCAATGCATTGCGCCACAATGTCACGAATGCGGCGCGCGCCGATTCGCCCACAGGTGCGCCGGCATTCACGAGGTACCAATCGAGCAGCAGCTCGGCTTCAATCAGAAAAGCACCGATGTCATAGCGAGGCAGGCGGTAGTCGAGCGCGCTCGTGACCGGCAGCCGGTTCGGCAGATCGCGGGCGTGGAGCGAAGCCAAAAGATCGACGGCGGTCGCGTATCGCATTTCGACAGGCGCCGGGGGGTTGCCGCTGACGATGTGCTCGTCGCCAAGGTCCTCCATCAGTATCAGGCCGTGATCGAGATCGGCGTGAAGGATTTCAGGGGCGGAGAGATCGATGCGGCGCAGTCCCGCAGCGAGCGCGATATAGGGCACGATATCTTCGGCAAGATGCGCGATCGCGCTGTATGGCTTGCCGTCGCGAACTGGCGGACCATCGGGCCGCCGCGGCGCGTTCATCAGAACCGCAGTCCGATTGCTCGCGGTAAGCCGCTCGAAGATTCGAGTCGACGCATCGCCTTGCATGCGCCGTCGCTGCGCCTCGCCAAATCCGGCCTCGTCGATGAAGCCGCGCACCAGAGCGATCCGTTCGGCCCGCGCGGCGAAGGCGCCATAGCCGGTGTAGCGGACCTGGCGCACATTGGGCCCGGCACTGGGCTCAAGGGTGAAGGCGATATCGAGCCGGTCGGCCGGCAAGGTTCCCGCGGCGCGATCAGGCCATTCCATCAGAACCGACGCGCCGTCCGGCACATCGTCGAAGCCGAGTTCGGCAAGCTCGGCGGCGCTCCTCACCCGGTATAGGTCGGCATGGACGAGCGTGAAGCGCGGCAGCTCGTAATTTTGCACAAATGTAAAAGTCGGACTCGGCACCTCGATCGTATCGTCGCCGGCGAGGTGGCGAATAAGCGCGCGCGCAAACGTCGTTTTCCCGGCGCCGAGGTCGCCGGACAGCGTGACTAGGTCGCCGGGTTCCAGCGCGCCTGCCAGGTCCGTTGCGAAGCGTCGCGTCGCCTCTTCATTCGGCAATGTCACGGTAAAGCTTGCGCCCCGGGGCGCTGTCAAAAGCATCGCGGTCCCGCTACTCCGCCGCCGTCAGATTGGCGGTTTCGGCGAGGGGGAAGGTACATGTGACGGTGGTGCCTTGTCCCGGGGCAGAAGTGATCGTCACCTCGCCACCGTGCAATTCTACAAACGAGCGGACCAGCGAAAGCCCGATGCCGGGCCCGCGGTAGCGGGAGCCGAGCGAATGGGTTTCGAACCAATCGAATACTTTTTCCAGCATGTCCGACGGGATGCCGGGACCCGTGTCGGTTACGGAGAATACGATGGAGTCAGGCCGGCGTTCGGCATGCAAGGTGACGGTCGAACCGGGTGGAGAAAAATTCAGGGCGTTTGCCAAAAGATTGAACAGGATCTGACGTAGACGCAGCTTGTCGGCGACGAAACTGCCGATATTGGACGGCGCTTTGATGTCGAGCGTGACGCCGCCGCTGACGGTGCGGTCTTGGACGCCTTCGGCCGCGGCCATCATGGTTTCCCGAATATCGACCGAAGCAAGCTCGAGCTGCATGCGCCCGGCATCGATAGTCGCCAGATCGAGAATGTTATTGATCAGCGCCAACAATGTATTGGTCGAGACAGTGATGTATTCGAGATATTCGCGCTGTTTCTCAGTCAAAGGACCGGTCGCCGGGTCACCGAGGAGGTGGACGAAGCCAATAATATTGGTGAGCGGCGAGCGCAGCTCGTAGGAGACGTGATGGACGAAGTCGACCTTGATCTTGTCGGCGTCTTCCAGCGCCTCGTTGCGTTCCCGCAGCGCCCGCTCGACGTTGACTGAATCGCTTACGTCATGGAACGTCACCAGAGTCGCGCCATCGGGCAGCGGCACCGTGCTGCAGTCGATGACCTTGCCGTCGCGCCGCTCGATGCGGCCGAGCGTCGCTTCGCGACTTTCGATCGCGGTGACCGCTTCGCGCAAAGCCCGCCACGCCGGCGCATCGCCGTACAGCGGTTGGCATAAGGCGGAGATTTTCTCGACGTGCGGCCGGTCGGACAGCGCGCGCGTCGACAGCCGCCACATCGCCTCAAAAGCGGCGTTGTGCAGCCGCAGCCGGCCATCGCTGCCGAAAACGGCGACACCCTCGGCAAGCTTGTCGAGAGTTTCACCTTGAATGTGGATCAATTCCTCGAAACGGCGTTCGAGATCCAGCCGTTCGCTGACATCGTGAAACAGATAAGTCACGCCGCCGTCGGGATTGGGTGTCGTCACCACGCGCAAGGTGCGTCCGTCCGGCAGATGCCAGGTATGATCTTTTGCTTCGACGGCGCGATAGGCTTCGTGCAACTGCGACTTCCACTGGCGAAAGTCGCGCTCCTCGGGGAGCTTGCGGCCGATGCGCAGCAATTCGATCACGGCGGAATCGGTGGGCCGCTGATCGAGAAATGCGGCGTCGAGGTTCCACAGCGTGCGATAGGCCTCGTTGTAGAACGTTAATCGGTGACTGGCGTCGAACATGGCGACGCCAGTGGGAAGCTGATCGAGCGTGCGGCGGTGCGCGTCCGCCAACCGCGTGATCGCACTGCGCATGGTTTCGACTTCGGTCGCATCGACGCCGATGCCGGCGCTGCCCGTTTCGGTATCGAAATCGAGCACGTTGAAGGTTCGCTGCGCACCGGCAACGGCCGCGCGAAGCCGCCCCGAATAAGCGTGGCCGGCGCGTCGCGCCTGCGTAATGCTTTCGCGCGCCGCCTGGTCGAGAAGCTCCAGGCGGCGGTCGACCGCCTCGGCGGGGCTCTTCGCCTCGACCGCCCGGGCATAGGCCTGATTGACGAAAGTCAGTCGCCCGGCCGCGTTTCGGGTCCATACTGGCGAGGGCAGTGTCTCGACCACGGCTCGCAACGCCACAGCTTCGGCCGCCAAATTTTTGTAGCGCTCGAGCAATTCGACAAGTTCGCGCTTGATGCCGCCGGCATCTTTCAGCCGCAGCACCGCACGTCCGCCGACCGCACGGCCCTGCGCCTCGATCGGGTGTCCCGCAAGCGTACTCAGCGCCATTGAAAACGGCTCACCGCGTGCGCGCAGCGCCTCGACGGCCCGCACTATCGCGGCGGCTTTGTCGGGTTCGAGCCAGCGATCCAAGATCAGCAGCTCTTGCCCGCCAGGCAGCCCAAGCGCTGCCGGGTCACCCTCGATGCTGGGTTCGTTGGACGCCGCAGGCCAGTCGATCACCACCTGGGTTTCGGACAACAAAAGCGTCTTGGCGCGATCGGCTTCCTCACGCAAGGCGGCGGTCTCGTCGCGAATGAAGGCATGGAGCCGGGCCGCACGCCCGCGGGTTTGGACCAAGACAATCGCCGTTACGATGGCGAACAATACGGCGCCAGCCGTCAGCGCCAGAAAAACGATTTCGTGCTGGGCAAAGCCGCTATGAGCATCAAGCGCGATGTGATGCAGGGCCGGCGCAGACTGTTCCGCCGCACCGGCCGTCGATGACGCCAGCGCGCCGACTGCCGTTGCCGATCGGCCAATTCCCCGACCGCGCCCCTGCGGGCAGCACCAGCTCGTCCGGATCGTGTCCGGCATGCCCCTTTGCCTCTGCCGGCCTCAACCCGCCACCCCGCCGGCCAGTCCACCGCGAGCGAGCCCGCGAATCGTGCAAATCTACTCTTAAGGGGAATCGCACCGAAAGAGTCCAGATCGTGAACGCGGCGTTTGAATGCGGCCGAATAAATTTCAGCGCCGCGCCGCCGCAGTGCGCGGCCCGGGCTGCTGCTCCCCGAGCGCCTGGGCGTCGCTCGCGAGGTCTTCGACATTGATGCGCGACAGTGCTACGCCGAATTCGCGTTCGGCAGCGGCCACTGCAGGCAGTACGACTTTCTGCACAAGCTCTGAGGCGGACTGGGGCTCATCGCTTTCCTCAACGGTGCCGGCCGCCTGCAGAATGTCATTCACCGTAACGCGGCGGCGATCGCGCGCCAGCTCATAGCCGCCGCGCGGACCGCGAATACCTTTCAAGATTCCGCAGCGAACCAGAGCCTGCAAGACAGGTTCCAGATGCCGGGGAGGCAAGCTGTGCCGCGCCGCAAGCGTTTTTGCGGAAATCGGCTTTCCATGCTCCTGCATCGCGACATCAATGACCGCGGCGACGGCGAGCACTGCTTTACGCGGCAATAGAGGCATTGAGCGGAAGAAACGTTATGTAACGGGGATTGGTTCGACGGGGGTGGGTAATAATCTCGCGATCCCCCGTCACATGTGGGGCGTGGCTCAAGCGTATTTGAATTTCGCACTACCCCGTTGAACCGAAACCACCACCTTCACGCCCGGTCACGTCCAGGCGGCCCGATTCGACAATTTTGGCCCGCATTATCGGGGCAATGACCATCTGGGCGATGCGGGTTCCCCGGGTAATCTCGAAGGTTTCTGCGCCCAAATTGACGAGTATCACCCGTATTTCGCCCCGGTAGTCGGCATCGATGGTTCCCGGTGAATTCAACACCGTGACGCCGTGACGAAGCGCGATGCCCGATCGTGGGCGGATCTGACCTTCATGCCCAGGCGGCAAAGCAATGGCGATGCCGGTCGGGATCATCACGCGCTCGCCCGGCGCGATCGTCACCGGGGCGCTGGCGGGCACCGCGGCGACGAGATCGAGTCCGGCGGCGCGATCGGTCTGATACGCAGGCAGCGGTAGATCAGCCGCGTGCGGCAAGCGAAGGATACGCAGCTCGGCGTTCATCGCTTCGCCCCGTCTAGCGCCGCGGCAACGCGCTCGATCAACCCACGCGCGACCTGATCCTTTGTTTGCGGCGGCCATGATTCGACGCCGCTTTCGGTGACGAGATGTACGGTGTTTATGTCGCCGCCCAAGACTCCGCTTTCGGCAGAGACATCGTTGGCGACGATCCAGTCGCAGCCTTTTTTCATCCGCTTTGACCGCGCATTGGCGATGACATCGTCGGTTTCTGCGGCAAAGCCCACAACCAGGCGTGGGCGCCCGGACGTGCGGTGGGCGACGCTGGATAAAATGTCCGGGTTTTCCGTCAGTTTGAGCGTCGGCGCCCGCCCCGGTTGTTTCTTGATCTTGCTCGTGCTTTCGCTTTCGCTGCGCCAGTCGACCACGGCGGCGGCGAAAATTGCGGCATCCGCGGGGAGCGCGGCTTCGACGGCGTCGAACATCTGCCGCGCGGTCTCCACCTTGACGATGGCCACACCCGGAGGCTCCGGCAGATTGACCGGGCCACTGACTAGGACGACATCGGCGCCAGCCGCCGCCGCCGCTGCCGCAATGGCATGACCCTGTTTGCCCGAGGACCGGTTAGCGATGTAACGCACGGGATCGATCGGCTCGTGGGTCGGGCCGGACGTAACGATTATGCGTTTGCCAGCGAGCGCCGCGCCGCGCCGCAAGACGCTCTCGGCGGCGGCGACGATTTCCAGCGGCTCGGCCATGCGTCCAAGTCCGGCTTCGCCGCGCTCCGCCATCTCGCCGGCATTGGGGCCGATGACGCGGACGCCGTCGGCGGTCAACTGCGCCAGATTGCGCGCGGTCGCTTTGGCCGCCCACATGCGCGGATTCATCGCTGGCGCGATCAGGATCGGCTGGTCGGTCGCGAGGAGAACCGCGGTCGCCAGATCGTCGGCGTGACCGCCCGCCATTTTGGCAAGAAGGTCTGCGGTCGCCGGTGCCACAACGATGAGATCGGCGTCGCGGGCAAGCCGGATGTGGCCGACATCGAATTCGCTCTGCGGATCGAACAGATCGACAAAAGCGCGCTCGCCGGTGAGCGCGCCGACGGCAAGCGGCGTGACAAAATGCTGCGCGGCCGGCGTGAGGATGCAGCGCAGCCGCGCCCCGCGCTCCTGCAAGCGCCGGATCAGATCGAGTGATTTATAGGCGGCGATGCCGCCGCCGATGATGAGGAGAATGCGCGGTCCGTCTTCGTTCGGCGTCGCAGTCTTCTCTTTTGGCGCCGCGGCAGGCGTGAATCGGTCGGTGGCGCGGTGGTCGGTTTCCGCCGCGGCCTCGCGCAGGATCACCCGGACCTCGTCCTCCATGGATCGGCCGTGGCGCGCCGCACGCAGCCGCAGCAACTTCTTCAGCGAATCGTCGAGTTGGCGAACGGTCAGGCTGGCCAAGAGGATTTGCCCTTGTTCAGCTGGAGCTTAGCAGGATAATGCCTGCACTGCAATCAATGCAATCAGATTGCGCAATCAGTGCCGTAGGGCGAACCAAAGCAGGAGCGCCGCGATGATCCACAGCGCCGCGACCATCCAGCGGCCGCGCCGGGCTTCGGTCTTGTCGAGTTCGGCAATGGTCTGTGGCGACAGCACGAGCCCGTCGCGCGTCATCTCGTCGAGTTGGTCGAGCACGCGGGCGCCGCGGCTTAAGAGGCCCGGTGCATTGCCGACGAAGCGGCCGAGTTCGGCGGCGCCAAGTGCGGCGCTTTCGAGCTTACCGGCGGCGCCGAGGTGGCGCTCCATCCATTCGCGCACCACCGGCTCCGCCGTGCGCCACATGTCGAGCTTGAGATCGAGCGTGCGCGCCACGCCCTCCACGACGACCATGGTTTTTTGCAACAGCAACAGCTCCGGCCGCGTGCGCATATCGAACAGGCCGGTGACCTCGAACAACAGCGCCAGCAGCCGGGCCATCGAAATGTCTTCGGCAGTGCGATTGTGGATTGGCTCGCCGATGGCGCGGATCGCCTGCGCGAAATCCTCGATCGAATGCCGCGGCGGTACATAGCCAGCTTCGAAGTGCACTTGGGCGGTGCGGTAATAGTCGCGGGTGATGAAGCCGTGCAGGATTTCAGCGAGGAACAGACGTTCTTTGATCCCGAGCCGCCCCATGATCCCAAAATCGACGGCGATCAGCCGGCCCTCGTCATCGACGAATAGATTGCCCGGATGCATGTCGGCGTGAAAGAAACCGTCACGCAGCGCATGGCGCAGGAAAGTCTGAATGAGGGCGCGCGCCAGCTGCGCCAAGTCGAAGCCCTTGGCCTCCAGTCGCGCCCGGTCTGATAGCGGCGTCGCATCGATCCATTCCAGCGTCAGCACTTCCTTGCTGGTGCGGTCCCAATCGACTCCCGGGACGCGAAACTCGGGATCGGCCTTGGTGTTTTCGCCCATTTCGGAAAGCGCCGCAGCCTCTAGACGAAAGTCCATTTCCACCATCACCGAGCGGCGCAGCGTGTCGACGACCTCGACCATGCGCAGCCGGCGCGCCTCGGCGGAGGCGTTCTCGGCGTGCTGCGCGGCAAAGGCGAATGCGGCCAGATCGGCGTGAAAGCGGCGCTCGACGCCGGGGCGCAAAATCTTTACGGCGACAGCGCGCGTGCAGGTCGCCGTCACAACCGTGGCCCGATGCACTTGCGCAATCGAGGCGGCGGCAACCGGTGGGCCGAAGGTTGCGAAAACCGACGCGACCGGCCTATCGAAAGACGCAGCGATCGCCGCCTCGGCTTCGGCTTGGGGAAACGGCGGCATGCGATCCTGCAGGCTCTCAAGGTCGCGCGCCAGCGCGGCGCCGACCACGTCGGGTCGGGTGGCGAGAAATTGCCCAAGCTTGACATAGCTCGGGCCGAGCTTGGTGAGCGCCGCCGACAGTCGCGTTTCTGCCGGCCCAGTGGTGCGCCGCTCCAACAGCCGCGCCATTCGTATGAGCGGGCGCGCCCCGACCGGCGCCACCGCCGGATCGATGATGCCGAAAACGCCTTCGCGGGCGAACACGAAGCCGGTACGGGCGAGCCGTAGGAGATGCGCAGGAGCCGAGATCACAAACGCCAGCCGGAGTGCAACGTCACGATGCCGCCGCTTATCGCCTGGAACGAGACGTGGCCGAAACCTGCCGCGCGCAACATCGCAGCAAAGGCTTGCGGCTTGGGAAAGCGACGAATGGATTCCACCAGATAACGGTAGGATTCGGCGTCTCCGGCCACGACCCGGCCCAGCGTCGGAATGACGTTGAACGAATAGAAATCGTAGAGCCGGTCGAGAGCCGGAACGTCCACCGACGAGAATTCCAGACAGACAAATTTGCCGCCGATCTTGAGCACGCGGAAAGCTTCGGCCAGCGCGCGTTCGATGCGCGGCACATTGCGGATGCCGAAGGCAATCGTCGCCGCGTCGAAACTGCGGTCGGCAAACGGCAGCGCCTCGGCATTGGCCTCAGCGAATGTAACCACGGCATCGCCGCCATACGTCGACGCGCGCTCGCGGCCAACTTTAAGCATGTCGGGATTGATATCGCAGACGGTGACACGGGTCTGCGCGCCGCCGGCCTCGATGATGCGAAAGCCGATATCGCCGGTGCCGCCGGCGATATCGAGCACCGCAAATGCCGCCGCTCGCGGCGGATTGACCGCCGTCACCAGCGCATTCTTCCAGGCCCGATGCAGCCCGAGCGACATCAGGTCGTTCATGAGGTCGTAACGGCGCGCGACGCTGTGAAAAACGTCGTTGACGAGTGCCTGCTTGGCCGCAAGCGGCACCCGTTTGGAGCCGAATTGGGCGGATTCTGTCATCGCTGCCGACCTCGCTGCGCAACCATAGCGCGGCCCGCCGGAGCAGGCTATGTGTTTGAAATTAACCACGTTGCAGCGGCGACCTTAAACCAGCAATGCCCGAACTTCCGGAAGTGGAAACGGTCCGCCGCGGCCTCGAAGCGGCCATGGACGGCGAACGCATCACGCGCGTCGAGATTCGGCGGCCCGATCTGCGCTGGCCGCTGGCGAAGGACTTTGCGCAACGGCTCCACGGCAAACGAGTGATCGGCATCGGCCGCCGCGCCAAATATCTCTTGGTCGATTTATCGTCGGGAGACGTCCTGCTCATGCATCTCGGCATGTCCGGATCGTTTCACGTCTTTCTCGGCAAAGACAAGCGAGCAGACAATCATCTCGGCCGTTATTATCACGAGCGCAGCAAGCACCTCGCTCACGATCACGTGGTATTCCATTTGGCGTCCGGCGCGAGCGTGACGTTCAACGATCCACGCCGCTTCGGTTCGATGAAACTTGTTGCGCGCGAAGAGCTCGATCGTGAGCCGCTGTTGCGCGGGCTTGGTCCTGAACCGCTCGGCAATGCCTTTGATGCCGCGATGCTGGCGGCAGCCTGCGGTAGCAAACAGACGAGCCTCAAAGCGGCTATGCTCGATCAGCGCGTCGTCGCCGGGCTCGGCAACATTTATGTCTGCGAGGCGCTGCACCGCGCCCACTTGTCGCCGAAGCGTCGGGCGTCGACACTTGCCGGGCGCAACGGCGCACCGAACGAACGCGCCGCGCGGCTGGTTGACGGTATCAAGGGGGTGTTGACGCAAGCGATCAAGGACGGCGGCTCGTCGCTACATGATCACCGGCTCACCGACGGCGAGCTCGGCATGTTTCAGCATCGCTTCCGCGTCTACGGTCGCGCCGGCGAACCATGCCGCGCTCAGGGCTGCGGCGGTACGATCAAGCGCATCGTCCAGAACGGCCGCTCGACCTTCTTTTGCCCAGTGTGCCAGAAGTAAGGTTTGCGGGGAAATCCATGAGCGAGAACATCATTGTCGAGACCCGCGAGCGTGTCGGCCTGATCCGGCTCAACCGCCCGCAAGCGCTCAATGCGCTCAACAGCGCGTTGATGCGCGAACTCGCTCAGGCGATCGATGCGTTCGAGGCCGACAACAATATTGGCTGCATCCTGATCACGGGCTCCGACAAGGCCTTTGCCGCCGGCGCCGACATCAAGGAAATGGCCGGCAAGGCTTTCAGCGACGTCTTCCTCGGCGATTTCATCGGAACGTGGCATCGCGTCGCCGAGGCGCGCAAGCCGGTCGTCGCCGCAGTCGCCGGCTTTGCGCTCGGCGGCGGCTGCGAACTTGCCATGCAATGCGATGTCATCATCGCCGCCGACAACGCCAAGTTCGGTCAGCCGGAAATCAAGCTCGGAATCATTCCCGGCATCGGCGGCACCCAGCGCCTCACGCACGCGGTGGGCAAAGCCAAGGCCATGGATTTGATCCTGACCGGGAGAATGATGGACGCGCAGGAAGCCGAGCGCGCCGGCCTCGTGGCGCGCATCGTACCGCTGCGAAGCCTGCTCGAAGAAGCGATCAAAGTTGCCGCGACCATCGCGGCGATGTCGCGGCCTTCAGTGCTGGCAGCAAAAGAGGCGGTTAATCGCGCCTTCGAAACTTCGCAGGCCGAGGGCGTGCGCTTCGAGCGGCGGGTGTTTCACTCGCTGTTCGCGACACGCGACCAGAAGGAAGGCATGGCGGCCTTCATCGAGAAGCGGCAGCCGAAGTTCGAGAACAAATAGGCCTTTTGCGCCATCAACCGGGAGGACACTGACATGCCGAACCACCTTCGCTTCTCGAATCCGGACGCCATCGCCAAGCCGCCGGGCTACAGCCATGTCGTGGAAGTGATCGGACCGGGACGCCTGGTTTATTTTGCCGGCCAGCTCGGCACGGATAGATCGGGCAAGATGGGCGCCAATGCCCGCGAACAGATGGAGCTGGCGTTCCAGAACTTAAAGGCGGCTCTGGTCTCGGTGGGCGCCGGTTTCGAGCATCTCGTCAAAATCAACAACTACATTGTCAATATCGGCGCCAATATCGCGCAATTCCGCGAGGTGCGAGACAAATATGTCAACGCCTCCGCGCCGCCGGCCAGCACCACGATTGGCGTGCCGGAGCTGGCACGGCCGGGCGCTTTGTTCGAGATCGAGGCGGTCGCGATACTGCCGCCGAAATGATGGGCCGCTTCTGCCGACCAAATAACCGCTGCGCGCGGTCGCCGAGCCGCGGCTCCGGCTTTATATTGTCGGCATGCTGAGCGACGACGAGCTTGAACGCTACGCGCGCCACATCGTGCTGCGCGAGGTCGGCGGGCCGGGGCAGGCGGCGCTGCGCCGCGCGCGCGTGCTGGTTGTCGGCGCCGGCGGGCTTGGCGCGCCGGTGCTGCTCTATCTCGCTGCCGCTGGGGTCGGCGCGCTCGGCGTCGTCGATGACGACGTGGTCACGCTGTCGAATTTGCAGCGCCAGGTTATTCATGCCACGCCGGACATCGGCGCGCCGAAGGTCGAGACCGCGGCGGCGGCGATCCAGCGGCTCAATCCGAATGTCACGGTGAAGCCGCACCATCTGCGGCTTGGCGCGGACAATGCTTTGGCGCTGCTCGGGGATTACGACATTGTCGCCGATGGATCGGACAATTTCGCCACGCGCTATCTGGTGTCCGACGCCTGCTTTTTCGCCAAGAGACCGCTGATTACGGCCGCGCTCGGCACCTTCGACGGGACCCTGACCACGATCCGCGCGTTTGAGCGCGGCGCCGACGGCACACCCAATCCCACATACCGGTGCCTGTTTCCGGAGCCGCCGCCGCCCGGCACTGTTCCGGCCTGCGCCGAAGCCGGCGTGCTCGGGGCGCTTGCCGGCACGGTCGGATCGCTGATGGCGCTTGAGGTGATCCGGGAGATCGTTGGATTCGGCGAGGGCTTGGTCGGCCGGCTTGTGATGATCGACGCGCGCGCCATGCGTTTCGAGACGCTGCGCTATGCCTGGGATCCGGCGAATCCGCTCAACGGTGAGAAGCCGACGATCCGTGATCTATCCGCGCATCAGCACTAGGGCGTGTACTCATAAAATCGAGACCGCATGAACAACGGGTGGCCGATGTCCGCTTTGACTCCGAAAGCGGACCCGGTTTGGCGGTCGAAT
>Ga0335081_10009966_pt1 | contig 15318 bp, 14 predicted proteins | sample Lox_Sample_35_FD_206713 | JGI IMG/M metagenome (GOLD analysis project Ga0335081, IMG submission 206713) | Soil microbial communities from Loxahatchee National Wildlife Refuge, Florida, United States - Lox_Sample_3.5 | ecosystem: Environmental > Terrestrial > Soil > Wetlands | place: USA...
TGGCATCTTTCGCCGCGGCTTTTGCTCTCGACCTCTATAATTATCAAACGTTAGCTTTGATACTCGGAGGCTTAGGTGTGGTAGGCACGGTCATCTGGGTTGTATTGGTCAGAGACCCATGTAAAACTCAATAGAAACCTCAAACGAAAAAATTTGTTTAAGACGAAAAATGTTGTTGCCTCAAAAGAGGCGGTGGCTACTTGACTTATTTCTTGTTCATCAGGTACTCATGCATTGCTTTTGCTGCGCGTTTGCCTGCGCCCATTGCGCTGATTACTGTTGCTGCTCCTGTGGCAACGTCTCCGCCTGCGTAGACTCCGTCTAAGCTGGTTTTGCCTACTTCGTTAACGCAGATTGTTCCGTGTCTAGTGTCGCTTTGTAGTCCGTCTGTGGTTCGCTGGATGATCGGGTTGGGTGTCTGACCGATGGCGATGATTACTGTGTCAACATCCATTGTGAACTCTGAGCCCGGGACTTCTTTTACTCCGCGTCTGCCTTTTGCGTCAGGTTCGGTGAGCTCCATCGCTATGCATTTCATGCTTTTGACCCAACCGCTTTCGTCTCCGTAGAATTCGACTGGTGCACCGAGAAACTTGCAGACTAATCCTTCTTCTTCTGCATTTTCGACTTCTTCGTGTCTTGCGGGCAACTCAGCACGTGAACGTCTGTAGAGTAAGCAAACTTCTGCGCCAAGGCGCATGCTGCTTCTTGCGCAGTCCATAGCTACGTTTCCGCCGCCGATGACGACCACGTGTTTGCCTATGCGTATTGGTGTATCGTAGTCTGGGAATTGAAACGCCTTCATCAAGTTAACGCGTATGAGGAATTCGTTAGCCGAGTAGATTCCGCCGAGGTTTTCTCCGCCGCAGCCGGTGAACTGTGGTAAGCCTGCACCGCTGCCGATGAATACTGCATCGTAACCGTTTTTCATGAGTTCAGGGATGGTGTGGATTCTGCCGACAAGGTTGCCGAGGCGCAAGTCAACTCCGAGTTTCTGGATATAGGATACTTCGTTCTGCACAATTGCTTTGGGTAAACGGAACTCCGGGATGCCATAAGATAACACTCCGCCGCCAACATGCAACGCTTCAAACATTGTGATTTCGTGGCCAAGCTTTACAAGGTCAGCTGCCGCCGTCAAACCGGCTGGACCTGCACCTACAATTGCTACTTTTTTGCCTGTTGGTGCTTCTTTTGGGGGAAGTGCATAGCCATTATCTCTTTCCCAGTCTGCCAAGAACCGTTCTAAACGGCCAATGCTGAGTGGTTCGCCCATTTTTCCGACGACACATTTGCTTTGGCATTGTACTTCTTGGGGGCAAACACGTCCGCAGACAGCTGGCAACGCGTTCTTTGTCTTTATCAATGCAATTGCTTGATCGTACTTTTTCTCTCTTAGCAGTTTTATGAAGCCTGGGATGGGGACTTCTACTGGGCATCCAGTTGTACATTGGGGCTTAGGACACTGCAGACATCGGCTTGCTTCTTCTTGTGCTTCTGCTTCGTTGTAACCTAAAGCAACTTCGCTGAAGTTTTTAGCTCTAACTTTAGGCTCTTGCTTTGCCATTTCAACGGCTTTCTTGTTTAATTTTGGTTTAGGCTTAACTTCTGCCACACTTACAACCTCCACGCATTTCCCACAATATTGAACTTAACCTTTCCTCAGGCAACATAGTGCGTTGCCTTAGAATCAACTGATCGAAATCGGTTTGGTGACCGTCAAATTCTGGTCCATCAACGCAGCCGAACAGCATTTTGCCGCCGACTGTGACTCGGCATACACCACACATGCCCATACCGTCAATCATTATAGGTGTCAAGGTTACAATTGTCGGTATACCATAGGGTTTGGTGATTTCACTGACATCCTTCATGAGGATTACCGGACCCATTACTACACATCGGTCAAACTTTTCTTTTTTAAGTAAGTCTTTGAGGAAATCTAACCCTTTGTAACCAACTGATCCGTCGTCCGTTGCAACATAAACTTTGTCACTGTAACGCTTCGCCTCTTCCTCCATCATTATGAACTCTTTTGTTCGTGCACCAAGAATCGTCGTTACGTTGTTACCTGCAGCCTTCATCGCTTTGGCTTGCAGCAGCAAAGGCGCAATCATTACGCTTCCGCCGACACAGAGAACTTTTCCGAAGTTTTTCACTTCAGATGGGTTGCCAAGTGGGCCTGTGATGTTGTCGATACTTTCGCCTTGGTTTAGTAATCCAAGTGCTTTCGTGGTTTTGCCGACTTCATGGAACGCAAATGATACGGTTCCTTTCGCGGTGTCGTACCCAGTGATTGTCAGAGGTATTCGTTCGCCTTCTTTGCCGTTTATAACTATTAAGAATTGTCCGGCTTGCGATTTAGCCGCTACGTCTGGGGCTTCAACTTCAAACATTTTTATTTTCGGTGCAAGTTCTTTTTTCGTGACTATTTTGTACGTTTTGCTGTCGCCTCCATGGTTATTTCACATTTTGGTAATGCGCAGATTTTTTTGTAGAAATCATCCAGTTTCTGACTGAATTCGTCAGCACATCGGGGTGACTCCTCGTAAATTGTGAATCGCTCAAGCAGATTGTTCTTCTTCAACACAGTAAACAGTGCGGCCAAGTTTCGCTCTGCAGTGGCTCTTCCTTCTTGAAGCTTACAGTCTTGTGATGAGCACACTACCGCCATTACGCCGTCGAAACCGCAGTTTAATGCGTTGACTACATGAACTGGGTCTAAAGACTTGAAGCAGGGAACTTCGAGAGTTAACACGTTTTTGCCTGCAAACAAAGTGTTAGGGTTGTCTAACGCTGAGAAGTTCGACCATTGACAGACGAATGCAAGAACTGTTGGACCCTGGTTTTGAGTTTTCAACTTTGCAAGTGAATCAGCGTAGCGGTCAACAACGTTTTCAAACTCGAAGCCTTTAACTTCTATAGCTTGGTGTGGACAAACCAGTTGGCATGCGCCGCAGCCGACACATTTTTCCTCGTTTATTTTCGGAGTGGCAAACGGTTCGAATTCTATTGCTTTGTATGGGCAGATGAAAATGCATTTGTCGCAGCCGACGCATTTCTGCACATCGTAAACTGCTTTGCGGGAAAACTTTACAACCTTAACTGCATTGTCGTCGAAGCCTAACTGTTTCAGAACGTCTTTTGCTAAGACAAGCCGGCGATTGTTGATTTTTGCGCCTTCTTTATTTCGGCAAAACAGATCTTCGCATTGGATGGAAACAATATTTTTTACGCCTAAATTCAGGGCTTCAAAAACAAAATCGGTGGGGACTCTTCCTGCACACGGCAAACGAAGTGCAATATAGTTGCCAACTTTTAATCCCTGCTCCTTAAAGATGTCTTGGACTTCGCCTGTTGACGGTGAGTTTCCTCGACACATTAGGACAAGGGTGTCGACGTTTTTGGTTTTTTCAAGTGCCTGTTTAACAAAGTTTGACAGGTTATCGTAGGTGTAATATTGTGATTTGATAGCTGAACTTGGGCAAGCGCTGTAGCAAATACCGCAAACTTGGCAGTCTTGGCTGCTGACTTCCACTTTCCCGGCTGCATCGCGTTTTATTGCATCAAAAGGGCAAATTGACTGGCAAACGTAACATTGGCAGCACAAGTCCTGGTCGATTTCAACTACAGCGAGACATTTTTCACTCATTCTGAAACCTCTTTTTATACACGCTGCTACTCTAAGCTGTTAGTTTAACGCTTATTAAAGGCTGAAAAGAGTTTCAGAATGATATAATCCTTTCCCCAAAAAATTATGAAATATTCAATATATTTTACCCGCCATTATTTTCGGGTTCAACGGTTATTTTTATGACCCCGCGTCCAAACAAAAGCTACTAAGCACAGCAGGGATTTTTGGGACATGTGTTTATGGCGGTCTACTAATTTATTGCAGCCTGGAGTTGCTTCGATGGTGCAGGATTTCTTGATTTGGCACACCAGGAGGCAACAAAGGTCGATTCAAGTTGAGTTTATGTTTTCTTCTCTTTCTATTTCCTGTAATATGGTTGTCGGATGAAGCTGTAGGCTTCGAGGGCTGCAGTGATTCCTTGACCCACCGCTGTCCCCACCTGCTTAATCGGCTGATTCGTAACATCTCCTGCGGCGAAAACACCTAAAAGATTCGTCTGCTGCTTTACGTCAACTTTAATGTAGCCATGCTCATCCGTTTCTACTCCGGCAGCTTTTGCTAGCTGACTGTTCGGGGCTTCGCCGATTTGCACGAAAACCGCATCTACAGCTAATTCACTGGTTTTGCCTGTTGAATTATTCAGTAAACTTACGGTTCTGACTTGCGTGTCGCCTTTGATTTCTTGAATTTCAGTGTTCCACAGCACAGCCACGTTGTTCTTTGAGGATATGTCTGAAACCAAACTTTCCTCCGCTCTGAAAGCTTGGCGCCTATGGATCACGTTAACTTGGGCGGCTAAACCTGAAAGATAAAGGGTTGTTATGCAGGCTGTGTTTCCGCCGCCTACGACTAGTACTCGCTTGTTTTTGAAGAAGGGTCCGTCGCATACGCCGCAGTAGCTGACGCCTTTGCCCCTGAATTCTTTTTCGCCTTTTACTCCAATTTCTCGATAATGGGAGCCCGTGGAGTATATTACTGCCTTAGTTTTGTAGGTTGACGCTGAGGTTTTAACGGTTTTTTCTTCGCTTTTAAGGTCCATATCCGTGACAGATTCAAGTTCATGGATGGTGGCGCCGACTTTTCTGCAGTGAGAAGTCATTTTCTCCGCAAGTTCCCCGCCGCTGATTTCCGCAAACCCAGGGTAATTAACAACTGTGGATGCGTCGGCGATTGTTCCTCCTGACAATTTTTCGTCTAAAATCAGGGTTTTCAGCCCGCTTCGAACAGCGTAGATTCCAGCGGACAACCCTGCGGAACCCGCGCCGATTATTATGATGTCCCAGTTCTCCATAATCAAGCATCTCTTTAATTGAATAAAGTTTAGGGCGGTTTATGAATTGTTCGATTATTTTTTGACCTTGCCAATAAGCTGATAAGGATGAGGTCAATTTATTTGTTGTAGACAACGTGTTTTGAGGTGCAGTTTTTGGCAAGATACAGGTGCACGGTTTGCAACTACATTTACGATGATGTTAAAGAAGGCGTGAAATTCAGTGATTTGCCTAAGGAGTGGGTTTGTCCAGTTTGCGGCGCGCCCAAATCATCTTTTGTTTTGTTGGCGGAGCAGGTTGAAGAGAGAAAAGTAGCGAAGAAAGAAGCTGAACACACCGTATCTGAAGTTCTGATTAACCAGATTGCTGAGTGGGGAGTTCAATATGTTTTCGGCATCCCCGGTACTTCTACTTTGGGCGTTGTTGACGCGATACGTAAAACGAACGGAAAAGTGAAGTACATTCAGGTGCGGCATGAACAGACTGCGGCTTTTATGGCCTCAGCCTACGGGAAATTAACTGGGCACGTTGCTGCTTGCCTTGGTATATCTGGTCCCGGCGCAACGAATTTGGCAACGGGTTTGTATGATGCGAAGCTGGATCATGCGCCAGTTTTGGCTTTGACTGGTTTGGTGGCTAGGCAAATGATCGGCCCGGGCTCAATTCAGGAGATTGATCAGTACGCTTTTTTTGAGCCGATATGCGTTTTCAACAAGATTCTGATGTCTGAAGACCAAACCACCATGCTGGCTACTCTGGCGATTAAGCATGCGCTTCTAGATCAAGGGGTTGCCCACATCGGGATTCCTAATGACGTGCAGAAGTTGCCTTACGAAGCAGAGATTTTGCCGTTTGAAGGCAGGATGCCAAACCTCGCTTACGGGCAGGAAGAGTGGCTGATTGAGAAGGCAGCGAAACTTGTTGACCAAGCCATGCGACCTGTGATTCTTGCTGGATTCGGCGCAAGAGGCCAAGGTACTAAGCTGTTGAAGCTGGCGTCGAAGATTTCAGCGCCCATTATGGCAACCTTCAGGGCAAAAGGCGTAGTTGATGAGCATGAACAGTTGTATGTTAGCTGCCACGGCGACCTCGGTTCAACTGCTGCTGCCGAGCTTATGGCTAAATCAGATTTGCTGATAGCAATCGGTTCTTCGTTTTCAGATTTGACTCATGTTCCCCGTAAACGCACTGTGCAAATCGACATCAACCCCCTTATGATTGGACGCAGGTACCCTGTTGAGGTAGGGTTGCTTGGGAACAGCGCTGTGCTCATTCCGAAGTTGGCTACGTTGGTGCAGCAGAAACAGAATGAGGGTTACTTAGCTGAGGTTGCTCGTTTGAAGCAGGATTGGTTCAGCCAAGTGGAGAAAGAAGTTCAGGCGGATAAGAAGCCGATTAGGCCTCCGTACATAATTAAAGTCTTAAACGATAAGCTTGCTGAGGACGCGGTGATTTCTTTGGATGTTGGGGAGAATTGCTGGTGGTTCGGCAGGAACTTTAGGATGCGTAAGTCACAGAAGATGGTGATGTCGGGAACGTTGGCGACGATGGGTTTCGGGTTGCCCGGCGCGTTGGCCGCGGCGTTGGCTTACCCTGGTAGGCAAATCGTATGTTTGACTGGTGACGGTGGGTTAACGATGGTTTTAGGCGATTTCTTAACTGCATTGAAGTATCAGTTGCCCATCAAAGTTTTCGTGATCAACAACAAACGCTTGGGCATGATCATGCAAGAGCAGAAGGTTGAAGGCTACGAAAGCTGGCAAACCGACCTGTTCGACTTCAGCTTCGCCGACTTCGCTCAGCATTCAGGTGGCTTAGGCATCAAAGTCACTGAGCCAGCAGAGTTGCCTGCGGCCGTTGACACCGCACTCGCCGCATCTAAACCCACAATAGTCGACATCGACACTGATCCGCGAAGATTCCCCTAAGAGAAACCTTGGTTTCATGATAAATTGAACCTGCAGGTTCAAAAAACTCGGAGTTTTCCTTCATAAATGGGCTTGAATTAGGGTTGAATTTGCAAAACCAAGGCAAAAAGTGCCTGAACGTCGTTGAAATATTGAACCAATTCAACATTGTTTCGGCGGTGAATTGAACTAAGGAGATGTTAACTTTTAGTAAAACAGGTGAACCTGCGGAAAGGAGTTTATGAAAAGGTTTGAATAGGAAAGAGTTGCTGGAAAGTGTTTTGATGGTAGCGGGGAGTAGATTTGAACTACTGATCTCTGGGTTATGAGCCCAGCGGGTTAATCCTGGCTACCCCACCCCGCTGTATGCTGTGGCGATTTGTTTTTTGTATCCTATTACGTGATTCGTCAAATATTAATAGTTTCGTTTCGTTGTTGCGCAAAAACATTTTAGTGGCGATTATACTTCTATGGTGGATTGGTGTTTGCTGTTGGATAATGCGTATTTGCGTAAGCTGTCTGAGCCTACGTTGGAGAACCCGATTTTCATTCAGGGGCTGCCTGGCTTCGGGAACGTCGGGAGGATTGCGGCTCATCTGCTTATAAAGTTCTGCAGCGCCAAGCCTTTCGCTGAGCTGTATTCGCCGAGTTTTCCCGATTACGTCTCCATTTCCTCTAAGGGCATTGCGCATCTGCCCCGCTACGAGTTTTATTATGCGCCTCTTGAAAAGAACAACTTAGTTATCATGACTGGTGAAATTCAGCCTTCGTTTGATGATGTGGTTGCTCACTACGAGGTCTGCGAACAAGTGATTGATTTCGTGGCTTCTTTAGGCTGCCGTTTCATCATAACCATGGGTGGCATCCCGATTACTGAAGAGAAAGCCCAGGTTTACATCGCCGCCACTTCACCACGGTTGGCAAGGGAGTTCATGGAAAAAGGCGCGGTTATCTACAGTAAAGGCAGAATCGTCGGAGGCACAGGGCTTACTTTGGCGATGGCTAAAGAACGTCAGCTTGAAGGGGTCAGTTTACTTGGGACAACGACGGGGTTTAGGGCGGATCGCGAGGCTGGCTTCCTTGTTTTCAAGTTTTTGATGAAGACATTAGGAAAAGAGATAAAAGAAGGTTTAGTAGAAAACAATGCACCAGAAGAAGAGTAAGTTGGGTGTTGAATGATGGAAAATGAAAACTTGAAGGTTACCGGTATATACAGTAAGTTCTGGAGAGTAACTTTAGTTATTTTTTCAATGCTTCTAATCTTTGTCGGTCCAACTTACATACCGCTCCTGTTGACTAAGGTAAAAGTAGGTTACATCTCTTCAATCAGCGTCGGCTTCGTCCTATTCATAGCGGGTTTAGGGTTAATGATGTTTCTTATCCGAAAGAAGCTTATAACAGTCTAAGTTTGCCTCAGATACCCTAGGGTGCATCATCAAATCAGCGGTTTAGATTCTTCATCGGCAAGCTTCTATAGACCGTACCTGTTTTATTTAGCTATTCATTGAGCTTTCAGAAGGAACAAGACTGATTTTCAATACTTTTCTTCAATACATAAGACATATTAAATATGCACATTGAAATAGCCTGTATGCAGGAAAACCGCCGACCACCTTATCCTATGCCTAAACAGAGAAATGATGCGGCAAAGAGAACAACAATTATTCTTGAAAAGCACGAACGGGAATTCATTGAATCATTAATTGCAGAAGGAAAAGAGTCAGGAATTAAGCCACTCATCTCCAAAATGCTCGACATATACAAAAGCATGATGATTTACGACTGGCATTTCCCAGGTGAATACTACTGTGGAATAAGCCGCATGGCATTTGTAAACGTTGAATTATTCAACCTGTTAACCCAACAGATACCCAAGGACCAATGGCGTAACATGGGTCGACAAATGGGTGATGCCCTAAATGTTTCAATTGGATCCACGCTAGGAATTGACTCAAGTGAACAGGCAAATTGGGAAAAAGTCTTCGAAAGACTAAAAACCCAAGGCTTCGGAGACTTCTACTTGAAAGACAAGTTCCTTCTTCTCAAAACTCCATTCATTAACGAATGCGAAATTTGGAAAGGCATATTGGAGGGCTTGCTATGCGTCGAGTTGGAAACAAGAAACTCTGTGCCGCCGCTAGTTTTTGTAATAAAGAAACATAAGCAGACTCAAGTTTAACCTAACTTGTCTTTTTGACAGGTTAAATATTAGGAAACGATTTATTAAGAAGACACAGTATTCAGGTGTCTTTCAGTGGTATATGATGAGGGATTGCGTTCATACAAGGCGATTGCGTTCATTAGAAGCAATCCAAACTGCGTAACTTCCAAAACCAAAAACTACTTGTTACTACGTGCCCTCATTCAAAGTGCCATTTTGACAAAGCAAAAAACCCTTAGTGGTTTCTCTAAAAAATTAGGTGAAAAATTATGGATAAAATAAAATTTGCTATTCCGAAAGGCTCCTTAGAAAAAGCTACAGCAGAATTCTTCTCTAAATCAGGCTTTAAAATCGGCGGAACAGAACGAACATACCGCCCAAGCATAAACGACCCTCAAATAGAACTTAAGGTTCTCAGACCCCAAGAAATCCCCGTCTTTGTCAGCGAAGGCTTACAAGACATAGGCATAACAGGAGAAGATTGGGTAAAAGAAAACCGCGCAGATGTTGAAGTCCTCCTGAATTTAGAATACGGAAAAATCAGGCTTGTAATCGCTGTCCCAAAAACCTGTGAAGACGTCACAATGGGCGAATTCATGGAGTCCATATGGAGCCAAGGCAAAAACTTCCGAATTAGCACAGAGTACCTCAACATAGCTTCGGAGTACCTGAAAAGCACATCTCAATACAAGAAGCGTTTCGGCGCCGCAGATCCTACGCTTGTAACACCTTGGTGGAAAAAAGGCGACAACCCTAAAGCCAAAATCTTCCTGTCTTTTGGCGCTACCGAGGCGAAACCGCCGGAAAACTCCGACGCCATTATGGATGTAACAGAAACAGGCACAACAATTGAAGCGAACGGCTTAAAAATCATAGACACAGTCCTGAGGTCTTCGGCAGTCCTTATCGCCAACAAAAAAGCGATGGAAGACCCGGAGAAACGAGAGAAAATCCACGACATATTAGCGTTGCTCAAAGGCGTCGTAGATGGTTCAAAGAGAATCCACATATTCGTTAACGTCAAAAAAGCAAACCTGCAAAAGCTGCTGACGGAGCTGCCGGCATTAAAGAACCCGACCATCTCCCCATTGGCAGACGAGAATTGGGTCAGCGTCAACACCGTTATAGAGAAGGACTGCTTAATCGAGCTTTTGCCAAAAATCCGCAAGCTAGCCCAAGGTTTAGTAGTTTATGAACCGCGGCAGGTTCTAGCGTTAGATGAAATCGGTAAACGAGAGGAGAACCCGTGCAAAAGCAAAGTCAAGTGAAAATCTGGAAATCGGAAGAGCTGGCCGAAGACTGGTTTAAACGGCAGAAAGCGGATGAACAGGCAGTTCGAGAAGTTGAAAACAGCGTAAAAGAAATAATAAAACAAGTTAAAGAAAACGGTAACGTTGCTTTGGTAGAGTTTGCCCAAAAATTTGACAAAGCCGAACTGAGCCTGCGAACTCTTAAAGTAAAAACTGAAGAAATCAAGGAAGCCTACAGTAGAACCAGCATAGAACAGCTCTCAGCTCTAAAATTCATGAAAGAAAGAGTGTATGCCTTCCAAAAGCAACTGCTCGCTCAAACCGAAATCAATACTTCGGGCGATGGTCTATGGGTTCAGACTGTTCTACGTCCAATTGAAAGCGTAGGCTGCTATGTCCCAGGCGGGCAAGCCGCTTACCCGAGCACACTTATTATGACTGCGGTTCCAGCTAAAGTCGCTGGTGTCCCAAGAATTGTCGTTTGTTCACCATCAGATACAAAAGGCAGAGTGAACCCGCTTGTTCTTGTCGCCGCTGATATCTGCGGAGTCGATGAGCTTTACAAGGTTGGCGGAGCCCAAGCCATCGCCGCCTTAGCTTACGGCACAAAAACCATAAAACCAGTGCAGAAAATTGTTGGCCCGGGCAGCAAATACGTGACAGCAGCGAAGGTTCTGGTTTCGACTGACGTAGCAATCGATATGCCTGCAGGCCCAAGTGAAGTGCTTATTTTGGCTGATGAGACAGCTGACGCACGATTCATCGCTTTTGACATGGTTTCGCAAGCTGAACATGGAGGAGACAGCGTTGCAGGACTCATAACCACCTCTGAAAATGTTGCTCTCCGTGTTCAAGAAAACTTGGAGATTGTTGCCGCATCAGCAGAAAGACGAGAAAAAATCCAAGAAGCACTGACCAAATACGGCTTCATCATTGTCTGCAAAAACATGGAAGAGGGCATCAGCCTGGTTAATCACTTTGCTCCTGAACACTTGGAAGTCATGACTGTCAAGCCAAAGGACATTGCGGAGAAACTTACTGCTGGACTCATACTATTGGGTCCCTACAGCCCAGTTGCCCTCAGCGATTACGCCAGCGGAACCAACCATGTTCTGCCAACAGACGGCTTCGCAAAGTCTTTTTCAGGCCTATCGGTTTTTGATTTCATGCGAAGAGTAAGCATAGTTGAAAGCTCAAGAACAGGTCTGGAAAGAGTAAAAGACAGCGTTAAGGTTATGGCTGAAGCTGAAAACCTTCCGAATCACTACAAAGCAATAGAAGCAAGGTTCGAAAAATGAGCGCCTCATACAGAAAATGGTTAAGAGACAAAATAGCAAAGCTCCAAACCATAGACTGTTATTCAGCGGGAGCCACGCCTGAAACCGTAGCGAAGCAAATAGGCGTCAAACCCGAGGCGATTGTGAAGCTGAACTTTAACGAAAACCTCTTCATGGACAAATCAAAACAGGCCCAACTCCTCAAGGAGCTGGCTGACGAGTTTGATTTGCGCCTGTACCCTGAGGATGAAGTTCCCAAATTCCTTTCCAAACTTTCCGGTTACATAGGCGCCCCAGAAGATTGCCTTTTAGTGGGCAACGGAAGCGATGAACTAATTGACCGCTTAATGCGGCTCTTCCTGGGAAAAGGAGAAGTTGCAGTTTCTTTCTCACCTACCTTCAGCATCCCACGGTTATGCGTCAAGAGGCAAGAAGCCGACTACGTTGCAATCCCGCTTCAAAACGACCTGCAGCTCGACGTAAAAGGCATGCTCGAAGGCTTTTCAGACAAAACAAGGATGCTGTACCTTTGCTCGCCAAATAATCCAACTTCAACCCAATTTAAAATGGAAGACGTTGAAACCTTAATCCACGCCTTCCCAGGCCTCGTCATTTTAGACGAGGCCTACGGGGAATTTGCTCCCTACTCGTTCGTGCATAGAATCAGAGATTTCGGGAACCTGATTGTTCTGCGGACATTCTCCAAAGCCTTTGGCCTCGCTGCCCTACGGCTCGGCTACGCAGTTGCAAACCCCGAGTTAACGAAGGTTCTTACAGAAAAGTCTCCGTTGCCTTACCCCGTCAGCGGTTTCACGTTGCGGATGGGAGGCAAAATGCTGGACAACGTGGATTTAATGAAAACATCTGTAAAAGCGCTGATTAGAGAACGGGGAAAACTGATAAAGTCGCTAAACGAAATAAAAGGAGTGAAGGCGTTCGATTCGCAAGCAGACTTCCTGCTGGTCAACACCCAGATGGATGCTGATGAAATTAATCAAAAGCTGCTGAAGCGGGGCATTATGCTCAAGAAATGGGGCAAAATCCTCCAATACGAGAACTGTTTCCGGGTCACGGTGGGTTTGCCAGAAATGAACGCTAAGTTGGTTGCAGCTCTAAAGGAGATTCAGGGTGATTAGAGATGAGGACTGAAGAAGTATATCGTAAAACTAAAGAGACCGAAGTTCAAGTGAAAGTAAACCTTGACGGGGAAGGCAAAGCAAACATAGGCACAGGCGTGCCTTTTCTTGACCACATGTTGACCTCTTTTGCCACCCACAGCCTAATCGATATAACCGCCTCTGTCAAAGGCGATTTGGTGCACCACTGCGTCGAAGACTTAGCCATAAGTCTCGGCGAAGCCTTAAACAAAGCGCTGGGCACAAGGGAGGGCATCGTAAGGTTCGGGAACTCGGCGGCGCCGATGGATTGTTCCCTCGCTTTTGCAGCCGTGGATCTCGTGAAGCGACCTTACTTCAAGATTGACCTAAAATTAAGAGGCAAGAAAGTTGAGGACATGCCAACCGAAGACATAGTTCACTTCTTCGAATCCTTCGCAACCTCACTCGGGTCAAACGTCCATGTCTTCGTCGAATACGGCAGCAACGACCACCACAAAGCAGAAGCCGCGATCAAAGCCTTGGCACTATCACTTCGACAGGCAGTAGCCATCGATCCGAGACGCAAAGGCGTTCCAAGCTCAAAAGGAGTCATCTAAACGTGGCGAAAGCAGTAATCTTCGACTACGGAGTCGGCAACCTGCTTAGCCTAAAGACCGCTCTGGAAAAAGCAGGATTAGAAACGGCGATCGGCACTTCAGCTAAAGATTTAGCAGACTCAGATGCCATCGCTTTGCCAGGCGTAGGAGCATTCACGCCAGCAGCGAAAAAACTATGGGCAGTCAAAGAGACTCTAAAATCTAAGGTTGACGGCGGGACGCCTATGATTGGCATCTGCCTTGGCCTGCAGCTTTTCTTTGAAGAAAGCGAGGAAGGACCAGGAAAAGGCTTAGCGCTCTTCAAGGGCAAAACGGTCCAGTTGCCCAAGACAGTTAAAGTGCCGCACATGGGCTGGAACACACTCAATATCGTCAGTCAGAACGAACTTTTCGACGGCGTCGCTGAGGGCTCATACGTTTACTTCGTGCACTCCCTCTACCCAGTACCTGCAGACAAAAGCATAGTTGTGACACAAACTGAGTATGGCACCACATTCACTTCAGCGGTAGCGTGCAAGAACATCTATGGCACCCAGTTCCACCCGGAGAAGTCAGGTGACTTGGGATTGAAAATCCTCAAAAACTTCGCTAAGGCAGTAGTAAGGTGAGCAATTTTGCAGTTGATTCCCGCAATAGACTTAATGAATGGTAAAATAGTTCGGCTTACTCGTGGAGAAGCAAAAACAGCCAAGTTCTATGATACCCAATTCGGCACGCCAGTTGAAGCGGCGAAGCGATGGGCCGATGAAGGCGCCGGGAAATTGCATATAATCGATTTGGATGCCGCTTTCGGACTCGGCAACAACCACGAGGTCATAGCTGAGATTGCCAAGAACGTCAATTTGCCAATTCAAGTCGGCGGCGGAATACGCAGCTGCGAAACAGCGGAAACACTTTTTCAAACAGGGATAACCCAAGTCATCCTCGGCGCCTTAGCCTTCAGTGACCCTTCAGCAATCAGCAAAATTCGAAAACGATTCGGCGTTGACTCAGTCATCGTTGCCCTGGACAACAAAGATGGGCAAATCATGGTTGAGGGTTGGAAAACGGCGACCGCCATGAATGTGGACGAAGCACTTGAAAAATACACTACCATGGGCGTACGGAATTTTCTCATAACTTCCATCGCGCAAGATGGCATGCTTAATGGTCCCGACTTGCTAACGCTCAGCCAAGCCGCTCAGTACCCTAACGCCAAAATCACTGCGGCAGGCGGAATCGGCAGCATAGGCGATTTAGCTGCTCTCAAAGATATCGGAGTGGAAGGTGCAGTCATCGGAAAAGCCCTTTATGAAGGCAGATTCACTTTAAAGGAAGCCATAAGCAAAATAGGAGCCTAAAAATGCCGTTAGCAAAACGAATCATCCCCTGCCTCGATGTTGATCACGGAAAAGTAGTGAAATGCATAAACTTCCTCAACCCGAAATGCGCAGGCGATCCCGTTGAAATGGCTAAACGCTACTCAGACGACGGCGCTGACGAACTCGTCTTCCTCGACATCACTGCATCCTCCGAAGAACGCGATATTTTGCGTGGAGTCGTTGAGGGCGTCGCGAAGGCCATCAGCATCCCATTCACCGTAGGCGGAGGGATACGCAACATCTTCGACGCAAGGCTGGTTTTGTGCAGTGGCGCCGACAAAGTCTCAATTAACACCGCAGCCGTTGAGAACCCGAAACTAATTTCCGATTTGGCTGACGTGTTCGGTAGGCAATGCGTAGTCACTGCCATCGACGCAAGAAGGAACTGCACACGTGCACCCGGCGACAACAAAATCTTGGTTGACACAGCTGAAGGGGAAGTGTGGTTCGAGGTGGTTACTTACGGGGGCAGAAAGCCCACAGGAATCGATGCTCTAGCGTGGGCACTGCAGGCAGAGCGGCTTGGAGCAGGCGAGTTCCTTGTGACTTCAATGGATAAAGACGGCACAAAAGACGGCTACGACATTGAGTTAACCCGAGCAATCTCAGAGCGCGTTAACGTTCCAATCATCGCAAGCGGCGGCGCAGGAACGCCTCAACATCTTTTTGAAGTTCTCACGCAGGGCAAAGCGGACGCCGCGTTGGCCGCCTCAATTTTCCACTACAACCAATACCCAGTCCCA
>Ga0335081_10009967_pt1 | contig 15317 bp, 13 predicted proteins | sample Lox_Sample_35_FD_206713 | JGI IMG/M metagenome (GOLD analysis project Ga0335081, IMG submission 206713) | Soil microbial communities from Loxahatchee National Wildlife Refuge, Florida, United States - Lox_Sample_3.5 | ecosystem: Environmental > Terrestrial > Soil > Wetlands | place: USA...
ACCACGGCCGGCACCGGCTCGGAGACGTCCTGGGCGTACGTCATCACCGACACCACGACCGACCCGGACAAGCCGCACAAGTACGTGGCCTTCGACGACGCGTGCATAACCACGCTGGCCATCGACGACCCGGTACTGTACTACGACTGCCCGATCGACTACACCGCGCAGTGCGGTTTCGACGTGCTGGCCCACGCCAGTGAGCCGTACGTGTCCCGGCTGAACTTCCCGCCGTCGCTGGGCAACGCGCTGTATGCCATCAAGCTGACCTCCGAGAACCTGCGTCAGGCGACGTGGAACGGCCAGGATCTGCCCGGCCGCGAAGGCATGATGTACGCGCAGTACATTGCGGCCCAGGCGTTCAACTCCGGCGGCCTCGGCATCATCCACTCGATCTCGCACGCCATCAGCGCCTTCTACGACACCCACCACGGGCTGAACAACGCGATCGCGCTGCCCCGCGTCTGGGCGTTCAACATGACAGCCAGCTACCAGCGGTTCGCCGACATCGCCGGCCAGATGGGCGTCGACACGCACGGCATGACCGCGCCACAAGCCGCCGACGCCGCCTTGGCCGCGGCCATCCGGCTGCTGCGCGACGTAGGCATCCCCGAGCGGTTCGTCGACGTCAATCAGGACAGCTACTCCAAGAACCGGCTCGGCAAGGGCCCGACCAAGTTCTACGAGAACGCGCCGGTGATCAGGGGTGACGCCGATGACGTCGACCGCATCACCCGGCACGTCCTCGGTGACGCCTGCACGCCGGGCAACGCCAAGGAATGCACGTTCGAGACCGTCCGCCCCGTAGTCGAGCACAGCATGACCGGCGACCTGGACGACCTCCTCTCGTGACGTCACCCCGCGAAGCGGGGGCCACAGGACCCGGCGAGACGGCTGATAACGGCGAAGCGGGTGATGTCTTCGGCTCGGTCGAGGACGTCATCACCCGCTTCGCCGACCACGGTTACCTCGCCGACCAGCGGCTCGCCACCACCGTCTTCCTGCAGTCCCGGCTAGCCAAGCCGGTACTGCTGGAAGGGCCGGCCGGGGTCGGCAAGACCCAGCTGGCCAAGTCGCTCGCCGAGGTCACCGGGCGCCGCCTGCTCCGGCTGCAGTGCTACGAGGGCCAGGACGAGACCACCGCGCTCTACGAATGGGACTACGGCAAGCAACTGCTGTACACGCAGCTGCTCCGGGAGAAGATCGGCCAGATCGTGGGCGACGCGGAGGGCCTCAGCGAGGCGGTCGCCCGGATCGCGGCCGAGGAGAGCGTCTTCTTCTCCGAGCAGTTCCTGGCCGCGCGCCCGCTGCTCGAGGCGGTCCGCTCGGAAGAGGCCGTGGTCCTGCTCATCGACGAGGTGGACCGGGCCGACGAGGCGCTGGAAGCGGTCCTGCTCGAACTGCTCGCCGAGTATCAGGTTTCCGTGCCCGAGCTCGGCACCTTCCGCGCACGGCACGATCCGTTCGTCGTCCTGACGTCCAACAACACCCGGGACCTTTCTGCGGCGCTGAAACGCCGGTGCCTGCACCTGTCCCTGGACTACCCCGACGCCGAGCGCGAGCTGGCCATCATCAAATCCAAGGACACCGGGCTGCCCGACGCCCTGGCCCGCGCGCTCATCGACGTGGTCCGCGGCCTGCGCGACCTCGACCTGCGCAAGGCGCCGAGCATCTCCGAGACCATCGACTGGGCCCGGACGCTGGCCGTGCTGGGCGCGTCCGAACTCACCGCGGACCTGCTCGCGCAGACCGCGAACGTGGTCGTGAAGTACGACAGGGACCTGCGCCGCACCCTGGAGGTGCTGCCCAAGCTCGTCGACCCGAACGCGGTGGTCGCGGAGCGGGCCACCGCCGCGCACGGGCACCGGCACGGACCCGGCGGCCACGAGCACGAGCACGGGCCGGGCGAGCACGAGCATGAGCACGCTCCCGCCAATCCGGCGGCACCATCCCGCCGGCCCAGCCCGGCGGACCCGGTCGGGCGGTCGGAGCGGGCGGCCAAGGATGAGCCGGGCCGGCACCTTGACGACTACTACGGATCGCCCGGCACCAGCCAGAAACCCCCCACGGTCGGCAAGAGCCAGGGCGAACGGTCGTTCAACGCCCGGGGCGCCCGCCGCCGTCCCGTCTGAGGAACGGCCATGGAAGAGTCGGTGCACAGGTTCGTCCGGCTGCTGCGGCGCTCCGGGGTCCGGGTCGGCGTCTCCGAGGCGGTGGACGCGATGCGGGCGCTCACCGCACCCGGCATCGCGGCCGACCGTGAGCTGACCCGCAGCGCACTGCGGGTCAGCCTGATCAAGGATCGGCGCGACGAGGGCATATTCGACCGGGTCTTCGACCTGTTCTTCCGGCTCCTCCCGGTCCTCGATGAGGAGCCCGCCGGGCACGGGCACGCGCACGATGACCTGTCCGACGAAGGCAGCCTCGATCAGTTCAGCCTGTCCGAGGAGCCCGGTGACACGCCGCAGGAGGGCCACTCGCACGGCAAGCCGGCCGACATCCGGAAGTACTTCGATGAGGAGGACCTGGCGGCCCGTTACAACCTCCACCAGGAGGCGAACCGGATCGACATGGCCTCGCTCACCGACGAGATCGTGCTGTCCAGCGAGACGTCGGCCGATGCGGCCGCGGCCGCGGCACGGGTTCAGCTGACCACGAGCCGCCTGCACAACCCGGGGCGGCCCGGCGATCTGGCCAGCCACGACGGCATGCGGGTGGACGCGGAGCTGTCCGTCGCGCAGGAGACGGCCCTGCTGTCCTGGCTGGCCGACAGCGAGGACGACGGGGAGGACGACGACGGCTGGCTCCCCCCGGACGAGCTGGCGGTGCTGCGGGCGCGGCTGGCCGGCCTGCTCGACGGTCTTCCCGAGGCGCTGCGCAGGCACCTGGAGGCCCTCATGTCCGGGGACCTCGAGATCGAGTCCCCCGGCGCGCACCCCGGCCACGTCGACACGATCGGCGAGCGGGAACGGGCCGACCTGGAAGAAGCGGTGCGCAGGCTGCTGCGCAGCCTGCACGGCGCGCCCCGGTCCCGCCGGACGATCGCCGCACGTGGCACGGTCGACGGCGCGCGGACGATGCGCGCCAACATGGGGTACGACGGCGTGCCGTTCCGGCCGGTGACGGTGGCCCGGGTCGCGGACCGGCCGCGCCTGCTGCTCCTGGTGGACGTGTCGCTGTCGGTCCGCACCGCCGCGCGGTTCACCCTGCAACTCGTGCACGGGCTGCAGAGCATGGCCGCCAAGGTCAGGTCGTTCGCCTTCGTCGCCGACCTGGCCGAGATTACCGACCTGTTCAACGAGCACCACATGGAGGAGGCGCTCGGGCTGGTGATGGCCGGCCTGCCCGCGGGCGGCGTCCTGGACGTGGACGCCGACTCCGACTACGGCGCGGCGTTCGGCACCTTCCTGGAAGATCACGGCGGGGCAATCAACCGGCGCACCACGGTCATCGTGCTGGGCGACGGGCGGGGAAACGGCAAGGACCCCAACTTCGGCGCGATCGCCGAGATATCACGGCGAGCCCGTGAGCTGGTCTGGCTGACCCCCGAACCGCGCTACTCCTGGCGGCTCGGCTCCTGCGACCTGCCGGCCTACGCCGCCTACTGCGACCGGGTACACGTGGTCCGCGACCTCGGCGGACTGGACCGGGTCGCCGGGCATGCGACGGCGCGGGCCGCGCGATGACCAGCACGCGCCGGCTCGACGCGCTGCGCCCCTGCCCGGCGGGCCGCTACGAAGACGGCCTGGTCGTGGTGACGGCGGGCGGCCCGGCCGGGATCACGGCCGAGCCGTGGCCCGGCGGGCGGATCGCGGTACGGCACAACCTCCGGCCGGGTGAGCTGGACGACGACATCGCCGAGCCGCTCGCGGCGGCGCTGGCCCCGCTGGCCGATGACCACGAGATATTCGCCCGGGCCTTCACCGGGGTGGTGCTGACCTCCCGGCCCGACGCCGGCGCCGCGTGGGAGGAGTTCTACCGCAACAGCCTGGCCCGGCTCGGCCGGGCCGGCCAGCGCGGATCCGCCGGCTGGCCCGGTTACAGCGAGATCTACCGGCACGCGATCAGCCTGCTGCCCGGCACATCCGTGGCCGACATCGGCTGCGGCTTCGGCTTCCTCGCCCTGCACCTGGCCACGCACGGCACGTCGGTCACCGCGTGCGACATCGACCCGGGCACGACCCGGCTGCTGAGGCGGATGGCCGCCCGGCTCGGCCGTCCCCTCCAGGTCGTCACGGGTGACGCCAGCGACCCCGGCCCGCTGGCGTCCGTCTCGGTCGACGCGGTGGCCCTCCTGCACGTCCTTGAGCACGTCGAGGAGGCCACCGCAGGTGCGCTGATCAGTGCGGCCACCCGCATAGCGCGGCACCGGGTCGTCGTCGCGGTGCCGTACGAGACGCGGCCGACCCGGCTGTTCGGCCATCTCCGGACCGTTAACGCCGGGCAGCTCGGCAAACTCGGGGCCGCCTCCGGCTGGGGCTACCAGGTCCGCGACCATCACGGCGGCTGGCTGATCCTGGACCGCCCGGCCTGAACCCGGCACCCGCAGGGCCGCGTCACGCCGATGCGCGGCTGCGGCGGGTGGCACAGCAGAAATCGCACAGGTTCGCGGTAGCCGAGGTGGGGCGGCGCCCGAGATGGGCGTGGCGGGGTGAGGCAGCGGCCCGCCGGTCAGATGGCGCCCATCTGGCTGGCGACGTAGACGGCCTCGCTGCGCCGGCCGACGTCCAGCTTACGCATGATGTTGGCCACGTGGAACTTGGCGGTGGTCTCCGCGATGAACAGCGTCCGGCCGATGTCCCTGTTGGACATGCCCCGGGCCAGCAGCCGCAGCACCTCGATCTCGCGGGCGGTCAGCATCTGCTCACCGCCGGGCGGCCCCGCGGTGAGACCGCGGACCATGGCCGACGAACTACGTGGGTCGAAGGCGTTCTCGCCCTGGTGTACGGCCCGGATCGCGCGCAGCAACTCGGAGGTGTCGACCTCCTTGACAACGTACCCCTTGGCGCCGTTGCGCAACGCGGTGACCACCAGGCTGTCCTCCAGCGTGGTGGTCAGCACCAGCACGGCCAGGCCGGGGTGCGCGGCGACCAGCTGCGCGCACAGGTCCAGGCCCTCCAGGCCGGGCGCGGAGGACAGCTTCAGGTCGAGCAGGACGAGCGAGGGACGGCTCGCCGCGACCACCTTCATCGCCTCGTCCGGGGTCCCGGCCTCGCCCACGACGCGGACGTCGGGCGCGCGTTCCAGTACCGAACGCAGCCCCTGGCGGACCACCGCGTGATCGTCGACCAGCACCAGCTCGATGAGCTCGGGGTGACTGTCCGGGCTGGCCGCGTCAGTCATCGGCGCCGCCGGCGGCACGATCCGCGGCGGGCTCGGCGGCCGGGATACGGGCGTCCAGCCGGATCCCGCCGAGCTTTGACCGGCGGACGGTGAAGCTGCCGCCGAGCTCCTGGGTGCGCCGGGCCATGTTGGCCAGGCCCTGGTGACGCCCGTCCGAATCGGTTTGCACCTCCAGCCGGAGCAGGCGGCGCAGCTGAGCCGGATCGCCGCGGCCGTCGTCATTGATGGACAGCATGACCTCCTCCGGCGTGTACCGGAGCCGGACCGCCGCCCGGGTGGCGTCGGCGTGCAGCGAGACGTTGAACAGCGCCTCCCCGGCGATGCGGGCCAGAGCGTGCTCGGCGATCGCGCTGATCGGCTGCGGCCGTCCCTCGAAGCGCACCGTGACCGGCAGCTTCGGGCGGTGCTGGGCGGCCAGGCCCTGGAGCAGCTCGGGGAGCACCGGCCCCTTCCCGCCGGACGGCTCGTGGTTCAGCGCGTAGATCACCGACCGGACCTGGTCTCCGGCCTTGGCGATCAGGTCACGCGCGTCGGTCAGCCGCGCCACGGTGCCGTCGTCGTCCCGGTCGGCCGCCTCGGCCCGGCACACGTCGACCGCGAGCCCCGCCGACAGCACAAACTGGGCCACGCTGTCGTGCAGTTCGAGCGCGATCCGGTGCCGCTCTGCGTCCAGCAGCTCCCGCTGGTGCAGCACGCGCAGCCGCCGCTCGGCCCGTTCCAGCTCGGCCGTGCGGGTCTCCAGGTCCTGCGAGTTGCGCGCGATCTCGTCGTATAGCTGCTGGGCCTGCAGGCGCAGGTCGGCGCCGGTCGCGTACAGCGTCGCGGTGTGCATCGACACCGCCGCCTGGTCGGCCAGGATGCGGAGCACCCACAGGTCCGCGTGCTCGACGATGTCACGCGGGTGGTCGTAGTGCGCGATGAGCCGGCCCAGCACCGCACCGTCCAGGGTCATCGGCACCCGGACCCAGCCGGCGCCGGTGGTGGGCGCGGTGTCGAGCGCGCCGCGGACCTTGGCCAGCTCACGGCTCAGCCACGGCGGCAGCTCGCGGACGGTCTCGATGATCTCCGCATCCGGCCCGACCGCGAGGAACCGCATGCTCAGGGCCGGCAGCTCGCCATCGCGCAGCGCGATCATCGTCCAGGCGGCGCGAAGATGACCGGCCGCGGCGCGCAGTACCTCCTCCAGCAGCGCACGGGGATCGTCGCGGATCCGGACCAGGGCGGCGGAAATGCCTTCCAGCGCCTGGACCGCCGAGGTCATCCGCGCCTCGGTGCGGCGGAGCTCGGCATAGTAGGACTGCTTACCGGAACGGACCCCGGTCAGCCTGCTCAGCGTCGGCTGATCGACCTCGCGGGCCTCCCCGCGTGCGGCGTCGGACGGAGGCACCGAAGCGCTAGAGGGCGGCATGGAAGAGCGCGGCCAGGTCCGCCTGCGAAACCGGCCGGGGGTTGGTGGCCAGGCAGGCGTCGGCCATGGCGTTCACGGCCAGCGTCGGCACGTCGCCCGCGCACACGCCCAGCTTGGCCAGCCCGCAGGGAACACCCAGCTCGTCGCCGATCGCCCGGACCCGGTCGGCGAGCAGGTGCCCGGCTTCCTCACCCGGCATGTCCGGCGTCGCCGCGAGCCCGGCGGCCTGCGCGAGCGGAACGAACCGGTCCGGGGCGACGGCCGCGTTGAACCGGATCACGTGCGGGAGCAGCACGCCGTTGACCACGCCGTGCGGCAGGTCGAGCAGGCCGCCGACCTGATGGCTCATCGCGTGGGTCGCGCCGAGCAGCGCATTGGTGAACGCCATCCCGGCTTCGAGGCTGGCCTGCGCCATGTAACCGCGGCGGTCGCCGGCCGAGCGCCGGTCGATCATCCGCGGCAGATTGCCGAAGACGAGCCGCACCGCGTTCAGCGCGTGGCCGTCCGCCAGCGGGTTGTGCGCGCACGACACGAACGCCTCAATACCGTGCGTCAGCGCGTCCAGCCCGGTCGCGGCGGCAAGGTCGCCGGGCATGGTGGAGAGCAGCCGGGGGTCGGTCAGCGAGATCTCGGGCACCAGGGCACGTCCCATGATCGTCACCTTCACGGCACTCACGGTGTCGGTGATGATGCAGAACTGGGAGACGTCGGCGCCCGTGCCCGCGGTCGACGGGATCATCAGCAGCGGCGGGATCGGCCGCGTGACCCGGTCCACGCCCGCGTAGTCGAGGATGTGGCCGCCGTTGCCGGTGAGGATCGCGATCCCCTTGGCGGCGTCGAGGCACGACCCGCCGCCGATCGCGATAATCACGTCGCAGCCCGATTCCCGGTACCGCTGATAGCCCTCCGCGACTTCGTAGTCCTTCGGGTTAGGCGTCACCCCAGCCCAGACGGTCGCCGTGAGGTCGGCGTCGGCCAAGTGCGCGGTCAGCTCATCCGCCCAGCCCGCCTCGATGATCCCGGGATCGGTGACCACGAACGGCCGCTGGGCCCCGATCCTGCGGGCGGCGAACCCGGCCTCGGCGAGCGATTCAGGCCCGAAAACAATCTCCGGCGCCTGGAACTTGATGATGCCGCCCGGCGTGCGCGCAGGCATCTCCTCAGGACCGGCGGAGTGCTCCTGATCTGGAACGACAGACTCACGGCCGACTCTCACCGTTGAGTTCATCGGGCGCCCTTCCAGGATCCGTCACCGTCGACGGGCTACCCCTCACCTTGACCGACCTCCGGCCATCAGGTCAAGGGAAGACATGGTTGTCTTCGCTGGACGCAGGGGCATGCCGGATGCGAATGTGATAAAGCGCACGACCAGCGGAACACGGCAGGGAGGCCGGTTTGGACACGGACACACTTCGGTCCGTTCAGCAGCCGCTGAAGGACGCCTACCGGCAGGATCCGCAGCGGGCGATGATCACCCTGCGCGCCTCCGGCGAACTGGGTGCGGAGGACCTCAGCTGCTCGGTCACGACCGGTCAGGCCCTGGCCAAAGCGGGCTTGCACCCCGCCACCGGCGGCGACGGAACGCTGGTCTGCTCGGGAGATATGCTGCTGCAGGCCCTGGTCGCCTGCGCGGGCGTCACCCTGCGCGCCGTGGCCACGTCACTGAAGCTCAACGTGACCGGGGGGACCGTCGAGGCGGAGGGCGACCTGGACTTCCGCGGCACGCTGGCGGTGACCAAGGACGCACCGGTGGGCTTCACCGCGATCCGGCTGAACGTCGGCCTGGAGACCGACGCGAGCGCGGAGGAGATCGACACCCTGCTCCGGCTGACGCTGCGCTACTGCGTCGTCTACCAGACGCTGGCCGGCCCGGTCGAGCTCAGCGCGGCCGTGACCGCGCGTCCGTAGCCGGCCCCGGCGCGGGCAGCCGCTCCGCAGCCGGGCCTTTCACCGGGAATCCGCAGCCGGAGAGCCCGCCTCGACGAGGCGGGCCAGGTTGTCCAGCGCCATCCGGGTGCCGGTCTCGTTGTCCGCGGCGGGCACGCTGTCGGGGATGTTCTCGTGCACGACCAGGACGTCGGTGCCGCCGTCCGCGTCGGCCAGCGTCGTGGTTATCGTCATCTCGCCGCGGAGGGCCGGATCGGCCGCCTCGAACTCCAGCACCTCGGCGACCTCCTCGTCCGGCACGAGCCTGGCGAAGTAGCCGCGGTACGTGTCGGTCTGCGCGTCCGTCTTGCCGGTTCCGGTCGGCGCATCGTAGCTGAGCGAGACACGGAACGAGCCGCCCTCGCGAGCGTCGAACTCGTGCACGTGGCTGGTCATCCCGTCCGGCACCCGCCATTTCGCGTGGGCGTCGGGATCGAGAAGGGCCCGGTAGACCACCGGGCGCGGAGCGTTGATGTGCCGGGAGGTCCGCGTCGCGTACACAGGTCCAGGTTACGGCCCGGGGGTTCCACGGCACGGGCCGAGGCGCCCCTGGCCCCCGGGCCGGGATGGCCCGCGCGCGTGCTCAGCGGCCGGCCGCCCCTGCCCCGCTGGCCTGGTTTGCGGGCGCCACCGCGGCGGTCCCGGCAGGCCGCTCGGGACGAATGAAGGCGAGCGCGAGCACCCAGGCGCTGTATGAGTAGCTGACCACCCGGATCGCGCTCCTGCCGGGCCTGAACCAGGTGGATACCATCCCGGTGGTCCGCACGGTCAAGCGCAGCGGCCTGCTCGCCCGCCCGTAACGTGCCTGCCGCCCGCGTGATCGCTGGGACGGAAGGCTCGCTGCCGCGCGGCCAGCGCCCCGTCATCCGCCGGGTCTTCGAGCTCACCGGCCTGGACGGCCACTGCGAGCTGGACGAAGAGCCAGGCGGTAGGTTTGGCCGACGTGCAGAGCCACATTGATCACGCGTTCACGAAACTCGCCGGGGATTACCTGGACGACCGGTCCGCGCGGCATCCGGACACGGCCACCGAACTCGGCGATCACCGCTATGACGCGCACCTGCCCGACCATTCGGCGGACGCGCTCGCCGCCGAACGCGAGGCGCTGGACCGCTGGATCCACGCGCTCGGCACGCTGGACACATCCGCGCTGCCGGCCGAGCACCGGGTCGACGCGGCCATGCTGGCGAACGACGTGGCCAGGCGGATATTCGAGCTGGACGAGCTGCGAGATCACGCCTGGAACCCGCTGCTGGCCAATCCGGGCCGGGCCATCTACGCGCTGCTGGCCAGGGACTTCGCGCCGCTGCCGGACCGGCTGGCCTCGGTCGCGGGCCGGCTGGCCGCAATCCCGGCCGCGCTGGCGGCGGCGCGGCAGGTGCTGGGCTCGATGCCCAGGGTTCATCTGGAAACCGCGATCACGCAGTTCTCCGGCACGATCACCCTGGTCACCGAGGTCGTCGACGCCGCGCTGCGGGACGCGCCGGGACGCGAGAGCGACATCGCGGCGGTACGCCCGGCCGCGCTGGACGCGCTGGCCGGGCACCGCGCGTGGCTGTCCGCGCGGCTCGCCGAGGCCGCCGCCGGCAACGGGTTCGCCGACCCGCGGATCGGCGCCGGCCTATTCGCCAGAAAACTGTCGCTCACCCTGAACGCGCAGGCGGACGCGGACGCCATCCTGGCCCGGGCGCACGGCGACCTGGACCGGGTGAGCGCGGAGATCGCCGCGCTCGCCGCGGAGATCGCCGGGGCCGCATCCGGCCCCGGCGGCCCGCGCCGCGGCCCCGCGCCGGCACAGCCCTCGCCGGACGGCGACCCGGCCGTGCGGGAGGTCCTGGACCGGCTGGCCGCCGACGCACCGGACGACCGCAGCATCCTGGCGTTCGGTCGCCGCGCCCTCGCCGCCCAGACGTCCTTCGTCCGGGAGAACCGGCTGGTCACCATCTTCGACGATCCGGTCGAGGTGATCGAGATGCCGGAGATCGACCGGGGCGTCGCCGTCGCCTACTGCGATTCGCCCGGGCCGCTGGAGGCGGCACCGATGCCCACGTTCATCGCCATCTCGCCTACCCCGGCGGACTGGCCGGCGCAGCGGGTCGCCTCGTTCTACCGCGAGTACAACCAGCACATGGTGCACAACCTGATGGCGCACGAGGCCATGCCGGGCCACTACGTGCAGCTCCAGCACTCCCGGCGGTTCCGTGGCTCGGCCACTGCCGTCCGGGCGGCGCTGCGGTCCGGCTCGTTCGTCGAAGGCTGGGCGGTGTACGCGGAGCAGGTCATGGCGGACAGGGGCTACCCGGGCGAGGGCGATCCCCGGGCCGTACGGATGCAGCAGCTCAAGATGCAGCTCCGCATGATCATCAACGCGATCCTCGACGCCCGGGTGCACGGGCACGGGATGACCGAGGCCGAGGCGATGACGCTGATGACGGGGCGCGGCTACCAGGAGGACGGCGAGGCGGCCGGCAAATGGCGGCGCGCCCTGCTCACCTCGGCCCAGCTGTCCACCTATTACGTCGGATACACGGAGGTCGCCGACCTGGCCGGCGAACTGAGGGCCAGCCGCCCGGCAGACTCGGACCAGGACCTCCACGACCGGATGCTCGCACACGGCTCACCGCCCGTCCGGCTGCTCCGCCCGCTGACCGCCCCCTGATCCGCCCCGGCGCCAGGACCATGCAGAGGCACCTCCACGTACACCCCGGGTAGCGGCAAAGGCACCTCCACGTACAACGGGGTCGCGGCAAAGGCGCCTCTACCGGCAAAGGCGGGGCAGCGGGCAGGAGCAGGGACGGGCTCGGCGCGATCGGCGCGGCGATGACGATGCGCGCAAGAGGGGCGCTCCCTCTGGCCCGCCCCGGCCCGGCCCTGCGCTGATGTTTTTCATTCATTTCGGAAGATCTGCGATCCGCTGGCGGTCCCGATCCGTAGATACCGGTAGAGGCGGCTACCGAACACCGCCTCGGCGATCAGGGAGACCCGCGGCGCACCAGGGGGAAAGTTGATCTCACTGCCGGCCGGCGTCACATCCGTCACCGGGGCCGGGCCCGGAACCGCCTCTGGGCCCGGACCCAGGGGGAGTGTGCGGAACCAATCCGGCCCCGCCCTGCGCGGCGAGCGCGTACGGATCAGTGCCCGGGAGACGGGGATGCTCGTCGCCGTCCGCCGCCTTGGCCCGGAGCCGCCGAGGGAGGCGGCCGCACGCCGCAGCGAGATCGCCGGCCCGGGTGACGTCGCCCCGGGCCGTGCGAGCCGTCCAGCCGGAGTGACCCGGCCGGACGGCCAGAACGACCCGGACGGCCGCAGTGACACCGGGGTGCCCGCGTTCCTGCACGCCCTGTTGCGCCAGGTCGAGCCGTTCCCGGCCGCCGTCCACAACGAATGCTGGGACATCCTGGCCTTCAACCGAAGCTACGACGCGCTGTTTAGCCTCGAATCGGTCCCGGTCCGCAGCCGGAACGCGGTCCTGCTGTACTTCACCGACCCGGGTCTGCGCAGGCTGTGGCCGGACTGGGCGGACGGCGCCCCCCACGTCGTCCGCCAGTTCCGGGCGGCAATGGCCCGGCACGGCGACGAACCGGCCTGGGCCGTACTGCTGGACCGGCTCTGCCACGCATCGGCGGACTTCAGCCGGCTGTGGGAGCAGGACGCTGACGACGGCGCGGCCGGCCTCGGCAACGTGCCGGAACGGTTCGAGCACCCGGTCGCCGGGCCGTTGCGGCTGGCCCGTTTCCGGCTGTGGGCCGAACCGGGGGACGAGGGCCTTGTCGCCGTTGGCTACACCCCCGCCGACGTGGCCACCGCGGCCAAGCTCCCCCGCCTGCAGGCGCTGTCCACCGCCACTGTCCCGGGCCGATGAACCGCCACCGTCCCGGGCCGATGAACCCGCACTGTTACTGGGCCCGCACCGCCCGGCTCCGGCCGCGCCATCCACGGGTCCCGCAGACGCCGCGGGTCCCCTGTCCCGGATACCGGTGCCAGGCGTTCAGCCGCCCGATACGCGGGCTGGGCGCAGCAGGGCGCTGACCAGGGGGCCACGGCGGGAACTAACCCCGTGCCCGGCGTAGCCGTTGCTGGCTGGATAGGCGACCCCGAAGTGAATGGCAACGCGCAGCCTGAGCCGGGCCACATCGTCGAGGTGCCAGTTGTGCCGGCTCAGCGCAGCGGCGAGTTCACGCACAAGGCCGTCCACGACACGCGGTTCTGATTCGGTACCGGGAAGAAGCGCACCATCGCCGGTGCTGTTCCTGTCCCATTCGGAGCGGACAAGGCAGGCCCCTGTTGCTGCCTCGTCCAGCACCTTGATCAGGCCGTCCTGCATGGCCTCGTGCGACATCTCGTCGCCGCTGCCGTAACTGGTGGCGTCGCACGCCATCAGCAGGGCACGCCCTTACGCTTCGTCCCGTACCATCGCCGCATCCCTTCTCCCGGCCGACTGGACCGGCCTAGATAAATCTTCAGGACGCGACACGGAACTCCCCCGTATATTTACGGGTTTCGGTCAGTTTCCGCTGCGGCGTTTTCTAGCGCAGCCATGTCGGCGATGAATACCCTCCGGTTACCTTGAGTTACCGCACCGGCTCTGCGCACGTGCTGCATGGCTTTCTCGGCGGAGCTGAGGCTGACCCCCGCGAACGAGGCAATGTCCCGGTTGCTCAGCGCGAGGCCCAGGTCCCATTGCTGGTCACCGGTCGGCCGGCCGTACGTATGGGCTACCTCGACCAGGATCCGGGCCACCCGAGCCCGAGCCGTTAATGCCGCGAAAGCCACCCGCTGCTCGTTGGCGAACCGCAGCCGCTCGCTCAGCATCCGGGTGATCGCGAAGAGCACACGCGGCCGCCGCGCCAGGAACTCGTGGAAGACGTCCGCGGGGATCAGGCGGGCAGTGGTCTGGGCGCAGGTGATCACCGTGGCGGAACGCGGTTTCCCTTCCAGGGCGGCCATCTCGCCCACCAGGTCACCGCCTGCCCGGATCGCGAGCAGCGCCTCGCGCCCGTTCTCCGTGTCCACCATGACCTTGGTCAGGCCCTTGGTGAGCAGCACCGCGTAGTCCTCGGTGTTGCCGTGGCGGATCACGACATGCTGGGCGGGGTAGACCATCCGGGTGCCGATGCCGAGGAGTTCCTCCCGGTCAGCTTCCTCCAGCCGGGCGAGCAACGAGGACGGCGGCCACTTCGGACCGAGGACCGGCAGGGCGCGTGATCCATCGTTCACTAACCGTTACCCCTTCATCTGCCACCTTCGACCGATCGCTCCTATTTGCCGCACAATGCATGTGGCCCGGAACGTGGTTGACCATGCCCGATCCGCCGTGCCCATAACCGGCATTCAGGGAGTCTCGCCCGGCGAGCAGCCCGCCTCTCCGGGCCTGCTGGCACTCTCAGGCTAACCAAGCCCCGCTGGTTCCCCCGGGTTAGCCGGCCTGGGCTCGCAGGACCGGTCGCCGAGGAGCACGCCGAGCAGCGTGCCCGGCGGTGCGTCGTCCTGCCGGAGCAGGGCCGCCGGGACGGGCTCGACCCCGTGGGCGGCGATGCGCGCGGCCTCGTCAGGGTCGCAAGGATCGTAGACGAACCGGGAGCAGACGTCCCGGTACAGCCGGGCCACCCCGGCGGCGGTCGCGGGCAGGCTCACCGCGGCGAGCAGCGCGGCCCGGCTGTGGCCGCGGCGGCCGTCTTCCGGGCCGGTGACCGCCGCGCTGGCCACGATGGGCGAAACGGCCGTGACGCGGTCCCGGCGCTTCCGCAGCGCCTCGGTCACGCCGGGCAGCCCGAGGATGGGCAGCAGGCCGGCCACCGGATCGGCTGGGCCGAGCACGATCAGGTCGGCCGATTCGATGGCCGCCAGCACGCCGGGCGCGGGAACCGCCCGGCCGATCCCCTCGAAGGCGACGCCGCGTACGGCGGGCGCCGCCTGCTCGCGGACGAGGTACTCCGCGTAGGGCAGCCGGCGGCCGTCGGAGGTCACGATCGTGGTGGTGACATCGTCGTCGGTCATCGGCAGGACGCGCGCGGTGAGGCCGGCCGATCTTGCCAGCCGCCTGGTCACCTCGGTGAGCGTGGCCCCGTCGCGGAGCAGCCCCGTCCGATACAGGTGGGTGGCCAGGTCCAGGTCACCGAGCCGGAACCAGGACTCGCCGCCGAAACCGGCCAGCGCCGTCATGCAGCGGAACGAGTCGTCCCGTACACCCCAGCCGCGCTCCGGGTCGAGGCGGCCGGACAGCGCGTAGAGGACGGTGTCGATGTCGGGGCAGATCCGCAGCCCGTGCTGCCAGAGGCTGTCCGCGGTGCCGACCACCAGGGTGAGCGGCCCCGCGCCGTCCGCCGCGGCCAGGGCACGCCACAACCGGGACGCGCCCGTACCGCCACCGAGCCCGACGATGCCGCCCATGGCGACGATCGTAATGCCACGATGGGCGGAAAATCCGTCCGTGCCGCCCACGGACGGATCAGGCTCCCGCGCCCCCGCCGGCGGATCAGGCCAGCCGCCTTCCCTGCTTATTCGCCGGGAGGCTCCCGGGCTGGCCTCACTTGAGATGCTCCGCGGCCCTTATCAGTCGGCTGTTGCCTCGGTTGGGCGGGCTGGACCGCTTGGGTTGACCGCGTCCTGTGGCAGGTCAGAGCGGAAGGCTTCGTAGTAA
>Ga0335081_10009968_pt1 | contig 15317 bp, 13 predicted proteins | sample Lox_Sample_35_FD_206713 | JGI IMG/M metagenome (GOLD analysis project Ga0335081, IMG submission 206713) | Soil microbial communities from Loxahatchee National Wildlife Refuge, Florida, United States - Lox_Sample_3.5 | ecosystem: Environmental > Terrestrial > Soil > Wetlands | place: USA...
GCCGCGCCAGGTTGAACGGCTCGGTATAGGTGGTCGAACAGGTCGCGATCAGTCCGATCCGCCTGGTCACGACCGCGATCGCCGCCAGCACCGTGACCGGCTCGAGCCAGGTGCGCGCGGCTTGCGATGCGTCATCGCCCAGCGCGAGCTGGTCGGCGAGAAAAACCGAATCGAACAGCGCCGTCTCGGCGCGCCGCGCCAAATCCTGATAATAGCGGATGTCGGTGAGCGGCAGCGGCGACGAGTCCGGATGCCGCCACGACGCCTCGTGGTGGCCGCGGCCGTGGATGAACAGGTTCAAATGCAATTGCCGCTTCACGGCACCCATCCCGCGCCCGCCCGGACTGCACCTACCGGGTGACGATGCTAACCGCCGGCTTGCCGGCCAAGCAAGACGCCCGCTACCTGTTCTCGAACTTCGGCGGCCGCTTCTCGATGAAGGCGTGCATGCCTTCGCCCTGGTCGTGGGTCGCGAACAGCGAATGAAAGGTCCGCCGCTCGAAGCGGATGCCTTCGGCGAGCGGCGTCTCGAACGCGCGATTGACGGATTCCTTCGCCGCCAGCACCGACGGCAGCGACAGCGCCGCGATGGTCTCGGCGACCTTCATCGCGTCATCGAGCAAATTCGCCGCCGGCACGACGCGGGCGACGAGGCCTGAGCGCTCGGCTTCGGCCGCATCCATCATGCGGCCGGTCAGGATGAGATCCATGGCCTTGGCCTTGCCGACCGCGTGGGTCAGCCGTTGGGTGCCGCCGATGCCCGGGATGATGCCGAGCTTGATCTCGGGCTGGCCGAATTTGGCGGTGTCGGCGGCGATGACGATGTCGCACTGCATGGCGAGCTCGCAGCCGCCGCCGAGCGCAAACCCCGCCACCGCGGCGACCACCGGCTTGCGCGCCGCCGCCGCCGGGTGCCAGTCGGCGCAAAAATCGCCGAAATAGACATCGGCAAAATCCTTGTCCGCCATCTCCTTGATGTCGGCGCCGGCGGCGAACGCCTTGTCCGAGCCGGTGAGCACCATGCAGCCGACGGCGGGATCGGCGTCGAACGCGGCGATCGCCGCGCCGAGCTCGCTCATCAGCGCGCGGTTGAGCGCGTTCAGCGCCTGCGGCCGATTGAGCCGGATCAAGCCGACCCGGCCGCGCGTTTCGACGATGATGTTTTCGTAAGCCATGCTGGCCGCTCCCGGACGCTTTGAGGCCTGACCGATATCCGCGGCCGCGGCCGCCCTGTTATGATGGCAGAACTGGGCAGACGTCGTGAAGCCGGTGCAGCAATGACGAACGGAATGATGGCCTATGCCGGCCTTGCGGCCGGGTTTTTGACGATCGCAGCCGCCGCCGTGATTGCCTTTGTCGCGACCGGCGCCAAAGCCGCCGCCGAGGCGCCGCTGGTGCTTGCGCGCGACGGCTTCTTCTACGTCAACGCCCGCACCACCACCGTCGACGGCAAGGATTACGTCAGCCACCAGATGTACGTCGAGGTGCGCATCCCGGCCAAGCAGACGCACCCCTACCCGATCGTCATGGTGCACGGCGGCACCATGTCGGGCACCAATTACATCGGCACGCCCGACGGCCGCGAAGGCTGGGCGCAATATTTCGTGCGCCAGGGCTATGCCGTCTATGTGGTCGACCAGCCCGGCCGCGGCCGCTCCGGCTATCTGGCTGCCGCCTACGGGCCGATGCACAATGTCGAGCGCGGCAATGCGTTGCCGCGCTTTGTCGCCCAGGCAAAATACCGGCAGTGGCCGCAAGCGGCGCTGCACACCCAGTGGCCGGGGACGGGCGAGCCCGACGATCCGGCGACGACACAGCTCGCCGCGAGCCAGATGCCGGCGATCGCCGACTTCGCCGCGCAGCAGTTTCTCAATCGCGATGCTTTGGTAGCGCTGCTGGAGAAAGTCGGGCCGGCGATTCTTCTGACCCATTCCCAGGCCGGCGCCTTCGGCTGGCCGGTCGCCGACGCGCGGCCCGATCTGGTGAAGGCAATCCTCGCCATCGAGCCGAACGGCCCGCCGTTCTACCAGGTCGAGTTCACGGGCGCGCCCGATTACTTCAAGCAAGGCAAGCTCACGCTGCCCTACGGCATCAGCGCGGTGCCGCTGAATTATTCGCCGCCGGTCAAGGACGCCTCCGAGCTGAAATTCGTCCAGCAGGAAAAACCCGACGCGCCCGGCCTGGTGCGCTGCTACGCCCAGGCCGAGCCGGCGCGGCAACTGCCGAACTTGCAGAAAATGCCGATCCTGGTGCTCACGGCCGAAGCGTCCTACCACGCGCCCTACGACCACTGCACCGTGAACTATCTGCGCCAGGCCGGCGTCACGCCGACCTTTATCCGGCTCGCCGACCTCGGCATCGAGGGCAACAGCCACGTCATGATGCTGGAGAAGAACAACAACGAGATTGCCGCGGTTATCGCCAAGTGGCTTGATCAGGCGCTGCCGGCACGGGCGTGAGTTTCGGCTCAGTGGCATCCATTACCGATGGGGGTTCCAATGGCGCTGCGAGAGGACTTTCGGCGGATAGGTTTGCTGGTCCCATCCTCAAGCTCGGTACAGGAGCGGGATATCGGCAGAGCGCTGCCCGAAGACATCACGCTGCACGTAGCGCGAATGCGGTTGAGCAACGTGGATGCGGAGTCGACGCTGCGGGTTGTCCAGGAAATCGAGACTGAGAGTCAGAAGCTGGCCGATGTCGACGTTGACGTGATTATTTTTCCGGCGACTGCCCCCTCGTCGCGCAACGGCATTGGATACGACCAGGAACTCATCAAGCGGATAAGCGCGGCTAGCGGCAAGCCGGCCACCACGGCCTCGACCGCGCTGCTTGAAGCCTTTCGTGTACTTTCTGTCAAAAGAATCGCACTCGGCGCGCCTTGGAGCGCTTCGGTCAACCAGAGCGTGGCGGCGTTCATTGAAGCCAATGGCGTCGAAGTCGTCGCTCAAGAGGCGCTGGGGTTGGTCCGCAATCTCGAGATCGGGTTCCTGGATCCGCAAACCGCCTACGATATCGGACGCCGCGTGGACAGACCGGAAGCCGACGCGGTCATGTTAGCGTGCGGCAACTGGAGCACGTTCGGCATCATCGATCGGTTGGAGCACGATCTGGGAAAGCCGGTGCTGACGACGAACCAAGTCAGTTTATGGCACGCGCTGAAGATGATGAACATGAGGCCCCTCGGCGGGCTTGGCATTTTGCTGCGCGAGCATCTGGGCGGCGAAGCGGACATCGCGGAACGTCGGCTCAATGTCCGCCGCCGATGACCTAACGGATAGCGGGAGAGCAAAAATCATTTCTGACAGGCCGGGCAATAGAACGTCGAGCGGCCGTTCTGCACGATGCGCTTGACGGTGCCGCTGCAGCCCGCCGTGCGGCACTTGCCGCCCTCGCGGTCGTAGACCCGGAAATTGTGCTGGAACATGCCGAGCTCGCCGTCCGTGCGTTTGTGGTCGCGCAGCGACGAACCGCCGGCCGCAATCGCATCGTTGAGCACCGCCCTGATCGCCGCGACCAAACGCGCGGCGCGCTCGTTCGGCGCGCCGGATTTTTGCGCAATTGTCGAGGCTTGGCGCTTCGGCGACAGCCGCGCCCGGTGCAGCGCCTCGCAGACGTAAATGTTGCCGAGCCCGGCGACCACGCGCTGGTCGAGCAGCGCCGCTTTGAGGCTCGTCTTCTTGCCGCGGCACGCCTGCGCCAGCATCGCCGCGTCGAATTCGTTGCCGAGCGGCTCCGGTCCGAGCGCGCGCAGCAGCGGCTCGGCGTCGAGCTTTTGCAGCGGCACGAGCTTCATCGAGCCGAACCGGCGCGGATCGTTGAAGGTGACGATTGCGCCCGACGACATGTGAAACACCACGTGGTCGTGGGCGGCGTGCTTGGAGCGCTCGTGGTAATAGGCGCCCGGCGTCCGCCGTTTCGCCTCTTCGAAGACGTGAAACGAGCCCGACATGCCGAGATGCATCACCAGCACGTCGCCGGAAGAAAGGTCCGCGAGCAGATATTTTGCGCGCCGGCCCAGGCCGGTGACCGTGGTGCCCTTTAGCCGCCTGGCGAAATCCTTCGGCAGCGGCCAGCGCAGATCGCCGCGGTTGACCTCGACCTTGGCGAAGCGCGCGCCCTGCATCGCCGGCTCCAAGCCCCGGCGCACGGTCTCGACTTCGGGCAATTCGGGCATGGCTCAAAAATCCGGCAGCGGCGACCATATGGTTAACGGCAACACATAGCGTCGCTTCAGCCGCCGCGCTATGGTTCGGCGGACAGGACAGAGGCGATGACGGACACCCATTTCGGCGCCCGCCAAGTGCCGCTTGCGGACAAGCAGGCGCTGGTCGACGACGTGTTCCGCAGCGTGGCGCGGCGCTACGACCTGATGAACGACCTGATGTCGTTCGGCCTGCACCGCGCCTGGAAGGACGCGCTGATCACCGCGCTCGATCCGCCGAAGCGCCGGCCGTTCGCGCTGCTCGACATCGCCGGCGGCACCGGCGACATCGCGTTTCGGGCCGTCGCCGCCGGCGGCGAATTCACCACCGCCACCGTCTGCGACATCAATCCCGACATGCTGGCGGTCGGCCGCGACCGCGCCGCGCGGGAGGCGCTCGCCGACCGCGTGACCTTTGCCGAGGCCAACGCCGAGGCGCTGCCGTTCGCCGACAGAAGCTTCGACGCCGCCGCCATCGCGTTCGGCATCCGCAACGTGCCGCGCATCGATGTCGCGCTGGCGGAGGCCCATCGCGTGCTCAAGCACGGCGGCAAGTTCGTCTGCCTGGAATTCTCCACCGTCGACGTGCCCGGCTTCGACCGGCTCTACGACCTCTATTCGTTCAACGTCATTCCGGCGCTCGGCCGTGCGGTCGCCAGCGACGCCGAGGCCTATCGCTACCTGGTGGAATCGATCCGCCGCTTTCCCAAGCCCGAGGCCTTCGCCGCCATGCTGCGCAAGGCGGGCTTCGCCCGCGTCAACTGGCGGCCGATGACCGGCGGCATCGTGGCGCTGCATTCCGGCTGGCGTTTGTGATCTCGGCTCCCGCGCATCTTGTTCGGCTGACGCGCGCCGGCTTCGTGTTCGCCCACGAGGGCGTGCTCGGGCTGATCGATCCCGTCATGGTGCCGGTGCCGGCGCGGCCGCTCATCCGGCTCGCCCGTCTGATCGAGCGGCCGGCGAGCGCCAGCGCCGAGGCGCGGCTGTCGACGGCGCTGACCCGGCTCGGTCCGAGCTACGTCAAGCTCGGCCAGTTTCTGGCGACGCGGCCCGACGTGGTCGGCGCGGCGCTGGCGCAGGATCTGGAACGGCTGCAGGACCAGATGCCGCCGTTCCCGCAAGCCGAAGCCGAGGCTGCGGTCGCGGCCTCGCTCGGCAAGCCGCTGAACGCGGTCTTTGCCAGCTTCGGGCCGCCGGTTGCCGCCGCCTCGATCGCCCAGGTGCACCGCGGCACCGTGGCGACCGCCGGCGCGCCGCGCGACGTCGCCGTCAAGGTGTTGCGTCCCGGCGTCGAAGCGCGCTTCCACGCCGACCTCGCCGCCTTCACCTTCGTCGCCCACCACGCCGAGAACCTGTCGGCCGAAGCGCGGCGGCTGCGCCTGATCGAAGTGGTCGACACCTTGCGCCGCACCGTCGCGGTCGAGATGGATTTCCGCCTGGAGGCGGCGGCGCTCTCGGAAATGGCCGAGAACACCAAGGACGATCCGGATTTCCGCGTGCCGGCGGTCGATTGGGACCGCACCAGCAAGGAGGTGCTGACGCTGGAATGGATCGACGCGACGCCGCTGTCCGACCGCGCCCGCCTTATCGCCAAGGGTTTTGACCTCCCGCAGCTCGCCCGCGCGCTGATCCAGACATTCTTGCGCCATGCGCTGCGCGACGGCTTCTTTCATGCCGACATGCATCCGGGCAATCTGTTCGTCGACGACGAGGGCCGCCTAGTCGCGGTCGATTTCGGCATCATGGGCCGGCTCGGCCTCAAGGAGCGGCTGTTCCTCGCCGAGATCCTGCACGGCTTCATCACCCGCGACTATCACCGCACCGCCGAGGTGCACTTCGAGGCCGGCTACGTGCCGGCGCACCATTCGGTCGACAATTTCGCCCAAGCCATCCGCGCCATCGGCGAGCCGATCCACAATCGCGCCGCCGAAGACATTTCCATGGCGAAGCTGTTGACCTTGTTGTTCGAGGTCACCGGCCTGTTCGACATGCGCACCCGGCCGGAACTGCTGCTCCTGCAAAAGACCATGGTGGTGGTCGAAGGCGTGGCGCGCTCGCTCGATCCCAAGCTCGACATGTGGACCACCGCCGAGCCGGTGGTGAAGGAATGGATGACGCGGCACCTCGGCCCCGCCGGCACGCTGGAAAGCGCGGTGAAGGGTGCCGCCGAAGCCGGCCGCTTCATCGGCAACGCGCCTGCCTTGCTGACGCGCGGCGCCCGCGTGCTCGACCAGCTCGACGAGATCACCCGCGACGGGCTGACGCTGTCGCCGCAAACCATCGCCGAGATCGACAAGGCCGAAGGCCGCCGCGGCCGCTGGACCGCGGCGGCGCTGTGGGTGATCGCGGCGCTGCTGCTGTGGATCGCCTTCAAGCTCTTATGATGGCATTGATTGCAATGCAATCAATGCCATGCTAGGCTCTGATATCGTTGCAGAACCAGCGCGGAGTCCGCCATGGCCAGCCTGACGGTCCGGCAGCTCGACGACAAGCTCAAGAAGCTCCTGCGCCTGCGCGCGGCGCGCCACGGCCGCTCCATGGAAGACGAGGTCCGCGTCATCCTCAAAGCGGCGGCCGACGCGGCCGGCCGGGACATTCTCGAGCAGTTCGAGCCGCCGGCGCAGCCGGCGCGGCAGAAGCTGCGGGCGCCGGACGCGGACCTAAAACGTGTCCTGCTGATCATCGGCGGCGGCATCGCCGCCTACAAATCCCTCGACCTGATCCGGCGCTTGCAGGACCGCGGCGCGAGCGTGCGCTGCGTCCTCACCGCCGCCGCGCAACAGTTCGTCACCGCGCTCGCCGCCGGCGCGCTCTGCCACGTGCGCGCCTTCACCGATCTGTTCGATCCGCACAGCGAGCTCGACGTCGGTCATATCCGGCTCGCGCGCGACACCGATCTCGTCGTCGTCGCGCCGGCGACCGCCGATCTGCTCGCCAAGATGGCCGGCGGCCACGCCGACGATCTCGCCACCGCGGTGCTGCTCGCCACCGACAAGCCGATCCTGATCGCGCCGGCCATGAACCCGCGGATGTGGGCCGCCAAGGCGACGGCGCGCAACCTCGCGCAACTCACGAGGGACGGCGTCCACGTCGTCGGCCCGAATGCCGGCGCCATGGCCGAGCGCGGCGAATCGGGCCTCGGCCGCATGGCCGAGCCGCACGAAATCGCCGACGCGGCGCTGGCGCTGCTGCAAACAAGCGGCGCGCTCGCCGGCAGGCGCGTGCTGGTCACCTCGGGACCGACCAACGAGCCGATCGATCCGGTGCGCTATATCGCCAACCGCTCGTCGGGCAAGCAGGGCCACGCCATCGCCGCCGCGGCTGCGGCGGCCGGCGCCGACGTGGTGCTCGTGTCCGGCCCGGTCAACGTGCCCGATCCGCCCGGCGTTGCGGTGGTCAAGGTCGAGACCGCGCAGCAGATGCTCAAGGCCGTCGAAGCGGCACTGCCCGCCGACGTCGCGGTGTTCGCCGCCGCCGTCGCCGACTGGCGCGTCGCGCGCTTAAGCGACAGCAAGATCAAGAAGGAGCCCGGCAAGCTGCCGACGCTGGCGCTTGCCGAGAATCCCGACATCCTCTCGACCGTCGCCCATCGCAACAAACAGCGCCCGCGCCTCGTCATCGGCTTTGCCGCGGAGACCGACAATGTCATCGCCAATGCCAAGGCCAAGCTCTCAAAGAAAGGCTGCGACTGGATCCTGGCCAACGACGTGTCGCCTGAAACCGGCATCATGGGCGGCGACATCAATAAGATCGATCTCATCACCGCGGCCGGCGTCGAATCCTGGCCGCCTCAATCCAAGGACGCCGTGGCGCACGCGCTCGTCGAACGCATCGCCGGCGCGCTGAAGGACAAGCGATGAGCGGCGCCGCCGACATCGAAGTCCGCATCATGCGGCTGCCGCACGGGCACGATCTGCCGCTGCCGCAATATCAAAGCGCGCTCGCGGCCGGGCTCGATCTCCTCGCTGCGGTCGCCGAAGACGCGCCGGTCGTGATCGCGCCCGGCGGCCGCGCCGCGATTCCGACGGGCATCGCCATTGCGCTGCCACCGGGCAGCGAAGGCCAGATCCGGCCGCGCTCTGGCCTGGCGGCGCGGCACGGCGTCACGGTGCTTAACACGCCGGGTACAATCGATGCCGACTACCGCGGAGAATTACAAGTCATCCTTGTAAATATTGGCGCCGATTCCTTCGTAATCCGAAGGGGTATGCGCATCGCACAACTAGTAATCGCCCCTATTCAACACGCAAAACTTGTTGAATCCGACAGTCTAGACTCGACGGAACGCGCCGCGAGTGGGCTGGGTTCTACGGGAATGCAATAAAACATTGCTGAAATCTGGTATTAATTTGTCGGTTATCTGGACTCATATCCGAATGTAATATACTACCACCCGCGCAATGAACTGCCCGTCCCCCCGTACATGCCCCTCCTCTCGCGCAAAGGAGTCCTTGCAATTGCGGCGGTGATCGATGTGGCATTACAAACGCAAGGGCGACCGATCTCTGCCAAGACGCTTGCAGCACGCCACGGCCTGCCACCGCGGCATCTGGAATCCGTTCTGCAGGCGCTGGTGCGCGACGGCATTCTGAAAGGCATTCGCGGGCCGCGCGGCGGCTACGAACTGGCGCGCGAACGCCGCCTCGTCACCGCCAACGACATTCTGCGCGCCGCCGGCAGCGTCGAAGACGTCGACGAGAGCCCGGTGGATTCCGACCTCGTCAACAAAGTGGTGTTGCCGGCGCTGGCCAATGCCGAGCATGAATTCGGCGTCGCGCTCGGCCGCATCAATCTCGACGACATGGCGCACAGCGCCGAGACGCTGGGCATCTTCGGCCCGTCCGATATGCGCAGCTGAGGCCCGCTTCGCGGCGCGGCTTACGTTCACGATCTGGACTCTTTCGGCGCGATTCCCCTTGAGAGTAAAGTCGATTGATTCGCGGGGCTTGCCCGCGGCGGACCGGCTGGCTGGGCGGTGGCGGCCGGCAGAGGCGAAGGGGCATGCCGGACACGATCCGGATCAGCGGGAGCTGCGCGCATCCGTGGCGACGCGGATTGCCGATCGCCATTGCCGCAGGGTTTGCGTTATTGACCGTGCCGGCCAGGGCCGAGCAGCGCCCGCCGCTGGCGCTGCATGAGCTTGTCATCAAGACGCAAGACCGCATCCAGGACAGCATCGACCGCCACGAGGTCGCGGTGATGGCGCTGGTGCTCGGGCTGATCCTGTTCGCCGTCGTCACCGCCATCATGCTGCTGCGCACGCGGGCGCGGCTGACGCGGCTGGACGCCTGGTCGCGCGACGAGATCGCGACGCTGCGCAACGGCCTCGATCGCGCCAATGCGCTGCTCTACGCCGAGCCGCAGGTCATGGTCGACTGGCCGGCCGGCGCCGACGAGCCCGCGATCGACGGCGAACCGGAGCTCGTCGGCGTCGATGCGCCGCACAAGGTGCTCGCCTTCGGCAGCTGGCTCGAAGCCGGCAAGGCGCTCGCCATGGAGCGCGCGGTCGAGGGCTTGCGCAGCCGCGGCGAAGGCTTCGCCATGACGCTCACCACGCTGCACGGTCATCCGATCGAGGCGCAGGGCCGCGCCATCGGCGGCCGCGCCGTGCTGCGCCTCAAAGACGCAAGCGGCGTCAAGCAGGACTTGGTCGAGCTTTTGTCCCGCCACGAAGCCTTGCTCGCCGAGGTCGCGTCGCTGCGCGCGCTGATCGAGAACCTGCCGGCGCCGGTGTGGACCCGCGACGCCGCCGGCCGGCTGACCTTCGTCAACGCCGCCTATGCGCGCGCGGTCGAAGCCGCGACGCCCGCCGATGCGGTGGCGCGCCACGTCGAGCTGCTCGACAGCGCCGCGCGCGACAATATTTTGCGCACCCGCGCCGCCAACGGCTCCTATGCCGGGCAGCTGCCGGCGGTGGTCGCCGGCTCCCGGCGCATGTTCGACGTGCTCGATTTCCGCACCGAGACCGGCAGCGCCGGCATCGGGCTCGACGCCACCGAGGCCGACGGCATGCGCTCGGCCTTGGCGCGCCTGGTCGACGCCCATCGCCGCACGCTCGACCAGCTCTCCACCGGCGTCGCCATGTTCGACTCCGGTCATCGGCTCACTTTCTACAACGCCGCCTATCGCGCGCTGTGGGATCTGCCCGCCGAGTTTTTGGATCAGAACCCGACCGACTCCGCGGTGATCGAGCGGTTGCGCGCGGCGCGCAAGCTGCCCGAGGAGCAGGATTTCCGGCAATGGAAGGCGCAACTGCATGAGGCCTACCGCGCCATCGAAGCCAAGGAATACACTTGGCACCTGCCTGACGGCCGCACCATGCGCGTCGTCACCACGCCCAATCCGGATGGCGGCGTCACCTATCTGTTCCACGATGTCACCGAGCGGCTCGATCTCGACCGCCGCTTCGAGGAGATGATCCGCGTTCAGGGCGAGACCCTCGACAATCTCGCCGAAGGCGTCGCGGTGTTCGCAAGCGACGGCCGCTTGCGCCTGCACAACGCCGCCTTCGCCCGCATGTGGCGGCTCGACGGCCAGGCGCTCGCCGAGCGGCCGCACATCGAGACCATCACCGCGCTGTGCCGGCCGTTGCACGGCGATGACGCCACCTGGCAGGCGTTGCGCCAATTCGTCACCGCCATCGAGGGACGCGAGCCGATCGAAAATCATCGGCTCGAACGCCGCGACGGCACCGTGGTCGATTGCTCGGCGGTGCCGCTGCCCAACGGCGCGACGCTGGTGACGTTCCACGACGTGACCGACTCGGTGAACGTCGAGCGCGCGCTGCGCGAGCGCAACGAGGCGCTGGAAGACGCCGACAAGATCAAGATCGATTTCGTCCACCACGTGTCCTACGAGCTGCGCTCGCCGCTGACCAACATCATCGGCTTCGTCCACTTGCTCGGCGAGCCGACGACCGGGCCGCTGCAAGTCAAGCAGCGCGAATATCTCGACTACATCACCGTGTGCACCAACACGCTCTTGGCGCTGACCGACAACATTCTCGACCTCGCCACCATCGACGCCGGCCGCATGCAGCTTGACCTCGGCGAGGTCGATATCCGCGCCGCCATGGCGGCCGCCGCCGAAGGCGTGCAGGACCGCCTGGTCGGCTCCGAGCTGACTTTGGACATCAACGCGCCGCAGAACATCGGCTCCTTCGTCGCCGACGAGCGGCGCATCCGGCAAATTTTGTTCAATCTCCTCGCTAACGCCGTGAGCTTCTCGCCGGGCGGCGCCACGGTGACGCTGCGCGCCGAGCGGCGCGCCGATGCGGTGGCGTTCTCGGTCACCGACCGCGGCCCGGGCATCCCGCCCGAAGTGCTCGACAAGGTGTTCAACTGGTTCGAATCGTTCCCGCTCGGCTCGCGGCACCGCGGGCCCGGCATCGGGCTGTCGCTGGTGCGCTCCTTCGTCGAGCTGCACGGCGGCACCGTCAGCATCGCCTCGGCGGTCGGCGAGGGCACCACCGTCACCTGCACATTTCCGACTGGCCAAGCCGCCGCCCGTACGGCAGCCTGAAGCTTATGCTGCTCTCAAGCCCAGGCGGCCAAAGCTTTGCGCTGACCGTGCCGAACGAGGCGGCGATGCGCGCCTTCATGGCCGACATCGCCGCGGCGCTCGAGCCGGGCGATCTCATCACCCTGTCCGGCGACCTCGGCGCCGGCAAGACCGCGTTCGCCCGCGCGCTGATCCGTCATCTCGCCGGCGACCAAACCATCGAGGTGCCGAGCCCGACCTTTACGTTCATGCAGACTTACGCGCTGCCGCGCTTTCCCCTGGTCCACGCCGATCTCTACCGGCTCACCGGCGCGGCCGAGCTTGCCGAGCTCGGCTTCGACGATTTGCCCGAAGGCGCCGTGGTGCTGCTGGAATGGCCCGATCGCGCCGGCGGCCTGCTGCCGCCCGACCGCCTCGACATCGCCTTTACGCTGGCGCCGCAGCTCGGCGCCGAAGGCCGCAACATCCGCTACACCGGCTATGGCGCCTTTGCGCCGCGCGCCGAGCGCATCGCCGCGATCCGCGCCTTCCTCGACGAATCCGGTCTCAGCGCCGCCAAGCGCCAGCGCATGCAAGGCGATGCCTCGACCCGCATCTTCGAGCGGCTCACCCTCGACAACCAAACCATGATCCTGATGAACGCGCCGCGCCAGCCCGACGGCCCGCCGGTGCGCGACGGCAAGCCTTACAGCGCCATCGCCCATCTGGCCGAAGACGTCGTGCCCTATGTGGCGCTCTCCCGCGGCTTGCGCGACCGCAACCTGTCGGCGCCGGAAATCCTGCACGCCGATCTGCCGCGCGGCCTGATCGTCATGGAAGATCTCGGCGAGGTGCGCGTCGTCGAGGGCGATCCGCCGGCGCCGATCGAGGCGCGCTACGAGGTCGCCGTCGATGTTTTGATCTCGCTGCACCGGCGCCGGCTGCCCGACACTATTTCGATCGCGCCGCAGCTCGACCATCGGCTGCCGCGCTACGACTTGGATGCGTTTTTGATCGAGGCTGAGCTCTTGCTCGACTGGTATCTGCCGAGCGTCGATGCGCCGCCGACCGACGAAACCCGCCAAGAGTTCGTGGCGCTGTGGCGCGACGCGCTCGTGCCGGCGCTCGCCGCACCGCCGACCTGGGTGCTGCGCGACTATCATTCGCCGAATCTGCTCTGGCTCGCCGACCGCGACGACGTCGCCCGCATCGGCGTGCTCGACTTTCAGGATGCGCTGATGGGGCCGGCGGCCTACGACGTCGCCTCGCTGTTGCAGGACGCCCGCGTCGACGTGCCGGAAGACATGGAAATGGCGCTGCTCGGCCGCTACGTCCGCGCCCGCCGCAGCGACGACCCGCGCTTCGACGTCGCCGGCTTCACCCAGCTTTACGCCACACTTGCGGCGCAACGGGCGACCAAGATCCTCGGCATCTTCGCGCGGCTGCATCGCCGCGACCGCAAGCCGCAATACCTGCGTCACATGCCCCGCATTTGGACCTATCTGCAACGCGCGCTCGCGCACCCGGCCTTGGCGCCGCTCGCTGCGTGGTATGCCGCCAATGTGCCGCCCCAAGATCGGCTATGATGGCTACGAATCGGCTGGCGACGGAACGGGGCGCGGCGACACCATGATGCCGAAAAGCGCGTTCGTGCTGGCGGCGGGTCTCGGCACGCGCATGCGGCCGCATAACGGCGGCGTGCCGAAGCCGCTGGTCACCGTCGGCGGCAAATCGCTGATCGATTATTCGCTCGACCGCCTCGCCGAGGCCGGCGTCGAGCGCGCCGTGGTCAACGTGCACTATCTCGCCGACGCACTGGAGCGGCATCTGAAAGCGCGGCAGCGGCCGCGGATCGTCATCTCCGACGAGCGCGCAGGCCTGCTCGGCACCGGCGGCGGCATCGCCAAAGCGTTGCCGCTCTTGGGCGACGCGCCGTTCTTTCTGGTCAACTCCGACACGCTGTGGCTCGACGGCGTGAAACCGAATTTCGCCCGCCTCGCCGACGCCTTCGATGCCGCTGCCATGGACGCGCTGCTGCTGCTCGCTTCGGCCACCGGCAGCATCGGCTACGAGGGCCGCGGCGACTTCGCCATGCTGCCCGACGGGCGGCTCACGCGCCGCGCCGAGCGCGAAGTGGTGCCGTTCGTCTATGCCGGCGCCGCGATTCTCGCGCCGAAACTGTTCGCCGGCGCGCCCTCCGGCGCCTTCGCGCTGACGACCTTGTTCGACAAAGCCGGCGACGCCGGCCGCCTGTTCGGGCTGCGCCTCGAAGGCGTGTGGATGCATGTCGGGACGCCGGAGGCGGTCGCCGCCGCCGAAGCGGCGCTGGGGGAAACGCATTGAGGCGGTGACAAACGACCGGTCGGAAAAAGCCGTCGATACATGAAACGCCTTTTACCTTTACTGTTCGCCCTGCTTCTTTCCGGCTGCTATTGGAACCAGAAGCAACAGCTCCTCGCTTGCGGCATGGAGGCAGGGCGAAATACCGCACGCGCAGATTTCCCCGATTATTTCCCGGCTGATACGTTGAAGCATGTATGCGCGCGCACGGGTACGAGCTCAATCTGGACCAATGCCCGACGTGGCGAGACGATCCTAACGAGCTGAACGCCGAGGGTCTTGCGGCGCTGAGCGAGAAGCTGAGGAAGGCGTACACGGAAGCAATGGAAAAGCAGCGTCCCGCCTTGGCGGCTTGGCGGAAGCTGGAGCCGACCTGCTACGAGCCGATAGGCCGGTTCGGCAAGCAAGTGCCGCGGATCGAAAAATGGCTCGGGATTCGAAATTAGGATACTCCTTGGGCACCGCGCAGCAGTTTCACCCTTGACATCCTGATTTGTTCGGAACTTTCTGTGGCCGTTGCGATCGACGGCGCGCTGCGATCAAGCTTCGCGGCGAGTCGATCGTGAGCGCCGCGAACCCGAAAATATGGCCCCACGCGTTTTCACCATCCCGGCGTCGGCGCCGTTTTTGCCGACGCTGATCGAGGCTTTGCTCGGCGGCAGGCTCGGCGTTGCCGCGCCGCGCGATCCGCTTGAGCTTGCCGCCGCGACGCTGTTTCTGCCGACGCGGCGCGCCTGCCGGCTGGCGCGCGAGGCTTTCCTTGACGTGCTCAAAGGCGACGCCGCGATCCTGCCGCGCATCGTGCCGATCGGCGACATCGACGAGGACGAGATCGCGTTTGCCGAGGCTGCCACCGGCGACATCGCCGCCGACGCGCTGGCGCTGCCCGAGGCGCTGAGCCCGCTCGAACGGCGGCTCCTGCTGACGCGGCTGATCGGCCAATGGGCGGCGTCGCGCGAGGTGCACGGCGCCGCCGGCTCGCCGCTGGTGGCGCAGACGCCGGCGGCGGCCTGCGCGCTCGCCGACGATCTCGCCCGCCTGATCGACGACATGACCATGCGCGCCGTGCCGTGGCAGCGCCTCGACGCGCTGGTGCCGGACGAGCTCGACAAATATTGGCAGCTGACGCTGCAATTCCTGCAGATCGCGAGCCACCGCTGGCCGGAAATCCTCGAAGAACGCGGCGTCATCGAGGCCGCCAGCCGGCGCGATCTTCTGATCAAGGCCGAGAGCGCCCGGCTCGCCCGCAACACCCACGCGCCGGTGATCGCCGCCGGCTCGACCGGCTCGATCCCGG
>Ga0335081_10009969_pt1 | contig 15316 bp, 16 predicted proteins | sample Lox_Sample_35_FD_206713 | JGI IMG/M metagenome (GOLD analysis project Ga0335081, IMG submission 206713) | Soil microbial communities from Loxahatchee National Wildlife Refuge, Florida, United States - Lox_Sample_3.5 | ecosystem: Environmental > Terrestrial > Soil > Wetlands | place: USA...
CGCTCCGCTCAGGATGACACGTCCTTGGGATCTCGCGGCGTGATGGATAATCCCTCAGGGTTTGAGAAATGATGCCTAAACCCAAACCAGAAATCGACGCGGGTCTTCCCGGAGCTTCTTGTCCGCTGCCGCTCACGCATCACGACCACATCGTGCTCGGCCATGGCAGCGGCGGCAAGCTCAGTGCCGAGCTGCTGGAACGAGTGTTTCTGCCGGCCTTCAGCAACCCATTACTCGACAAGCTCGACGACCAGGCCGTGCTCCAGGTCGGCAATGTGCGTCTGGCGTTCACCACCGATTCGTTCGTAGTCACGCCGATATTTTTCCCTGGCGGCGACATCGGAAGGCTGGCGATCAACGGCACGGTGAACGATCTGGCCATGAGCGGGGCGCGACCGCTTTATCTGGCGGCGGCGTTCATCCTGGAGGAGGGACTCTCGACCGAGGAGCTGCGGCGCATCGTGCAATCGATGAGCGAAGCGGCCAGAGATGCCGGCGTGCAGCTCGTCACCGGCGACACGAAGGTGGTCAACAAGGGCAAAGGCGACAAGGTTTTCATTTCGACCACCGGCATCGGAGTGGTCGAGCGGCCAGTAAACATTTCCGCCGACCGCGCGCGAGCGGGCGACCAGATCCTCCTCAGCGGCTACATCGGCGATCACGGCATGGCCATTCTGTCGCAGCGCGAGAACCTGGAGTTCGAAGGGGTAATCGAGAGCGATTGTGCCGCTCTGCATTTGCTGGTGAGCGAGATGCTGGACGTGTGCTCCGATATCCGCTGCCTGCGCGACCCCACCCGCGGCGGAGTGGCCACCGTGCTGAACGAAATCGCCGGGCGCTCGAATGTTGGCATGCTTTTGCGAGAAACGAAAATTCCTGTTCGCGAGACGGTTCGTGGCGCTTGCGAACTGCTAGGACTTGATCCACTCTATGTAGCCAATGAGGGGAAGTTGGTGGCGGTCGTACCGCCGGATGCGGCTGACGCAATCGTTCAGGGGATGCGTCAGAATCCGTTGGGACACGACGCGCGCATTATCGGGGAAGTGGTCGCCGATCACCCCGGCATGGTGCTGATGGAAACCGAGATCGGTGGGACGCGGGTGGTGGATACGCTTTTCGGCGAACAGTTGCCAAGAATTTGCTGACGGGCAACCCAGCCAGCCGAGCAGGGCATCTGGAGACAAATCGTCTGAAGTACGCCTGGAGGCAGGATTGCGAGTGGGGTGCAATCCGGTTCTGGTTTCGCCACGGGTCCTCCGCCCGTCCTCATTATTCAGCTCTGCGCTTATAACTGCTTGTCAAATTCAAAAACAACTTCACGATGGATCGCTTTGCTTGCGATCTCTCACCCGGCCGGCTGAAAGGAGGGTGTAATGCCAGTTGAGCCGATTCCCTTCCAGAGGCGCAAGAATGACGCCCCCTCGCCTGTACAGGAGATTCACATTGTCTGGCTTACCGCCGGCCTGAGCTGCGACGGCGACTCAGTTTCGGTGACCAATGCAGAGCAGCCCAGCCTAGAAGATGTCGTGCTGGGCGCAATTCCGGGCCTGCCCAAAGTTCATCTGCATAATCCGGTGCTTGCGTATGAAGTTGGCGACGACTTCATGAAGTACTTCTACCAGGCCGAACGCGGCGAGATCGATCCCTTCGTGCTGGTGGTGGAAGGCTCCATCCCGAACGAACAAATCAAAGACGAAGGCTATTGGGCGGCGCAGGGCACCGACCCCAACACGGGCCAGCCCATCAAAACCACCGAGTGGATCGATCGTCTGGCGCCCAAGGCGCTGGCGGTGATGGCCGCCGGAACCTGCGCGACCTACGGCGGCATTCACGCCATGGCCGGCAATCCCACCGGATGCATGGGGCTGGCGGATTATCTCGGCTGGAACTGGCGCTCCAAAGCGGGCCTGCCGGTGGTCAATGTGCCCGGTTGTCCGGTGCAGCCCGACAACTTCATGGAGACGGTGCTGTACCTGCTCTTCCAAGTTGCGGGACTGGCGCCCATGATCCCGCTGGACCAGCAGCTCCGCCCGACCTGGCTCTTCGGCAAGACCATACACGAAGGTTGCGACCGCGCTGCGTATTACGAGCAGGATGACTTCGCTCTGGAATACGGCTCGCCCAAGTGCCTGGTGAAGGTCGGCTGCTGGGGCCCGGTGGTGAACTGCAACGTCACCAAGCGGGGCTGGATGCGCGGCATCGGCGGCTGCCCCAACGTCGGCGGCATCTGCATCGGCTGCACCATGCCGGGATTCCCGGACATGTTCATGCCGTTCATGGACGAGCCTTCCGGCGCGCGCTTCTCGACCGCCGCGCTCACCCTCTACGGCAAGATGATCCGGGCGTTGCGCGCCCTCACCAACAGCACCGTGAACGGCGAGCCGGAATGGCGGCGTCGCGGGCGCGAGCTTATCACCGGCTACCACCCCAAACCCGGCGCGTACCGCTCGACATCGCGCTTTGGCCGCCCCGCAGCGTAAGGGAGAGAGATTGAGATGGGAACGATAACTGAACCGCTAGTTGAAACTCCGACTAAGAAACGCAATCTGGTGGAGATGAGCTGGGACCCCATCACCCGCATCGTGGGCAGCCTGGGCATCTTCACTAAAATCGATTTCGAGAACAAACAAGTGGCGGAGTGCTACAGCACCTCGTCAATCTTCCGCGGGTACAGCATTTTCATGAAGGGCAAGGACCCGCGCGACGCCCACTTCATCACCAGCCGCATCTGCGGCATCTGTGGCGATAATCACGCCACTTGCGCCTGCTACGCGCAGAACATGGCGTTCGGCATCCGGCCTCCCGCGCTGGGCGAGTGGATCGTCAACCTGGGCGAAGCCGCCGAGTACATGTTCGACCACAACATCTTCCAGGACAACCTGGTGGGCGTGGACTTCTGCGAGCAGATGGTGAAGGAGACGAATCCTTCGTTGTGGGAGAAGGCGCAGCGCAAGCAGGCGCCCAATGCCGACAAGCATGGCTTCCGCACCATCGCCGATATCATGACGGCACTGAACCCGTTCACCGGCAGCTTCTACCGGCAGACGCTGGAGATGAGCCGCATGACCCGCGAGATGTTCTGCCTGATGGAAGGGCGGCACGTGCATCCCTCCACGTTGTATCCCGGTGGCGTGGGCACCGTGCCCACCATACAGCTCTTCACCGACTACATGGTTCGACTCATGAAGTACGTGGAGTTCATGAAGCGAGTGGTGCCGCTGCACGACGACCTCTTCGACTTCTGGTACGAAGCCCTGCCCGGCTATGAGAAGGTGGGATACCGGCGCACGCTCATGGGCTGCTGGGGCTCGTTTAACGATCCCGAGGTCTGCGACTACCGTTACGAGCACATGTCCGACTGGGGCCGGGGCATGTTCGTCACGCCGGGGGTAATTGTCGACGGCCAACTCGTCACCAACGATCTGGTGGACATCAATCTCGGCTTGCGGATTTTGCTGGGCAGTTCGTATTACGACGATTGGCAGAACGAAGAGACCTTCGTCCGTCACGATCCGCTGGGCAATCCCATTGACAAGCATCATCCGTGGAACCAGACCACAATTCCGCGCCCGCAGAAGCGCGACTTCAACGGCAACTACACCTGGGTGATGTCGCCGCGCTGGTACGACAAGCGCACCGGCGATCACCTGGCGCTGGATACCGGAGGCGGCCCCATCGCACGCCTGTGGGCGACGGCGCTCTCCGGCCTGGTGGACATCGGCTACATCAAGGCGACCGGCAATAGCGTGATCATCAACTTCCCGAAAGGGGCGACGCTGCCGGAGACCACCTTCGAGTGGAAGATTCCGAAGTGGAGCAATGCCATCGAACGCGACCGCGCCCGCACCTACTTCCAGGCCTACGCAGCGGCTGCGGCCCTCTACTTCTGCGAGAAGGCGATGGACGAGCTGATGGCCGGGCGCTCCAAGACGTGGACGCCGTTCAAGGTGCCCGAGTACGCCATCGCCTGCGGCTTTCACGAGGCGGTGCGCGGCGTGCTGTCGCATCACAGCGTTATCCGCGACGGCAAGATCGCCAACTACCACCCCTATCCGCCGACTTGCTGGAACGCTAATCCGCGCGATGTCTATGGCACGCCCGGACCGTACGAAGATGCGGTGCAGAACACGCCCATCTTCGAAGAGAACGGCCCGGACAAGTTCAAGGGCATCGACATCATGCGCGCGGTGCGCAGCTTCGATCCGTGCCTGCCATGCGGGGTGCACATGTACCTGGGCAACGGCAAGGTGCTGGAGACGCGGCACTCGCCGATGTTCGGCGTCGCGGGAGGCAAATGACCAACGGCGAGTTCCAGGCGCACGCCGAACAGATCGAGCGCGCGGTGCAGCGGGTTAACGAACTGCAGCAGGAAGACTCGCGCACCGCGGCGCTCGAACTCATGCAATCGCTGATGGACCTGCACGGGGCGGCAATGGCCCGCATCGTTGAGGTGCTCAGGGACTCGGGCGACGTCGGGCGGAATTCGCTGGCGAACCTCGGCAGCGATCCTCTGCTCTGCGGCCTGATGGTGCTGTATGGCGTGCATCCACTCAGCCTGGAAGATCGCGTGAAGCGCGCCATCGACAAAGTCCGCCCACAGGTACAAAAACAGGGCGGAAAAGTTGAACTGCTCGACCTCGGCGACAGCCTGGTTCGCGTGTCGATCCACAGCTCCGGAAACGGCTGCCATTCGTCACCCGACGCGCTTAGGTCCACGGTCGAGCAGGCCATCCGCGAGGCTGCGCCGGAGGTGATCGACGTGGTCACCGAAGGCGTGGCCTCGGCGGCGACAGCGTTTATTCCGGTAAACATGATTCAGCCAGTGAATGAGACTTCAACGGCTATGAAAGCAGAGAGCTGATAGGAGAACGACATGAAGAACCCCCCGCGTGACATCGACGCGCACACTCCGGGAACCAAGCGAGCAGAAGAGTGGACCTACGAGGGACGGCGCGAGCCCGGACGCGAAGGCAAAGGGCGCACAGCGCGCGACTCGACGGGAATCAACGCCGACGCGCGCGCGCCGATCGATCCGCGGATGCCGCATCTGCCGCCGGCGTAAGCTGAGGAGAACATCATCAGCACGTCGACCAACCATCCCGCGCAGCGTCCCTTCGCGACCCTACAGCGCTACGTGCGCAAGCCGCAGCCGCGCGTGGAAGTCTGCGAGCTTTGCGCCACCACGCTGCCGCCGTTTCATCAGCATCTGCTGGAGATGGAAAAGCGCCGTGTCACCTGCTCCTGCGATCCCTGTGCGATCCTCTTCAGCGGCAACGCGCGCCAGCGCTACCGCCGCATCCCGCGGGAGGCGACGCGGCTTTGCGACTTCGCCATGGATGACCAGGAATGGGAGAGCCTGCTGATACCCATTAATCTCGCGTACTTCGTGCACAGCAGCCCGGCCGGGCGCGTGATTGCGCAATATCCCAGCCTCGGCGGAGCGATGGAGTCCTCGCTCGACCTGGAATACTGGAACGCCGTCGTCGAACGAAATCCCGTGCTGAAGAAATTTGAGCCGGATGTCGAAGCGCTGCTAGTCAACCGCATTGCTGATGGCCCACGCTATTACCAGGCTCCCATCGATCAGTGCTTCCGCCTGGTGGGCATCATCCGCACGCACTGGCGCGGTTTGAGCGGCGGCGCGGAAGTCTGGAAGGAGATCGACGCGTTTTTCCACCAGCTCGATCTCATGTCGGGAGGACAGCGTGCCTGATCTCCACTTCCAGGTCGAGGACGCCTTTGCTACGCCGAACGCGGCCGTCCCGCAGCTCACGTTCAGGGTGCGGATCACCAACTCCGAACCGGAGGCGATTCACTCGATTGCACTGCGCGCCCAGGTGCAGATCGAGCCGGTGCGCCGCCGCTACACCGCTGAAGAGCAGGAGCACTTGAAGGAGCTATTCGGCGAGCCGGAGCGCTGGAGCAAATCGGTGCATCCGCTGCTGTGGACGAACGCCAACATCAACGTCACCGGATTCTCCGGCAGCACGATCATCGACATCCCAGTGCCGTGTACCTTCGACTTTAACGTGGCGATAACAAAATATGTTTATGGTCTGGAAGGCGGCGAGTTGCCGATGAGCTTCATGTTTAGCGGAATGGTCTTTCACGCCGGACAAATGGGGCTGCAGATCGCGCAGATTCCCTGGGACCGCGACGCCGGCTACAAGCTGCCGGTGCGTGTGTGGAAAGAGATGATGGACCAGCATTACCCAAACACCGCGTGGCTGTGCCTCCAGCGCGATGTTTTCGAGCGGCTTCTCGAATACAAGACGCGCAACAACCTGGCGAGTTGGGAGCAGGCGCTGGAGCGAGCGCTGGGTTTGACTGCGGAGGCCAAGGCGTGAACCGCGAACACGCCATGAAAGTCGCCAACAGCGTGCTGTATGAGGGCTACATGCTGTATCCGTATAGGCGCTCGGCCATCAAGAATCGCCAGCGCTGGAGCTTTGGCATCCTCTATCCCCCGGATTTTGGCGAGGTCCGCGCTGGTACCGAACGCTCCGGGATGCATTCGGAGTGCCTGGTCAGGTTAACCGGACGCGCCACTCTGCAGGTTCAGGTACGCTGCCTGCATTTGGCGTCGCGCGAGGTCGTGAGCGAAGTGGACGGCCGGCTCGAACCGGTTCCCTCGCGGGTCATCGATGGGCGGACGATCGAGAGCTGGCACGAAGGAATCGAACGCTCGCTGGAATCCAGTCTGCCGCTGAGCGACGGAGCGCAACGAAGCACGCCTTTCAGCTTTTCGCCCTCGCTCATGAAAGAATCGCTGCGCGACCGCTCCGGCCACGCCATAGGCGAGATTAGGCATCGTCAGTACGAGATCACCGGGACGATTTTCATTTCCGCGGCACGGGTACGGGAACGAGTACTCAAGGTTACCGTCGATGTAGCGAATACGAGCGCGCTGCCGGGGGAGGCGAATGATCGCGACTCCGCGCTGCTGCGATCGCTGCTCTCGGCACATACCATTCTCAGCGTCACGGAGGGGGCATTCATCTCGCTGCTCGAACCGCCGAATGAGCTGAGCCTTGAGGTGGCCAAGTGCACGAATATCGGCAACTTTCCCGTGCTGGTCGGAGATGAAGGCGAGTGCGACATGATGCTGTGCTCGCCCATTGTTCTGTACGATTACCCGCAAATCGCGCCGGAGAGCGCGGGCGACTTTTTCGACGGCACCGAAATGGACGAGATGCTTACGCTGCGCATAATGACCCTGACCGACGAGGAGAAAAACCAAATGCGCAGCGCCGACGACCGCGTTCGCAACCTCTTGCAGCGAACGGAGGCGAGTGCCCGCGAGCAACTGATGCGCACCCACGGTACGATTCGTGGCATCCGTCCGGTGGACGAACCATGATGGACTTCTGGAACCCGGACGCGCCGGAAAACCGGCCATTGGCGAGCGTCACCGTTTTCGGTATCGAGGTGAAGGCTGGCGATAAGGTGCGCCTGTGGCCGCAGAAAACCGCCGACATTATGGATATGGCCTTGAAGGGTAAAGTGGCGATAGTCGAGGCCATTGAGCGCGACTACGACGAACAGGTGCATCTGGCGGTGGTGCTGGAGGATGATCCCGGCCGGGAATTCGGCATGATGCGCCAGCCCGGTCACCGTTTCTTTTTCTCTCCCGAAGAGGTTGAACCTTTAGCGTTGAATGGGGAGGTGTCGGATGAGAGGTAATGTGCTGGTGGCCGGTATCGGAAACATCTTTCTCGGCGATGATGCCTTCGGGGTGGAGGTCGTCAATTGCCTCGCGCAGCGTTCGCTGCCGGGAAACGTTTGCGTGGCGGATTTCGGCATCCGCAGCTTCGACCTGGCGTATGCGCTCATGGAAGACTGGGAACTGGTGATTCTGGTGGACGCGCTGCCCCGCGGCGGGGAGCCCGGAACACTGTACACGCTTGAGCCGGAGCTGCCTGGCGGCGAAGCGATTCCGCCTGACATGGACGCACACACCATGAACCCCGTCACCGTTCTGCGCCTGGTGAGCGCGCTCGGCGGGGAAGTGACACGCATGCTGGTCGTGGGCTGCGAGCCGGCAACGGTCGAACCCGATGCGGAAGGCAACATGGGTCTTAGCGCACCAGTCGCCAGTGCGGTGGATGAGGCGACTGCGATAATCGTGGAACTCATTGAACGAGTGCGCGGCGAAGCAGCAGTCGCGTAAGGGGTCGAAATCGCAGGTCCCTCGCGGCCTGAAGGCCGCTCGGGATGCCAAGATCAAAAGGCTTAGACGCTGGCCTGAAGGCTAGCTCCACCTGAGCTAACAAAAGGAGAAAGCGATGTCGAAGGGTAAATTGTTCTTGTGGGGTACACTCGCGGCTACGGTTTGGGGCCTGGTTTATTTCCGCGGCGATATCCAGCGCTACACGAAGATGAAGATGATGTAACGGCGTCTGGGGAACGATTTCAGTGCTTGCGGGAGAAGCCTGTCGTCCCATACGGGACTCAGATCATTTTTCCCACTCTACCCAGCACTCCGGCCCGCCACGGCGGCCTCCGTGCTGGGCTAAGATCTTCCGCGCCTACGGCGCTCGTCTTTTGAGATTCCTTCTCCAGGGCCCAAACGAAAATGAATGCTGACTGCGTGCCCTACCAGCGTCAAGGTTGAGACAAAAAATCGGCGGCACAAGGCCGCCGATTTGCTTCCAATAACTCGCCAAATCAGAGCACTGGCCGAGCTGCCGCAAAGTCGTCGTCGCGGCGCTGCAGCGTGGGACGATCATCGCCATCCTTGCCGGGCTGGCCGTTGCCTTTGTCGGCGGTCTGCGTTTTGCGCAATGTCGGCTTGCTGGGGTTGTCGGTCGGAATCCCCTTCTTGCGATTCTCGAAGGCCGCCAGCCGCGCCTTGACCAGTTCGAACTCCGAAGTATCCACAATGTACTCCGGTCGCGGAGGCAGTACTTCGCGCATCTCTTCCTGGCTCTTAAGAATCCGGTCCGGAGTGGGCGGGTGACTGGCGAAGGTCTTGGACAGTATTCCAGGCTTTTCCTTTTCCAGCGCCTTGATCTTCTCGAAGAAATCGATGAACGCCTCCGGATCGTAGCCCGCCTTGTACATGTATTGCAGGCCGAAGTAGTCGGCTTGCGCTTCAAAGTCGCGGGAGAACTTCATGAATGTGACCGGAAGCGCCAGGCTCAGGGCGAGGTTGGTCGCTTCATATAATCCCCAACTGTTGATCACGAACATGAGCGGGACCGTGGCCAGGCTCACGTAATTGGCTCGCGTCATCTCACGCGTGGCATGGCGAAGCACCACGTGCGAGATCTCATGCGCCATCACGCCGGCCAGTTCGGCTTCATTATCGGCAGCCAGAATGAGGCCGCTATTAACGTAGAAGAAGCCGCCGGGCAGAGCGAAGGCGTTGATGTCGTCGGAGTCGATGACCTTGATCGTGAACGGCACCTTGGCATCGGAATTACGCACCAGGTTCTGGCCCACCCGGTTGACGTATTCGGTGATCACCGGGTCCTGAATCATGCGCGCGCTCGACTCCACCATCATGGCGTACTGCTTGCCCAGCTTCACGTCGGTGTCGATCGAGTACCAGTCGCCCAGGCTCTTGCCGGTGTTTCCCACCTTGCGATTGCCGATATCTTCGATATCATTCTTATCTTTGTTGTGGGTTTCTTTCGGCGCGCCCGCGATGGGAGCGGTTGCGGCTGCGCTGTCCACTGGCGAGGGGCTTGAGCTCGGGCTGTCGGCCGCGGTTTGCGATCCATCGGGAGCGCTTGCCGGTGGGGAAGAAGAATTACCTGAAACCTGGGTTGACGACTGTGACTGCGTGTTGTCCTGTGCCATCGCCGGGACAACCGGGTTCGCACTCAACAGCATTGCGATTACGACTGCACAAGCTGGCGACTTCATGGGAAACTCCAGCGCCGCACGCCGCACCTTGCCGGGGGTGCTTTCTGCGCACATTATATGCTTGGAAACGCAATCCGGCATAAGGGATTTCCGGAACCCTGCTGGCGGCAGAAGATTTCGTAAGGGCGCCGGCGGCAGGAACTGCGGTTCGCGGCGCGACGCTGCCGAAACTGGTTTAGAATGAGCGCTTCGTCCCAGGAGGTTGCAAATGGCAATAGGCACTCCGACACAAAACACTAGCCAGATTTTGACGATTGACGAGTTCGTCGGCGGCTTGCGCAAGCTGCGCGAAGACGACTTCACCGGCGTTCACGGTGCTCTGGAATACTTGCGCGCGAACCGCGTCGATCCGGAAACGCTACGGCCGTATCTCTTCTGGAACGCTCAGCACTACACCCGCAATCTCATCGACAAGACCGGGCTCTATGAGCTGCTAGCCATCTGCTGGGAGGTCGGCATGAAGAGCTCCATCCACAATCACAAAGGGCAGAACTGCTGGATGGCCGCGCCCATGGGGAAGCTTGCGGTGCAGAACTATCGCGTGATCTCCGAAGATCTGGCCGTGCATGCCTGCAACATCGTGCCTACGGATATCGTGAACATTACGGCGGAGAATCCGGTTGCCGTTGACCCGCTCAACCCCGTCCACGACGTGCGCAATCCACGCGAGTGGAACCAGCGCGCCGTGAGCCTGCACGTGTATTCGCGTCCCTTCGATTCGTGCATTGTGTATTCAGTAGAGCAGGGAAGCTGCGGCGAGATCGGGCTGCAGTACACGTCCATGTACGGGAAAGCGTGTTGAACACACCAGCCAGCACCTGGAAGCTCTCAACCTATGTCCGAACCATCGTCCTCCTTCGCCACCCTCACCCTCGCCTACGACGGCCCGCTGGCCACAATTACCCTGAACCGTCCTGACAAGCGCAACGCCATCAGCTACGAACTGATCGACGAAATGTTGCGGGCGTTGAGCGAGGTCGAGTCGTCGCCGGCGCAGATCCTGATCCTCACCGGCAGCGGCAAAGCGTTCTGCTCCGGCATGGATCTCGATAACCTGCGCGCGATCACCAAACGCACACTGGAAGAAAATCAGGCTGACTCCGCCAAAATGGCGCGGCTATTCCGTTCGCTGTATGGGTTTCCCCAGGTGACGATTGCGGCGGTAAATGGGCCGGCCATCGCCGGGGGCTGTGGCCTGGCGACGTTGTGCGACTTCACCCTCGCCTCACATCAGGCGAAGTTCGGCTACAGCGAGGTGCGCATCGGTTTCGTTCCGGCGATTGTCTCGATGTTCCTGCTGCGACAGATCGGGGAGAAGCACGCACGCGATTTGCTGCTGACCGGGAGGATCATCGGCGCGGAGGAGGCATACCGGCTGGGGCTGGTGAACGAGGTGCTCCCGCCCGATGAGCTAATGCACCGCGCGCGCGAATTGGCGTCGAGTCTTCTTGAGAACAGCCCGATGTCGTTGTTCGCAACCAAACGGCTGTTGACCGCTTATGCCGAGGAAGAACTGGACCGTGAGACCAGCGCCGCCGTGGAAGAAAACGCGCACATTCGCACCACCGCCGATTTTCGCGAAGGGGTCACTTCGTTTCTGGAGAAGCGCAAGCCACGCTGGACGGGCAAGTAGAACGCGGCACCTACATTATCTGCGTAAATCCTTGAGGATTTCGCGCGCCGCGTTAGCGCCCGACATGCCATTTAGGCCGGTGCCGGGATGTGTGCCCGAGCCGCACAGGTACAGATTCCGGATAGGCGTGCGGTACTGCGCCCAGTCGAGCACTGGCCGCATGGTGAACAACTGGTCCAGCGCGAGTTCGCCGTGGAAAATGTGTCCGCCGGTAAGCCCAAAGGCGTCTTCCAAGTCCTTCGGGGTGATCACCTCGCGGCCTTCGATCAGCGAAGGCAGATCGGGCGCATATTCCGCCAGCGTATTGACCACGGTGTCTCCGAGCGCATCACGCCGCGAGTCCCAATGGTTATGGCGCAGCTTGTACGGCGCGTACTGCATGTAGATGGACATCACGTGTTTGCCGGGAGGGGCGAGCGTGCTATCCCACAATGTGGGGATCGTCGCCTCGATATAGGGAGGCTGCGAGAACTCGCCGTACTTGGCTGCGTCGAAAGCGCGCTCCAGATAATCCACTTCAGGGGAAATCTGAATCTTTCCCGATAAACGGGCGGTCCCATCGCCTTCCACGCCGGCGAAGGCCGGCAGTCCGCCGAGCGCGAGATTGACCTTGGCGACGGTGCCGTGCATCCGATAGTTGCGGAGCCTTTGCAGGAAGCTGGGCTGCAGGTGTTGGGGTTCGACTAGTCCAAGCAGAGTGCGTTTGGGATCGGCATTGGAGATAACGCAGCGGGCCTTGATCTCATCGCCATGGGCGAGGACAACGCCAATGGCGGCGCCGTCGTGGATATTGATTCTCGCCACTTCAGCGGACGTGCGAATCTCCGCCCCTGCGGCTTGGGCCGACGTAGCCATTACTGTGGTCAGCGCGCCCGCACCTCCTACAATGTAGGACGAAGCCCCCGCGAGGTTGCTGTCCGATGCGGCACGTAACAGCAGCGTGGCGCTCGAACCCGCCGACCAGGGCCCCAGAAATGTCCCGAAGATTCCCTGCGCAGCAATGGTTCCGCGCAGGAGTTCGGTGTCGAACCATTCGGCGACCAAATCCGCGACCGCCATAGGGGCCCAGCGCAAGACCCGATAGAGATCTTTCTCGCCGAGACCGCGGATCTTTCTTCCGGTGTTCAGCAGCTCCCACAGATTGTTTACCGCGGGCTGGTCCATGTCGGGCGGTGTAATGTTCATGAGCAAGGCCGCAACGTCGCTGATGCGCATCAGCGCCTGCTGAAACTCGGCGTAGTTCGTCGCGTCCTTTGGAGATAGCTTTGCGATCTCCTGTTGCGAACGCGCCGTATCGCCATAAAGAGTGAGGTTGCCGCCGGGGGCCAGAGACAACACGCGTACGGTTGGCGTGTACGTCTTGAGTCCGTGCTTCGCCAACTGCATCTCTGCCACAATGTCAGACCTGATGGGCCCGGTGTTGTGGGAGAGGCGAGAGCAAGAAAAACCGGGATGGAACTCTTCCGTAACCGCGCAGCCTCCGGCCACGGAACGGCGTTCAAGGACCAGCGGTTTGAATCCGGCCTTGGCGAGATAGAAGGCGGTGATCAGGCCGTTGTGTCCTGCCCCGATAATGACGACGTCGCAGGCGTCGGGCATGCTTAGCTGGTTCCCTTTGCGTGCTTGAGAATCTCCAGCGCGGCCAGCCGTCCGGGCGCGCCCATAATGCCGCCACCGGGGTGCGTGGCCGAGCCGCACATCCACAGGTTCTTGACGGGCGTCTTGTATTGCGCCCAGCCGGGCACGGGCCGCAGGAAGAACAACTGCTCCAGCGAGAGTTCGCCCTGGAAGATGTTGCCCTCGGTCAGGCCCCACTCGCGTTCGAGATCGAGCGGCGTTACCACCTGCCGGCCGACGATGATGTTCTTCAAGTTGGGCGCGTACTCGGCGATGGTGGCGACCACGTTGTCGCCGAAAGCTTCGCGCCTCTCCTCCCACGTGCCTTCTTTCAGCTTGTACGGTGCATACTGCACGAAGCACGACATTACGTGTTTTCCGGGAGGTGCGAGCGACGGGTCGGTGAGTGTCGGAATCACGATGTCGAGGTAAGGCCGGCGCGAGTAATTACCGTATTTGGCGTCGTCATAGGCGCGTTCCATATAGTCAACACTGGGCGAAATCGAAATGGCGCCACGCAGATGATGCCCCTCGCCCGGCAGGCAAGTGAAGTTTGGCAGCGCATCGAGAGCCAGATTCACCTTGCCGGAGGAGCCGCGATATTTGTAGCGCTTTACCTCGTCCAGGAATTCGCCGCTGAGGTGTTTCGGCTCGAGCATCCTCAGGAAAGTCAGGTTGGGATCGACGCTGGAAGAAATGATGGTCGCGTGATATGCATCGCCGGAACAGGTGGCTACACCAGCAGCCTTGCCATCTTTCACAAGGATCTGCGCGACGGCAGCCTGCGTCTTGATCTCGACCCCCGCCTCGCGCGCCGCGTCGGCAATGGCATTGGAGATGGCTCCCGTGCCGCCGCGCGCGAAGCCCCACGCGCGAAAAGCGCCATCGATCTCGCCCATGTAGTGGTGCAACAGCACGTAGGCGGTTCCCGGCGAGCGCACACCGAGGAATGTGCCGATGATTCCCGATGCTGACATCGTGGCCTTGAGCACATCAGTCTCGAACCACTGGTCGAGAAAATCAATTGCGCTCATGGTCATAAGCTGCACCTGGTTGTACCGGTCCTCACCGCTCAGGCCCTGGAAACGGCGGCCGAGAAAGATCAGCTTAAACAGGTCTTTGGGATTGAGCGTCGTGGGATCGGGCGGCACCATCGCGAGAATCGGCTTGACGAAGCGGCACATCTGCAGCATCGCCTTGCCGAATTCTTCATAGGCTTCGGCATCGACGCGCGAGTGACGGCGCAACTCGCGAACGGTTTTGCCATGATCGTTGACGCGCCACAGATAATCGCCGTTGGGCATAGGAGTGAAGGTGCCGTCGAGAGGCAGAATCTCCAAGCCGTGGCGCGGGAGGTCGAGATCGCGGATGATCTCTGGGCGCAGCAGGGAGACGACATAGGAGCAGACGGAAAACTTGAAACCGGAAATGATCTCTTCCGTGCAGGCCGCGCCGCCGAGAACGTGACGGCGCTCCAGGACGAGGACCTTCTTGCCGGCCCGCGCGAGGTAGGCCGCATTGACCAGCCCGTTGTGCCCGCCGCCGATTACGATGGCGTCATATTGATTTGAATTGGTGGGCATGAGCGAATCTCACATTGTAACGGGCAAGGTCCTCTAAAAACCATTCACCACGGAAACACGGAAGACACGGAACTTTTCTAAATTTCAGGTATTCCGTGACTTCCGTGCTTCCGTGGTAAACGCCGCTCTTCGGGTGTGATGGCAGCGGGTAGGTATCGTGCCTCGGCGCATTTATAATGCGCAGTTCAAGCGAGGACACTGTGCCGGTCGGAACTGCCGTTCATGAGAGAACGTTTGCGCTCTGCCAGAGCCTGAACTACCGCGAGTGGTCGGGCTTTTACGCGGTCAGCGCGTACGAAACGCATCCTGAACACGAGTACAACGCCATCCGCAACGCGGCCGCACTCATCGATGTCACGCCACTCTACAAGTACATGATCACCGGCCGGGACGCCACGCGTTTCGTGAATCGCGTGATCGCGCGCGAGATCCACAAGGTCGCTGTCGATCAGGTCATCTACTGCTGCTGGTGTGACGAGGACGGCAAGATCATCGATGATGGCACCATCACGCGGTTGGAGGAAAACCGCTATCGGTGGACCGCCGCCGATCCCAACCTGCGCTGGTTTCGGCAAAACGCCTTTGCACTGGACGTTCAGGTGGAAGACATCAC
>Ga0335081_10009970_pt1 | contig 15316 bp, 10 predicted proteins | sample Lox_Sample_35_FD_206713 | JGI IMG/M metagenome (GOLD analysis project Ga0335081, IMG submission 206713) | Soil microbial communities from Loxahatchee National Wildlife Refuge, Florida, United States - Lox_Sample_3.5 | ecosystem: Environmental > Terrestrial > Soil > Wetlands | place: USA...
CGAAAGGCGTGAAGGGTCGATGCCGTCGTGGTTTATGAAATATTTTAAAACGCTTGTCGATCTGGCAACGGATAACTCCCAATTCGAAGGATAGAGACGTGTTTTAATCGGGACATTGTCAGTATGTCCTTCGATATCTACGAGGAAGGCGGGATATCGTTTTATAATTTGAGCGATGCTGTCCAGCATCGGCTCCGAACTTTTCAGCGTCTCGGCTTCACCGGGTCTAAATGTGACCCTTTCTTTCAACGTGATAATGATTTCTTTATTGACGGCTATTACGGAAACGTCATTAACCAAGTTGTGTTTTCTTATTGCAGAGCTCATTTCGTTTACCATCTCGTCGCGAGTGGAAAGTTCTTCCATGTGCGATTTCGCGGCAACCTGGTTGTGGTTTTCTTCTGTAACAGGTTTCCCGCCGGATTTTGAAAGAACAGAGAACATCACGAAAAATATGAGCAGTAGCGAGAGCACATCGCTTAGTGTAATAAGCCAGTTGCTGTCGATATCGATGGTGGGCCTGGATCTTTCGATGAGTGCCTTGCCGGGAAAAGGTCGCGGAACCCTTGATTGCATTTTCCCTTTTTCCTCAACTTCTTTCATGCGGCCCTCCTTGGTGAAAAATCCTCGGCAACTGGCTAACGGATGTTACCACCGCTGGTCATCGCCAATTCACCCATGGTCCCGGACAGGCCGGATTCTTTCGTATCACGATAGCCATTTATCTTTTCCGCAATCATCAGCGGATGTTCGCCGTCATTTATGGACAGAATACCTTCGATGACAACGTGCATAAGCGACTCGGACTGGATGGCGTGCTCTTCAAGTTTTGCGCAGAGTGGCAGCATAAAAAGATTAGAAATGATCACCCCATAAAAAGTCGACATCATGGCCATGGCCATGAGAGGAGCGATAGAATCGATTGACTGCATATTCTTGAACATCTTGATGAGACTTATTACTGTTCCCGCAAGACCGAAGGAAGGGGTAAGACGTGCAATTGTCTTCAGAACGTTCTGGCTAAAATTAAAATCCATAGTTCTCATCGCCATCTCCCTTTCCATGATAGATCTGATTTCCTCATGCGATTTGGTGGTCAACAAAAGATTAACACCCTGCTTTAAAAAATCATCCTTGATAAATCTCACTTGTCTTTCCAGTCCGCGGATATCGGCTCTCCGGCTCGTTCTTGCTATCTCAAGAATATCCTTGGACAAAGCCAATCTGTCCCTATGAGGCCGGAATGCATCAAAGATGTCGGCAAAAGTCTTTTTGAGCCTTTTGATGGGAAAGCCCAGAAAAACGGCAACAGTCGTTCCTCCAAGAACGATCGCCAACGCGTCAGGATTAAAAACCATCGTAATTCCGATATTCCGGAATACTGTCGTGGAAAACAACCCGAGAGCTAAAATGAAAATACCGGCAATAACGCTATTCATACTGTCCTCCAGCGGTTTATGCTCTATTACATTTTCTTCATCAAATAAAGCAACTATGATGCCAAACGAAGCATTTCTCTGAAATCATGATTTTGTGCTGGATGTGCAACTGTTATTTTGTGTTTATGAAGTATTGACAAGCCGCTTTTCAGACTTTTCGTCAGGAAATATTTTCCTGTGAGGAACTATTTTCCACATGATTTGGGAATTGTCTCTTTGGGGCGAAGTGAAACGAGTCATACAGGAACATTCAAGAGTAGCGGAGGACGTAATACTCCTGCCTTTTTTCGATCTTAATCGGGGATTTCCTTATATGAACCAGTTTTCATCAGCATAGAACCATGAAATCTGTCGCCTGCCATGCATGGAAGAGCGGGTCTGATCCGCACTTCGCTTTTAATCTCTTTCAGATGATAATCAGACAAATCCATGTGCAAGTCATGATCAGCTCCCGTAAATAGGATAGCGCAACCCGCGTTATTAGTTTGAATGGATGACAGAAGAGCTGATTCTTCCATTCATGCTGCTCAGTCACCCTACAAGTCACCCTACCATCATTGACAAACACTGGCAAAGCTGATAATCTAAACAAATATTTTGTAGGGCATATTCGTGTAGCAGACGCTACTATGCTTATGTTGTTTCGAAATAATATTGCAGGAAGAAAAGGAGATTATATGAACGGACGCATGGTTATTCTCTTATTATGCATGGCGCTTGTCGTGAGTCCAGCCTTCGCAGAGGAAAAAACGGAATTGAAAACGCAAAAGGAAAAAACCAGCTATGCAATCGGGATGAGCATGGCCGATAGTATGAAAACTAATGCAGTTGACGTCGATATTGATGCGCTCGTGCAAGGCATACGGGACAGCTTGACCGGCAAGAAGACACTACTGACCGAAAGCGAGGCCCGTGAAACGATTACGGCACTTCAGAAGGATCTTCAGGCCAAAATGCGTGAAAAGCTGAAGGTTCAGGCCGAGAAGAACAAGAAGGCAGGAGAAGAATTTCTCGCCAGGAACAAGGAAAAAGAAGGTGTGAAGACCCTCCCGAGTGGTCTTCAGTATAAAGTTATCACCGAAGGGAAAGGCAAGTCTCCCCTTGCAACGGATACGGTGACGGTCAATTATCGCGGCACGTTGATCGATGGAACGGAGTTCGACAGTTCCTATAAGCGCGGACAGCCGGCGACGTTCCCGGTGAATGGCGTGATCAAAGGGTGGACCGAGGCACTACAGCTGATGAAGGAGGGGTCGAAGTGGCAGCTCTTTATTCCTTCGAGCCTTGCTTACGGCGAGCGGGGCGCAGGAGGAAAAATCGGGCCGGATGCCACCCTAATCTTTGAAGTCGAGCTGATAAAAGTGGGCGCGAAATAATAAACAAAACCGTGAACGATCATCGCTGAAAAATGACGGCACGGGCAAGTATTGGCAACCGGAGAGAGGGGCGTGATGTGTGCGCCCCTCTTGTTGTTGAGGAATCACGTTATGCGGTTTTGCGTTTTCCCGCCCCACTCCCCCAGTTTTCCCGTTATGAAATCGATTATCCGCTGATGATCTTCGACACCACGGTCCCTGATCGTAAGAGGCTCACCGAAGGCGAAGTGAACGGTCACCGCTGGGTTGATCCTGCCGAAATCTTTGAGGTACTTGCCGTTGCCCCAGGCATCGGTTTTGAGTGCCATAGGGACCACCGGCACTCCTGCTTTTTTGGCAAGCTTGATCCCGATCGTATTAAACTGCTCATGGTTGAAGACCGACGTCCTCGTCGTTTGAGGAAAGATGATGATCGACAGACCCGCTTTAAGACGCTCGATGCCACCCTCCAGGACGGCTTTCAAGTCATCACGCGCGTTGGACCGGCCAACAGTGATAGGGTTCCTCGCACGCATCACATACTTGAAAACCGGATATTCCACGAGGCTCTGCTTGACGACGAAGGTCGTATCCTTAATCGGCGCAATGATCACAGGAAGGACAAAGGTCTCCAACGCACTCATGTGATTGCCGATGAACACGCAGGGTCCAGCGAGTGCGCGAAAGTGGTCAATTCCCGATATTTCAACGAAGATACCAACCTGCTCGAGCGCACGGAGGGTCGCCAGACTGCTTGCGCACCACTCCCTGGTGTCATAATTGCCCAGTTTTGCTTTTTTGCTCGCCTGTCCCACGATTCGCAACAAGTGGCTGTAAAATAAGAGCGACGGCATCAGGCGGGCCGCTAAGGAAAGCCTTCGTGTTTCTGTTTTATAGGTATCATGGTCAAAGCGCATCTGATCCACAGCATGCTCCCTGGTTAATAGGAAAGAGGTTAATACAGGCGATCAGTATACCATGGGTGCAGAAAAGAGGGAAGGAGGGAAATCGCCGGGGCAGCTAGGAGAGGTCCGGTGAGGGTTTTGCAATGTAATATCCCTGAGCATAATTGATGCCTGCCCCGCGGACTTCGCTCATGATGTTTTCGGTTTCGACGAATTCAGCGATCGTCTTGATGCCCAGATGGCCGGCGAGGGCGGCAATACTCATGACGATCTGTTTTTCCGTTGAAGCCGCGTTGACCATGCCGCGGATGAATTCGCCGTCGACTTTTAAAAAATCGATGCGGAAAGTCTTGATATACTGAAACGACGAATAGCCGGAGCCGAAATCATCGATGGCAAATCGGAAACCCTCCTGCTTGAGCTCGCTGATGAAATTTTCAATCAACTTGAGATTTTTTACTGTATCCCGTTCTGTGATTTCAAAAATGAGTCTGGATGGTTCAAAGCCGTAGTCCCGCATCGTTTTCCTGATGGTTGGCATGAATTCACCAAGCACCAGTGCCCGGGGCGATAGATTAATAAAGAGGTTCCCGGCGTACTTGCAGTCGCGGACTTTGGCGAGCGCATGCTCGAAGAGTTGATAGTCAAGCTTCCCGATGGCACCCATGCATTCCACCGTCTCGATAAATTCTGCCGCTGTAATGACTCGATCGGGTAGCACGATCCGGGTAAGGACCTCAACGGCTTCGATCAGTTCATTGCCGAGATTCATAATCGGCTGGAAGTAGGGTACAATCCGCTTCTGGCTGAGTGCCTCCAGAATCATGATGTTTTTCTCTCCCATGTTCCTCAACACTTCCACGTCGTCCTGTTCACTCGGCATGCTGAGCCTGTCTTTGCCGTATGTTTTGGATTGGGCGACCATATTATCGGCTAGCAGGAAAAGATCCTTCGATGCCTTGGCATGATCGGGGTAAACAGCAACACCGACTGAGGCGGTCACCTTGACGGAGACGCCGTTCGCCGTCCGATGAGCGTGTTTGCGCAAGTTTTCGATGACGCGCTGTGCCACAACGAATGCTTGGCTTTCGTCGCAGACCGGCAGAATGGCGGAGAACTGGTCACCCGCGTAACGCGCGACAATGTCGCCGCTTCGAACCGAGCTCTTGAGAATGACGGAAAAATCCCGGAGAAAGGAATCGCCCGTATCGTGGCCGTAGGTGTCGTTAATCGCCTTGAAATTGTCAAGGTCAATCACCAGGAGCGAAAATTTGTATTCCTGCCGCTGCGACCGGCTGGTTTCGTATTCCAGCAAATCCCAGAAGGACACCTGATTATAAAGATTGGTGAGGGGGTCGCGCGTCGCGAAGCGCTCCACTTCCCGTCTATAGGCTGAAAGAGTGATGACCGAAGTGATAATATTGGAAAATGCGGTCAGAATATTTTCGATGACAGCATCATCGTGGGTCAAGCGTCGCCGCTTCGTTGCGAGGCCCATTCCCGTGCCGACGTTTTCCATAGGTATATCGGTTTGAATCATTCGTGCATGTAAGGCGATATCCCGCGCCGTGAGTTCAGGCAAAGAGGTGCTGGTATCAACGGTGGAGTTACAGATGCAGATTTTGCAGTGAACGCGATCTCCCTCAATGCTCTGCTCGAGCATAAGCGAAACAGCATTTCGTGTAACGTCCGAGGGCTCTCGGACCCAGAAGATCTCGATCTCGCGTTTGCCATTTGCTCCCTCGGAAAAGGCATAGAGAAAAAAAAGATCGATTACTTTTCCAGCCTCAGCAAGGATGTTTTTGACCTGATTACGATAGTTTTTTTCGGTATTCAATGATAGGGAAAGCTCTTTAAGCAGCCTCGATTGGAACCGTATAATACGGTCCGATCGGGTATTGCCGAATTTGGGAAGAATGTTATCTATTTTCGGTCTCATGATAATCGTTGAAGAGCGCTTGTTCGAGTATATCTCAGGATGGCTCGGCTTGTCAATGTAGACTCAAATAAAAAAGCTTGCAATGCCTCGGGGAAAAAGAGAAAATAGGCGGCATGACTACACAATCATTGAGGCGAGAGATCGCCCAGATGGTGATGCCAAGACTCGACGGCGAGAAACTCGGCGATTCCAGGTATCTTCCGCAGGTGCACGAACTTATCCGTGAAGGAATAGGTGGCTTCATCCTGTTTGGCGGCTCCGTTGATCGAACCCCGGGACAATTGCAGGGGCTCCAAGAACTCTCGGAAATTCCGCTCCTAATAGCATCGGACGTGGAGCGCGGTCTCGGCCAGCAGCTCGTAGGAGGCACACGGTTCCCGAGCCAACGCGCGGTCGCCTCAGCGATAGACCGCCGGTCAAAAAAAGATGTCGATCTTCTGAACAAAATGCTCGACGCGGTCCGTATCGAAACGCGCGCCGCGGGTATCCATGCGGTTTTTTCACCCGTGCTCGATATAAATAACAATGCGGATAACCCGATCATCTGCACCCGCGCTTTTGGCGATGAACCCGGAGTTGTCGAATGGTTCGGTTCACAATACATCAAGCGCCTGCAAAAACTCTCGGGGAAAGGGAGGATCGAGCTTCTGGCCTGCGCCAAGCATTTCCCCGGGCATGGAGATACCAACCAGGACTCCCATTCGGTCCTGCCTGTAATCAAGGCGGACAGACAGCGGTTGAATCGGGTTGAGCTCCCGCCGTTTCGGGAAGCGGTAAAAGATGGTGTGGGGATGGTCATGATCGCCCATCTGCTCGTGCCCGCTCTCGATCCCGAGAAACCGGCGACATTCTCGAAAAAAACCATTACAGCGCTTCTGCGAGAAGGCATGGAGTTCAACGGGCTGATCGTTTCCGATGCCCTCGACATGGGTGCTCTCGCAGGCGCCTATTCCCAGGGCGAGATAGCCGTACGAGCCTTGGAAGCGGGAATGGATATTCTGCTCCATCCCGCTGATGCTGGGGCGACCATTGCCGCCGTTGTCGCTGCCGTGGAGGAGGAGAGGGTGACGAGGGAGCGGATCAGGGAGTCTGTCGACCGGATCAGTGCAGCCAAGGTCAGCCTGGGCCTTTTCGACAAAAGCAGACATGCGACGGTTCATGTCGATTATCATAAAAATGCGGCCATTGCCAGGGAAATCGGCCGTAAGGCGTTACGGATGGTATCAGGCGGCAAAAAGCAGCTTAGACTCCCCGGAAACCCGGGCGTCGCCTGCTTCATTCTCGATGACGACAACAATACCGAATCAGGGAACGCCTTCATTCACGCCATGCGCGATCGATTCAGAAATATGTCTGTCTTGGTCCTAACGCCAGGAGCGGAGACGCCTGAGTCCCTTGTACTGGACAGCGCCAAGGCGGCTGACCTCACGGTTCTGTCGTTTTTTTCCCGGATATCGGCGTCCAAGGGCCATTCCGGGATCACTGAAAAGCTCCGTGAGAAAGCGGCCCGCATTATTCACACGACGAAGGAAACAGGGGGGAAGTCGGTCATCGTGTCCTTCGACAGCCCTTATGTTCTCGACCAGTTCCGTGACGGTGATGTGCGAATTGCGGCGTATGATAGGATGGATGAAATTCAGCGCGCTGTCGCAGAGCTGATCGGGGGGGAATAATTACGAACCTTCGTTGAATCCCTGCGGTTGACCCATGATTTTGAACCATGATTCCAGCTCCATGACCATTGCATCTTCTCTGTTATGATTTCCGTCATCCTCATCTTTCTCATATTCGCCATGGTCCATAGCATAACGGTCACGCGAAAGTTCAAGTATGCATGCATGAGCCTTTTCGGCGATACCTTCATGCGGGTCTTTTACCGCGCACTCTACAATACCGTCAGTTTTATAACCGCGTTCATCGCATTCTTTTTGATTCATCGGTTACCGGATCAGGGGCTTTGGGTAGCTTCCCTCTGGCTGCGCTGGATCATGTACGGCATCCAGATCGCAGGGCTCATCTTCGGATCTCTTGCATTTGAATACTTGGATGCCTGGGAATTCATGGGCATCAAACAGATCTGGCGGTATGTTTCCCGCCATGAGGTCGCTGGGAATGTCGAGGGGCAGACGCAAAAGGAACTGGTCACGGATGGCGTTTATGGGATCATCCGTCATCCCCTATATTTCGCCGGGCTCGTGATCTTTACTTTCAATCCCCACGTTACTTTCAACAGTCTTACAGTCACGGTGCTTGCAGATCTTTATTTTTTGTTCGGTATGTTCATCGAGGAACGACGGTTTCTGAAAATTTTTGGTGATCAGTACCGTGAATATATGAAGCGGGTGCCGCGGCTTATTCCGGGGTGGAAGTGGCGAGCGTAACAATCGGCGGTGCTGAACAGAGGCGTTTTCCATATCAGGAACTGTGATAGGAAGGACTTGGATTGGGCATTTCATCAATCATCTTTTTCAAGAACTGCGATAAAGGGAAGGTTTCGATACTGCTCTCCGCTGTCCAAACCGTAACCGACCACGAATTCGTCGGGGATTTCGAACCCTTTGTATGCAACAGGAACATCGATCGTTCTTTTGCTCGTCTTGCTGAGTAGAACGGCAATGTCCAGGCTCGCGGGATTCCGATCTGCAAAAAGTCTGAGCAGCGCATTCATAGTTTCTCCGGTATCAATGATCGTATCGACGAGGAACACATGCCTTCCTTTAATGTCCGTTTTCAGGTCCTTCGTGATTCGGACATTTCTTGACGGCGTCCGGGAAGCTCCGTAGCTTTCCGCCTGGATGAATTCAATGGTTACGGGAATGGTGATGTACCGCATCAGGTCTGCCGTGAATAGTCTACCCCTCGGACGTGGTCCTATCTGACATGCTTTATGCCGCCATTCTTCGCTGCCCGCACCCCAGTGCCGTCGTGAAGGACGTGGACACGAGGGTGGCGGAGAAGATGACCGGCGTCCGCGCCGTACTGAGCGGAGCGAGCAGGGAGGCCGACATCCTATGGTCCTGGTCGCCTGATGTGAAGACCAAGCTTTTTGATCCTCGATGCCGATTTGAAGGAGAGGTTGTCGCCGCGGTGGCTGCGGAGACCTTGTATCAGGCCTGGGATGCGGTTCGTGCCATTAAAGTAACATACGAAGTCCTGCCTTTCGTGTCCGATGAAAGAAAATCGCTCGATGCAGGGGCAGCACCGGTCCATTCATCTGGGAATAAGGTTAAAACGGACAAGTACGAGCGTGGCGACGTGACCAAGGGTTTCACGGAGGCAGATGTTGTTCTTGAACAAACTTACCGAAACGAGTGCGAGATTCATACTCCTCAGGAACTGCACGGCGGCGTGGTAAAGTGGGATGGTGAGAGCATCACCATCTGGGAGTCCACCCAAGGGGTGTTTGCGGTCCAGGCCCGGATCGCGGAGGTGCTGCATCTGCCGCTTTCAAGGGTCCGCGTGATCGGGCATTATATGGGAGGCGGCTTCGGCAGCAAGCTGCAGGCCGACAAATCAACCATTATCGCGGCGTTGCTCGCCAAGCAAACAGCCCGTCCGGTCAAGATGGTTCTGTCTCGCGAGGAAACATTTATTGCCGTAGGCAACCGTCCTCCGGGCACAATGAAACTGAAAGCAGGCGTGAAGAAGGATGGTACTCTGATCGCCCTCGAGTTCAGCGGCATCGGCAGCAGTGGTGCATATCCCGCAGGAGGCACGGCGCTCATGGACTGGCTGGTGCGCGATCTTTACCTCTGCCCGAACGTACGAACCGATACGACGGACGTGTACATCAACGCCGGACCTGCACGGGCCTTTCGTGCTCCGGGTCACCCGCAAGGGGCGTGGGCGCTAGAGCAAATGATCGATAGTTTAGCCGAGGCGATCAAGATGGACCCTGTTGATCTCCGGCTTAAAAACATTCCTGCCTTTAGCCAAGCGCGACGAGGCAACCCTCCCTATACCACGACCGGTCTTCGGGAATGCCTCGAAAAAGGAGCAGCGGCTTTCGGATGGAACGATGCGAGAAAGAAACTTGCGGAGATGCCCACATCTGGCCATATCAGGAGAGGGGTGGGGGTAGCTAGCGCCCTCTGGTCTGCCGGAGGCGGCAATCCCCCTTCCACGGTAATCGTGAAGCTCTTCTCCGACGGGAGCGCAAATCTGAATATGGGCGCGAGCGACATTGGTACGGGCACGAAGACCGTCATGGCCATGATAGTTGCTGAGGAACTTGGCGTGAAACCAGAAGCGCTCCAGATCGAGAATGCGGATACGGGAACCACCCAGTACGCAACGTCGAGCGGCGGGAGCAAGACCGTACCCACAGAGGCGCCAACCGTACGTGCTGCTGCGCTCAGCGTGAAACAGCAGTTATTCGATTTGGCGGCCGCGGACCTGAAGGCCAACGTTACAGACCTCGAGCTGGTTGGGGGTGAGGTCGTGTCTACTCAGGACCAATCGAAAAAGATCAAGATAGCGAGCATTACAGGTTTGAAGAAGCGCGGGATGATTGTGGGTGTCGGATACCGCGGCCCAAACCCCGAGGGTAAGGTGGTGAATCCCTTTGCAGCTCAGTTTTGTGAAGTTGAGGTAAATATGAGGACCGGAGAAGTCAAGATCATCAGGTTCCTTGCAACCCATGACAGCGGCAGAGTGATGAACCGCCTGACCTTCGACAATCAGGTCTTCGGCGGCATTACTATGGGAATCGGATTCGGCATGACCGAAGAGCGGGTTCTTGATAAAAATCAGACTGGCAAGATGATGAACAAGAACTGGCACGAGTACAAATTGCCGACAATGCTCGATGTTCCCGCGGACATGACATCGCTGCCGATTGAATTGCCGGACAACGAGGCCAACATCTCAGGTGCAAAGGGCCTGGGTGAACCCGTTACGGTACCGACGGCAGCGGCCCTCGCGAATGCCGTGTATCACGCAACGGGCGTTCGTGTGAACGAAACGCCCATGAGTCCGGTTCGGCTTGTCAAGATGTTTGCGGAAGCGAAGAAGTAAGACCCCTATGTCACACACGTCGCAGAGAAAAGGATGCTACGAAAGCCGCAGTACAGAGGAAAAGGCTGCAATGTTTTCCGTGCTAGACGATGATTTATCGCGGTCTGGCGGCAATGATTTTAGCTCGTTATCCTTCGGAGGTAGTCGCCATGCTTTCCAATTTCTCATACATACGACCGAAGACCTTGAAAGAGGCGTCAAAGCATCTCGCATCCGAAGGCTCGCGTCTTTATGCCGGCGGCACAGATCTGCTCGGCTGCCTTAGGGATCACGTCTTCGAGATCAACAAGCTTGTAAGCATCAGCGGTCTCAAAGAACTGAAAGGGATCAAAAAAACGGCTGATGGAGGCATTCGGATAGGAGCCCTCACGACCATTTCCGAAGTCTCGGAAAACCCGGTCGTGAGTGCTCAATATTGGGCACTGGCGCAGGCAGCCCGTGATGTGGCGAGTCCTCAGCTTCGAGCTCAGGGTACGATCGGCGGAAATATTTGTCAAAAACCGCGCTGTTGGTACTACCGCGGAGATTTCCACTGCCTTCGAAAGGGAGGGGAGAAGTGCTTTGCCGTTGCCGGTGAGAACCAGTATCACTGCATTCTTGGAGGCGGACCGTGCTTCATTGTCCATCCTTCGGACACGGCCTCTGCGCTTGTCGCGTTTGAAGCTTCTGTCCGTATCGCCGGGCCGAAAGGAACCCGGACAGTAGCAGTCGAAAAGTTCCACGTCCTTCCGAAGGTGGATGTACTCCGGGAGACCGTGCTCGAACCAGGCGAGATCGTTACCGAAATATTGCTGCCGCCGGTGCAGGGAGTGAAAAGCTCGTATCGCAAAATTAGAACACGCGCTTCCTGGGACTTTGCACTAGCAGGACTAGCACTTGCTATCAAGTTTAACGGCGATGTTGTCACCGACGCGCGCGCTGTGTTGAGCGGCGCCGCACCCATACCATGGCGCTCTCGGGAATTAGAAAATATGATCATCGGCCATCGCTTGGATGAGTCGACCGCGGCAAAGGCGGCAGAGGCAGCAATGATGAACGCACGACCGCTGGCGCAGAGTGATTATAAGATATCGCTTTTCCGCGGCATGATCGAAGAGGAACTTTTGGCTGGTCAGAAATCCTCCTAGTGGGAACCGGAGAGAAATAGCCTTTTCGTTGAAGTACAAACCATATTCGGCTCTTCGCGTGGTTGACGATGGAAAGCAGATCGCTTCAATAAACTGCAAAAACCTATACTCTCTACTGCAGCCATGTCCAAAGCAGGGCACTAGCCGTCAAAATTTTCGAGCGAACTGATCCAGTCGTCGAAAGCTTTACGACGTTATCAACTGATAGTTTAATGTTAAGAGGATGCTGAATGCCGGAGCAGCCCGCGCGCATGCTTGCGGTGATAGCTGCCAGTGGAATAGAATTCATTTAGGATCGTCGTCTATCAGCCCGGTCATGCTTAACATTTGCTGTCAGACATTCCCTCCTCCTTTTGGGATGGGAGTTCCGGTAATTATAAATTTGAGCCAACAATCTAGCTCAAGATTAATGTGGGCAGCATTTATTGTGATTCAATTTGTTCTTTGGAGGTTGCTGGGAAGCGCCCCGGGGGAAAAGGAATCTTGAGGATGATCCGCGTGCCTGTCGTGCCGGTGTTCACTGTTATAGTACCTCCTAAATCTTTTGCGCGCTTTCGCATAATTGAGAGTCCTCTTCCGGATTTTGCTTCTCCTCTCCATCCGATTCCGTCGTCCTGGATTTCCATCGTTAGCCTGTCGCTCAAAATATATAAGGTGGCCGTAACTGACTTTGCATGAGCATGTTTGATAATATTAGTCAAGGCTTCTTTATAAATCCGGAAGAGATTCACCCAAAGGAGACTCCCCGGCTGGTCCGCGGCTTCTACCTTTGCTTCAGCCGTAAAGCTTATGCCATGCGCTTCAATCATGGCAGCTCCCTCGTTTCTTAGGGTTGTGACCAGTGTCCGCCAGTTTAACTCACCGCTATCGAGGCTCTGCATTAAGTCTCGTATTTCTGAAATAGCGTCCGTGGAAAGCTGTGATATCGTGGACAACGTTTTATTTATGCTTTCCTTGTCATTCATTTTTTGGGAAAGATCCGCCAGAAGCCGAATGTTCGTCACAAGGCCTCCCACACCATCGTGAAGATCCATCAAGAGTCCTTCTCGTTCCGTTAAATGTCTTTGCTTTTCAGCAAGTCGTTCACTGTACAGCTTGTCTTTTTCCTTCTGCACCATCGTTCGTTCCGTGATATCGCGTACAATCGCCCACTTGCCGATTTTGTTGCCCGAATCATCCTTGACAAGGGACGTCCTGATCTCAACTGGGAAAATGGTCCCGTCCTTCTTACGGTATTCTTTCTCATAAACATCTGAATATCCGCGAGTTTCAACCTGTTCTCTGATGACATTGTCTTGCCATTCGTGCCATTTTTGCGGCGTGATATCCCGAAAGTTCAGCTCCCTCAGTTCCTCGGCACTGTATCCCAGCATAAGCCGATAAGACTCGTTAAAATCCAGTATTTTCCCGTCCATGCTCACATATACATAACCGTCCATCATGCTCTGGTGCAATCTGCGGTATTTGCTCTCTGAAGCCCTGAGGGTATCCTCTATTTGTTTGCGAGCGGTTATGTCCCGCAGGAATACATAGAATCTCCCTTCCCCGATATTCAGGAAACTGGCGCTCACTTCAATATCGATAAGAACCCCGTCTTTCCTTCGGTGGCGTGTCTCAAAACTGTCTGTTCCGGTGTTCCCAATTTTTTTTATGCGCCGAGCAACATCTTCTTGTTTCTCTACAGCTTCGACATCTGGAATCCCCATTGTCAGTAGTTCTTCGCGACTGTAGCCGATAATCCTGCAGTATGCGTTGTTGACGTCTATAAAATGACCGTTCATGTCGTTTATCCAGAACCCGTCTGGTGTGCCTTGGATAACGGTTTTGTACTCGGCCTCTAAGCGTTTGTGAGCGGTAATATCGGTTATAAATGCGGCGACCCCTAATACGGTCCCGCCTGCATCAATCAGCGGGGCGTTGTACCATTCGCAAACAATGATGTTGCCAGTCTTTGTGACGTTTTCTTCGGTGCTACGCATCCCTTTTCTTTGTTCGATGAGATCACGCCAACGCTGGCCCACGGTTTTCTTATGATGTTCAGGAACGACAAATGACAGGTCTGACCCGATTGCTTCACGTTCGGAATAACCGAAAATGAATTCTGCTACAGGATTCCATGCCTTGACTTCAAATTCCGGGTTCCATTCTATGACGCCAAGGGGTGTCTGTTTGATACGGAGCGCGAGTTTTTGTTCAGAAGTTCGCAGGGCAGCTTCCATGCATTTTCGTTCATCGAGTTCACGCAGCAGTAGTTCATTTCTTTTGACTAAATCGGCGGTTCGCCTCATAAAATAGATAACAATGGGGGCGACGATGAGAGGAACAATCAGCGCATCCAGCGCGCCAGTCTTGAGCAAAGGGGACGAGTAATAGCCGAACAAGAAGTAACTCTGGAGGATACGAAGGAATACCGTCAGGACCCCGGAAGCAACTACCGATATCCAGATAAAATGCCACGGATTAAATGATTTCTTCCTTGCAACGGTTTCAATCGTCATAGGCATAACGCAGCAACCGCTTCACTGTTAAGGAAATCAGTAACAATCATTCGGTCATGGGAATTTATTTATTTGTCACATATTGACTAAATCCTTGCTTGGACCGCGGAACCAGTGTGGACGAAGGAGATCGACTGAGCACAAGAGAAACGAATCTCCCGATGGCCATTTCTATATTCTTCTATAGTTACAAAAAAGGGGACGCCGAATGGAACAAAAATTAACGGTGGAGTTGTTATTCAGAAGAAAATACAACATTCCTGTCTGATTATTCTGTGGTTATTCGATGGTTTCAAACGAGGACATTAGATCTTAATTTTAGACTCCCCTGTTCCTGCCAGGCTACTTCAACTATCAAGTACCTGCTAGATTTGTGTATTGGAGCCATAATAAATATGCATTATTACGATTAGTATATAAACAATTATCGATTTTGTAAAGTGATATTAAACCTTTATAATAAAATAGGCATTTTCAATAGATGCAGTTTTTTTGCGCGAGGATATCTAATCATTCTGCCGTTTTAATATTGCGAAACTGTTGCGAACTACACGAGAATGCACAGTTTTATGATGTCAAGCAGCATCCTGCATTTGGAAAATGACTGCTCCGTAAACAACCCGTTATTAGGTAATGGCAACTAATAAACAGGGGTGAAGTATAAAATTGAAACCGGTAATTTATGTTTGAGATCAAAAAACCTCAGGCGTCCGAGGGAATGGAATGAAGGTGAGACGGTGGTGTAAGACGCGAAAAAAGGTTTACGAATGCCAAGGTTTTAAGCGGTGGCGTGGAGACCAGCAAGAAAACCGACTATCCTCTTGGGGAGTAGATAATGAGAAACCTCCCAGATGCTCACTGCGAAAGTTGCCTCTCCGTGTTCGATATTGGAGTTCGCCAGTTGCAATATGCAGCATACTCGCCGTTAAAGCTTATGACTCTTTCTCTTTCAGACGTATCTCAACCCGCCTATTCTGAGCCCTGTTCTCTGCCGTATCGTTGACGGCTAGCGGTTTCTGATCGGCGTACCCTTTTAT
>Ga0335081_10009971_pt1 | contig 15316 bp, 19 predicted proteins | sample Lox_Sample_35_FD_206713 | JGI IMG/M metagenome (GOLD analysis project Ga0335081, IMG submission 206713) | Soil microbial communities from Loxahatchee National Wildlife Refuge, Florida, United States - Lox_Sample_3.5 | ecosystem: Environmental > Terrestrial > Soil > Wetlands | place: USA...
TTTTCTCCTGTGTACTCAGCCATCTGAAGTTTTCCAAAATTAGTTGTTGTAGATTGTTTTGATACAGTATGCACCTTTGTGATTGCAGGAAAAAGGCCGCTGATTTAGACAAGCAAGCCTTGTTACAAAGATATAACTATAATACTATGATTGCATATAAACTCACTCTTTGCTTCCTGCTGCTCGCAATAGCTCAGTGATAATGTTCCATCACCTCGATTCAGCTATATCTCATGCCGTTTGTCCACATCTGCCTTGTGCTTTGACATTTCAACAACCTTCTCATATCCCTCCTCGGCAGCCCACATCAATGGTGTCATTCCATCATTGTCTTGCTTGTCCACATCTTCCTGGTGCTTCAACAACACCTCAACAATCTTCCTATGTCTCATATATGCAGCCCACATCAATGGTGTCATTCCATCGTTGTCCTGCTGGTCCACATCTGCCTGGTGCTTCAACAACACCTCAACAATCTTCTCATGTCCATTCCTTGCAGCCCACATCAATGGTGTTTTTCCATCATTGTCCTGCTTGTTCACATCTGCCTTATGCTTCAACAACATCTCAACAATCTTCTGATCTCCATTCCTTGCAGCCCACATCAATGGTGTTTCTCCATCATTGTTCTGCTTGCCCACATCTGTCTGGTGCTTCAACAACATCTCAACAACCTTCTCAGATCCATACCATGCAGCCCACATCAATGGTGTTTTTCCATCATTGTCCTGCCTGTTCACATCTGCCTTGTGCTTCAACAACACCTCAACAATCTTCTCATGTCTCATATCTACAGCCCAAATCAATGGTGTTTTTCCATCATTGTCCTGCCTGTTCACATCTGCCTGGTGCTTCAACAACATCTCAACAACCTTCTCAGATCCATACCATGCAGCCCACATCAATGGTGTCATTCCATCGTTGTCCTGCTTGTCCACATCTGCCTTGTGCTTCAACAACACCTCAACAACCTTCTCATGTCCAACCCGTGCAGCCCAAATCAATGGTGTTCTTCCAGAATTGTCCCGCTTGTCCACCTGTGCCTTGTGTTGCAGCAGCATCTCAACCGTCTCTGTCCTTCCGTTTATTGCCGCCCAATGAATTGCCGTCTCCCCATCCACGTCTTGCTTCTCCACGTTCATCTCGTCGTGAAGTAGACCCAGAGAGAATGTCGTGCAACCCCTATCCATTAGTGGCAATCTCTACTCGCGACAGACCTTCCTTTCGCGTCCAAGCACAATCTGCAGAACTTTGTTAAACCCTTCTCCGCGGCAAAATGGAGGATCGTTGACGTTGATCGATCGTTGAGTTTTAACATCAGGTCCCGTTTTGTGACTGATGCCAGAAATCTGAAATGAGAGAGGTCTTCTATGCCCTGGAGAAGACTGCACTCCACCTCTCGAACATGGTCACCCCAGTAATTTGCAGCGTAATCTCCAAACCCGTGGCGACCGACTTCCATAGACTCAAATTCTGGTGAATCGAGATAATCTAAACACTTCTTGGCCAACTCCAGAGGACTGAATAAGGTTGCTCCCAAATCTTCGAAGTTCTTGGGCTCGGCAAGGAATTCGGTAACAGTGGTGGTATGGCTAAACTGAAAGTATCCGGTGGTCGAAAGACTGACAAGGCCCATGCAAGGGCCGAGAATAAGCTCAGTGCCACTGGCTCCAGTCGCTTCTTGTAATGCTAATTCTGTGAGGGGCTCTTTGGCGTGCCAAATCCAAGCAAGTGCTTGCAAGGCACGATCTGTCGTTGGTGGGCCTATTCCGACGATCTCTCGGATGATTATGCGGTAGAATTCCCTAACTTGATTGCCAGGCAATCGTTTTGAACGGAATACCATATCCGGTTCGTAGGGAACGTTGCCACCCCCAATAACAAAATCGAGTCTCAGTCGGGCTAACAGAAACCTAGCATCAGTGGACGTTAGAAATAAACTAAATTACATGCCCTCCACTCCTTGACTAATTTGGTCGACGATTCCTTCCTCGGATTTCAGGTTAAGCTTGATTTTTCGCCTTTTAATCTCTTGATGGATATAATTTTTTATATCTTCATCTCTCGCCGCAATTTCAAGATGACGCGTGTCCCTGCCAGGCAAGGCCGATATGTATTGTGGACGGGTTGTGACATATGTCTGGACACCAGACGTGTTGAATGTTTCGACAAGCCCGGCAATTGTGACTTGCTCGCTCGGCTCGCACTCGTCGAATGCATCGAACAAAACAACTACATTGCCGAACAGGTTCTGAAATTTGGTGCAACTAGCCGTGAAAATGCTTGCAAAGTCCGGACTACGAGATTGCTGTTTGGCAGTCTCCAACGCTTGAAGGAGGGAAGCGTCCGGAGGATTACTTATATCGGCCCCCAAGAGTTGGCCGACAAGACTTTTGCGAACATACGAGGGTGTTTGTATGCTTCGATATTCTCGCTGGAAGTATATGTATACGGGAGTATACCCTTGGGTGCAGAGCCAGTCAATAGCGAGGGACCTAAGATCAGCCAAATGGGGAGCAAAGGTCAAACGTTAATACGGACTTCCCTGAACCGGCTACAAAGTGTGAGCTTTCAAGATGAAGGATTCATTACGTGCTCCGTAACAGACAAAACACTTCGAGCCCTGTTGCATCCAGTTTTTGAATTCTTTTAGAAACCACGTTCCTGAATCTGGGGCTCGCCGAGTCTGATGAAATTCGTGTCGCTCATTAAATTTGTCGCCTTTGCAAAGCCAATCCTCCAAATTGGCTAAATATAAGCGAGGCGAAGCTATAAAACAAACCTCTCCTAAGGTTGAGTTGAACGTCTGTCAACTTTTCATCGAGACTCTGGACTGTTGTGTAGATCCCTATAAAGGTCACGTCCTCATCATGTAAAGAGTCTAACCAATCGATATTTTCAGATCTACATCTTGTAGACATTGATTAAATTCGGCGATGCTCCCTTCCAGTTCCTTCTGCGCATTTTCGTAGGCTCCCCCTTTTGTAGAGACCAATTTTTTCAAGAGTCGCGCTACGGGTAAGTTAAACGAAATTGACAAAGAATTACCGAGCCTTTGCTCTATATGTGTTCGATTCTGAAGTATCGCAAAATACGAAAGTTGTTGGCCAATGAGGTTCACGAGGGCAGTCAATATATCCGCGGCTTTGGCTTGGGCTTTGTCTTTTCCGAAGAAGCGCTCCGGGATATCTTTTACAATTCGAAGCCGATTTAGAGATTCCGTTGCATCCTGCACCTGCTGCTCATATTCCTTCCGGCGATCGGAATCCTGCGTGACTGCCTAGTCCATTAAGGTGAAGTTTCTGTCGGAAACATACTTGAAACAATAAATCCAATCCATTGCAGATGATTCCGTAGGGAGCCGGAACCTGCGCTGTTAGACTTTTGGAACTCGAGGGAAGATTTACTAGACCGCTATCGTTCCCAAGTTTTATCAATAGTTTTGCGAACGGAGCAATGTGCAAGGAGATCTTTTTAATTCCCTTCCCAAGTTTGTAGATCATAGTACTAGCCTCTTCTGGATTCTCTGTGACGTCGAGGTCTGAAACAATGCCATTCAAGAAGTCATTGACACGCAACATATAGTTCTCCAATTGTGCGTCGTCCGTGGGATCAAAATCCTCTTCTATCATGGGAATCGTTGGGGATGGGTTCCATTGACTGTAAAGATCTGCTCCGACGCCTTTTATAATGGCAAGTGTCAGGGTTAAGGACTTTGCCATCCTTTTGAGGGCATGCTCCCGGATGTGCTCGTCGGCGACATCATCTGTCGAAGTGGCATTCGCAACACCGTCGGCGGCCACCTCAATTGTTTCGATCAACACTTCTACTTCTGCGGTTTCAACACGTCAGCGTCATATCTTGTGCGCCATACCATCCTCCGGGACGACCTCTTGACTCACGTTGGGTCCGGTTGTGCTAGTACCTACCGGTGGGCTGTGGCCGGAGGGATCGGCCTGTGTGTTGGGAGCCGCCGATGCGGTGGGTTTGGGCTTGCGCCAAAACTTGAGAGAGAGTTTGGATCGTTTTTCACCCATCATGGAACGCTGTGGTTCAAACTACTGTGGCTCGAGATGCAGTCGCACCGCCACGCTCGGTTATGGATTTGCGTGAGGGAAAATCAGGTTTGATATGAAAGGTAGGTGGTCGCCCGCCGCTCCGATTGTTAGCCACGCAAGCAAGTCACGCGACCAAGCGGCACGCTGAACCTTATTTAATACTATGGAGGCGCTGGTTCGGAACACAGGATTTAAAACTCGACTGTTCGAAAGGGACAGTATAGATGGCGGAGCACTCGTACGGACCGATCCGCGTCCTACACGCCCTCGGTTTGTGTTTGGTTGTCTGCCCCAATCCTCGTCACACAGCTCAGAGCCTAGACTCCCGCCGCCATCCGCTGGCGGTTACGCTGTCCCTACACCGTGTACTGAAGAGTTGACTGTCGGCGGCGCAGGATGCGTTCGTAGGGCACAGGAACTGGACGATTATGTGCAGTCTTGTTTGCTTCATTGCATGACGTCCCCGTGATGCTCGCGCCTAACAGAGTGTCTGAGCTGGCCACTTTTATGTACAGACGTATCCCTCTCCACACTTTCACTCGGGGTCAACATATTGCAATACTTTAGTCGTCGCAACGGAACAGCGATGGATTTTCCTCATCAATTCGAAGTCGTTCATCTCGGCGCACCATGCAAGGACGGAGTTGAACTATGCGAGATGAGCCATCCGATATGAGTTACCCGATATGGATTATCCGATACGAGATATATGCGAACTGAAGTGGGGCTGGGCTGCCGTTTTTGGTGATTTATTTGTGTATTTAAACCTTCACTTCCGTAGCTTTCAATTCCACGAAGTAATAAGTACTTTCGTCGCAAATATCCATCAGTTCAGTACGTCCGTCAGCATACAGATTTATGCCGGGTCGCACCCCTCATCCACGCAAGCAGTACAACTATCACAACCCAAAGTACAGTCTAAAAGATCAGCTACATGTATTCGGTTACTGACTTGATCCACAACAATCCAGTGCCTTAACATTATCTTCTACCATATTAGATAACCGCAAAAAGGACTTGACGTTTGATGCCATTACAACAGTAACCATCTTCAGGGTGGAAAAGGCCGGAGCAGAGGTGAACATATCCACAGTTACATTGGGAAAGCCCAAGTTGCGCCAGTAGAAGCAGGGTGCTGATGGAAGTGGTAAAGAGGAACTGGATCTTCATTGCAGAGTTCTTAGTAGTGGCTAAGGGTGGAAAGCAGAAAGTTGGGAAGTGCACTTTTACAGAAACTTGGGTGAAAGCGGTTGTTGGGGGGTGGCCCGGATGGAGGGGGGAACCTCGACACTCTGAAACTCACCCCGTGTTTCGGTCAAGTTCCGAGTCTTCCTTCTATCCGATCATTGGCAATCCCACCTGGCCCCTCGAATCGTTATGTCGTAGCGCCCCCTTTGTGCTGCATTGCCTTATGCAGGACAACGTGTTAAAGTTAAAACCGACGGAGTCACGTCAAGATAGTGATTGTATCAGCTGTTAAGGAATTGCATAATACGTCACACAATGGCATCAGTGACATCATATTACAACTGACGTCATGTGTCAACCAAGTATATATTCTGCACTCGTAACCCACTCCGTCGATAAGAATCCGTAACGGGGAATATGTTGAACGTGGGAAGGAAAACAAGAGCAGCAAGGTGCTATCCCATTGGCTAATTTTCCTTTACGTGTATTCAATCGGAATCCCAGATCGCACATTTCTATTTTGCAAGGAAAGCATGTTATAAAGTTAACGGCTACTGATCGAGTCACCAGCGGAATTATGGACATATTGCATTTTTGGCAGAATAATATTCCAACTACATAACCAATTACCTCGAGTGCGTAGGGCGACTGAATGATTGTGGTCATCACTATGTACGTTCCTCAACGTCGTATATATCAATCGACGCAACTAGAGAATATTGCAGTCATACGACACGTCGTCGTATGCACTTGGTGGCACAACTTTGAGCGTGACCTCCGATTTATGCTTAATCTTGTAATCTTGCAAGGTCCGCTTCAATCCAGTGAGCTTCTGCTCCCCATACCTAATTTCCTGCCAGTCCGGCTTAACGCCCGTTTCTTTATGTATTCTTCGTTTGAGACCAGCGACGGTGCACCTAAAATCAGCACCTCATCATCAGAGGATATACTTCTCCGGATCCAACGAGAAAAGTAGTCGTCTTCCTTCTTTCCCTTCCACCTTGACAATCAAGGTACTGCCACCACCATGGCTTTTCTCTACTATCTGCACATTGCTCGGGACGCCACCCTGCGGACTGAGGTTATAATCGGCGAGTTTGCGCTCTTTATCCAATGTCCGACGGTCACACACAAGTGTTTGGTGGTCCACAGGTATTCCCAGTTCTTCAGAAATTCGTTGGGAAAGATCCTTAACACTCTGACCCCTCTCCATCATTATCGATATCTTCTTACTGAGAGGTCAAGAATCGTCATAAATCGTCTTACCCATGTGCGTCGGTAACCTGGATTTCCATCGCAACCGATATAAATCGAATTGTTCAGAGAAGGGAAGCAGACGACTGAAGCGATCAGTGACCGGAACAGTTTGTATTTGACCTGCGCTAAACAGACGGCCGCGATATAGGGTGTTTATCACAACAGGTTACTTATCACCGTTAAGCGAGCGCTCCTTGTGGGTGCTTATCGGACGGGCGGGCTGGCCGAAAATAAAGTTTGGTCATGGGACCCTCTCTCTGTCCCAAATGGTGGCTGGCCGGTTGGCGCCCGTGTCGGAGGTGTTTCCCGCATAGCCTCACAAATATGGTCCCGTGACCAGACCTCAGTCTTCCGCCAGCACGAAAAGGCTGGGAGCCGCGTGGAACACGTCCTTCTCCAGTGTTCACAGCAAGCATCGATTGTTGATATGCCCCCCACAAATAAGAAACATGCTACCACCAGAAAGTCCATTTACACGTGGACGACGGGCAGGCAGCGGTCTATTACCCATGTCGAACCCATCGGAAAAAGGGGCTTCGGTCAGGTGCACAAGGTTTAATAACGGGCACTTCCAATTTTCTGATGCGTGTAGATGAAGGTTGAACGAACTGGCCAAGTACTTTAGCCATCAAACTGTGAGACTAATCGAAAGATTTTTGCATGAAAGATTGTTCGACTCTTCGGACCCGTAACGGACACTGATATCGAAAACGAAGCGAAAGCTGTTTCCGTATTGTGCACTGGCACGCGATGCAAGTATGTTGTGGGGGTTCTGAAGCATGGCTGGTTGACTGGCGATCACACCTACTATTTCATTGACATGGAATACTGCACTCAAACGCTTGAGGATTTCATTAAGGAAATAGCAAAGGAATCGCAAGTCCCGCAGGATTCAGAAATGGAGCCACTGAATAACCTTGCAAACCCAGAGACACTCGAAGCGATGAATCTCGCCATGCTTCATGGAAATGTCTCGATGGTTCAGACAAGTCCTCTGGGGGTGCAGGGTCCCCCGACATCTACGAATTCGACCGAGTTGGCCAAGCTTTCCGCGATGCCCCCGGCCAACCCCTCCTCCAAGAGCAAGGATTCCAGTGGCCTGTCATCTTCAGAAAGATTTCCAGAAGCTGAACCAATCGATTGGGGAGCACTCATAACAGTACTGAAGGACATTACTTCAGGCTTGATCTACATTCACAGCGAGAGGTTTGTCCATCGGGACTTGAAGCCCCGAAACGGTAGTTGCTGTTCATAACTTTGCTAACATTCTTCAGTGCTTTTCTCTGAGCGAGATGACCGTTGGAAGTTGACAGATTTTGGATCCGCATCTCTCGCAACCTCCAAGTGCTTGATAACCGAGTCTATCACGTGGCACTGAGAGTTATCGGGCTCCGGAGGTCTTCAATAACCAAAAGTACAACAACTGGGCCGATATTTTTGCCCTGGGTTGTATTATCTTTGAAATTATAACCAGTCAAAAGCTCTTTTCTAATGACTGGGAAGTGCATGAATACGCTAGGAAAGGGGATCCAATATTCCCTGAACGATGGGGTTTTGCCACCCCAGGCTCCCGTCTCTATGATCTTGGGAGTTTTACTTCAACTATGTTATCCATAGGCCCAACTCAGAGACCAAGTGCTGCAGAAATTCGCCGACAGCTTCATCGGTTTCACATTCGCCCGGGTTCACCAGAAGCAACTGCTGACACAGTCTGCAATGACGACTTTTTCGTTTTACCAAACCCCGATACACTGGCACCCACAGCTACTCCGAAACCGACAGTGCGATCAGGTCTTCGGTTTCTCAGTGAGGCCAAGGCCCGACGAGGTTGTCTTCCTCTTTCCATGCCATTTATTTATTGATGTGCTGACTTTTCTTTTTAGCCTCTGGAGTGCTCAAAAATTCCGTAAATTCTGAACCCCGACAGCAACAGTCACCGCCCTCACTTGTGGATGAAACATTGGAGTTTACACCCCCGAATTATAAACGTTTAGGCGAAGACTGGTTCGCCATCTTCAACAAACACATCCCAAGCAGCCTTGATGTCAATCTCCTCCATACCTTCGAACACGACAACATCGTCACCTGTCTCCGGTTCTCACCCGATGGGAGATATATTGCCACACGTTGCCGCCGAACAGCCCAAAACTTTGATCTAGGATCGGGTCAAAAAGTAGCCACCTTCAACCATGCCCCTGCGGAGTTCGAAGGAGAGTCCTACATGCTTGCCGTGTGTTTCTACCCAGATGGAAGATACCTCGCGACTGGAGGAGAAGGCAATTTCATCAGGATTTGGAATCTTGCACAAATGAGGATCAAAACTATGTTTGCTGGGCATAAGGAGGACGTTTATTGTTTGGATTTTACGAGGGATGGACGGCGTTTGGCGTCCGGCTCCAAAGACCGAACGGCCCGGGTATGGGATTCGCAAACAGGACAATGTCTGTTAACCCTTTGGATTTCCGTATCGAGCGTAGCCTTCTCATCCGATAGTAAATTCCTCGCTATCGGTTCACTGGATTGCACGGTCCACATTTGAAATATTGAGGGGGGCGGTCTTGTCGAGCGTCTCGATGGTCACACGGACGGCGTTTACTCTTCGCCTTTTCCGCTTCTGGATGTGAGCTATTTTCAGCATCGTTAGACCGGACAATAAAGCTGTGGCAATTGAGTGCGCCAAGAATGGCAGGATTAACACAGCCGGGTCCTCCCTGGGCAGGGTTATGCAGAACTACTTTTGCGGGACATAAGGATTTTGTGTTGAGTGTTGCTACAAGTCCCGACGGCCGATGGGTTGTTTCGGGTAGCAGGGATGGAACTGTGCAATTTTGGAATCCCTTCGATGGACAACCGCAATTTATGCTGCGAGGCCACAAGAACTCGGGTACAGATTTCCACGTTTTAGCGATTACGCTAATGAGTCCTTTAAGTAATGTCGGTCGCTGTTTCTCCACTTACGAATGCAAAAGTCTTTGCAACAGGCGGTGGGGATGGCAGGGCCAGGATATGGAGTTACCAATTGAATCAGTGCGGGTGGTTTCTTGATTATCGCAGTCCTGAAATCTACGATGATCGAGCATCATACAAATGGTCAGCTGTGTGAAAAGTAATATGCGATGCGAAACTGAAATAGAAACAACCGAACCTTTCAGTGCAGAAATCTCAATTCTGTCGGAACATCAACACTTTGTGTGCCTCTGCGTGTCGGGAATCTAATTAGTTTAATAAACAACCGCTCGATTTGCCCGATGACCGGCTCCCATTTGGACGGTCGGAACACGACCTCCTCCACAACCCTAGGATTTAATGGGGTTCGGCGTTTCCGAACTCATTAGTCTATTCTTGAGATAATGCTTGGTCCCTGTCCCACGTTGATTCCCAACGAAAGCGAAAAAAGAAATAAAAAATACAAAATTCAAAAATCGACGCCAGCTTTTGACACTTTGATCACGGTCTGAACCGGAGGTGGCAATGGGGGGAAAGGGGTTGCGGCTTCTTCTGGTTATGCTATTGACGCCAGCTAATATCATTCCCTCGACACTTTCATCTGACTTTATTTTTGCATGATTCTTGTTCATGTCGATAAATACTTAGTGTAAGCATTCAACTTTACATGAACCAATACCGATACAGGGTATAGAGCAATAAAGATGACCGCTTCCCCTGAAAACCCAGTTGAAGCATAATCCGGGCTGATTTTCTTGACAGACGAATTTTGGATAAGCGGGACGAACGCTCGAGACACGCGATGTATTTCAATGAGGTTGTTATCGAAAATAGATTGAAAATCGGAAACAGTAGTATGCCGAATAGGCGGCTTACTGGGAAGTCCCGCCTTAATGACGTAGAAGCTCGGTGTATAGCATCAGCTGCAGCTGCAACGGCTTCATCTGAAGGAACATCCCATTGAATACTCTGAAGAGGCGCTGATAGGAAAAGTTTCGAAAGGATCCCGGTTTCGAAACCCCTGGCGGAATATATATGTCAATATTGTGTATACGATCGTTGGAAATTGGTTGAGGTGGTGAGATGAGGCTCTGTTGAGGCATTGGAGCTGTAAATAGAAACAGCACTGCTGCTGGGGTTTATAATCCAGCACCAGCGCCCTGTCACTCAGATAGACACATTCTTGTCAATCCCAGCCTCCTGCAAGGCAGCCACAAAGCCCCTCCTGTTCAGATCCTGTGATCAGATCACCTAGTGAAACGACGCCCCGTGTCAATGACGGAGTTCTTGGGCTCCACAAGTTGCTTGATAAATTCAAGGCCGATCTCACCTTGATGAACTAAACCGCCTTTCGCATAGCTTGCCCGATTCCGATGGATTATTGCAACGGAAATTCCGCCGAAGGCCCAAGAGCTGGGGGCAGAGAGACAAACGCCGGTAAAATGTACTGTACGGTATGTGAAGCACATTGCGCAGGACGATCGTCCCTCCTGGCTCCACCGTGGACAAAGCACATCGCTGGCGCCGTTCGCTTGATCTCCCCAGCTCCACAGAACTCCCTCACAAGAGGGAATGCCAGGATTATATATGCAAGTGTGTGGGTGACGCCAGAGTGAATGTAGACATCGCTATTCCGGTTCAGAAATTTCACAGTGCTCTGGATTTTCGATGGGTTCCCAATAAACTTTGGGGCACTTATCGCGAAGAATAGCGGAATCCGCAAATCTTCGCTGGAAATTAATTTAATATTCGCCTATGCGTTAGACTATCGCAAATCGACGCAGATCCGAGACTTCCCGTCGATCCAGGCGGGACCGGACGGCGGCAAGCCGTGTTGCTCAATCCCGAATGTTCTTATCCAGCCTCGCAGCCCCCCCAAATAGGGGTCCGATTGTCGGCATTGCACCAATGAAATAAATACCCCAACCTCCCCTAGACAATGACGTCTGTAGCGAGCGCGGTCCAAAATAATCGTACTGCGCCTTTGACGGGGCCGATAACTTTTTCAGAGCCGAGTTGCCACGCTTCTGAATGACGGGGAGAAGGACCCAAAGAACGAACTTTAATTTTTCGTTAAGAGAAATTGGGTTGCTTCCGTGCACAGCCACGGACGTTACAGACTACAGAACCGAAAAGGACGCGCGGAAGGCGTTGCCAATAGGAAGCCTAAGATTTTACGTGTGTGGTTGTACAAATTTTTGATTGGTTTCTGTGCCGCTGTCGAGTTTCCGTCGATAATTAGACCTATCGCGGCTTCGCTATTCGCTCCCGAGCAACGATGTTACGTAACGTTTTCCGTTTGGGAACCGCGAAATGCAACGGGGGAACGCGCCGCTTATATGAAGTCAGGGTTTTCAACGTTGTTGCTCATCGGAGAGCGCTTGTACTTCTCTTCGTATCCTATTGAAAGGCTCTCGGCACTCTTGGTAGTCGGGAATGGGGCGAAAACCGCCGCTGAATTAGGTTGTTGTTCTACCCATTGAGCCGCTCACCTCAGCCGCTTCCATGCATGACGAACTTAGCCGTCATGCCACCCAGGGTAGGCTAACGTATAAGAGAGCCGCGTCCTCGCTCTCTTGGATGCCGTATTGGCAAGACTTCCACCACACTGCGAAGCGCAATGCTGCGTTCTTTGAATCTCCACGCCATGATCTTTCTGGCCGCGTTACTCCCGGTCTGCACGATTCCGGTGTATTCGCTGGCTATTCCCTCGCCTCAAATTCCAGTGTACGCAGACCAATATCTCGTTCGTCGACAAAACGGCAACCCTAATGTGGCTGGCGATTTATACGGCATCGGTCTTCGAGTCGGCGCCTATCTTCAAATACTCGGAATGCTCCTATCGTGCCTTCGGAAGACACACCGTTCGCGGGTCGGTATAACCCTTCTGTCCTCCTCTGTCTGTCTGTCGCTCTTCACGGCCTGGACAATTCTGGTCGCTGGCAATTCGATCAGTCCCTGTGAGGCTTGGTTGATCTTGTCACTGACTTTTGCTTATGGGACACCAAAGTTCGCTGCTTTCAACGAATCGCAAAAGCTAAGGGGGGGGATTGGCACCGTATGTTGCGCTATTTCGGCGATTTGGTTAGAGATTTCGTTTTTATGGTTTTTTGCAACGCTTTACCGCACCCTGCCAGGACTGGGAACCAACAATCTGGTTTGGTTTTTTGCGCCAGTAAATATTTCTGGGTGGTTCCGGATTTTCATGCTTGTCGTCAGCTGTATCAAGTGTATGTGGCTACCATTCCAATTAGTAGGTTACATCGACATGCTCTCGGCTATTTTCGAAGTATGGACCGATGACGCAAGCGACTACGGAAGTGACGACGGAGACGATCGATCCCCAATCCCCCCATATCGGCTGGAGCAATTTTCGAAAACGTTAACGAACCATCTCTCGCCCAGCCTAGTTTGGATTGAGCAATTTTGGAAAGCGTCGATGAAAGGTCTCTCGGATTGTCTTTCAACATTATGCCAACATCCGTGGTTCCGGGGAATAGTGGATTTTCAGAATAAAATCTTCGACTGGTGGATCGAACTAAAGAAGGAGGAAATATTGCCTAATGGAGAGGCGACGCCTGAGGGTAAAATGAAAATCATTATATGGCGTTTGCGATTGCGAATTTTCAATAGCCTCTGGGGACTGGCTGTGCTCGTTTTGACGATCGCTGGAGTGGAGAAGACAATCCAATACAATGACTTATTGCCGACGAACGAGTTGGCTCGACCTGGACAAATTATTCCGTTCATCTTGGGAATCGTAACAGCAGCTGAGGGTGTCAGCAAGGCATTCAGGCCATACAAGCCACGAGAAACTGGTCCCGAAATTCAAATGGTTCAATGGGAGTCAGAAGATGAGAATGTGGTTGATTCGGGTACTCAAACGCAAGGCAAAGATGAAGCAACGATGGGGAACGACTAGGTAGCCATAGTCATTGTTACGAGGATATACCTTACAAATAACCCGCTCACTTGGTCAAAAGTAGTCATCGTATAATTACATCTCATATTTTTATATAAGGCGTTCTAACTATTTAGTTTTGTTACTTGGCCCTGTCCTGCTTTGGCTCCCGGAGTGTTGGGCGGTCTTTGCCCACAATTTCTTGACTCCGGACACATCGCATTGACATTTGTGGTCAACGATGGCCAAGTCAATTTGTTCGATGAGGTGGGTACTCGGAACGACCTGCGAGTCAGCACAGATAAATGCACGGGTATTAGGACCTGTAAATGGAAAAGAACGAAGACTAGCGGTGAGATTTCCGAATCCTTTTCGGTTTCCTTGGGCTCTCCGAGATTTCTAATTGTCAGCCTGGTTTTGCTCTCACTTTACCTCGGTGCAAATGGAATGATCATATAAATTGTATTCTGTTCAAACACCCGGGAAATACTGGATCTGGGCGGGACGTGGTGACTAGTTCGGTCGAGTATCGCCAACGTTTTCATGTGAAGATCTGCCGCCGTCTGAGACACCATCAAGGGGGTTAATCCGGAGTCGGTCCCGTCCTTCACCCAGTCTTTGAGCCAGTGTTGGTACTTCTGTGCGCATTTTTCAAGTTCGTGTTTCTCAGGTTCTGCGATTTTGTGGGCTCCCACACCTAGTCTAATCGAGATATAATTCTTGTCCGCCATTACCAGGAGAGCGAGAAAGGGATTTGCGACTGCGAAGTGGTTCCAAAAGGGAGAGAGAAAAGCGAATGGAAGCGATATCCTATCACGGGCCATGGATGATAAATATAGTCAATGGAAACCGAACAGAGTCCCGACTTTGCCCGATGAAAAAGTTTAAATTAGGCAGGCTGCCAATCAACTGTCAATAGATTGTCGCCTTGTTGCGCTTCTCTTGCGCATGTCTCTTTGGACAAACTTTAATTGGTGGGGACGGTGCTTGGGCCGGCTCGGGTCTCCGGCTGTCGCAACGGAACACGTGCCTACCTTTGTGATTTGCAGTCATGTGGACCAAGCTGACCGCGAGTCGCATTGGCCTACCGAAACTACAGCGGGATCCTTGGCGGCATGTAAGATAGCGCATGCCCTCTTGCAGGTATGTCATAACGCAACGCGGGTTGTGCAGTGCCCCGATACACGTTCTTCCCGTCTGTTTGACGTTTTGTCTAAAATGGCAAGTCGAGGATCCAATCGGTTGAGCGCATGCTCGGGGGAGGGTTCTGGACCAATGGAAATGGCACGTGAAGTCACAATCGAGTTTGCATGAGAATAAGCTTTGCGAATCCGTGGGGTTACTATTCTGCGGTAGAACATTAAGTATCATTGTGAAATTAAACTTTACGTCAGGCCGAGTGGAAATTGTTAAATGTGGCTTGCCACGTGCCTCCTTCCTGTAGAAAGCCTAAATTACCTCCAGATTTGCCCACGTAAGCTCCAAGCGAATTCGTCGGAATTCCCCACTTGTAAGGATAAACAATATTTATCACATGAAAACACCAACGACCGATTTATATGAGGGATGAATTGCAAGGGAAAGACTTGGCGATACGCCAAGGACGGGGCGACATAGAAACTCCTTGAAGTGCGGTAAGACGACAAACTTGGCAGATGATAAACCATTAAAGTCACTCAGTTGTCCTAGGCAACGAATCGGGGAGTCTGTCCGACAGCTGTCATGACCGAAAATTCGACGTATGTCCATCTGCAAGCGTTCGAACCCAATTCTTTATTACCTTCTTACCGCCGGGCTCTATCAGCAACTTGGGGCTTGGCGCCACCAAAATTGGGTTGGAAAGTTTAAATGGGACCGCCACGAAATTTATTTCACGCAAGCCAATGAACGGCCATGCCTTGTGCAAATTCCACGACTTCTGACAAAGCAAATTCACAGCCACGAAGCTTATTCCTCTCGAAGGATA